>Ga0310890_10000451_pt1 | contig 13517 bp, 12 predicted proteins | sample T20D3metaG_FD_203751 | JGI IMG/M metagenome (GOLD analysis project Ga0310890, IMG submission 203751) | Lab incubated soil microbial communities from West Virginia University Organic Research Farm, Morgantown, WV, United States - T20D3 | ecosystem: Environmental > Terrestrial > Soil >... | reverse complement strand
ACGACTACGACATCGGTTGTCCGTTGTGTTGGGCGCCGCCAGTGCAGGCCACGCCAACCACCGCGGCGCGCGCGCCCGGCCAGCAGCAATGATGCGGCGGATACTTATCTCAGTCGCGTTGCTGATCGGTGTGGCATCCGGCTTCCTGTCCGCCGTAGCTTTAGCGAAGGCGGATAGCCGGATTGAAGCGCAAACGAGATTCATGTACTTGAGCGGGCAAGGCATGAATCCCGCGTACGAAGGCTGGATCCCGAACGCCGACGGATCGTTCACGCTGGTCTTCGGCTACATGAACGCGAACTGGCAGCAGGAGTTCGACATTCCGATCGGCCCCCAGAACGCGATCGAGCCTGGCGGGCCCGATCAAGGGCAGCCGACACATTTCTATCCGCGCCGCAACTCGTTCCTGTTTTCGATCCGCGTGCCGGCGGATTTCGGATCGAAGGAACTGATCTGGACGCTGACGGCGAACGGCAAGACCGAAAAGGCGTACGCGTCGCTGAAGGCCGATTACCAGATCGATCCGCAGGTGATCTCCACCGAGGTTGGCGGCGACTTCGGCAGCTTGCGCGACGAGTTGCGCACCAACATCCCGCCGGAGCTGTCGGTAGCAGAAACCAAGCGCAGCGTGAAGACCGGCGAACCGGTGTCGCTCGTGGCGGTGGCGAAGGATCCGGACAACATTCCCGCGCGCCGGGGCTCGCCCAAGCCGCTTCCGGAAGGGCAGACGCCGACGATCTCTGCTGCGGCGCTGTACCGCCCGCCATCGTCGATCGTCGCCATCAGCGGCCCGGGATTGCGTTTCTCGTGGATCGTCTATCGCGGCAACGCGGCCGCGGTGACGTTCAACCCCGATCAGATGAAGACCTGGACCGACACCCGCGCGTATGCGAACTCGCCGTGGTCGCCGCCGTGGGCGATTCCGCTGCCGCCCACGGACAACAAATGGCAGACGCAGGTTACCTTCAGCGAGCCCGGCACGTACGTCCTCCGCGGCGTCGCGAGCGACGGATCGCTCTTCACCTACGAGAACGTGACGGTGATCGTCAGCCGCTGACTACTTCTTCTTCGGCTTGAACGCTTCCTGCACCTGCTTGCGGATGTCGCCGTAATTCTTGCCGAGCGTCTTCTCCTCGTCTTCCGTCAGGATCCGGAAGGGCACGCGGAGGAGCGACTTCTCGAACTGCACGTTGAGGAAGTACTGCCCGTGCTTGATGCCGCCGGGGATCTTGAAAAACAACCGGCCGAGACAGGCGCGACGATTACTGAGCTCGACCTCGTCCCACATCCTCGCCGGGCTGCCCAACTCGGCAAAGAAACCAACACGGCAGGCTTGTGACGCCATCGGCGGGAAGTAGTTGATCGAATCGCGTTGGACCTTCGCCCGGGCGTCCAGGGCGCTCAGGTTCACCTTGCGATACTCCGGCTCCGAGAGCAGCGGAATGGTCGTGTTGTCGGGCGCAGTCACCGCGATCTTGTCGCGCGTGAGTTTGTAGGCCGGAGTGTTATCGAGGACGGTGGTCCCGAGGTCGATCATCATGTATTCCTCGCCAATCGATCGATTGGCGACCTGGTAGCCGATGATGACGTAGGCCTCGTTGTTGTACGCGGCGCGGACGAACTTGCCTTCCATCGTCATGACCTGCGGCACGCCCGGGTCCGGGATTTGGACTTGGACCTTCGGTTTCTCCTGGCCCTCGGCCTGGAGGCCGGCCAATCCGGCGACCGCGACGGCAGCGATAAACGCCAACCAATTTCTCTGCATAGAACCTCCGGCCCCGGTAATGCAGAGGTCATGCCCTCGGAAACGCAGGAAATCGGCCCGGAATTCACGGCACACGGCGGGCCGTCACGGACGGCCATGATCGAGCGACGGTATTCCGTGAGCGCTCCAGGAGTGGAGACTAGATTTGCGGCTCGAACCAGCCGATGGTGCGGTTGGACGGCGTGAGGAACTTCACCGCCGCGGTCTGCACTTGTTCGACCGTCACGGCGTCCAGACGCGCGCGCAGTGAGTGGTACGCCCCCCACGACGAGATCGTCTCGAAATACCCGATCTGATGCGCGATGTCGGTGACGCTGTCGCCGTCGTAGACGAACCGCGCGCGCAGCTGCGCGTGGGCCTTCTTCAACTCTTCGGGCGTGATGCCCTGCGTGCGCAACCGCTCGATCTCGCTCAGCACGACCTCTTCGACCGCGGCCAGCGTCTGGCCTTCGGCGATGCCGGCGCTGATGTTGTAGAGATACGGATGCTGCGTCGGCATCAATTGTCCCGCCACGTTCGACGTCAGCCCCTTGTCGACCAGCGCCCGATACAGGCGCGCGCTGCGCTGCGGGCGGGCGACGCCGCCTCCCGACCAGATGTTGAGGCCGGCCGCGCCGTTCAGGACCGCATCGGCGACGAGCAACGGGAAGAACGAGTCGTGCTCGAACGCCGGCGCATGGAATGACACCTTCCAGTACGCGGTCGTGCCCGGCTTGCGGAGCACGATCCGCCGCTCGGCCTGTTGATCGGGCTCGACCTGCTTAATGCGCGCCGGAGGCGCGCCAGGAGAAATACTGCCGAAGTGTTTTTCGACGTTCTTCAGCGCCGCGTCGGTATCGACGTCGCCGACAATCACCAGCGTCGCGTTCGACGGCACGTAGTAACGGCGATAGTGCCCGTAGAGATCGTCGCGCGTCATCGTCTGCAGATCCGACAGCCAGCCGATCGTCGGGTGGTGATACGGATGCACCTTGAACGCGGCGGCGGTCACCTCATGATCGAGCAGCAGCTCGGGATCGTTCTCGCCGCCCTGCAGCTCGGAGATGATCACCGTGCGCTCGGATTCACAGTCCGCCGGATCGTAGAGACACCCGTCCATGCGCTCGGCTTCGATGAACAACATGCGATCGAGCGCGTCCTTCGACGCCGTCTCGAGGTAAGTCGTCTGATCGATCCAGGTGTAGCCGTTCCAGCTGCCGCCGAACTTTTCGATGATGCCCTTCACCTGGTCGCGAGGGATGTTCCTGGTGCCCTTGAAGTTCATGTGCTCGCACCAGTGCGAGACGCCGGTCACGCCCTGCCCCTCGTCCTTCGACCCCACCCGATACCAGCACCACACCGACGCCAGCGGCGCCGTGTGGACTTCCTGAACCAGCACCTTGAGCCCGTTGCCGAGCACCGTCTCCCGCACCATATTTCCTCACAGTACAATAGATGGACAGTCATGTCGGATTGGAAAGAGACCTGCAACCTGCCGCGTACCGCCTTCTCCATGAAGGCGAACCTGCAGACAACCGAGCCGGAAACCGTGGCCCGCTGGGACGCGATGGACCTCTATGGCAGGATTCGCGCCGCCCGCAAGGGGGCGACGAAGTACCTGCTGCACGACGGTCCGCCGTACGCCAACGGCGAGATCCACATGGGTCACGCGCTCAACAAGATTCTCAAGGACCTCGTCGTCAAGTCGCACAACATGCTCGGCTTCGACGCGCCGTACATCCCGGGCTGGGATTGCCACGGCCTGCCGATCGAACTGAAAGTCGATCGCGAGCTCGGCCCGAAGAAGAAGCAGATGAGCGTGGCGGACTTCCGCCGCGAATGCCGGGCCTACGCGGAGAAGTACGTCGACGTGCAGCGCCGCGACTTCAAGCGCCTCGGCATTCTCGGCACGTGGGATGAGCCGTACAAAACGCTGAAGTTCGATTACCAGGCGGCGATCGTGCGCGCGCTCGGCAAGTTCGTCGAGCAGGACATGGTCTACAAGGGCAAGAAGCCCGTGCACTGGTGCACGCACTGCCGCACCGCGCTCGCCGAGGCGGAAGTCGAGTACGAGCCGCACACCTCGCCGTCGATCTACGTCGAGTTTCCGTTGAAGGACGACAGCAAGGGCGAGCTCGCCACGCGTGTGCCCGCGCTCGCCGGCAAGAGTGTGTCCGTCCTGATCTGGACGACGACGCCATGGACGATCCCAAACAACCTGGGAATCGCGTTCCATCCGACGTTCGAATACGGCGCGTATGACATCGACGGCACGGCCGTCATCATCGCGAAGGACCTCGCCGAAACGGTCGGCAAGAAGATCGGCAAGCGCTTCGATCGCCTGCTCGCGTCATTCGACGGCAAGACGATGGAGCGGCTGGTGTTCCGTCATCCGTTGTATGAACGCGATTCGCTCGGCGTGCTCGGCGACTACGTGACGCTCGATGCCGGCACCGGCGCCGTCCACACGGCGCCCGGCCACGGCGCCGACGACTACAAGACCGGCGTGCGTTACGGGCTCGAGATCTACGCGCCGCTCGACGCCGGCGGCCATTACAACGAATCCGTCGAGCTCTTCGCCGGCTTGAAGGTGTGGGACGCGAATCCGAAGGTTGAAGCGGCGCTCAAGGAGCGCGGCCGCCTCTGGTATCGCGAGGATTTCGAACATCAGTACCCGCACTGCTGGCGCTGCCACAACCCGGTGATCTTCATGGCGACGTCGCAGTGGTTCATCGCGATGGACGCCAAGCAGTTCCGCGAGCGCGCCCTCAAGGCAATCACCGACACGCGCTGGATCCCGTCGTGGGGCCAGGCCCGCATCGAAGGCATGATCGCCAACCGCCCCGACTGGTGCATCTCGCGCCAGCGCGCCTGGGGTGTGCCGATCCCGGCGATGGATTGCACGAAGTGCGGCACCGCGATCTTGACCAAGCCGCTCGTCGACAAGGCGGCATCGGTGTTCGACGTCTACGGCGCCGACGCGTGGTACGAGCGCCCGATCGAAGAGTTCGTGCCGGACGGCATGAAGTGCGCCGAATGCGGCGGCACTGAGTTCGAGCGCGAGTTCAACATTCTCGACGTCTGGTTCGATTCCGGATCGAGCCACGAAGCGGTGCTGCCGTTCCGCGAGGATCATCACTGGCCCGCCGACATCTATCTCGAGGGCAGCGATCAGCATCGCGGCTGGTTCCACAGCTCGCTGCTCGTCGGCATCGGCACGCGCGGCCGCGCGCCGTTCAACCAGGTGCTGACGCACGGCTTCGTGATGGACGAGCAGGGCCGCAAGATGTCGAAGTCGCTCGGCAACACCACCGCGCCGCAGGACGTCATCAAGCAAAGCGGCTCCGAGATCCTGCGCCTGTGGGTCACGATGGTTGATTACCGCTACGACATCAACCTTGGCAAAGAGGTGCTGGCGCGGACGGTCGAGAGCTATCGCAAGTTCCGCAACGTCATCCGCGTGCTGGTCGCCAACCTCTACGACTTCGATCCGAAGGACGATGTCGTGCCGAAGGCGAAGATGCAGGAGATCGATCGCTGGGTGCTCGCCAAGTACGCCGACGCCGCGGAGAAGATGGTCAAGGCCTACGACGATTACGACTATCCGGCGATCTTCCAGATCGTGAACCAGTTGATCACCGTAGACCTCAGCGCGTTTTACGTCGACGTGACGAAGGATCGCATGTACACCTTCGGCGGGAAGTCCGAGGCGCGCCGCTCCGGCCAGACCGCGATGTTCATCGTCGTCGACGGCCTGGCCCGCCTGCTCGCGCCGGTGTTGTCGGTGACGATGGACGAGTTGTGGCGGATGTTGCCGGGCGCTCGCGAGGAATCGGTGCACATGGCGCTCTTCCCGCGCGATTTCGAGCAGTGGCAGGATGCGGCGCTGCTCGAGCGATGGTCGGCGCTGGCCTCGGTGCGCGATCAGGTGAACCTGCGGCTCGAAGAGAAGCGGAAGGACAAGACGATCGCCGCGAACCTGTCGGCGCGCGTCGTCATCGGCGCCAGCGGCGAAACCGCGGCGCTGTTAAAACAATACGAATCGTTCCTGCCGACGCTGTTTGGTGTCTCCGAGGTCGAGCTCAAGAGCGGCGACGGCGTGACGGTCGAACGCGCCACCGGCACGAAGTGCGAGCGCTGCTGGCGCTATGTGCCCGAGGTCAGCGCCGAGCCGGATCGCGCCGGCCTTTGTCCGCGCTGCGTCGAGGCGCTTGCCGAGCCGGTGAGCCTCTAGTGCTCGCGTCGCGGCGCCTCGAAGTCATCGTCGCCGTCACGGTGGTGATCCTCGATCAGATCACCAAGGCGCTGGTCCGTCCGGCACTGACGCTGCACGAGAGCATCGAGGTGATTCCCGGCTTTCTCGATCTGACGCGCGTGCACAACACCGGCGCCGCGTTCGGGATGCTGAACTCGGTGGACTTTCCGTTCAAGACGGTCGTGCTGTCGCTGGTGGCGGCGATCGCGCTGGGCGGCGTCGCGTGGTACGCTGCCACCGTGCCGCTGAGCGATCGGCTGGCGCGCGTCGGCATTGCCGGCGTGCTGGGCGGCGCGGTCGGCAACCTGATCGATCGCGCCACCAGCGGTTACGTGCTGGATTTTGTCGATGCCTACTGGAACGGCTGGCATTTCTGGGCGTTCAATGTCGCCGATGCCGCAATCACGGTGGGCGTGATCTTCATGATTCTCGATATCCTAGGACTGGGAAGAAGACGTGCATCCAATCCTGTTTAACGCCGGTCCGATCACGATTTATTCATACGGCGTGCTGCTCGCCTCGGCCTACCTGCTGGGCTTGTGGCTCGCCGTGAAGCGCGCCCGCGCCGCCGGCATCGACGGCAACCGGATCATGGATCTCCTGATCTGGGTGATCATCGCCGCCCTGGTCGGCGCCAAGGCGCTGCTCTTCGTCGTCGACTTCGAGCACTTCACCAGCAGCTGGCAGGAATTCACGACGCTGTTGCGATCGGGCGGCGTGTTCTACGGCGGATTGATCGCGGCCATCGTCGTCTGCATCTGGCAGCTCAGGAAGCATCGGCTGCCGCTGTGGTCATCGGGCGATCTGTTCGCTCCCGGCATCGCGCTCGGCTACATGGTCGGCCGTCTTGGCTGCTTGATGGCCGGCTGCTGCTACGGCAAGCCGACGACCGTCGCGTGGGCCGTGACCTTCACCGATCCGGCGGCGAACTTCAACGTCGGCACGCCGCTGAACGTCGCGCTGCATCCGACGCAGCTCTACGAATCCGCCGCGGGCCTCGTCATCCTGGTGGCGCTGCTGCTGCTCGAAAAGCGCCCGGGCCATTTCGCCGGCCGCACCTTCTGGAGCTTCGCGTTCCTCTATGCCGTGCTGCGCTTCATCATCGAGTTCTATCGCGGCGACGATCGCGGCCTGGTCTTCAACGCGATCTCGACGTCACAGTTCATCTCGATCGTGCTCGCGCCGCTCAGCCTGTTCATGTTGTGGTACCTGAGCCGCCCGACGGCGGCGCAGGCCGAGCCGGCTGATCCCGCACGCGGTCCCCGCAAGCCGCGCTTCGTGTGAACCAGATCGAATTCACGGCAGAGAGCGATCACGCCGGTGAGCGGCTCGATCGCTTTCTGACCGCGCAGATTCCCGACTTTTCCCGCTCGCAGATCCAGCGGCTGATCGAAAACGGCCACGTCACGCATTCGCGGCACAAGAAGGTCAAGCCCAACTGCGACATTCGCGAAGGCGACGTGATCGGCGTCGAGCTGCCGGAGGCGCAGCCGTCAACCGCGCAAGCGGAGGACCTGCCGCTCGAGATCCTCTTCAACGACGCGGACGTCGTCGTCGTCAACAAGCCCGCCGGCATGGTCGTGCACCCGGCCGCCGGCAATCCCAGCGGCACGCTCGTCAACGCCCTGCTCCATCACGTGAAGGATCTCAGCGGCATCGGCGGCGAAGTGCGGCCCGGTATCGTCCATCGTCTCGACAAGGGGACGTCGGGCGTGATGGTGATCGCCAAGAACGACGACGCGCACAAGGAGCTGGCGCGCCAGTTTCACGATCGCGAAGTCGAGAAGGAATACGTGGCGCTGACGTGGGGCCTGGTGCAGCAGCGCAAGCGCATCAACGCCGCGATCGGCCGCGATCCGAAGAACCGCGTGAAGATGTCGACGCGTGCCGGGCGCGCCCGCCACGCCGTGACGCGCGTGACGTGGTCGCGCGATCTGAAAGGCGTGACCCTCGTGCGGGTCGCGATCGCCACCGGACGCACGCACCAGATCCGCGTGCATCTCAGTGCGATCGGTCATCCGATTGTCGGCGACGCCCTCTACGGCGGCGTCCATCGCCGCGTGCCGCACCCGCTGCGTGCCGTCACCAAGCTGACGCGCCCGTTCCTGCACGCCGAGCGATTGGTGTTCACGCACCCACGCACGCAAGAGCGGCTGGAGTTCACCGCGCCGCTGCCTGCGGATCTGGAAGCCGTAGTTGCGGAGCTGGTGCCGCCTGATCAATTCGATGCGGTCTTCGCCCGTCCAGCCGCCAAGGCCGTTGACGAAGACTGACGCCTAGGTATCGAGCGCGCGGCGGCAGTAATCCAAACAGCGCCGCACTTCCTCAATCGTATCCCCGCCTTTGTATTCGTACTCGATGTTTGCAGGAATCGACCATTTCTGATCGCGCAGCATCCGCAACACCGGCCCGATCGGCGTGTCGCCTTCTCCAAGGGGCATGTTCGGCCCGTCGTCCCGTTTTCGATCCTTGATGTGCAGCGTGACGATGCGCGCGTGATGTGCGCGCAGGAATGCGACCGCATCGAAGTTGGCAGCCGTGAAGTGGCCGATGTCGAGGTTCACCGCGATCCGTGGTGATCTGTTCATCGCGCGCGTGAAATCCTCCGGTGTCGCAAACTCACTCGGTTCGAACCGCGAATGGTTGTGCATGCCCACCACCACGCGATGGCGGACGGCCGCGGGAACGACCCGCTCCACGACTTTGGTATTCGCGGACGCCGTGATGATGCTGGTGCCCAGCGCCTTGGCGGCTTCAAATCCCCGTTCGATTTCGGCATCGCTGAAATCGTCCTTGAAGCTGATGTTGTAGGCGTGGATCCGGATGCCGGCCTTCTCGAACTTCGATCGCACGGACTGGAATTCCGAGAGCGGTGTCGTCTCACGCCAGTTGCGCATCACCTCGCGGGTGACTTTCTTTGGCTCGAGGTGGCCCTGCCACAATTCGCAACTGGTGAATCCCAGGTGCCGCATGGCCGCGACGGCCTCATCCAGTCCCAGGTCCCGGAAGCTGTAGCTCTGGACCCCGAGCATCACGCCTTTGTAAACGCCGCCGGACTGCCCAAGGACATCGGCGGCGCCGCATAAGGCGGCGCCCGTTCCGGCGGAGAGGTAGCGCAGGCACTCGCGTCTCGTGATCATCTCGCTCCTAAGCGTGACCCGCCCACGACCTGTCGCCGGGGGCGAGCGGCGCGCACGGATCGTAACGCCCCGGCGCCTCGAGGTAGCGAAGCGCGCGCGTGTATCCGATCTCGGACGTGAAGTATCCGAGCAGCGCCAGTTCCTTCATCATGCGGAAGTAGTGCGCGGGCACGTCGGGCCCGGATGCCGCCGCCGGCGCGCGCGAGCGAGGCGCGTTGGACCGCTCTTCCATCGCCGTCTTCTGCTCGCGATCCAGCACTTCGAGCAGCGCGAGGCGCTGTGCCGGCGTCGCGGACATGAAGGCGGCGCCGTGACTCGAACGGCACGCGTCATCAATCTGCTTCATGCCGCCGCGAAAGACTTCGCGGTCGCTCTCGGTGTAGGCCGACGTCACCATGAACGCCATGAACGCGCCGGTCTTCGCCGCCTTGGCGCCCGGCGTCGTCGTCTCGGGAAGAATGGTTTCGGCGACTTCGTCGAGGAACGCCACATCCGCCGCGGAGAACGATCCCACTCCCTGCGTCATGGCGCCGGCCGCCGCTTCGGCGTCGAATGAAAACGCCAGCAACCGATCGCCGCCGACGAGCACCGCGCCACCCAGCGTCGCGGTGACGCGCTGAATCACTTCCCGACGCGTGATCCCTCTCTCGCTCATTGGTTGCTCCACGATTAGAGGTTGCCCCGCTTCAATTCTTCGACCGCGAACGCCGAGGCGCGCGCGGTGAACGCCATGTAGCCCAGCGACGGGTTGTGACAGGCCGACGAGGTCATGAACGAGCCGTCGGTGACGAACAGGTTCAGGCAGTCCCACACCTGGTTGTGGGCGTTGAGCACCGAGGTCTTCGGATCGCGTCCCATGCGGGCGGTGCCCATCTCGTGGATGCCCATGCCGGGGAAGGAGCCGTTGTCGTTGACGCGCACTTCGCGGGCGCCGCTCGCTTCGAGCATCTCCGCCATGTCGTTCATCATGTCGCGGCGCATCAGCCGTTCGTTCTCGCCGGTCTCGCAATCGATGGACAGGACCGGCAGGCCCCACTTGTCGGTGCGCGACTCGTCGATCGTGACGCGGTTGGCGTGATTCGGCAGCATTTCGCCGAAGCCGGTGCTGCCGATTTGCCACGGACCCGGCATCGACATCGCGTCCTTGAAGTCGCCGCCGACGCCGAGCTCAGCGACCGCGCGCTGCCAGCCTTGCCGGCTCGCGCTGCCCTGGTAGCCAAAGCCGCGCAGGTAGTCGCGCTTGTCGCCGAACAGATTCCGGAATCGCGGGATGTAGAAGCCGTTCGGCCGGCGCCCGTAGACCGTCTTGTCGTTGTGCTCCGGAAGGATGCCGCTCGCGCCGCAGCGGAAATGGTGATCCATCAGGTTGTGACCGAGCTCACCGGAGCTGCTGCCGAGACCGCCCGGCCAGACGTCGCGCGCCGAGCGCATCAGGATCCACGCGGAGTTCAGCGTCGAGGCGCAGAGGAAGACGATCTTCGCCGAGTACTCCGTCGTGGCGTTGGTCACGGCGTCGATCACGCGCACGCCGGACGCGCGCTTGCGATCGCGATCGAAAACAATGTCGGTAACGATCGCGAAGGTCTTCAACGTCAGCCGGCCCGTCGCCATGGCGGCAGGCAGCGTCGACGCCTGCGTGCTGAAGTAGCCGCCGAACGGGCAGCCGAGCGCGCACGCGTTGCGGTACTGGCAGCGTCCGCGGCCGGGCCGCGGTTGCGTCAGGTTGGCGACGCGGCCGGGAATCATCCGCCGCCCCGAGAACTTCTTCGCGATGCGTCCCGCCACCGTCGCTTCCGCGCAGTTGAGCGGCATCGGCGGATCGAACTGGCCGTCGGGCAGCTGCGGCAGGCCTTCAATCGATCCGGAAATGCCGGCATGACGCTCGACGTGGTCGTACCACGGCGCGATGTCGGCGTACCTGACCGGCCAGTCGATCGCGATGCCTTCTTTCGCATTCGCCTCGAAGTCGAGATCGCTGAGACGATAACTCTGCCGGCCCCAGGTCAGCGATCGCCCGCCGAGGTGATAGCCGCGATACCAGTCGAACCGCTTGACCTCGGTGTAGGGCGACTCCTTCTCGTTGACCCACCAGTCGAGATTCTTTTCATTCAGCGGATAATCGCGCCTCAGGACAGGATAGGCGTCGATCATGTCGCGGGAGCGCCCGGCTCGATGGGGATACTCCCACGGCCCCTTGCGCGCGTTGGCGTAGTCCTTGGCGTGCTCGACGTGCTTGCCGCGCTCGAGCAGCAGCACGCGAAGCCCGCGCTCGGTGAGCTCTTTCGCGGCCCACCCGCCCGAGATTCCCGATCCGACGACGATGGCATCGAACGATTCGGACGCCCGCTGCATGATCCCTCCAGGACTCCGGTGGCGGAGGCCGCCATCGTATAAGATCGCGGCGCCATGGCAAGGATCAAACGTCGCGACGTCCTCAGCGCGACCGGGCTCACCCTGGCGGCGGCCACGATGAGCGGCGGCGCCCAGCCTGCGGCGCGTGCGGTCACCCGCGGGCGGATCCGGCAGTCGGTCAGCCGGTGGTGTTACGCGAAAATCCCGATGCCGGAGTTCTGCCGTGCGGTGGCGGCAATGGGGCTGACCGCAATCGATCTCCTGGAAGAGCCGGACTGGCAAGTGGCGCGCGACCACGGCCTGGTCTGCTCGATGGGCTACGGCGGCGGCGGCTCAATCCCTGACGGGCTCAACAATCCCGCCAATCACGATCGCATCGTCAACAACCTGATCGCGGCGATGCCGAAGGCCGCCGCGCTCGGCGTGCCCAACCTGATCACGTTCTTCGGCAATCGCGCCGGACGGAGCGATCGCGAAGCGATCGACAATTGCGTCGCCGGCCTCAACCGGCTCAAGGCCGCGGCCGAGTCGCACGGCGTCACGATCTGCGTGGAGCTGTTGAACAGCAAGGTGAACCACAAGGACTACCATGGCGATCGCACGCCGTTCGGAGTCGAGGTGGTGTCGCAGGTCAATTCACCGCGCGTGAAGCTGCTCTACGACATCTACCACATGCAGATCATGGAAGGCGATGTCATCCGCACCATCCGCGATCACCATGCGCACATCGCGCACTATCACACGGGCGGCGTGCCGGGACGCCACGAGCTGGATGACACTCAGGAATTGCAGTGGCCGGCGATTTGCCGGGCGATCGCGGACACCGGCTTCAAGGGATTCGTCGCGCACGAGTTCGTGCCCGTGCGCGATCCGTTGACGTCGTTGCGCGAAGCGGTCGTGCTGTGCGACGTGTGAGCGGTTACTCGATCCGCTCCGGCTCCATCACCTTCTCGACGATCTTCCCGTTCTCGACGCTGACGTAATAGACCTTCGCCGTCGGAGTGGCCGCCACGACCCGTTTCACGACGTTGTCTTCGAAGTAGATGCCCGCGGAGTTGTCGCACGCGTAGCCCGGCTTCATCTGTCCGGACAGGATCAGCTTCTGATAGAGCGGCCGTCGGCCGGGCTCCGCATCGTAGTGCGGCGAGTGGCTGCCCTTGAGGAAACCGAGGCAGTCGACCTTCGATAGGTCTTTCGGCCGCGAATCGGTCGTGCCTTCTTCGAACCAGCACAGCGAGCCGGCGCTCGCGCCGCCGAGGACGATGCCGCGATCCCACGCCTGGCGAAGGATCGCGTCGATGCCCTGCGCCTTCCAGATCGCCTGCTGGTTGAGCGTGTTGCCGCCCGAGCAGACGATGCCGTCAACCGACAAAAAGACTTCTTCCCAGCTCCGCGCCTGCGACGTGCTCGCGATGAAGCTGTTCTGGTGCGACGGCTCGACGTTGACCGGCGCGCAGTTGCGGTACCACGTGATCACGCCATTGGCGGAATCGGCCGATGCGGTCGGCAGATACAGCAGCTTCGGCCGCGGCTTGCCGGTGAGCTGCGCCATGTAGCGGATGAACGCGGTATTGAAGTTGCCGCCGGCGATCAGAATCTTGCGTCCGGCAAACGGCGTCGGCTGCGTGCCGTCGAATGAAGATGCGGTCAGCGGGTTGTGTGCAAGACCGGCCCCGACCGAGCCGGCCACCGAGGACACGATGAACTCGCGGCGTTTCATGGCCACCGATTAAACACTGATTGGACACCGATTGGCCAGAGCATGCTTCAACGCGCTTCCCGACCAGGCCCGCCAAAACGCGAAACTGGATCACGCGTTGCATACGCGAAAACCATGCAGATACGTATTCTCCCGGCGTTCTCGCTGATCTTTGCCGCCGTCGCGGCCGCACCGACCATCGCATTCGCCCAGACGCCGCCGCCCCCGCCGCCGGGCTGGGTTGGCTCCGCCAGCGCCGGCCTCGCGTTGACGCAAGGCAACAGCGACACCTCGACCGTCAACGCGGCGTACGAGCTCAAGCGCGAT
>Ga0310890_10000446_pt1 | contig 13546 bp, 10 predicted proteins | sample T20D3metaG_FD_203751 | JGI IMG/M metagenome (GOLD analysis project Ga0310890, IMG submission 203751) | Lab incubated soil microbial communities from West Virginia University Organic Research Farm, Morgantown, WV, United States - T20D3 | ecosystem: Environmental > Terrestrial > Soil >... | reverse complement strand
AATCCGCTCATTTTCAGCTCGCTGTGTGTGGAGGTCCTTCGCGCGGATCCAGAGGGAAGGTTGGCTTGCCATCCGAAGCTCGCTCTGCGCAGTGTGGCGAGCGAAGGATGGTGGACCTGAAGAGCGCCAGTTGGAACCGCATCGTCGAGTGGATCAAGCGAATTGAAGCGCTCGAAGCGACCGCGTAACAGGTGAATCCGCAATAATCTGCCGCGCGTTACCGCTTCGGGCGCTGCACCAGCCAGTTCTCGAGCTTGACTCCGAACGCAGCCTCATTCGCCAGTTCCTTCTCGAGAACAGGCGCGACAGCTGGAGGCACCGATTCCGGCACACGGGCATGGACGAACATGTTCTCCCCTCGCACGGCGCGCAACATCAAGGCGGTGAACCCGTCGATCCACCACTCTTTGATCGCTCGGCCGTACGCGGCTGTCGCCCTGGCAGGCGACGATAGATAGCCCTGCCAACCGGGCCTGGTCGCGATCTGGCGCAACTCCTCCAAAGAACGTCCCGCCTGGCTCGGGAGCGACTTGAAGACGGGCCGGACCAGATCGGGGCGGACGGCGAGCATCTGTGACGTTTCACTGACGCCAGCATGCACATCCATTCCGAAGGACGCTCGCTCATCGGCCCGAAAGTACTTGGCCCGGATCTTGTCACCGCTGGATTGAATGGCCGCGTCGCCTCCGAACAGACCCGTCAGGTGCAGCATCGTCACTCGAAACGTCTCGCTAACAAAGTCGCACGCTTCGTTGATCGCGATGTTGTGCGTGGGCGCGCCGTGGCCGTTCATGACAAAAATCCACTTGAAACCGTTCTGTGCGATCTGTGCGCCAACATCCGCCACCAGTGATCGGAGCGTCGACTGTCGGATGCCGTACGTGCCCGGGTGAATCGGCAGGTCGCCCAACCGGTTCGCGCCGCTGTTGCCGTAGTTGATGCCAGGCATCATGATGACGTTCCAGCCTGGCAGCGCCTGGCTTACACGCGTTGCAACGGCGTTCGCTTCGTACGAGACACCAATGGTGTCGGCACCGACGGGAAGATGAGGGCCATGTTGTTCGACCATCCCCATCGGGAGAATGAAGAGCGTCCGCTCGCGATCGAATGCATCAATCTGGGGCCAGGTGAGCTCCTCGAGCTTGTAGACTCTCGATCCGGCTGCCGTTCGATCGCGTTGCGTCGCCGGACCAAAGCCCGCCTGCGCTGAGGCGGCAGTGGCCCAGATGATCAGGGTGATGAGCGCTTGTTTCATGGTCTCTCTCCGTCGCGGCGCTGACGTGGATGAGCCACCTGCGATCCGTACCTGGCTTCGACCAGTAGAGCGCAATGCGAGATCAGAAGGACAGCGCGGAGCGCTTATCAATCGTCACGCGCGTCATCGCGATTGGTTGCGCGATCGCTGCCGCGATGGTCGCCGTCTACTGCGTAATGTCGTCTATGCGGCCGCGACTTTCAAGCATCACAGGCACGCTGGCTTCGGCGGGGTCCGTCGTCCTTCTTGTTCATGGGCGTTCGGCGGCTGGCCTGAAGCTCAGCTGAAACACGGCCGAGAATGTTGGGCTTCCGGGCTTCTACGTTGGTCCGACTCCCGACGTGTGCGGAAGAGTGGAAGATCACAACGCCGACCAGAGATGGTTCTATCCCTCAAAACTGCTTGGAGACACTTTGTAAGGCTTAACACGACGAGGAAAGGCTTGCCTTGCTTCATCGAGAAACGAGTCCACTCGATCAAGCAGCTCATTGGCGATTTCCACGTAATTGGCCTGTCTATTTAGTCCAAGCCATAAAGCCAATCCTTCTCGGAAGCTACTGCTCTCTCCTAAAGAAGCGTGGTCGCTTATCTGAACACACCGCGCGCGATGCGCCAAAGCCTGATGCTCGATCCAGAACGCGCGGCGATCGTTCGCCGAATCTTCAAGCACTACGCGACTGGCAGGTAACCGCGCCCGCTTTCAGTTACTTACAACCTGCTGAGGGCGGTGGGAAAAGGGTGGTGGACCAGAACAGCGGCTATTGGAACCAAGTCTTCAATTGGTTGAACTTCGTGAAGCACTTGCAGCAGTCGGCCGATCTTTCATACAACTCCAGGCCGCTGCGCCGGTAGAATCGTGTGCCATGCCTGGCGAGCATCCTCGTGGGTGACCCGGGGTCCGAGAGGGGCAACGATCCGACGCGAACCTCGATCGAGGCGTCACAGCTCGCACGCGCCCATGCGCCGACACGCACGAGCGCCGAGGCCTTCGTTCGTGCCGCCATCGCCGAGGGATCGGTCCTCGCCGGCCGGTATCAGGTCGAACGACGTTTGGGGCAGGGCGGCATGGGCGCCGTGTACCGCGTGCGCGACACCATCCACCCCGATCGCCCGACGGCGTTGAAGATCCTCGGTGCCGCACTTCCGGACCATGAGGCGCTGCGCCGCTTCCGTGCGGAGTTCGGTCTGCTGGCGCAGCTGACCCATCCGAATCTCACTCCCGTCTACGACTTCGATACGCAGGACAAAACCGGCCTCTGCTTCTTCACGATGGAGCACGTCGACGGTGTCGATCTCGAATCGGCGATCGGTGGCGCCGGCTGGCGTGACGTGCTCGAACCGATCGTGGCCGTGTGCCGGGCGCTGGCGTTCATTCATAGCCGCCGGATTATCCACTTCGACGTGAAGCCGTCGAACATCATGGTGACGGCCGACGGCACCATTAAAGTGCTGGATTTCGGCATCGCCGAGTTGGTCCAGGCTGTTGGCGGGCTCGATTTGTGCGGCACGCCAGGATTCATGGCGCCGGAATTGCTGCAGGGCAGTTCTGCCGTCGACCGGCGGGCCGACCTCTATTCGCTTGGCATCACGTTGTACCGCCTTCTCTACGGTCAGATGCCCGGCGCCTCGGCCACGCCTGGCCTTCAGTCCGATTCCGGACGTGGAGTGGCCCTGGCGGTGGATGACCGGGTGCCGTCGTGGCTCAACGCCATCGTGTTGCGCCTGACCGATCCGTCCCCGGCGGCCCGATTCTCTGGTGCGAATGCCGTCATCGACGCCATCAACACGGGCAGCAGCCAGCAATTCGCCCTGCAGACCGACGAGACCCGGCAGAGCTACGTTCTTTCGAGCGCGTTCGTTGGCAGGAAGACGGAATTCGATCGGCTTCTGTCCTTTGTCCGGCGACGCGTCGTCGAGGAGGCCGTGGATATCGGCGCCATCTGCGTCGTGGGCGATGCCGGCGCGGGCAAGTCGCGGATTGTTCGCGAGCTGAGACATCGCGTGCAGTTTGCCGGCTTCGCTTTCGTCGAGTGCGACTGTTACGAAACGGACGAAGCCGAGCTTGGGCCGCTGGGTGAGGCCCTTCGGCAACTCGTGCACCTTCTGGACGGCGCCGATGCGGCGGACCTGCTGCAGGCGTATGGCCCCGATCTCGTACGTGTGGACCCGTCGATCGATTCCGGTCGCAGGTGGCCCACCGCACAACCGGCAGGTTCGCCCGCCGCCGAGCGCGAGCGGCTTCTGAACCGATGTGCCGGATTCCTCGTCGCCGCGGCCGAGCGCGTACCCTTCGTGCTCTCGGTCGGCGATCTGCAGTGGGCCAGGCCGGCGCTGCTTGAAGTGCTCCGTCTGCTCGTGGCAGAGCTCTCGTCCACACGCGTCCGGATCGCATTTGTCGGTGCCGCCCGCGAGGCGTGGCCAGACGCGGGCGTGCGAGCGCCGGGCCACCGGTTCATCGATCTTGCGGAGGCCGAAGGCCACCTCGAGCTGCTGCAGCTCGGCACGCTCAGTCGGAGCGAGGTGGCATCGCTTGCGGCATCGATGCTGGGCATCGACGAGTTACCGGCGGTCTTGAGCGACCGGCTTCACGGCGCGACGTCGGGCCGTCCGTTCTTCGTCGAAGAAGTCCTGCGCGCGCTGGTGGAGCGGGGAGTGGCGGCAGTCGAGACTGGCGCCACGATGGGCGACGTCGAACTCGGGCGACTGCAGATTCCCGGCTCGGTCGACGAGGTTATCGCCGAGCGCGTCCTGGCCCTGCCATCGTCATCGATGGCGGTGTTGACGGCGGCCGCGGTTGCAGCGCGCCCGGTGGTGGGCGGCTTGCTGCAGGCGGCGGTTGAGCAGAGCGATGAGGCCTTCGAGGAGGCGGCACGGCTGCTAATCAGCCGGCAATTCATGCGGCGGCATGTGATCGACGGTTACCGCATCGCTCACGATGGGATTCGCGAATGGGTGTATGCGCGGATCCCGGAGGATCGTCGCCGGGCGCTCCACGTCCGAGTCCTTCGAGCACTCGAGGCCACGGGCCTCACCGATGACGACGCGGTATACGCGTCTGCTCATCACGCGTGGCATGGAAGCGATCCGCGTGCGCGGGCCCTCAATGCCGATGCGGCGGTACGCGCCCAAGCCGGGTACAGCACGGATCTGGCCATGGTGTGCTACGAACGCGCCATCGCGCTTACCGACGAAGCCGCCGAGCCGGCGTTCGCGATGACCCTGCACGAGAGGCTTGCCGACGTCGCGTTCCTGTCCGCCAGCTATTCGCGCGCATTGACGGAATACGAGCAGGCGTTGCGGCTCGCGCACGGTCCGGGCGACGAAGTGCGCCTGCGCCGGCGAATCGGCGACACGCTATCGAAGACCGGGCGGTTGGCACAGGCGGACGATATCCTGCGACGGGCCATCAGGCGCGCCGGACGGCGTGTGGTCAACCCCGGCCTGGCATTGCCGGTGCTGTTCCAATGCGACGACCTTCCGTGGCGAGTGCTGTCTCGACTCCCAAGGTCATTCGGGCCAACCACTGTGGAGGAGCGGGCTCTGGCTGGCGAGGTCGGCCGCGCCTATACGTCACTCGGACTGCTGCATCTATTCGTCTGCGACACCAAGGCTCGAGGTTTCTTCTACCGCGGCATGAATCTGGCGGCACGGTGCCGGGATGACGCACTCCTGTGCGAGACGCTGATCCATCGCATCTACAAGTGGCTGACGCAAACCAACTTCAAGGCGGCGCACGCAAACCTGCGCGATGCCAGGGCGGCCGCCAACCGAACTGGGTCGCGTTATCTCCTGGCGCTGTGCAGTGCGACCGAGGTGCGGATTCTCGTGAGGGAGGGAGCTTGGATGCGTACGGCGGAGTTGGCCAGGACCGTCGTCACCGAGCTCGAAGACATCGGCGAACTGCATCTGCGGGCGCAGACGTCTGCGCATCTTGGGTTCGCTTTGCTGCATCTGGGCGATACGCCACGTGCCCGGGTCTGGTGTGAAAGGGCACTCGCGCTGTTTGCTCGAGGCCCGGGCACGCACCACGAAATCATGGCCGCCGTCTCGGGCTGTGCCGAAGTGCTCGCCGTTGCCGGTGAGTTCGACGAGGCGCGCAAACAGCTGCAACGAATCACCAAGTATCTCGACTCGCTGGTCACTGAGACCGGGGATGTCTACTATCCGCATCTCTCGGAGATCGGGGTTCGACTGGGGCGCGGGCGGTGCGCCGCGTATGCCCACGACTGGGAGGTGGCCGAGAGGGAGCTCGAGGCGCTGGCCGCCGTTCCGCGTTTCATGCACTATACCGACGTCGGGCCAGAGATCGCGGAAGGGCGGCTCCTGCTCGATCACGTGCGCCTGCGGCTGCACAAACGGGTTCGCCGTTCACCGAGTGCCCGCATTGGCTTCACCCTCGTTCGACGCGGGCAGATTGGCTCTGGGATGCCAAGGTTCTATCCGGCATTCCACGGTATGGCGATGATCATCCGTGCCGAACGTGACGCCGCCGAGGGCCGGATCGCGCGCGCCGCGCGGGTATTCCGCCAGATTTTCGCCGATGCCGAGCGCAGAGCCGACCGCCTGTTGCTGGCCCGTGCCCTCCTGGCAGCTGCCGAGGCGCTCGGCTCATCGATGCCCGTCGAAGCCCGCGGTTGGCACGATCGCGGCATGGCGCTGAGCCGCGAGATCGGGGCGGTCGCGCTAGTGCGAGCTCACCATCACCTGGAGGGGGCGGGCTTTCAGGCTCCTTGAAGAGCCAGAGACGTTGATGTTCCTCGTCGTGCTCCTGGCCGACGTAAATCAGCGTGTCGACGATCGGCAACACCAGATCGTTGTCGTAAAAATGCACCGTGAAATAGCAATTGCCAGGAATCAAACTCTCGGGACGTGCCATCGTTGAGTTCCGTGAAGCCGCTATTGACGGTGATGCCTAGACTTCGGGATTGGGCACTCGAGGCTTCTCGCTCAAGCTGCCAACTCCTGTCTCACTTCATCGCGACGGCTCCAGAGCACGGGCACAATGTCGTAGTTTCTTAGGGCGTCGACGATCGAGGTCGTTGGAGGCCTATTCTCGTCGTTCAAGAATGCGGAAACTTCGACGCCGTCGGTCGCACTTCCTTTGTATCGACCCAAGCAAATGCCATCGCCTCCGCCAAATCCCTGCTGGGCCGATTGACTGCGCGAATCAGCCTTTCGGGTGCTCGCCCTGACGCGGGCACAACGAAGTCGAAGGTGTGGTCGTACCCGCTTCGACCGGTGAATTTCACGTTGGGCGTAAAGCGAATGTCGTGGAGCTCGAGCCACGCGGTGACGTCCTCGAGAAACAAACTGGCGACAACGGGCACACTAAAGTTTATGGTCCGCATGTTTAGCGCAGAGTATTTGCGGCGCTCGGGTTCGCCCGCCCGACGGGAACCGCGCTTAGTTACCAACCGATTTTCCAAGGGATTTGGCGTTCGGATCGTCGAGCGGCTTAACGGCTGATCAACGACTGTGCCGCTTAGTGGTTACTCAACTGAGAGGTTTGCGACCCTCCCAAAACTCATTCAGTCTGTCCCACCACTTGGCTGATTCGGGCAAGAGATATGGCCGAAACTGCTCGGGTGTGGTGGATGTGTGAAGGCCAGTGTTTTGGAGATCTTCGAGGAGCCCGATTGACGCAGCCTCAGCAACGTAAGGCACGCCTTCGATGTGCCAACGCTCTACGACCGCAAAGACCTCTGGGAACGTGGCGACATCGTCCCGAGCCAACATGTCTATCAGGTGCCGCGCTAGATCCGAGAGGGCGAGATACAACGGCGGCTCGGACTCGTCGCCCCAGTAATCAAGAAACGCACGCCACTTGCTTTCGAAGGACGGGCAGACTTCTAAAATCAGCGGCATCATTTCCGGTTTCGTGATCACCTTTTCTCTCGACTTGTCGGATAGTTTATCTTTCAGCACGGGTTCGGTTGCCCGACGGGAACCGCGATTAGTTACCAACCGACTTTCCAAGGGATTTGGCGATCTGAGCGTCAAGCCGCCTAACGCTTCGCAGACGAGGATGACGCTAGGCTAAACTCCGCAAGGGCGATGAGAGATCCACTTCGAATGGACAAGCTATCGCTCGGTAGCGGCATCATGGGTCGCAGCCAGTGTCGCCTGTCTGCTGACCCTGATCGGCATCACGCGGATCATGCAGGACCGCAAGCGCGGCTCCCGCGCCATTCACTAGGCCAAACCGTAGAGCGCGTCTAGTCCTACAACTTGACGTTAATGCCTCCGTAGCCGTTTGGCCACGTGGAGCGATACTCCGGGGTCCGCCTCAATGAGTGGCTGGTCCGAATTGACGCGCTTCGACTCCCCGCATGAACTGGCAAGACTCGTTCGGCATTACCAGACCCACCAGGTGACGATTCGGATCTTTTCGTGGTCGAAGCGAGATCCCAACGCGTCAAGAATGCGGAACACAGTTGACCACTCTGATTCGTGCGGTCGAACCGTCACGGAATCCAGTCCATTCGCATGAGTTCGGCATAGCTGACGAACGTGAACCCGCCGCACTCGCCGGGACCGTGCTGCCTTTCGTGATTACGAATCCTGGCGATGTCATCGCGAACCTGCCGTGAGCAAGCTGCTGGGACGCCACGGCCCGAAGCCATTGGGTTGAAATCCTCCGGCTTGGTGACCGCTTTCTTGGAGAATCCAAAAGCGGCCTCCGAGAAGTCGTCTGGCACGTCGACCAACGGTGCGAGACATGTGACGCCCATCCACATGGTGTCGTCCTGCGCCTCGCCGTCCGACGCGTACGTGACTTCGATCCAGCCCTGAATATCGAGGCCCATGATTACTTGAACTGCGATGCGCTACCTGCTGCTGCGCGCGTGCAACGCAGATGCGGACGTTGGCCGCGAAGCAACCCGCCGCGCGCCCAATCGCAAGTGACCTACTTCGACGGCGGGTCGTGTTCGTCGCTATCGATGGCTGCCAGCTTCGAGCCGGCGAGCGGACCGATGCCGGTCACCGCTGGCCCGATGGAGGCTCTGCTGGTTTTACGCGCAGGGCAGGCCGAGTGATCGCGTCGAGACGGGCGGTCCTGGCGTATTCGCGGGTCTCAGCGACGATCAGTTGAAAGAGCGCCTTACCTCAGCCCTCAGTGAGTTCCGTAAATAATTGGCTGGTCATCGTTGCGCCGTGTCGAGCGGGAGCGGCTTCGTCGCGCCACTGCGCTGGTGCAGCGAAGCTCTGTTAGAAGCTGGCGCATTGGGCACTAGAACACATCGAGGTCGCGAGAAATTACGAAAGGCCCTGAATACTTGGCGCGAAATTCGTCAAACAGTCCTTCCAAGTCGGTCGCGCCCTGGTGATAGATGATGAGCAAACCTGGTTTCGCATGGCGTGCCAGTTCGGTCAGTTGGTCGATACTCGTGTGGTAATTGTCCGCGAACCGCTTTCCCACCTCGGATGGAGTTCTCCCGGGACGTAACACTTCGTGGATGAGCACGTCGCAGCCTCGGCACGCCGCGATGGTCTCCGGCGTCGGGTTCGTATCACCTGAGATGACAATGCTTCGGTCCGCCGTATCGAAGCGGTATCCGTAGCTTTCCATAGCGTGTTTTGTCGGAAACGCGGTCACGGTCACGTTGGCGTCCCTATAGACGACACCCGCTGTGACCTCGTGCGCGTTCACTTTGTGTCCATCTGGAAAGTCATGTTGGATACCCATGGCATTCGTTCGCGTGTCGATGTCAACGCGGTACGCTTCGAGCAAATGCTCGGTCATCGCCTTAATGCCTCGTGGGCCGTAAACGTCGAGCGGCACACGCCGACCGATCGTCCACGGAGTAAAAATTAGGTCGGGATACCCCACCGTGTGATCGGAGTGGAGGTGGGTCAGGAACGCGACCCGCAACTTCGTCGGCTCAAGCGCGTTGATGTGTTTGGTCAGGAACGCTTCGTTCGCACGACGCACGACACCCGCTCCAAGGTCGATCAGGTAAGCCGTGTCATTGACCACAATCGCCGTTGCAGGTCCAGACCGATCCGGCAGAGGCGGTGGTGCGCCCGTGCCCAAGAAGACGATCCTAGTCTTCTGCACTTGTTGCGGCTGTCTAGCCCAGAGAGGAACTACAAGCGTGGCGACCGTGAGTGACACCGCCATGGCTCGTACGGCAATGGACAACATACGAGAGCACCCCTCTTCTGTTTCAATTTGATGAACGTCCCACACGCCGGGACATACCGCACCCGAGCCTCGGGCGCGGAGAATACCACGCGAACAGGAGGCTTTAACGTGAATCGGGCAGAGTGACAGCGCTTCCTGCGCCGGGCGAGTTTCGGCTCCCTGACGAGGGCGAACAAACAAGTGATTGATGGACACCCGCCAACGGTGTTTGCGTGCCAACCAGACCGGGCCGAAAGTCAGGCCGCGGCCGCGATGGTTTTCCGAACACGCCGCCAGCGCCTGATCGTTGACGGGGAGACGCCGAGGCTCTGGGCCGCAACGCCACGATCATGCTCTCGATCTTAACTAAGGCCCTTGGTGGCAAGCTGGCCGCGAAGAACATGTCGAGGTCCACGGAAGGGCGCCGATCAAATTCGATTGCGCGGCGCAAACGCGAACGACCGCGTAATTACTTCGGACGCGGTACGACGATTGGAGGCGTCCTGATTCCATTGGCCTCAGGACTTGGCGCTACACCCACCGAGCCATTCACATTCTGTACGGACGTGACCACCCAGTCGTTGGCGCGTTTCTCGGCCACCATCGTCATAAGTCCGAATCTCGGTGGTCGAGCGGAACCGTCAATATTCTTATCCCCCTGAGCCGACCAACTGTGTCGCACGACTGCGATATCGGGCCTCATAAAACGCACATGGACTTCCAGGACCTTGTGCGCGATTTCCTTGAAGCGATCTGCGAACAATCGCGTGTGATAGGTCTCGAAATCTGCTCGGCCTTGCAACCACGTCAGGCCCACCGTCACGAAGTCAACGTTCTCGGCCATGATCGCCGCGAGTTGATGACCGTTGTGATTGTTAAAGGCGTCGCTGAACGCACCTGGTAGCCGTCGCAGCGACTCTTCGTCCTGCTTGGTTTGCGCGTGCGCTGTGGTGATGTGGGCGAATAACACCAGACAGGCCGACAAAATGACCGCTCTGCCGTTCAGCAGGCGCGTGACAGACGTAGCCCGTTCGGTTTGTGGCATGGCTGACTCCTGGTGGCGTTCGCTCTTAGCGGTCTGAGCGGGCCGCGCCAGTTGGTGCGCACCGGCTGCTGGCGATAGTGGCCGTCGCGGTCGGGTCTGTGAAAGTCGGGTTTCACAGGCCTTCGAAAATGCCGGCTTCACGCTTCGCAGCCGCTGGGAGCGCGAGTCGAAGAAACGTTTGTCCATCAAGGCTGACGGCCAGTCTCTCAAACCAGCTGTCCTGCCACTTCTGATTCGACTTTCCTTTAGGCAGCGTGTGACACGCGATTGCCTGGCGTGCGCGCTGTAGGTAAGGCCGCACGTCGACTGCAGTCGTGATGAACGCATCGGCGACGGTGCCGAACGCGGCCAGCTCATCCTGATTGTCTCCATCGGCGATGACGCCGAAAGGCGGTTTATCGGCCGGGAAGCGTGACTCGGGATACGCGATGTAATAGAGCTTGCGTGGCGCATGGGTGAGCAAGGCTCGCTGCTGGAACACCCGGGTGACGATCGTGCTCACCAGAATATGACGCGGGTGGCCGGTCAGGCCATCAGGGCCCCACGTGATGATCACGTCAGGCTTGGTTTGATTGATCAACTCAACCACCCGCTTGGCGATCGCCGACACCGTCGGAAGTCCTTCGCCTGCAGGTCCACGCATTACGAAAGTCTCGCGAATACCCAACGCCTTCGAGGCGCACAAGAGTTCCGCTCGTGCAGGAGTGCCGTCCTCGCCAGACGGATCAATGACGCCGGGGAATGTCGCGTAATGGATCGTGTGTCCCTCGTTCGCGTACTTCGCAAGGAGAGGCGCGCTTGAGACGTTGTCGTCACCGTGGGTGAGCACGACAAGGACGGTGTACCGCTTCTCAACGGACGTAGCCTGAAAACTCATCGCCAACATCGTGGCGGCAATCAGTCTGAGCATGGTGACCTCGATTGCGAGGCATAGTGTCACGCTTCTGCGCTACGTGCGAACAGTAGTCGCATGTCTGATCAGCCCGCTTCTCGCGGCATCACAGTTGCGCCGTGCTTCGTGTGACTACGCTGTGTGGGTTCGAACGGTAGGGTGGGTCGCCGAGTTCAGGTGTTTGAAATCAACGATTTAGAGTTGGTGGACCAGACCGGGATCGCACTGTCTAGCGGACGCGAAGCGTTCGCTGATTGAGCCCGAGCCCGGTCGGGACACCACGACTGAAGCCGAAGGCTGAAGGAGTGGTGGACCAGACCGGGATCGAACCGGTGACCTCATGAATGCCATTCATGCGCGCTCCCAACTGCGCTACTGGCCCACTCGGGGAAGCTTCGATTGTAACTCTCAATTGCCCGATCGGCCAAACGCCGAGAGCGCTCGGCGAGGGAGCCGTGGCGTGCTCGAGTATGAAGCGGGCAGTTCAAGCTCGAGAAGCAGCGCGACGCCGGCACAGAGTGGCTGGCGCGCGACGCCCGCCGACGGGCTCGCGATGCTCGACATGACGGCCCTATGCCCTCGACATCGTGGAAAGATAGCTGCGATCGCCGCTCAACACAGCGGCTTGAAGGCAAACCCCCTTGCGGTGAGCGCCGGCACCAGTCGCGCGATGGTTTCGGCGGCGTGACGTCTGTCGGCACGCGGGTCTTTGTGATGCCCATCGTGAATCACGATGATGTCGCCGTCCGATGCCTTGCCGGCGAGACGCGCGGCTAATCGACCGGCGTTGCGCCTCCGGCCCCAGTCGAAATCCCACATGCCCCAACTCCAACCCGCGAGCCGATACCCGGCCCGGCCAAGGCCGTCGTACATCTCTCCGCTTCGCCACCCGGCATGCGGGCGAAAGAGCCGGCAGGGCTCCTGGCCCGTAATCGCGCGAATGCGTTCGGCATTGCGGTCGAGCCGGGCGGCGAGGTCGGCGGCCGGCTCGATCATCAGCCGGCGCGTGCCGCTGTGCAGGCCGATCGCATGTCCCTCGTCCGCGATCCGCCTGACGATGTCTCTGGTTTCGTCGGTGATGTGGTCATCGATGAGAAAGAACGTCGCGCGCGCCTGCGTCGCCGCCAATGTCTCGAGCAACGGCGGCGTCCAATCCGGATTCGGTCCGTCGTCAAAGGTCAGGTAAATCGACGCCGCAGGCCCGGGTTCCTCAGGCATCCGCCAGAGCGATTGTTTCGGCCGGAACGCCTCGAGCAGGAATGGCCCTGGCACCGTGTGTGCCAGCACAACAACGGCGACGACAAGCGCGAAAATCGCGATCACATCTTGATTCTAGAGGAACGTAACGTTTCACCAGAAACAGGTTGTCCACCCGCCGAGCAGGCATTTCAACAAACCATGTCCGACGTCGTCCTGGAGGGATTCTTCACGGTCGGCGACGGCAGCGAGCTTCACCCCGATCGCTATGTCATCCAGAGCGTGACCAAGGTGAAAGATGGCGTGTGGCGATTCGCCGCGCGCGTGCAATACAACAACAAGGATTTCCCGGTCACGATCAACGTGCCGGTGTTCTTCGCGGGCGATACGCCGGTGATGTCGCTCACCCGCCAGGGGATCCAGGGCACGCCGGGACTGTTCGATACGCGGCTGGTGATTTACAAGGGCGGCTATGCCGGCACGTGGGGCGCCGGCGCGACCGGCGGCAAGATGTTCGGCAATATCGTCAAGAACGCGCCGAAGTAGGGCCAACTTCGATCGGCCGCCAACCGTGCAGTTCCAGGTGCGCTACGTCTTCTAACCCGGTACATAATCTGGTGATGCGAACATTCAGTCAGCGTCTTGTCGTTGCCGTTCTCGCCCTTGCCTGGGCCCACACCGCGTCGGCGCAGACCGCTGACGAGGTCATCGAAAAGAGCATCGTTGCCATGGGTGGCCGCGCCGCTCACGAAAAGATCAAGACGCGCGTCACGACCGGCGAGCTGTCGATCGGCACGCCGGCGGGAGACATCGCCGGCTCGGTCGAGATGTACGCCGCCGTCCCGAACAAGCAGCGCACGGTGATCAAAGCCGATCTGTCCGCGTTCGGCGCGGGACAGCTGTTGATCGATCAGCGCTTCGACGGCACGACCGGGTACGCCATGGACTCGATGCAGGGGAACCGCGAGATCACGGGCAGCCAGCTCGATAACATGAAGGCGCAATCGTTTCCGCACCCGTTCCTGAACTACA
>Ga0310890_10000445_pt1 | contig 13574 bp, 12 predicted proteins | sample T20D3metaG_FD_203751 | JGI IMG/M metagenome (GOLD analysis project Ga0310890, IMG submission 203751) | Lab incubated soil microbial communities from West Virginia University Organic Research Farm, Morgantown, WV, United States - T20D3 | ecosystem: Environmental > Terrestrial > Soil >... | reverse complement strand
GAGAGCGGCGAGGTAACCAGCCTTTGTCAGCGCTGTGACGAACTCAGTCGGATAGGCGCGCTCCCGATCGAGTGCACGCCAGTATTCGCCGGGAAACTTGGCGCAGAGCGCGCGCACGCCGTCGCGAATATCGGCAAATTCCTCCTGCTCGGCGCCACGCTTTTTCATGGTCTCACTCTATAAAGCCGGACGAACCTGACAAGTGCGCCTAGACGGGATCCCAGTTGAACACATCTTCCGAGCGTTCAAGCGCCGTGAATGAAGCCGCCAAAGCCGGCTTCAGCTCGGTTGCAAGCTGTTCCGGCGTCCAGCCTTCGGCGCGGTGGATCGTCTTTATGGGTCGCGGCTGATTGAACAGGTAGATCTCATTGTTGCGGACCGAAAAAATCTGCCCGTTGATGTCGGCCGCGGCATCGGAGCCCAGATATATCGCAAGCGGCGCGATCTTCTCCGGCGTCATCCGCTGGAACGCTTCGATGCGCTTCTTGTCCTGTTCCGATTGCGTCGGAATAGATTCGATCATGCGCGTAAATGCGAACGGGGCGATGCAATTCGAACGCACATTGAATCGTGCCATATCGAGCGCGATGCCGCGCGATAGACCCATGATGCCGAGCTTGGCCGCCATGTAGTTCGCCTGACCGAAATTGCCGACAAGACCCGAGGTCGAGGTCATGTGCACGAATGAGCCGGAGCCTTGCTCGCGAAACAACGGCGCGACGGCACGGCTCATGTTGAACGAGCCGTTCAGATGCACACCGATCACGTCCGACCAGTCAGACCAGCTCATCTTGTGAAAGATGACGTCGCGCAGAATCCCTGCATTGTTGACCAGTATGTCCACGCGACCGAAAGCATCGAGTGCTGATTTGACGATGGCTTCCGCGTTTTTCGGCTCGGTGATGGAGAGTGTCGAGGCAATCGCCTCGCCGCCGGCCTTCTTTATAGCATTCACAGTCTCCTGCGCCGGACCGGCGTCGTTGCCCTCGCCCTGCAGGCTCGCGCCGATATCGCAGACAAGCACGCGCGCGCCTTCCCGAGCGAACAACCTGGCAATGCCGCGTCCGATCCCGCGCCCTGCCCCGGTCACGATGGCGGTCTTGCCTTTGACGATGTCAGCCATGTAAAACTAGCCCCACACCTCATCGGCGAGTTCGACGATCATCCGAAGCTTCGCCCATTGTTCTTCCTCGGCCAGAACATTGCCCTCCTCCGTCGAGGCAAAGCCGCATTGCGGCGAAAGACACAGCTGGTCGAGCGAGACGAATTTGGCAGCCTGTTCGATACGTCGCTTGATGTCGTCCTTCGACTCAAGCCGCCCGCTCTTCGTAGTCACCAGGCCGAGCACCACCACTCTGTCCTTCGGCAGCATCCGCAACGGTTCGAAACCGCCGGCGCGGTCGGTGTCGTATTCCATGAAGAAGCCATGCACCTTGATCTTGTCGAACAGAATCTCCTGCACGGCCTCGTAGCCGCCCGCACCCATATAGGTCGATTTGTAGTTGCCGCGGCACATGTGCATGGTGATTCTCATGTCGGAGGGAATATCCGACATCGCGATGTTGACGAGATCACCGTAAAGCTCGCCGAGCCGTTCCGGATCATCGCCGCGACCCTTCATGGTCTGCCGGTATTTCGGGTCGCACAACATGGCAATGAATACTTCGTCGAGCTGAAGGTAGCGGCAGCCCGCGTCAGCGAAGGCGTGTACGGCCTTTTTGTAGGCTTGGCCGAGGTCATCGAAAAAACGATCGAGTTTCGGATACGTTTTCTCGTCGATCGGCGTTCGCATGGGCCGACCATAGGCGGCAGAGGGCGCCGGAATCGTGATCTTCGGCGTACGCTTTGTGTGAGCCGCAACGAATTTGAAATGCTCGATCATCGGATGGTCGGAAAACCCGACCTTTCCTGTCACCTTCACGCCTTCGTTGCGGGTGGTCACCGCGGCGAATGACACGCCTGTATCCATGACGTGCTTCTCGACGCCATCGAGACCCCAGAGAAAATCGAGATGCCACCACGAGCGGCGGAATTCACCGTCGGTGATCGATTGCAGACCCACTTCTTCCTGTTTCCTGATGACGCGCTCGATCTCACGGTTTTCTATTTCCTTCAGCTGGGCCGGCGTGATTTCGCCTTTGGCGCGCTGCTCGCGCGCTTTCTTCAGCGCCGGCGGCCGCAGCAGGCTGCCGACATGATCGGCGCGAAATGGCGGTTTGGTACGCTGTGACATGTTTCCTCCGCTAACCCCAGATTTCTTCAGCCAACTCGACGATCATCGCGAGCTTTGCCCATTGCTCATCCTCGGAGAGGATATTGCCTTCTTCCGTGGACGCGAACCCGCATTGCGGCGACAGGCATAATTGCTCCAGTGGAACGTATTTCACCGCTTCCTCAACGCGGCGCTTGAGTTCATCGCGCGATTCAAGCCGTCCCGATTTCGAGGTGACAAGCCCCAGTACGACCGTTTTGCCCTTGGGCACGAAACGCAGCGGCTCGAACCCTCCCGCCCGATCGCTGTCGTATTCGAGGAAATAGCCGTGCACGTTGATGGTATTGAACAGGGTTTCCGCAACCAGCTCATAGCCACCCGAGGCGACAAAGGTCGATTGGAAATTACCGCGGCACAGATGCATGGCGATCGTCATGTCCGACGGAATATCCGACATTGCGGCATTGATCATGCCCGCATAGACCGACGGCAGCTTGTCCGGATCCTCACCGCGGCCCGCCACCTGGGCGCGCAGCTTCGGGTCGCAAAGGTAAGCGAAATTGACCTCGTCGAGCTGCAGATAGCGACAGCCCGCATCGGCAAAGGCGCGCACCGCAAGACGATAGGTCTGCCCGAGGTCGTGATAGAAATCGGCCATGTCCGGATAGATCGATTCCGGAACCGCATCCCGGCCATAGCGAAAATGCAGCGACGATGGCGAGGGGATGGTCATCTTCGGCGTCGCTTTCGCATGCTCGCGAACAAATTTGAAGTGGTCGAGCATGGGATGGCCGGTGAACGTTCCGAGCCTCCAGGCAACGCGCAGCATCATCGGTTTGGGATTGACGCCCTGAAACTTGATCTTGCGCTCACCGAGATAGGCTTCAACGCCAGGCAATGCTCCGAGAAAATCGTAGTTCCAGAACGCGCGACGGAATTCTCCGTCGGTGACGGCACGCAGACCGATCTCTTCCTGCTTCCTGATTGCAGCCGCGATCTCGCGGTCCTCGATCGCCTTCAGCTCGATCGCCGAGCCTTCACCTTTTTCGCGCCTCGCGCGCGCTTCCTTCAGCGACCGCGTACGCAAAAGACTGCCGACGTGGTCCGCGCGAAAGGGAGGTGCTGTGCGTGGAGGCATACAACTTTCCGCTCACGCCCGGGCGACAGGCAGCAAGGTCACTTCCCCCAGACCTCGTCCGCCAGTTCGACGATCATCCGCAATTTCGCCCACTGCTCGTCTTCGGCCAGGATGTTTCCTTCTTCCGTCGAAGCAAAGCCGCACTGGGGTGACAGACACAATTGATCGAGCGAAACATACTTCGTTGCTTCCTCGATCCGGCGTTTGATGTCGTCCTTTGGTTCCAGACGTCCGCTCTTTGATGTGACGAGGCCAAGTACAAGTTGCTTCTGGCCCTTGGGGAAATGACGCAGCGGCTCGAAGCCACCCGCGCGATCGTTGTCATATTCCAGAAAGTACCCGTCGAGATTGGTCTTTCCGAGCAGATGTTCGGCGACAAATTCGTAGCCACCCTGCGCGATCCACGTCGAACGAAAATTGCCGCGGCAGGAATGCATGGTGATCGCCATGTCGGCGGGCTTTCCTTCCAGCGCTGCACGGGTGACGGCTGCATAAACCGCCGGCAACTTGTCCGGATCATCGCCACGCGTCTTCGATTGCTCGCGCTCGTTTGGATCGCACATCATGGCCCAGGCGGTGTCATCGAGCTGCAGATAGCGGCAACCCGCATCGTAAAAAGCGCGGATCGCCTTTCGCCACGCCACTCCTACATCAGCGAAAAACTGATCGATGTCCGGATAGACGTCCTTGCTCACCAGCGCGCGCCCTTGCCGGAAGTGAAAGGTGCTGGGAGCCGGAATGCACATTTTCGGTATGACCCGACAATGCGCTTTCAGAAACTTGAAATGTTCGATCTGCGGATGGCCGACGAATTCCACCTTCCCGGAAATCTTGATGGCTTCGTGCTTCGTTTCGACACCGTGAAATTGAATGCCTGTGGCGGTAGTGATCGGTTCGACACCCTTGAGACCTCGGAAAAAGTCGAAATGCCACCAGGAGCGGCGGAATTCGCCATCGGTCGCGAGCTTTAATCCGACTTCTTCCTGCTTTCTGACGATCTTTTCGATCTCGCGGTCTTCGACAGCGTTGAGCGCAGCGGCATCGATTTCGTTCCGCGCACGCTTGACACGGGCTTCCTTGAGCGGCGCAGTTCGCAGCAGACTGCCGACATGATCGGCTCGGAATGGCGGAGTTTTTCGTTGTGTCATAGCTCGCTTACTTCCCCCACACTTCTTCCGCCAACTCCACGATCATCCGCAGCTTGGCCCATTGTTCTTCCTCGGCGAGCACATTGCCCTCCTCGGTCGAAGCAAACCCGCATTGCGGAGACAGGCAGAGCTGGTCGAGCGTCACATATTTGGTGGCCTCTTCGATCCGCTTTTTCACATCGGCGCGCGGCTCGAGACGTCCGGTCTTCGACGTCACCAGGCCGAGCACGACCATCTTCTTGCCTCTCGGCAGGAAACGCAGTGGCTCAAAGCCGCCGGCGCGGTCAGAGTCGTATTCGAGAAAATATCCATCGTAGTTGCATTTTCCGAGCAAGTTCTCAGCCACCGGTTCGTAGCCGCCCGACGAAATGAAAGTGGAGCGGAAGTTGCCACGACAAACATGGGTCGTGATCGTCATGTCGGCCGGTTTCGCCTCAAGGCCCTTGTTGATGCAGCGGGTGTAGGTTTCCTGAAGATGGTCGACGTCCAGGCCGCGTTCCTTGGCCTTGGTCAACTGCTCCTGGGAACAGAGATAGGCCCACGCCGTATCGTCCCATTGCAGATATCGGCACCCGGCATCGTAGAACGCGCGCACAGCCTTCTGATAGGCCACCGCCAGATCGTCAAAGATGGCGTCGCGATCCGGATAGGCCGATTTGACGACAGCCCCGGGTTCGAGCCGGAAATGCATCACGCTCGGCGACGGGATGGTCATCTTCGGCGTGACCTTGGTGTGGGCCTTCAGGAACTTGAAGTGCTCCACCATCGGATGGTTGGAGAAGCCGATCTTGCCGGTGATGCGGATGCTTTGCGGCTTCGACTGAACACCCTGGAATTGGATGCCGTGATCGAGTTCGTAGAGCTCGACGCCGTCGAGCATGCTGAAAAAATCGAAGTGCCAATAGGCGCGGCGAAATTCACCGTCGGTCGCGAGCTTGAGGCCGATCTCTTCCTGTTTCCCAATGATCTTTTCAATCTCGCGATCCTCGACGTCCTTGAGCTGCGCCGGGCTCAGCGTGCCTTTTTCGCGCTTGGCCCGCGCTTCTTGCAAAGGCTTGCTGCGTAGGAGGCTGCCCACATGGTCAGCGTGAAATGGTGGTCTGGAGTGGGCCATCGGAATACCCGAACACGTCTGATGTGATTGAAAAACCGGCGGGCGCATTCACAGCACTTCTTTTCGCGCGCGTCAATTTTCAGCTCTTTTCTATCGCCGAGCTGTCAGGGTAATGTCCCCGCCAATCGAAAATAACGCCAGCTCAAAGAGGAACGTCAGTATGGCTTACAAGAATCTCGAAGAGGCGATCCAGGCCTCCGGCGGCAACATCGTCAAGATGATGCGCAACTCGCAAATCGGTGCGTATGTCTATCCAGTCGTCGCTCCGGAATTCACCAACTGGCGCGACGAGCAACGTGCCTGGGCCGAGACATGCGTGCTATTCGATCAGACCCACCACATGGTGAACCTGTTCGTCGAAGGTCCCGATGCTCTAAAGTTGATGTCGCACCTCGCGACCAATTCATTCAAGAACTTCACCGTCGACAAGGCCAAGCAGTTCGCGCCGTGCAACTACAACGGCCAGGTGATCGGCGACGGCATTCTGTTCTATCTCGGAGAGAACTCCCTGGTCTTCGTCGGCCGCAATCCGACCGCGAACTGGATCCAGTACAACGCGCAGGCCGGCAAATATAACGTCAAGGTCGAGTACGATGACCGTTCGCCGTCACGTCCAATGGGCAAACCGGTCTTCCGCAAGTTCTACCGCTATCAGATCCAGGGGCCGAACGCGCAGGACGTGATCAAGAAGCTCAATGGCGGCACGTTCCCGGACATCAAATTCTTCAACATGGGCCACGTCACGATCGCTGGCCGCAAAGTGCGCGCTTTGCGCCACGGCATGGCCGGCGCACCCGGTCTAGAAGTGTGGGGACCTTATGGAGAAGCCGACGAAATCCGCACGGCCATTCTGGAGGCCGGTAAAGACGCGGGCATCGTGCAGGTCGGCGCGCGCGCTTATGCGACCAACACGCTGGAGTCGGGTTGGATCCCCTCCCCGGTGCCGGCGGTCTACACCGGTGACAAGATGAAGCCCTACCGGCAGTGGCTGCCGGGCACGAGCTATGAAGCAAATGCCTCGCTCGGCGGCAGCTTCGTGTCCAACAATATCGAGGACTACTACACCACGCCCTACGAACTCGGTTACGACAGTTTCACCAAGTTCGATCACGATTTCATCGGCAAGGAAGCGCTGCAGGCGATGCAGGGCAAGGTCCATCGCAAGAAGGTGACGTTTGCCTGGAATAATGACGACGTGAACAAAGTCTTTGCGTCGATGTTCGCGCCACCAGGTGAAAACTACAAATTCATCGACCTGCCGCTGTCGAACTACGCCTCGAGCTCATTCGACTCCATCATGAGTGGCGGCAAGGTCATCGGTGCATCGATGTTCTCGGGCTACAGCTTCAACGAGCGCAAGATGCTGTCGCTCGGCTTCGTCGAAGAGCAATACGCGAAGCCCGGCACGAAGCTCACGCTGGTCTGGGGCGAGGAAAACGGCGGCACAAAGAAGACCACCGTTGAGCGCCATAAACAGACGGAAATGCGCGTCGAGGTCGGCCCAACCCCGTACGGCCAGCAGGCGCGCGAAACCTATCATCAGGGTTGGCGTACAGCCGTAGGCAGCTGACGAAAAAATCGTCGCGGCGACGCTCTTCAGGAGTTCGCCGCGGCCTTCTGTCCGGAGCCCGCTTGCACAAAATCGGACGCATAACGGGCCGTCTGCACCACGCCACCGAACGAGAAATAGTGCAGGCGCGTTTCGCCGAGTTCGCGCTGGGACGCGCTCAACATTTCAATGATGCGTTCCGGCCCGACATTGCCGACCAGGCTGGTTGCCATCCCCGAGGCCAGCCCGCGCAATGAAGTCGACACGCCGCAACGCTTGGCATAGCGGATCAAGGCCGGCACGCTGGTCGGGCCGGCAAGACCAATTCCGACGCGGTTTTTGATGCCGCTGCCGCGCAGCTGCTTGAGCCAGGCAATGATACGTTCGCCCGAAAAAGAGAACTGCGTCACGATGTTGACGCGCAGGCCCTGCGCCGTCGCGCTGGCGATTTTCTCGTCGAGCGAGGCCTCAAGTCGTGCGGTCGGTATTCGTGGATGCCCTTCTGGATAGGCGCCGATGCCGATTTCTTCGATGCCATGACGGCGCAAGTCGCCTTTCTGGATCACGCCGAGCGCATCAGCGTACGGGCCGGCGGCATAGACGTCGCCGCCAATGACCAATAGACGCGTTACACCGGCTTCACCGGTAAGACGTCGCATTACATCCTGCAGCGCATCGGCACTTGCCAGTCGTCTTGCCGCGATATGGACGACCGGTTCGAGGCCCGCTCGGCGCAATGCTACGGCCGCCCCGACCGTCTCGTCGGGGGCAGCTTTCGGAATTGCCGTGACATAAACCGATGTGCCGGGCGCGAGAACCTCGCCGAGCTGGGTAATTTCGCTCGCGCTCGGCCGCGTAGCTTCGATCGAAAAGTCGCGTGCGAAGTTGGCAGCGGTCATAACGGGTCCCGATTACGGTTGCCGGCGCGAAATCACGAAGGACTCGTCGTAGAACCACAAACCGCCATGCTGCTGGAGAACCTCGCGCGTGGCCTCGACGTAGCGGCGGTCGCTGTTCACATCGGAAAGCCGATCGTCCTCGACCTGCGCGACATAGATCGCCGCGTTCCATGCGGCCAGTAGCGTCGACGTGCCGATCGAGGACGAAATCTCCGACGGTAGCGTGTGCATGTCATAACGAAACAGCGACCGTTGATCGGAATAGGCGTTGAAATTGAGATCGCGGCCCGCGGCAGCCAACTCGTGCTTGACCTCCTTCAGAAGATCGTGGCGGTTGTGCAGGAACGGATTATCGTTTGGCCACACCTTTTTGACGATTTCCATTCCCGGATCATGCCCATAGGAATGGATCGCGATCATGCGACCTCCCGGTCCGAGAGCGCGAGCGAGCGGCGCCAGGACGCGTTTGGCCTTGAACTCAAGTGATGCACGCGCGCGATAGGGTTGCGATGCGATCACCAGATCGTAGTCGGCAACTGTACCGCCCGGCTTTGGAACGATCTGGTCGAGCAGGAAGCGGTGATCGTTGCGGTAGATCACGAGGATGACCGGACGCTCATACACCGGATTGCCGCTTTTCGGACTGACGCGCGCTTTCCAGCTTTCGGCCAGGAACGGTTCGAGATCCGTGATCTGTTTCTCGAAACTGTGCGCGGTGCTGCCTTCCATCGCCAGCTCTTTCCAGACAAGGCTGGTGGCGGCGCTTAGCGATTTCACAGCCAGCCACGGCGCTTCCGCATAGGCGAGGTTCGTCAACACCAGCACCGTGGACGGATGCTCGACGAAGCGATCCGCCATCTTGTGCAGTGTGAGGCGGATATCCTCCAGGCTGATCTCCTTGCCGACGATATAAAAGGGCGTTGTTGGAAACCGGTCGTGCATCGAACGCATCACGCGCGCGAGTACCGTCCCGTCACCGACACCGGCGTCAAATACACGCACCGCCGGAGGCCGCGGATGAATGTTGGCGAGCTCAAGACTCACCCGCGAAGCGACTTCCCACTTCTCCGAACAGGTGTTCACGAAGAGCAGATACTTCTGCCTGTTATCGAAGAAACGGAAATTGCGCTGCGGATCATCACTGGCGAGCCCGGACGCCACCGGAGGCACGGTTGTCGATTTCACGACAGGCAGAATTCCTGGCGGAGTCGGCTCGAACAACACGCGGCGGCGCGCCGGAGCACCGTCCGCATTGCGCGCCATGAAGGCGCGGATGCGATCGAGCGTGTCCGTCGTGATACGTCCGCCGTTGCGCAGACGACTTGCCAACTTGCCGTCATTCACCGCGCGGCGGCCGAAGGTCGACTCGGCGAGCCCCCGCATGCGGCAAAATTCGCTGATCTCCTGGAGGATCTGTTCATTCATGGCGCGCTTCCTGCCGGCTCTCACTGGCCGTTATGGCCACGAGCGAACCAACTCCGGCTCCTGCCGTCAACTATAAATATACTATTGGGAAAGATGGGCAAGATGGGTGGGCATGATGCCCACGTGCGCAAGCCTATAAGTCAAAGGCGTAAAGGTGCAAGATCGACCTTATCGGGACTGGTGACAACCTGACAAAGGGCAGTTGCCCACTATTCTGGTCAAACCAGAGGGCAGCGTGGGCAGACTTCTTCCCCGCTGCACCAAACGAAATGCCAGCTCAGATGTCGAAGAAAACGGTCTCGTTTTCGCCCTGCACCCGGATGTCGAAGCGATAGACCGGCATTTCGCCCTTCGCATCCTTGTGGGCGACGAGCGTCCCGCGACGATCGGGTGGGACCAAGGTCAGGATGGGATCATTGGCGTTGGCGGCCTCATCCGGGAAATAGAGGCGCGTATAGATCTGCCGCAGCATCCCACGAGAGAAGATGCAGAAGACAATATGCGGGGCCTGGGCCTTGCCATTGGGCCCCGGGACCGATCCGGGCTTGATGGTATCAAAGCTGAAGACGCCATTCTTGTCGGTTGCTGAACGGCCAAAGCCCATGAACCGGGTGTTCGGCCGCGGGCGGTTGTCGGCCGGATGGGCGTAACGGCCTTGCGCGTCCGCCTGCCATATTTCGATCATGGCGTCGTTGATCGGCAGGCCATCGCCATCAAGCACGCGACCTTCGATACGGACCTTCGTGCCCGAGGTATCCGCGGTCACAAGATTGGCCCCCGCTGTTTCCTTCCAGTCGTAGGTTTCCTTGCCCTGCTCCGGCCGCCATTCACAGCGGCTGTGCGGCGCAAGGCCGTAGGCGAAAAACGGACCGACGGTTTGTGAGGGAGTGATTTCGGACATTAGTGCCTATCCGTGTTAGTGCTTATCGGTGTCCTGGGGCGTGGCCTCGCGTCCGCGCAGCACGATATCGAAGCGAAAGCAGAGCGCCCAATCCGGAATGGTGTTGTCGAGGTCGAACGTCGAGACCATGCGCTGGCGCGCTTTCTCGTCGGTGACCGAATTGAAGATGGGATCGAACGGGAAGAGGTAGTCGCCCGGAAAATACATCTGCGTTACGAGGCGCGACAGGAACGAGTGCCCGAACACAGAGAAGTGGATGTGGTTCGGCCGCCACGCATTGTGGTGGTTGCCCCAGGGATACGCGCCTGGCTTCACCGTGACGAAACGGTAGTAGCCCTTCTTGTCGGTCACCGCGCGCCCCGCGCCGGTAAAGTTCGGATCAAGCGGCGCCGGATGCTGGTCGACATTGTGAACGTAGCGGCCGCAAGCATTCGCCTGCCATATCTCGACGAGGGTATCGGGAACCGGACGCCTGTCCTCATCGTAGACGTGGCCGTGCACGATGATGCGTTCGCCGAGCGGCTCGCCTTTATGCTGTTTGGTGAGGTCGTTGTCGCTTTCCTGCACCGCGTCGTGGCCGTAGACCGGTCCGGTCAGTTCCGACAGAGTTTGCGGCACGAGAATGAGAGGCTTCGACGGCGAGCGCTTCACCGTGCTGCGGTAACCGGGCGTGAGATGCTTTGGAAAAGCATTCAGGCTGTCTCTTGGAAAAACCAGCGTCATTTCCGTTCCTTCATGCCTTGCTCGTTATGACACTCTCTCGATAGCCAGCGATACGCCCTGCCCCACACCGACACACATCGTGGCGAGCGCGAGCTTGCCGCCGTTTTCTTCGAGGCCATGCGCGGCCGTCAGCGCCAGGCGGGCCCCTGACATGCCAAGTGGATGGCCAAGCGCGATCGCCCCGCCATGCGGATTGACGTGCTCGGCATCGTCGGCAAGTCCCAACTGCCGCAGGCATGCTAGCGATTGTGACGCGAACGCTTCGTTGATCTCGATCAAATCGTAGTCGGCAATCTTCTGCTGCAGGCGCGTCATCAGTTTTTGCGTCGCCGGCACCGGACCGATGCCCATGATCCGCGGCGGCACAGCGGCCGAAGCCATGCCCAGGATGCGTGCACGTGGTTTCAAGCCGTGCGCTTTCACGGCCGCTTCAGAGGCGATGATCATCGCCGCCGAGCCATCGTTGACTCCGGAGGCATTGCCCGCTGTCACGGTTCCCGGATTGCGAAACGGGGTCTTGAGCTTCGCCAGCTGTTCGAGCGTCGTGTCGGGGCGGGGATGCTCATCCTTGTCGACCTTGACCGGACCAGCTTTGCCTCCCGGCACTTCGACCGCGACGATTTCTTTAGCGAAATATCCTGAAGCGATAGCCTTGCCGGCTCTTTGCTGCGAGCGCAGCGCAAAAGCGTCCTGATCCGCGCGTGTAACCTGGAATTCCTCGGCGACGTTCTCGCCGGTCTCCGGCATTGAGTCGACGCCATATTGCTGCTTCATCAACGGATTGACGAAACGCCAGCCGATCGTCGTGTCGTAGATTTCCGCCGTGCGGGCGAAAGATTCGGGCGCCTTGCCTTGCACGAAGGGTGCCCGCGTCATCGATTCAACACCGCCGGCAATGGCAAAATCGATCTCGCCTGCGCGGATCGCGCGCGCCGCGGAACCAACCGCATCAAGTCCGGAGGCGCACAGCCGGTTGAGCGTGACGCCCGGCACGCTGGTCGGCAGACCGGCGAGCAGCAGCGCCATACGCGCAACGTTGCGATTATCCTCGCCCGCCTGGTTGGCGCAGCCGTAATAGACTTCGTCGAGCTTTTCCCAATTGATCTTCGGGTTGCGCCCCACCAACGCCTTGATCGGAACCGCGGCAAGGTCGTCGGCCCGCACCTTGGCCAGCGCACCGGCATAACGACCGATTGGCGTTCGCACCGCGTCGCAAAGGAAAACGTCACGCGCCATCAGGCGGCCTCCGCGTGGGCGCGGTTGGTTCGCGCATGAAGCTCGCGCAGGACCTCCAGCTCGCGTTGGCTCGGCGGCGGCGTTTCCGCGACCTTGGCCGCGAACTTGATCGGCCAGCCAGAATTTTCCTGGATCTGTTCGCGGGTTACGCCGGGATGGATAGAGACGACGGTCATTTCCTTCGTCTGTGGATCCGGCTCGAACAAAGCGAGGTCGGTGATGAGCTTGGTCGGCCCTTTGGTCTTCACGCCAAGCTTGGCGCGTGAATCGCCGCCCGAGACGTGACCGATCGAGGTCACAAAATCGAGCTTGTCGACGAAGCTGCGTTTGCCCTGCGCCATGATGATGAAGATTTCGCCGCATGAGGTGGCGATCTCGGGTGCGCCACCGCCGCCGGGCAGACGCACTTTCGGCTTGTCGTAGGGTCCGACGACGGTCGTGTTGAGATTGGCGAATCTGTCGATCTGCGCGCCGCCGAGAAATCCGACCTTGATGCGGCCGCCTTGCAGCCAGTAGCGGAACATTTCCGGGACCGACACCGTGGTCAACGCGGTCTCGCACAACTCGCCATCGCCGATCGAAAGCGGAAGAATGTTCGGCTTGGTGGCGAGCGTCCCGGATTCGTAGATCAGCGTGATGTTCGGCGCGTGCGTCAGCCGGGCGAGGTTGCACGCGGCCGAAGGCTGACCGATGCCGACGAAGCACACGTCATCGTTCTTCAAGGCTCGCGCCGCCGCGACCGTCATCATCTCATTGGGTTTGTAGTCGGCCATGTGTCACTCCGCCGCCATCCGATGCTTGCGCGCATATTTGGCGAAAGCCTCCGGACCTTTCGACAGTACATTTTCTTTCATCCAGGCGTGGAATGAATCACGCTCGCGCGAGATCACATCCCATTCCTTGTAGAAACCGTTGTTGCGCGGATAGTAACCCTGCGCATAGGACGGCCACGCACCGCCCGGCACTTCGACCACATGGCCGACTGTCCAATGCGGCAGCACGACCGCGTTGAGGCTGCGCTCGGGAAGCTCATCAACGATCTCCTCGACCGTCACCACAGATCGCTTCGATGCGAGCACGGCCTCTTTTTGAACGCCGAGCACACCCTCGATCATCACGTTGCCGGCCTTGTCCGCGCGCTGCGCGTGAATCACCGCGACGTCCGGCCGATGCGCCGGGATGGCGGCAAGCTCTTCGCCAGTGAACGGGCACGTCACGCGTTTGATTTT
>Ga0310890_10000441_pt1 | contig 13660 bp, 16 predicted proteins | sample T20D3metaG_FD_203751 | JGI IMG/M metagenome (GOLD analysis project Ga0310890, IMG submission 203751) | Lab incubated soil microbial communities from West Virginia University Organic Research Farm, Morgantown, WV, United States - T20D3 | ecosystem: Environmental > Terrestrial > Soil >... | reverse complement strand
AATCCCTGCTGAAGCGGAAAGGCGTTTCCTTCACCGAGATCGACATTGGCGGCAATTGGGAGCGCCGCGACGAAATGATCGAAAGAGCGAACGGACGGGTGACCGTTCCGCAGGTCTTTATCGGGGGCCTCCATGTTGGGGGTAGCGATGAACTTAGGGCGCTTGAGCGCGAAGGCAAGCTTGATCAGCTGCTTCGGGAATAACATTCCAGGTTGAGTATCGCCGGGTAGAATGAGCTGAGAAAAGCAAGTGTGAGCGTTGTGATGGCAACGGCGAGCGGATTTATCGAAAGACACGGTCTTTGGACGGACGATCAGTACCGTTTCGCCAAGGCGCTTGCGGCGCGAGTCAAGAAGGAAAAATTGAAGCTGTTTCGCGTTGCGTGGGCCGACCCGCACGGTGCCTCGCGCGCGAAAACAGTCACCCTCCCCGCGTTCATGGACGCATTGAAGAACGGGTACAACATAAACGTCGCGACCACGACGCTTGATGCATCAGGCGCGCGGACGTTCGCTTCCTTCACGCGAGGGGGCGGAATGAACCTCGACGAAATGACGGGGTCGCCGAACCTGATCATCGTTCCCGATCCCGCAACCTTTCGGGTGCTTCCCTGGGAGCCGGATGTCGGCTGGATTCTGTGCGACGAATATTTCGTGTCCGGCAAACCTTTCTATTTTTCTCCGCGGCATCTGCTGCGGAGACAGATCGAGCGCCTGGCAAAAAGAGGAATGGAGTGCCGCGTCGGCCTTGAGGTCGAATGGTATCTGTTGCACCTCGCCGAGGAGCATTTGCCACTCGATAACATCGGGGCGCCGGGCCTCAAGTGTCGCGCGCCGAACGTCTATCCTGTCGAGCCCGGATATTCCTTCCATTCGGAAACCAATCTGGACCGAATGCAGGCGCCGCTTTCTGCAGTGGCTGAGGCCCTGGAAAAACTAAATCTTCCGCTCAGGTCACTCGAGAATGAATGGGGTCCGGGACAGGTGGAATGCACCTTCGCGCCCCGCTCCGCGCTCGAAGCGGCCGACAATCTCGTTCTTTTCCGCACCGCGACGCGTCAGGTCTGCCGGCGCCTTGGTTATCTCGCGACCTTCATGTGCCGGCCGGCACTCAAGGGCTTTTATTCGAGCGGCTGGCATCTCCATCAATCGCTTGCAAACGCGAAAACCGGGCTGAATCTTTTCATGCCGAAATCATCCGCGGAGGTGCTTTCTCCTCTGGGCAAGCAGTATCTGGCCGGCTTGTTGCATCACGCCCGCGCAAGCACGGTGCTGGCCAACCCCACCGTCAACGCATACCGGCGCTTCCGCATAAATTCTCTCGCGCCGGATCGGGCGGCGTGGGGCCTCGATCATCGCGGGGTCATGCTGCGGGTCCTCGGCGGGGCAAACGATCCGGCCACGCGCATCGAGAACCGCATAGGCGAGCCGTCGGCAAATCCGTATCTCTATATCGCCTCGCAGATCGTTACGGGCCTTGATGGCGTCGACCATGAACGCGATCCCGGCGCGCCCGAGACCGATCCGTACACGTCGCAATGTCCGATGCTTCCCGCGACGCTCGCGGACGCGCTGACACTCTTCGACCAGGACCCCTTGTTCAGAGACCAGTTTGGAAAGACCTTTGTCGACTACTACGTCGAGATCAAGAAAACCGAGCTGCAGCGCTACGAAACATATGCCAGGGACAACGGCATAGACCGCGCCAGCGAGGCGACCACGCAGTGGGAGCAGGACGAGTACTTCGATTTCTTCTGACCAAGCGCACCGGCGAGGCAGGGAACAAGAGGATCACACGATGACAACATTGGAACGGATGCGAATCCCGTCGTGCGCCGGCAACGCCCCTTTGCACGACTGGGACGATCTTGTGCAGGAAGACCGGGTACATCGGTTGATCTACACCGACCCGGCGGTATTCGACACGGAAATGACGCATATCTTCGGCGGCACATGGGTCTATCTCGCGCACGAAAGTCAGATTCCCACCACGAACGATTTCATCACCGGCAAGCTCGGCCTGCGCCCGCTCATCATCACGCGCGACTCGGAAGGCGTCATCCGGGCGCTGTTTAACCGCTGCACCCATCGCGGCACGACGCTTTGCCGCTGGAACAAGGGCAATGCGCGCTCGTTTCAGTGCCCCTACCACGGGTGGAATTTCGCGAACTCGGGCAAGCTTCGCGGCGTGCCATGGCCGGACGGATATGCGGAAAAGCTCGTTCGTGACCCGAAGTTCAATCTGGCCCAGGTGCCTCGCGTGGAATCGTATCGCGGCTTCATTTTCGGAACGCTCAATGTCGGCGCGCCGCCGATCGAAGACCACCTTGGGCCCATCAAAAAACCGATCGATGAATGGCTCGACCGCAATCCGGGCGGCAAGGTCACCGTATGCGAGGCCAACCGGTTCAAATACAAAGGCAACTGGAAGTTGGCCTATGACAATTCAGGCGACGGCTATCACGTCATCTATTCGCACCAGTCGCTGCTTGAAACCGAAAACCGGTTCAAGGACGAGGACACCGCGAAGGGCATGTCCTACTACAAGCAACAACCCGACGAGCAGCCGATGTACATCCAGTACATGGGCAACGGCCATCATTTCAAGGATAAGCGCCCAAATCTGGAGAAACGTCCCGGCGGTCTATGGGCGATCGAGTCTTTGCATCCGGGCATGGAGCATGTTGCCGAGAAGCTGCGCGCGAAGTACGGCGACAAGGCCGAGTCGCTTCTCGATCTTGCAGGCTCCGAGCCGGTGAACATCAACGTCTTTCCCAATCTCTCGCTGCTTGGCAATCACATCCAGGTCTTCCAGCCGGTCTCTTACGAGGAAACCGACGCCATCTGGTATGGAACGCGGATCGATGACGTCGACGGCAGCATCGGCGCCGACGCGTTGAATGACATCAACGCGCTTCGCATGCGCACGCAGGAGGGCTTTCCGAACTTCGGCGAAGTCGACGACATCACCAATTTCGAGCAGATCCAGCGTGGCCTTCGCTGCATCGAAGACGAATGGATCTACATGCACCGCGGCCTCGGCATACCGGGGCGGATCGAGACCCTCAAAGACGGGACGATCAAAGGGCCGGCCACCGACGAGCTCTTCATGCGCGAGTACATCCGCGAATGGAAACGGCTGATGAAGGCCGAGCCCGACATTGCTATTCGCCGGGAGCCATGACCATGCGCAGTCAGGCCAATTACGATCCGTCACGCTTCTCCTATTACGTGACCGACGCCTTCTACGGCGAGCTCGTCGAGGATTTTTCCGACTGGCAGACCGACGACCGCGCGGTTGAAGACGCAGCCGAGCGCGACCTGTTTCGGCGGCTCGTCGAGCAGGAGGCGCGCATTCTGGACAATCTCCTGTTTGAAGATTGGCTGAAACTCTTTGCGCCCGAATGCGTCTACTGGGTGCCGTCAACGCCCGAACGCGGCGACCCGCGGCGCGAGATCGCCGTCATGTTCGACGACCGGCGGCGGCTGGAAGACCGCGTGTATCGCCTGCGCACCGGATATGCGTGGTCGCAGGCGCCCTCGTCACGGACGGCGCGCCTTGTCGCAAATGTCGAAGTCTTCCGTGGCCGCGCTAGCAATCAGCGCATGGTACGCTCGAATTTCATCATCAGCGAATTCTGGGACAATGAAATCCGCACGCTGTGCGGGTGGACGGGCCATCGTTTCCAAAAACTTGATGGCCAATGGAAGATCGCAGCCAAGCAGGTGAATTTGCTCGACTGCGATCAATGCATCCGCAACCCGAGCATTATTTTGTAGCGGTGCGATTGGCTGGAATCGTGGACGGTTAGATTGTGGCGCGATGTCCGTTCGATGTCACACAATCGAAATGGACCTCGCCAACCAAACGACGGCAGCTGCGATCGTCACTGTGCCGACCAGCAAACCAATTAAAGCAATCATCGGCAATTCGATCGACTCCATCGCTTCGCTCCGTGATGTCACCATCACGGATACAAAATGCTCGTCGCGTGCGCGTCATGCGATCGGAGGATGGCGGGAGTCGCTATTCCTTCGACAGCTCGCCGTAAATCGACTGAACGAAGAAAATTATCTACGCAATCAAATTGCGGAATCTAATCCGTTCGGCCGACGCAGACTGCGGAAAAATGCACTTATGCTCAACGCAGCAGTCATGCTGCGTTCGGATCCCTTGGAATATCTGTTGGGGATAACGCAGGCAGCAAGTGGACAAGTGGAAAGGAATGCCAATGAAGACATCAGTGCAATCCGTTCTGTTCGCACTCGGAGCCGCAGGCTTGAGCGCCGCGATGACGCTGCCGGCTTCGGCGCAACAGTTCAAAGGTCGCGGATGCGATAACGTATCAACGTCAAGAGACAAGACTCCGAAGCCCGACAGCCGCTGTATGCTCGCGTCGGATGAGCGGTACCTACAAGAACAGAACCGATTGTTCGCATTTATTCATGCGAATCCTCCGACGAAAACAACAAAGGGCCCCGCTGGAACAGTGGTATACGAGGGCCGCGACCGCAACGGTGACTCCTATCGAGTTACGTCAGGCGATGGATCGGTTATCGGGACTGGAAGCGCGGCGAAATTCAACGTCGGTCTGTACGGCAGTCGCGGAGGTACGAAACCCAGATAACGGACCGCATCACGCCGGCGCGCGAGAGCGTCGAGTCGGCAATTCAGGGCGATGTAGACGGTCTACATCGCCCTTTGTCACGAGTTAGTCGTGTCAAATGGAATTGCAGATGAAGAGATAAATCCACTGTCGCGCTAGCAATCGTTGCTTAAGCTTTGTCGCCGCACTTTTCGTCAATCATAATTCAGCGATATCACCCGTTCGGCTGACGGGATTCCGCGAAAACTGAAATAGTTATTTAGCCGCGGTTCATGCGCGCGCGTTTATGTTACGCGCCGATCGATGCGCGAATGCATCGTTCACAAGAAGACTCGAAGAGCTGCATTCGCGAATTGATGCCTCAAACCGACAACATGTGAACAGCAACTGTAAATTAGGAAAATTGAAAATGCGCAAAGTTCTCATCATTGCCCTCGGCCTCGCGAGCCTTAGCACTCTCGCCGGAGTGCAACCTGCATTCGCCGCTCCGGCCAATTATTGTGCCAACGTCAGCGTGCAAAAATGCGTTACCAACGGCAGATATCACTGCACCGGTAATCAGCAGGTGACTTTTTATAATCAGTGTTGGGCGGAAATTGCGGCCCACAAGCAGCAAGCCGCCAAGCAACAGGTCCAGAACGCCATCAACTCGGCGTATACCCCGACCGGCATTCTGGGCTCTGGCAGGCCGCCCAGGCAGGCAAAATAAAGCGAATCCGAACACCTGTGATCGATAAATAGGAAATTCAATTGCCAAACTTCTCATTGTCGCTATGGGCATTATGACTCTATCTGTCCTCGAAGCTCCACAGCCGGCATCCGCCGGCTGGACCAAGAAAAAGGTTTGTGACACCCCTTTCATCAATAGCGGCAAGCCTCGCCAGCAGGTCAATAAATGCAGAGCGGATGGTTGGAAAAATTGCACATCGGAAACGGTAGGCGCGGGATACCCGTTATACGGTCTAAGGAATTGCTACGAGGTGGACGTGCTGGTGCCGGACGATTGGAAGGGCGCGAGCGCAAGCGGTGTGAACAAGACCTTCGCCCCTTCGACAAATTCAAAACAGAAGTAAGAGATCACGCGCGAGCGCACTCCCGCCGCGCGCGCGCGTCATGCAATCGGAGGATCGCGGGAGTCGCTGTTCCTGCGATAGCTCGCCGTTAATCGACTGAACGAAATAAATCATCCGTAACTAAATTGAGCAATCTCATTGGTTCAGCTGACGCAGACTGCGGAAAAATGAAGCTACGCTCAATGTAGCGGCCATGCGGCGCTTGGATCGGAGCGATAGCCATGCTGCGTGCTCGCTAGCGAGTGACCGACAAACATGGTCCAGGAATCAAAATGGAGATACCGATGAAGAAAACCGCGACCGGATTAGTAATGCTGGTGCTAGGGGCCGCCAGCGTCAGCGCCGCCCTGACTTTCCCGGCTTTCGCCGACGACGCAACTCCCGTCACGGGCGGCAGCGGCAATTGCTCGACCGCCCGCGATGCAGCACCTAACAAGCACTGCCTCACAAAGCCAAAAGAAGGGGACAAGAAGGGTTACGATCAGTATGCGAAGGAGCATCCAAAGGTCGTTCCCTATAGCTCGGTTCAACCGACGGCGCCGATTCCCTATCCCACCACCCACGTTAACTACGCCGATATTGTCAGCGGGAAGGCCGGCACCCGCGTTGGCGGCAGCACTGGCGGCGCGGGCAGGGGCAGCGCACCCAGATAAACGAACATACGGAGACGGGAGTGCGCCCAGCGGCAGCACCGGCAGCCGCGGAAGTAGAAACCCACGCGCGAGCGCACTCCCGCCGCAAACAATGGCGCTGGAGCGACTGACGAGCGACACCTGACAAACAACCGTGGTTCTGAAATGGAAATGGCAATGAAACCTTCAGTCAAATCTGTGCTGTTCGCGCTCGGGGCCGCAGGCTTGAGCGCCGTGATGACGCTGCCTGCCTCGGCGCAACAGTCCAAGCCTCGAGGATGCGATAACGTATCAACCTCAAGAGACAAGACTCCGAAGCCAGATAGCCGCTGTCTGCACGCGGCGCCGGATAAATATCTCGACCAACAAAAGCACGCCGTCGTCAAATTTATCGGTCAGAATCCGCCTGAGCGGACAACAAAAACTCCCGACGGAACTATTATCTATGATGGCCATGACGCGAACGGCGAATCCTACCGAGTTGTTCTAGGCCGCACTAGTTGGGGTTCATCGGGAAGCGCGCCGCAGATAGGCGGCAAGACCGGCGGCGGCAGCGGCGGACGTACCTCGGCAAGATAGCTCGTCGCATCACAACACCAAGTGACGGAAAGCCCCGCCTGCGCCGGGCTCACCCATGTCGACACTCACCATCTTCATCCTCGTCGCCGAGCCCGCCCTCGCCGTCGCCTTCATGGTGAAAGGCCAGATCGCCAATCACCGCGACATCGATTACGCGAATGGCCGGCCGTATTTTGTCATCGGCGTCGGACTGCTGTTTGCTTTCGTGTCGACGCTCGTGGTCGCGCTCTGGGGCTGAAAGTCAGCACATCTTCCGCCATTCGGCGGCGGTACGCATGGTGGAGGCCGAGGTCTCGATGGAGATGATCGCGCAGTATCTCGGCCACGATGATGTCGAGACGACGCGGCGGCTTTAAGCGCGCTTCTCGCCGGTCCCTCTAAGCAACGCAGCCGCAGCGCTTGAGTATTCGCCAGGTTCAACGAACCAAGAGACCACTACTCAAACGACGCAAAAAGTGCCGGAATAAATGGTGGCCCACGCAGTCACTTTCGAACCCGTCTCTACTGACAAATTCCCTGCTAACAGGGAAAAGAACAGGGAATTTTACAAAATCGCGGCTTTGGCAGCGTGAGAGACTGTAAATAATGGCGTTGTCATAGGGCTTGAAGTGAATTCCCTACTCAACAGAACAGGGAATTATTTCGGCACAGCAGGGAAGTTAGAGGCAGTGACAGGGAATGGTGTGAGTCCGCTTCACCCCTGAAGGCGCATATTGGTGATCGTGAACGGCATGTCCGCTTGTCCCCCAAAGCGGACACTTAGTGCAGCCGGCGACATGTCACTAGAGCATCAGTCCACGCGCATGGCGTTCGCCAGCCGGCCATCAAGCAGTCACGACCTGTCATTTTCTGAAGGTCCCGCCACCCGACCCGTTTTCACATTGACCATGTGCGGCTGCTGGCACAGCGGACAGGTCACGCTTTCAAACGAAAGCAAATTGTCTGCTTCCGACTCGCTCCAGCCCTGGACGTAAAACCCAGTGCTTGGGCATTTGTAGAGAAAGGGTCCGGCCATGCCGGACATTAGGTGCAGACCCCGCCAGGCCTCACTTTGATCTCGAACAATTCACTTTGCCGAATATGTCCATCAACAAGTCTTCGTCCGTTAATACACCTTGTTATGCCGCTTACCCCTGAAAGCGGACCTGTGCAGTGGCAATAGCCGATGTCTGCTTAAGGCCAATAGCGGACATGATCTCGTTAGTCATCGCATCTACTGGCTGGTTACTCAGCCGAGAAGAAACTTTAAACGTTCATCGGTTCTTGATGGGGTAAGTTCAAGAATTTCCGCGATAACAACATTTTCTGCGACAAACGGATCCTCGTTCACCCTGTTTTGAAGATCTGGCAGCGCAGTATTATGCGCCATAATCCCGCCGCCCAAATTAGGCCGAAGACTCCCGACCAACAAAAATACGCCGTCATCAAAACCGCGCTTGATCCATTCTTTATGGCCTTCCATGAATTGGCTGGCTCGGCCTTTGTTGTCAGAAAATCTAAGTAGGACAATAAACATTTGATTTTTCTCCACTCGAACAGGGTTGGACAGCAGCGAGAATTGTCCGTTCTACCCCGAAAGCGGCATTGACCGCTTATCCGGAAATGTCAGCTAGGGGCCAAAAGCAGACATGCGCAGTGCAATAGCTCATTGGCCAATAGCGATCATTCCAGCGCTATTTAGCAACCAGCACGCCGCGTGTTTCTGGGTGGAAGTCGTCGAAAAACTCATAACGCCCGGGGGCAAGCGCTCGAATACGAATTACACCTTCACTATTTCCCGTCACCACCTTTTCCACGCGCAGGCTAACGCTTTCGAACTCCAAGGGGGTTGAATCAAGGTTCTTCAGCCGCAGTTGAACAGGAACGTTAGCGGGCACTTGGATTTCCGCCGGTTGGAAACGATGATTTCTGTAATTGACGGTAACCGATGTCGATTGTTGCGCGTTCGCAGGCAGACAAGTACCCGTAACCAGTAAGGTAACAATCGCAATTCGTGTCCCTATTCGCACCATCTGCGTCGCTCCTTTAAAACTCAACAGCAAATTTCAGCTTGGCGCGGGATCGCGTGAATTCACCGAAATTCAGCTTTGAGCCGGATACATCCACATCGTGGCCGGACACCTGCGCATTCCAGGCCGCAGTCATGAACGCTTTGCGTCCGAGTTGGGCGTAAAGAGTCGGGCCGATAAAGACCGCGTCACCAGTAAATGCATTAAAAAAGCTTCCGTCGTAGTGCCGTAGATACCAGGCCTCGACGCCAATAAACACCGCAGGGATAACGCGATAGGATAGCGCTCCCGAAACGCCGCCGATGGATTCCTTTTCCCACCCCGCGCCAATGTGGTCCGGATCTTTTGTACCCTCCACCTCGTAGAGCAGATTGCCGCCAAGAAAGAGGCGGTTCTTGATGAGCTCAAGATCGGCATTAACCTTCAGCTCCAGACCCAAATTCGTTACGTGCGTACCGCTGGTCTCATCGATACGGTGCCATTCGGGCTCTGCCGACAGGGTCACAGCCAACGGTGAGGACGCGTTGCGCTCGAGCACCAGATAACGCATCTCGCCAAAAAACCCGCTCATAGCGACGTCGTTGCGATTGTCCAGGTCGGTAGCGTTTTTGATTTTATGCGTGGAGACCAATGGACCCAGTTCGAACTGCACGTATTGGTTTGGCGTGAACTCGTATTCGAGTTTTGTCTCACTTGCCCAATACCGACCGTCGGCCTTGCCAATCCGCGCGACGGTCTCCGTCGAGAATTCTTTTTCGCCTTCGAGACCGATGCCGGAGCCTTCCGTAAATCCGAAGATGTATTTCGTCTCGACTTCATAAAATCCATCTTGCGCTCGCGCCGCGCCAGCGTTGCTCAGGGCAATCAAAGTGCCAGCGATAACACTGTAAACATTTGGCGTTTGCAGACGATTGAATGAAGTTAATCTCTTCACAAGAAAGTCACGTTTGACACTGAGACGCATGGCAAGTCAGTCTCTGAACAAATTGCTTTCGCGTCTTTATTGGGCGCGACAAAGCAATCGAGTCAACAGATGAGAGAAAGATTAGATTTGTTCTAATGCTAATCTGTGCTCGTTGACACAGAAGCGGACATTTGCGCTGCGAACGTCACGTCCGCTTTACCCCCGTGAGCGGACATGTGCGGTGCAAGAGTGGACGTCCGCTTTGGGCCAGAAGCGGACATGGCTCTTACTCGATCACCTCATCGGCGCGGGCGAGCAGCGCTGGCGGCACAGTGAGACCGAGTGCCCTGGCGGTCTTGAGGTTGATGACTAGTTCAAATTTAGTCGGCGCTTGTACGGGCATGTCGCTTGGCTTCTCGCCCTTGAGAATACGATCAACGTATTCCGCCGCGCGTCGGAATAGGTCGACCCGATCAGGGCCGTAGGAAATCAGGCCGCCGTCCGTGACATTGCGTCGGAAACCGTAAACTGCGGGCAGCTTGTACCGGGCCGCAAGGGTGATAATCGCATGTCGATAAACAGCTACTGTCGCGCTTGGGGTCACAACCAGGCCGACATTCGGAGAGCGAGCGAAAGCCGCGAGAGTTCGTTCAATTTCGTTGTTATCGCGTGTATCGACCGGCCGCAGTTCTACGCCGAGTGGCCGCGCCGCAGATTGTATGGCAGCGAATTGGCCAATCCCAGAGCGGTTGACGGAATCGCGAAGAACGGCCGCTCGTGCTAGGTTTGGCACAATCTCCTTGAGGAGCTCCAGCCATTTCCCACTAAAGCTATATTCGTACAGCATAAAGCCTGTAACGTTGCCGCCTGGCCGAGACAAACTTTCGACAAAGCCACCGCCTTCAGGGTCGGCAACGGTCGCAAACACGACTGGCACAGTGCCCGTAACGCGTTTCAACGCCGCGACACTCAGACTGCCGCTCGCCAAGAAAACGTCCGGTCTAAGAGCAATCAATTCCGCAGCATATCTGCGATCAAGATCTTCATTATTTTCGCCCCAGCGGGTGTCAATCTGCACTTGACGGCCGACGGTCCAACCCAATTTTTGCAGGGCTTGGCTGAAAGCAGCTAGGCCGGCCTGACCTTCTCGATCATCAGAGGTCGTGTTCATAAGCACACCGATGCGCCGCATAGATTCGGGCTGCTGCGCGCGCTACAAGCGGCCACACCGCCGAGCTACCAACCAGGGTGATGAACTCGCGTCGCCTCATTGCCTCCCCCAAGGCTCAGGACAGGGCATCGTAGCGACTCCAACCTCCGCCGGGAAAAGCCCCGCCATGTCCGCTTTGGGTCATAAGCGGACATATGCAGTGCAAAAAGGCATGTCCGCTTTTCCCCCAATAGCGACCGCGAAAGCGGACATGTCCCCGCAAATGATCGTTTCCGCTTTGCCCCGAAAGCGGACATGTGCGGCCAAACCGTCAGGTCTGCTTTGGGCCCAGGAGCCGACAAGAAGTGCACTTCCCGCTTACGTCCGCTATCGCCATAACGCGGCTAGGCGGGCCTGCCACTTGAAAGTGTACGCTCGTTAAATCAGTAGCATGTACCAAAGGAGAGGTGAGGCCGAGTTGAAGCGGCGTACCGGAAGTCTCTGGACAGTTGCGCTTCTTCCAGATGACATGACTACATCTGCCGCTAAAGGCTCTGCTTTTCGTCTTCGCCTCTACATCCTACCTTTCGCCGGAGGAAACATCGATGAACACCATACTTTGCCGCGCCGTATTGAGCGCGTTCTTGCTCATCGCCGCACTCACACCGGCTCCGGCGCAGGATTGGCCTTCGCGCAACGTCACAGTTATCGTGCCAGTTCCGGCAGGCGTCGCGAGCGATATCGTCGCGCGCGTGGTCTTCGAGCAGGTTGGAAGACAGGTTGGACGTACCTTCGTGGTCGAGAACCGGCCGGGTGCCGGAGGCACTATCGGCGGCAATACGGTTGCCAAGGCCGCACCCGATGGTCATACCATTTTGGTTTGGGGTTCGATTGCAGCGGCGAACGCGCTTTATACGAAACTGCCCTACGATACGCTTAGGGATTTCACGCCGGTTGCTGCGTTGGGCCAGACGCCGCTGGTCGTGGTCACGGGGGCCGGCCGCTTCAAATCGCTCAACGAACTGGTTTCAACAGCGAAAGCCAATCCCGGAAAGCTGAATTATGCGACTGTCGGTGTCGGATCGGCCGCCCACTTCGGCACCGAGCAGCTTGCAGTGAGCGCGGGCTTCTCCGCACAGCATGTTCCCTTCAAGGGCGGCGAATGGCTGACGGAGGTCATCGCCGGCCGCCTTGATTTCGCCGTGACGCCGGTGACGAGCGCGATCGGCTTAATCCGTGACGGCAAGCTCGTCCCACTCGCAATCAGCTCGTCGACGCGTTTCGCTTCACTCCCCAATGTCCCGACAATGGTCGAGGCCGGACTTAAAAGTGACGCGGTGTATCCATTCTACACAGGCGCCTATCTTCCGGCTGGGACACCGCACGCCATCGCTGAGAAACTGCACGACGAGGTGATGAAGGCGTTGGCATTGCCGGCCGTGCGGGAGCGCCTGGCGGCGGTTAATGTAGATCCGATGCCGATGACACTTGCGGAGTTCGGCTCCTTTTTCAAAAAAGACGTCGCCGCTAACTTGGAGCTGGTGAAAGCAGCGAAAATCCCAAGGCAGTAGCTCATGCTGCGCACGACAACGCATCGGGGCTGAGCCGTCCATGATACTCGACACGTCCATCACACTGCATCGCCGCGGCTCCGGCCGTTGCCTCGTGCTGCTACACTGCCTTGGCGTAGATCGGCACCTCTGGGATTTCGTCGCGCCGCTGTCGCGCGAGCTGACGCTCGTCAGTTACGATTTGCCCGGCCACGGCGAAACGCCGGTGCCGAACGGCCCATACAGTATCGAAGACCTCGCGGCGCAGTTGGCCGGACTGCTCCAGCGCGATGGCATCGCGCGCGCCCATATCGTCGGTATTTCGCTCGGGGGCCTGATCGCGCAAGCATTCGCGGCGACGCATCCGCAAACGGTGGACCGCCTCGTACTCATCGACACCACCGCCCGTTACACCGAAGAGCTGCGCGCCATGTGGGCGGTGCGCGCCGCCAGTGCCCGCAAGGACGGCATCGCCAGCCTAATCGATGGCCTCTTGAAAATCTGGTTTACCCCGCAGTCGATCACCGACGACACCGCCGCCGTGCGCTACGTGCGCTCCGCGCTGCAACGTTCGCCCGGCGAGGGCTACGCGCTCGCCTGCGAGGCGCTCGCCGCTGCCGACCTGCGGCCGCTTGCCGGCAAGATCGCCGCGCCGACGCTGATCGTATGCGGCGACGACGACATCCCGAGCTTCCTCGACGCGGCGCGCTGGCTCACCGAGAACATCCGCGGCGCGCACCTGGAATGGATAGCCAAGGCCAAGCACGCCTCGGTGATCGAGCGTCCCGACCAGGCGCTCGCGCTGCTGCGCAACTTCCTCCTCGCGAAAAGCTGATCTCAGCGCAGGTGCTTGTTGAAGAAGTCGAGCGACAGCGCCAGCGCGCGGTCGGCCTCCGGCCTGCTGTAGGTCTTGCCGCCCAACCGCGCGAAGGCGTGATCGGCGCCTAGATATTTGTGGATGGCGACCAGCGGGTTCGGCGATAGGCGACGCTCCAGCAACTCATTCACCTCCGCCTGCACCCAACGGTCGTTCATCGCCATGTGCAGCACGAAAGGCCGATGCAGGTTCGGTGCCTCGCGGATGTTGTGCTCGATATAGGTGCCGTAATAGGCGACCGCGCAGTCGATGTCGGTGCGGCAGCACATGAGATAGCAGA
>Ga0310890_10000436_pt1 | contig 13706 bp, 15 predicted proteins | sample T20D3metaG_FD_203751 | JGI IMG/M metagenome (GOLD analysis project Ga0310890, IMG submission 203751) | Lab incubated soil microbial communities from West Virginia University Organic Research Farm, Morgantown, WV, United States - T20D3 | ecosystem: Environmental > Terrestrial > Soil >... | reverse complement strand
CGAAGGCGATGCCGTGCGGTCCGGCGAACGCTCCGGTGAACTGATCGCGAATCGCCATGTCACCCAGGCGGAACCCGAGGTAGACGACGAGCGACCAGAACGTAATCTGGCCGACAGAGGCGAGCCGGGCAATTTCGAGCGGGCGGCGCCAGCCCTTCGCGATCCACATATCGACGAGGATCACGAGCGCGGTGCCCGCCACGATCGACGACAGGAAGAAGGAGACCGGCATCACGGGCGACCACCACTGCGGGGCGAGCATGTTCGGCATCAGCAAGTAGAGGGAGCCGAGCGAGCTCTGGTGCATGGTCGAGAGCGTGACCGCGGCGATCGCGAGCATGATCGGCTCGGCTTTCTGGTCCCGTGCGCGGAACACCCAGGCGAGAGTGCCGAAGGTCACGGCCGTCGCGAGGGCGAACAGCGGGTTGCGCGACATCAGATAGACAAAGAGCGTCACCGCGGCCGCCACGTAGGCGCCGTTCCACTTCCGTAACGCATCCGCGGCGCGCTGGAATCCAAAGTGCCCGAACGGCACCGGCAGGAATTCGAGCAGCAGGACCGTGACGTACAGGCCAACACACCACGAGACCTCGAACATCGCCGAGTGCTCGGGCGCCTGCAAGGCGAGCTGGTACGCGTGCCAGGGCAGGCCGAGGTCGGCGAGCAGCGTGACGGTCACGAAGGAGTAACTGAGCAGGCCCATGAGGACCGCCGTGCGACCGAGCCCGTAAAGATCCTTTCGCTGGAACACGTAGATGACGCCGGCCAATGCGAACGCGCCCGCGGCCACTGCGATCCAGACCAGGTCGAAGAGGATCCAGAGGCCCCACGGATAGGTGTCCGAGAGGTTGGTGCTGGCGCCGAGTCCGAGGATAAAGCGCGCGACAAACGTGACGGCGCCAAATGCCATGAGCAGCAGCAGGACCCAATTGAAGGGCGTGCTCATCGTGGCCTTCAGCGGTTCGAACCGAACGTGGCCGTGGCCCTCGGCATCCGCCACCTTCTGCGCGCGCTTGCGGAAGAACGCGTATGCGGCGCCGAGCATGGCGCCGACACCGATCACCGCCGGGGGAACGGCGCCGAGCGCCGTCTTGGTGAAAGCCGGAAACGGTTTTTCCCCGTACGTCGGGAAGCCGAGTTTCTCGAATGGCACCCTCGACAGGTACAGCACGGTCGTCCCGCCCAGCTCCTTCTCTCCGTAAACGTGGTCGATGTAGCGGTCGGGCCGGGCGGCGATGCGCTTGTGCGCTTCGGCCAGCATCTCATCGCGTGTTCCGTAGACCAGGGCGTCGGCGGGACACGCCTTGACGCATGCGGGAGACTCGATGCTTCCGGTGAAGCGCTTGTTCTCGGCTGCGTTGAGCGGCTGCCCGTTGAACGCGACCGGCACCGGTTGGCCGACGCGGTCGGAGCAGTGCGTGCACTTCGAGATCTTGGGAGCCAGCGAATTCCATTCCGCGGTCGGCACGTCCCAGGGACACGCCAGCTGGCAGTATCGGCAGCCGATACACTCGTCTTCGTCGTACCGGACGGGACCATCAGGCTGTCTCTCGAGTGCCGTCGTCGGGCATGCCGAGACGCACGCCGGCTCCAGGCAGTGAAGGCATCGCTGCATCACGAACGCGGATTCGATGCCTCCCGGCTTCTGCGCGTTCTCGAACTCGTGGAACGCGATGAGCGTGTATGTTTTCGCGCTGAGCGTCGCCGGGTTCTGGAAGCCCAGATCGGATTCCAGCTGGGTCTGCTCGCCATCCATCTCGTTCCACTGCTTGCAGGCGACCTGGCACGCCCGGCAGCCGATGCAGTTGGCGATGTCGATCAGCGTTGTCCTAGCGGATCCCGGATTGACGGCTTCACTCATGTGCGTCCCCTCGGCGAGTCGGATCTTCGCGAGGCCGGGCGGCTGGCCTTGACGACGTTGACGAGGCACGCCTTCGTTTCCTGTGTTCCCGCTCCAGGATCCGTGGCGTCGATCGTGATGTGGTTGACGCTCGGGCCGGTCGACAATCCCTGGAAGCCCCAGTTGTACGGCATCCAGACGACGGTGACGTCCTGGTCGCCAATCGTGAGCTCTTTCATGCGAGGCGTGACGAGCGCCTTCACCTCGAGCTCACCGCGCGCCGACGACACCTTGACCCAGTCTCCCGAAACGATGTCGAGCTTCTTGGCGAGCGTGATCGGCATCTCCAGCATCGGATCGGGAACCAGCTCATTGAGCCACGGGATATTCCGCGTCGTCGAGCCGGCGCACCAGTGCTCGGCGACCGTCGACGTCATCAGCACGTACGGGAACTTGTCGACGGTCCCGACCGGCTGATGCGAACTGACGCGCGGATACTTGACCATCGGGTTGATCTGGACGGCCGGATGAAGAACGTTGCTCACCGGACTCTCGACCGGTTCGTACATCTCCGGCAACGGGCCATCCTTCGGCACGTAGGCCACGTCGCGCCAATACTCGGTGTAGCGCGGGTCAGGGTCCTTGTAGACAGCCGCGAACAGACGGCCGACGCCCTCGGCGCCCTGATGGAAGGGCCGCTGGCCGTTCGGCGTGTCGGGTCCGTCGGTCGCGACGGGGACATCCGGCACGTCCCAGCCCGTCCATCGCTTCGCCTTCTCGTCCCACCAGACGATGGGTTTCGCGCGCGGATAAGGCTTGCCGTCCTTGTCGCACGACGCGCGGTTATAGAGGATGCGCATGTTGTTCGGCCAGGTCCACCCGAAGCCTGGATAGAGTCCGAGATCGCCCGGATCCGTCACCGAGTCGCGGCGCTTCGACAAATTTTGGCCGCCGGCGAAGACGCCGGCGTAGATCCACGCGCCCGACGAAGTTGAACCGTCGGACTTGAGATCGCTGACCTTGCGGATTAGATCGCCTTTCTTGAGGCCGGTCTCCGGGTTGTCGCGCACTGCATAGCCGTTGATTTCGCGCAGGACGTCTTCGGCGGTGGTGTAGCTCCAGGAGGCCTTCTTGATGATCTCGTCCCTCGGCTCCTTCGAGGCCGCGACCAGATCGCGCACCTTGCGAAAGACAAGATCCACGATTTCGCCATCGGGCTTGGCCTGTCCGGGCGGCTTCACGGCGGCGTGGCGCCACTGCACCATGCCGCCCGAGTTGCTGATGGTGCCGTTCTTCTCCATGAAGAACGCCGCCGGCAACAGGATCACTTCCGTGTTGATGGACTTCGGGTCGACACCAGGCCGGCGCCAGAACGCGGCGGTCTCGGTCTCCCAAATCTCCTGGACCACCAGCGTCTCGAGCTTCGCCATCGCATCGAACGTCAGCTTGAGATTGGGCAGCGTGACCGCGGGATTCTGGCCGACGATCCAGAGCATCTTGAGCTTGCCGGCGAGCGCATCCTCGAACATCGGCAGGGTGCCGTAGTCCTTCGCCGCGCTCCGCTTGGGCAGCCATTCATATGCGTAATCGTTCTCCGCGGTTGCGGCGTCTCCGAAGAACGCCTTGAGCGTGTTGACGAGATACCGGCTGTCGGCGATCCCGTTCTTGCGCACATAGTGGTAGATCGTCGGTTCGGCGTTGGTCGGCGAGTTGAGATAGCCCGGGTAGTAGTTGTAGAGCACCGCCATGTCGCATGCGCCCTGCACGTTCGGCTCGCCGCGCAGCGCGTTGACGCCGCCTCCGGGCATGCCGATGTTGCCGAGCAGCAGCTGCAGGATCGTGAACGACCGAATCCCCTGCACGCCGGTCGTATGCTGGGTCATCCCGAGCGCGTAGAGGATGGATCCCGGCCGGTTCTTCGCCATCGTCTCGGCGATCTGCTTGATTTGATCGGCCGGAATACCGGTGATCCGCTCACCCACTTCCAGTGTGTAGCGCGAGACGAAAGTCTTCAGGCGCGTGAAGATGCAATTCGGGTCGTCGAGGCTCTTTGCGACGCGCGGATAGCCCTTCGCGTCGAGCTGGTATCCCCAGCTCTTGGTGTCGTAGGTGTGGGTTGCCTCGTCGTAGCCGCTGAAGACACCGTCCTTGAAGCCAAAGGCTTCGTCGCCAAGGTAGAGGGCGTTAGTGTGCGTCACCACGTACTCTTCGTCGTACAACTTGTTGACGATGATGTGGTTGATCATCGCGTTCTGGAACGCGACATCAGTGCCGGGCCGGATTCGCGCGTAGACGTCTGCGCCCGCCGAGGTCCGCGTGTAACGCGGATCGACGTGGATCAGCGTCGCCCCGTTCTGCTGCGCCTTCCGGATCCACTTGAAGGCCATGGGGTGGTTTTCAGCGACGTTGCTGCCTTCCACGAGGATCGTCTTGCAGTTCTGCAGATCGACCCAGTGGTTGGTCATCGCGCCGCGCCCGAATGTGGCCCCCAGACCGGGGACCGTGGGGCTATGTCAAAGCCGGGCCTGGTGCTCGACGTAGGCCATGCCGAGCAGCCGGGCCGCCTTCTGAAAGAGGTAGCACTCCTCGTTGGTGTTCTGCGCGCCGCCCATGAATCCCATCGCGTCAGTGCGATTGACGGGTACCTCTCTGGCGCCGCCGTCCTGAGGGACGAATCGCGGGGCGCTTGCGATCCGATCACCGGCGGCGCGATCCACGAGGAGTTCTGGCGCATCCACCTTCTCGGTGGCGATCCAGTTCTCGTCGCGCGTCTTGCGAACCTTCGTCGCCACCCGCGAGATGGCGTCATCCCAGGTGATGTCCTCCCAGTGATCGCTGCCCGGCGCCCGATAGCGCGGCGTCGTGAGCCGTTGCGGGGAGGCATGCGTCGCGAACATCGAGATGCCTTTGACGCAGAGCGACCCGCGATTCACGATGTGGTCGTAGTCGCCCTCCATCTTCAAGAGCTTGCCGTCGCGGACGGCGGCAATCATGCCGCACCCGCACGAGCAGAAGTTGCAGGAGGTGGTGAACTCGCTGACTTCCGAAAGCTTCAAATCCTGTGTAGCGGCCCGCATGGCGCGAACGTCGAGGAGACCGCCGAGCGAGAGTCCCGCTCCGCCGCCGAAGGTCAGCCTGAACAGGTCCCGGCGGGTGATTGTCGACTCGTGTGTCGGAGCATCGCTCGATTGATCCACGGCTTTTTCTCCTCAGCTGTTGCGAGGCTGCGCAATGCGGGGGTCCTGTGTAAGCAAGATCCACTCCGGTGTTTTCGCCGAAAAAGCTTGGATTCTGCGGCGGGGGGCCACTGCCACCGGGTTAGGCACACGGCCGGCCGTAGGTAGATTGCGTGGGCTACGGCGCGACAGACCGGGGAAATGCCGCGTGCAGGACGTCGACAACGATATGCAGGTGCGCGTCGGCGAGCAGCAGGGCGACGCCGCTGACGCGGTACTCGAGCTCCGCCGGTAACGCCGGGAGGACGGCTGACAGGCATGGCGGCAACGGGCTGGCCCCTTCGGAGGATTGATCGGGCCGGGGCACGGCTGCATCGCCGGCGCTCCCCCGCGGGATTTCGCAGCCGGACGTGCGGATTCGATCGCGGAACGCCGCCGCAACCAGCGGCGTGAAGAACGCGCCTTCGACCAACGGCGCCGGCGGCGCCGCACGCCGCTCGGCCTGCCGGTGATGAAATGCGTACGAATCCGCAGCGCGCTGGAATTGCACGATGACGGCCGCGTCGATTTGCTGTCGGGCCTCCACAGCCACGTGCGCCGCCAACGCGATCACGACGATCCCGGCGACCCTCTGGAATGCGACGCCCATGACGTCCTCGGAGGCAAGGGGCGTGCCTGGCGAGATCCACGCGCTCACGGGCAACGGCGGCCGCGGGCCCTGACCGCTCCGGGAAAAACCCGCATCGACGCGAAGTTTCGCCGCAGTCACGACGTCGATCGCGGCTGATTCGGCGCCTTTCGAGCGGCACGCATTTCGCTGAAGACCCCGACAGCTGGAGGTCTGGAATGCGTCTCATTCGAGCCGGCGTGAAGCCGGCGTTCGGCCTTTTCGTGATTGGTCATGGGCTCCTCCATACGGCGCTGCCAATTCGTGAAGCGTTGACTCCGGCAGCGCTGGCACTCGATTTCATGCCGCTCATCCTGCTCGGCGTCGCGATGATCGGGTTCAGCACCGCCGGGCTCGGCGTTCTCGAGGTCTGGCCGTTCTCGTCGGTGATGCGACAGGCGATGGTGCTGGCGTCGGCGTACTCGCTCGTCCTGATCTGGCGCGTCGGACAAGGTGAGCTCTGGTGGAGCGCTCCGGTGGATGCGGCGTTGTTCCTGGTCGGCCTGACGGCGGCATATCGCCATCTTCCAAATCCGCAATCGGTTGAGTCCCGACGCGAGATCACTACCTACAGTCACCGCAAACACGCGGCATAGGAGACACCCATGGATGGACGTCAAATGACCAAGAACGCCGCGCGAAGCGTGGCTGCGACGGCGGCTATCGCCGCAGCCGGCTACGCCGCGCTCGTCGTTTTCAATCGCGCGAAATACGGAAAAGTGAAAGGGATAGCGAACGGTGACAGCCTGCTCGATCAGCTCATCCCCAATCCCGAGGTTGCCGAACATCATCAAATTGACATCAACGCGCCGGCCGATGTCGTGATGGCCACGGCCAAAGAGATCGAGCTGCTCAAGTCGCCGGTCATTCGCGCGATCCTCAAGGCGCGGGAGCTTGCGCTCGGCGGCGAACCGGACGATCGCGATCACCCGACCGCGCTCGTCGATCAGATGCAGTCGATCGGCTGGGTGGTGCTGGCCGAGCGGCCCGGCCGCGAGATGGTGCTCGGGGCCGTGACGCAGCCGTGGCAGGCGGCACCGGTATTTCGTTCGGTGCCGGCCGGTGAGTTCCGCGATTTCGCGGAGCCGGGCTACGTGAAGATTGCGTGGACGCTGCGCGCCGATCCGACCGGCGAAAAGCGTTCCACCTTCCACACCGAGACACGCGTCTCCACCACCGACGCCGCCGCGAGACGGCGTTTCCGCAACTACTGGTCCTTCGTGGCGCCGGGGGTCGAGGTGATCAGAATGGCGATGCTCGGACCGCTTCGCCGAGCCGCCGAGGCGCGCGTCACCGAGCGGGCGGCATAGAGAGGGCGGGCGGGATATCCTTCGGTCATGGAGTCGGCCGAAGGATTCCCGCCGCGCTGCGCGCTCATTGAAGTGCACGTGTCCGACCTGAAGCAGATCTTCAATTCGCTCGATCCCACTCCGTTCCGCGAGCGCGACTTAGATCCCAGGGCTGAGGAGTTCATCGCCGGCTGGGCGCGCGAGATCCCGGCCGACAAACCGCTCGGCTTGTTGATTCACGTCGACAAGGAAGACGCCACCGCCGATCGCATCGCGACCGTCCGCGAGGCTGTGCGCGAATACTTCGCAGGACGGGCGGCGGCGACGCGTCAGCAGTTGCGGCTGTTGTTCCGGCGCGGCCGGACGAGCCTGGTCATCGGGCTCGTGTTTCTTGCCGGCTCAATCGTGCTGGGCAACGTAGCGGAAGACATGCTGCGCGGGACCCGGTTCGCGGGCATCGCCAGCGAAAGCCTGCTGATTGGCGGCTGGGTGGCGATGTGGCGTCCGCTCGAAGTCTTTCTCTATGACTGGTGGCCTGTTCGCGCGGAAGCAAGGCTGTTCGATCGACTGAGCGCGATGACGGTCCGGGTCGTGCCATCGCGCTCGTCCTGACACCGCGCGCTACTGCTGCTCGTGCGCCGGCCTCAACTGAATCGACTCGAGGTAGTCCACCAGCGACTCAATCACCGACTTCACGCGCGCCTGGTCGCCGGCTTCGCGCGACTTCTCGAACGCATCGCCCCACACCGGCATGTCCGGGCCGCCGTGGCCGCGCACCGGTTGCCGGCCATCGATGGTCCTGAACACCATCTCGGTCGGGAACTCACCGCCGTTGCGCTTGGCGATCTCGGTCAGGTTCGCAGGCTTCTTTCTCATCGACGGGGCCAGCGGTCCGTCGCCGCGCGCCGACGTGCCGTGGCAGCTGGCGCAGTAGGTGCGGAAGACCTCGCCGCCAGGCGTCGTCTGCTTCATCGGCGCGTCTTGCGCAGCGGCGGCGACCGGCACGAAAAGCAGCGCGGCGATCATCGCGGCTCCGGCATACGCGAGCTTCCTGGCGTGACCCTTCACGACTTCGCGCTGGCGCGGCTCGCGAACGGTCAGCACCGGGCACACCGCGGCGCGGACGACGCGCTCGGCGACGTTGCCCATCATCACGTGCATCAGCGCGCCATGGCCGTGCGTGCCCATGACGATCAGGTCCGCGCAATTCGCATCGGCGGCATCGACAATCGCCGCCGCCGGGCTGCCGAAAAGCACTTCGGTTGTCGCCTCGACGCCGCGCAGAGTGTTCTTGATCTCCGTCAGCTCGCGCTCGGCCTCTTCGCCGAGACGCTGGCTCCAGTCGCTATAGGCGATTGCGTAAGCGTCCATCGCACCGATGGACATGCTCGGCACCTCGCAGACATGAATGAGGTGGATCGCCGCGTCGAACTTGAGCGCGAGACCATGCGCATAGTCGAGCGCGCGGGTCGAGTTGGCGCTGAAGTCGAGCGGCACGAGAATGCGCTTGATGTCGGGAGTCATGATGTCCGTCCTTTGGCTCAGCATGGATGCGCTCACGCGCTCATTGCCGGCGCCGCTGATACCAGCTTGGCAAATCGGTCGGTAAAGTCGCGCAGGTCTTTCCAATCCGTGTACTCGTAATCGCGAGAGGTGTCGGTGTCGCCGCCGGCCGCCGAGGCGATGCGTTTCATGATCCAGCGGATGAAAAAGTTGTATTTCGTGTACGGCAACGCGCCCGCCACGACTTTGATCACCGTCGGATGCCAGCCGAGTTTGCCGAGGAACCGCTTCGGGATCGCGCGCGCTTCATCGCGCGCCGTCTCCTGCTTGCTGAGCACAGCCAGGCACACCGACACGAACGCCGTCGGACGGTTGTCGAGCTCCAGCACGTGCGCGCGCAACCACCTGGCCATCGGCTTCTGATAACCGCCGGCGTGGATTGAACCGGCGACGATGACTCCGTCGTAGTCGGAGGGACGCGGATCGACGGTGCCGGCCTTCACCACGTCGGCAGCGATGTCATCGAGGCGCAACCGTGTCGCGATCGCGCCTGCGATCTTGGCCGTCTGTCCCTCTGACGTCGAATAGAGCACGAGGATGCGAGCCATGACTCACACTCCGGCCATCACCGCCAGCGCGTCGGGAGCGATGAAGTCGCGCTCGTGCGCGTGAACTGTCAGCGCTGGACACGGCGCGGTACGAACGACGCGCTCGGCGACGCTGCCCATCAGGAAGTGCTGCACGGCGCCACGGCCATGCGTACCCGTAACAATCAGGTCGATGGCATTGTCTTTCGCGTAGGCGCAAATCGCGGCCGCGATGTTCGCGCTGGTGTCGATCACCGCCACGGCGTTCAGCTGCCGGCGATCCTCGTCCGTAAGCCGCGACTCGAGCTCGCGCCGCGCCACCTTCACCAGGTCCTCTTGCAGCGACGGCAGCGCCAGTCCGACCTCGCCGCCATAGCGCAGCATCACGTCCTCGACGACGTGCATCACGTGAAGCCGCGCGTTGTATGTGCGAGCCAGATCGCGTCCGTAGGCAAGCGCGACACCAGACGGCTCGCTGAAGTCAGTTGCGACCAGAATGTTCTTGAGTGCCACCATGGCTCCCCGCTAGTCCGCCGGAGAAGTCCGGCAATGAGCGAATGAGCACAAGACGTGCCATGGCCTTTCAACTTTGGAGGCGCGTGAGCGATCGCGCATACTAGGCGGCGCGATGCTGATCTGTGGCCCGATTCTTGATGTTCAACGGTGCATGACGACCTTCACATGCGTCGCTGCCGCGGAGTTTCATGCGGGCCGGTCCGATTCAGACGCTGAATCGGCGCGGAAAATCTCCACCGACGCGAAAAAGTTCCCGCGCCATGTGCTGGTCGTTGACGACGAGCCGCTGATTCGCTGGTCGGTCGCAGAATCGCTCTCGGATCTCGGGGTCGACGTCGAACAGGCGTCCGACGCCGCGTCCGCGCTTCGCATCGTATCCACGACCGCACTCCCCTTCGACGTCGTGGTGCTCGATCTGCGGCTGCCCGACATGGACGACCTCTCGCTGCTCGGCACGTTGCGGCAGTTGCTGCCGGACGCATCGCTCGTGTTGATGACGGCCTTCGGCACACCGGAACTCGTCGCCGAAGCGCAGGCCATGGGCGTCCCGGTCCTCAACAAGCCCTTCGAGCTCGATGACCTCAAGCGGCTGGTCGCGGCTACGGAAGCGGTTGCAGGCTGATGCCGAACGCCACGGTCCTCGTCGTCGACGACGAGCCGCTGATTCGCTGGTCGCTCGTCAATCGCCTCAAGGAAGAAGGCTATCGGACGATCGAAGCCGGCACGGCCGGCGATGCCGTCGCGGCGCACCGCGACGGTGCCGACCTCGTGCTGCTCGACTACGCGCTGCCCGATGCCAACGGGTTGGAGGTGTTGAAACAGATCAAGGAGACCGATCCCGACACTCTCGTCATCATGCTGACCGCGAATACCGAGGTCGGCATCGCGGTCGAGGCGATGAAAAGCGGCGCATTTCATTACGCCAACAAGCCGTTCGACCTCGACGAGATCGTCCTGCTCGTCGAAAAGGCACTCGAGACCACGCAACTGCGGCGTGAGGTTCGGGTCCTGCGCGCGCGCAACGCGCAGCCGTACGGCCTGGCAAGCATTGTCGGCGAGAGCGCAGAGATCAAGGCGGTGCGGCAGTTACTCGAGAAGATCGGCGTCAGCCCGGCGTCGACGGTCCTGCTCACCGGCGAAAGCGGCACCGGCAAGGACCTCGCCGCGAAGGTCCTTCATTACAGCAGCCACCGTGCCTCGAAGCCGTTCATGAACATCACGTGTTCGGCGCTGCCGGAGACACTTCTCGAAAGCGAGCTGTTCGGTCACGAGCGTGGCGCCTTCACCGGCGCCGATCGCTTGAAGCGCGGCCTCATTGAATCGGCGGACGGCGGCACGGTGTTCCTAGACGAGATCGGCGAAATGGTCCCGTTGCTGCAGGCCAAGCTGCTGCGGTTTCTGGAAGAAAAATCGTTCAAGCGCGTTGGCGGCGCTCAGGACGTCAAGGTCGACGTTCGCGTCGTTGCGGCCACCAATCGATCGCTCCAGGAAGAAGTGAAGAAGGGCCGGTTCCGCGAGGATCTGTTTTATCGCCTGAACGTCATGGGGGTGGAGCTTCCGCCGCTGCGTGGGCGCAAAGGCGACGTTGCGCTCCTCGTGGACCACTACATCGACACCTTCAACACGGAGTTCCGCAAGAAAATTCGCGGTGTCGCGCCTGGCGCGATGGCCGCGCTCCAGTCGTACCCATGGCGCGGCAACGTGCGCGAGCTCAGAAACGCCATCGAGCGCGCCATGCTGCTCGCGGAAGGCAACGAGCTCGACGAGAGCCATTTCCCGATGCTGACATCGAATGACGGCGGGCTGTCGACGTCCATGGGACTGCCGCCAGAGGGCATCAACCTCGAGGGCCTCGAGCGCTCGCTGGTCGTGCAGGCGCTCGAGCGCAGCGCGTGGAACCAGACCAAGGCCGCGACGCTCCTCGGGCTGAACCGCGATCAGATTCGCTACCGCATCGAGAAGTTCGACCTGCGCAAGCCGTCGTAAGGCGGCGTTACGTGGCGGCCGGCGCGACCGGAATGGTCAACGTGATTCTGGTTCCGCCCGACTCCGGGCATTCCACGGCGATCTGCCCCTCCTGCGATTCGATCAGCCGCTTCGCGGTTGCCATGCCGAGACCCGTGCCCCGCGCCTTCGTGGTCTTGAACGGCCGGAACAGTGCCGCACGAATCTCGGCGGGTATGCCGGGACCCGAGTCCGCGATGTCGATGTAATCGAAGCGATTTGCGTGACGTAGCGCCACGCGGACGGAACCCTTCCCCTGCTGCGCCTGTGCGGCGTTCATCAACAGGTTGTGCAGCACGATCTTCATCAGATTCGGATCGGCGAGCGCATACGGCGCCTCACCCGTCACACTCACGTCCAGGTCACCGAGGGCGGGGTCGCGCTTGAGGAGCGCGATCACCGAATCGAGCAGCGAACGCAAGTCGAGGCGCGCCGGCTTTGGCGCCGGCGGCCGGGCGAACACCAGCAGGTCCTGCATCAAATCATTGAGCCCGTCGATGCGCGCCAGGATCTCGGTCACGATCGCGGCGTCGCTCGTCTTCGCCGGCAGCCGGGAGCCGATCACCTGGACGGCGCCGCGGACGGCGGCGAGCGGATTCTTCACTTCGTGGGCAATCACCGCGGCCATTTCGCCGAGCCTGGCGAGTGCCGTGGCTTCACGCAGCTGCTCCTCGAGCTCGGTTCGACGCGACAAGTCGTGCAGGATTCCGGTGAAGTGCTTTTTGCCGTCGATCTCGAATTCGCCGACCGAGAGATGGACTGGGAAACTCTGGCCGTCCCGGCGGCGCCCCGTGACCGCACGGCCGATGCCGATGATTCGCCGCTCGCCGGTCTGGATGTGATGGTGAAGGTAGCCGTCATGCTGCGAACGGTATGGCTCCGGCATCAGTAAGCTGACGTTCTTGCCGAGGACCTCATCTTCGACATACCCGAACATGCGCTCGGCCGAAGCATTGAACGCCTCGATGCTCCCGGCTGAATCGATCACGATGATGCCGTCGACCGCGGCATCGATGATGGCGCGCCAGCGCGCATCGGCGACGCGTAGTTGATCGAGCGTCTCACGATCGTCAGCAGAGGAGCTCACGCGAGCAGTCTACCCGCTACATCGAGGGATTCTCCACGGCCGGCATGGAAAAACCCGCACCGCACGGGTGCGTCGGAGGCATTTCAGGTGCATTTGCGAGCGAGCGCGCTGGCACGAACGATGCTCTTTTGGTCGTCGACGGAAGGACGCCATGACAAAAGCCATCGCCATCGGGATGCTGGGTCTCGCACTTGCCGCCAATACCGCGGCCGCGCAAACGGCCGTGGAGCAAGCGCAAATCCTTCGTGACTTCCAACGGAGCGTGGTGGACTACACCGAGCGCGATACCTGCCTCCCGTTCCCAGAGGCCGTGTCCGCCGCAGCGCCCGCATCGAGGATCTTCACGCTGCCGGTGGCGATGGTCTTCCGCCAACTGATTGCTCAGGCGTTGACCGCACCGGACGGCGCGGCCATCGGGGCCCCTGCGACGCATCGCGCCGTTGCGACGCTGCCGTTCCCGGCGACTGAGCTCTATGACTTCCCGAAACGGCTCGACGACGCGCTGCCTTTGTTGCCGGCGCCGCTCGAGTACCGATTGATCGACCACGACCTGGTGATCAGGGACGCCGAAGCTGATGTGATCGTCGCTGTGCTGCGCGATGCCATCGGCACGGTCACGACGAGGCGGTGAAAGGGGCGCGCGATGAGCGGAGTAGGAACGGCGACAGGCGGCACGCATGAAACGTGCACGGTCACGCTCTTCAGGACAGCCAGGGAAGATGCCCTACTGAGACGAGTGCGCGGTGAATACCGCGAGATGCCGGGCATGCGGCTGACGTTCGAGCAGGCGATGCGCCTGTGGAATATCGATCGACAGGCCTGTGCGACAGTGCTCAACTCCCTCGTCGCGTCGCGCTTTCTCGAAATCGACGGCTTCAGCCGCTACAGAAAGGCCCGCTGCGGGTATTGACACCTTCGGAAAGGCAGCACGTCAATGGGGACAGCAAAGGCGATGTTTACGGCGATCGCCGTGGTGGCCGTCGCCGGTTGCGCCACCATGACCGTCAGCTCGCATATCGAGCGCAATATCAACTTCT
>Ga0310890_10000433_pt1 | contig 13717 bp, 9 predicted proteins | sample T20D3metaG_FD_203751 | JGI IMG/M metagenome (GOLD analysis project Ga0310890, IMG submission 203751) | Lab incubated soil microbial communities from West Virginia University Organic Research Farm, Morgantown, WV, United States - T20D3 | ecosystem: Environmental > Terrestrial > Soil >... | reverse complement strand
GCTGGTCACGTTCAGCGTTCCTTGAGGCGCGGAAAACTTTTGTGATTGTACCATTCGACTTCTCAGCATCGAGTAAACGCTGCAGTTGAGTAGCGAGCAGTTGTCGACCTGCTTCACTTATGTTCGCGTCGCCGACACTCTTCGCTGTGGTCTGGCAACTTCCGCCGCTCACCTTGATCGGATCCTTCTTCTTCCAGTTCTCGAGTGTTGCTTTCTTCTCACTCGAGGCCGAGAATCCAAACGTCGAGCCCATGTCGCTCACGTAGAATACCGCCTCGCCGGGTTTGCAGACTCGAGCAGTCCCCTCCTTTTTTGAGTCGAGACAAGCAAACTTGTGGTTGTCAGTTTTCGTGTCGCCATGATCGATGAAGGCAAGCCAGAGTTTGAAAGCGTCGATCTCCGCGCGCGGTGCTCCGTTGGCCGCAAGCTTCTGTAGCGAACCTGCGAGCGAGCCTGAGTCTTTGTCATTGCAATTAACATCGACGCCTCGCGCAAGCGAAAGCTCGATTCCCGCTGCAGGCTGCGATGGCGACCACGGCGCGCCTTGAAATTTACTCGTCAGGCTCTTCTCGCAATCAGGACAGTTGACGTCTGCGACCCATTCATCATCGGCAAAGAAGCCGAGTGCTTTCGAAAACCGCGACGATAAGAACTCGCCGTAGATTTCGCCATTCTTCTTTTCGCGCGATTGTCCCTTGAAGTGTGGTTTCACCTTATAGCGCACCAGGTCGCCGTCGCTGTCGGTGTTTCCCGGAACAGAGCAGTGAAACTTTGGCGTGGTGCCCGCACCCGGATTCTCGTCTTTATTCGCTACACAGTTGATCGGCTTTGCGAGTCCGTTCTCGTCGACCGGAGGAGATCCCTTGCGTGGCCCACTGGCTGGATTGTAGCCAAGGGCCGGGTCGTAACCTGGATCGGGCGCACGCCAGACCTTGGCTGTTTTTTCTACCCGCTCACGTTCTGCGGCGCTGAAACATTCTTGTTGTGCGTTTGTTCGGGGGGCGAAAAGGAAAACGATAAGAAGAACAACCACGGGGGCAAGCAAGGCGTGATGCAGATTTCGAAACATTTTCCAAATCCCCTTATTCGTTGAAGTTGTGTTTTCACACACAAGATAGCATTTGTTGGGGTGTTTGCAGAATTGGAGAGAAGGTGACCGTGGGGAGTTGAAGACACCACCCGCTTTAGCGGCGTGGAGTTTCAATTTCAGCCTGCATGAGACAAGAACAAGGCTGAAGTTGAAACCTCCACGCCGCTGAAGCGGGTGGTGTCCTCTCAAATCGATGAATAACTCGTGTAGGTCGAAATTGAAACCTCCACGCCGCTAAAGCGGGTGGTGTCCAGGCCTCGCTCAGTTAGAAGCAAACACAACTCTGCCGTCCGTAATTCCCTGATACAGCTTCCGTGCTACAGACACATCGAGTGTCTTAAGGATCTCGTATTGAGCAAACGCTGATCGGGTGTTTTGTGTTTGCAAGTACAACTTCCCGAGAAAGAATTGGATCTCAGTGTCGCGAGGACTCAGTCGAGCGGCTGCCTGCATTTGAACGATAGCCTCGCCGTAACGTTTGCTACTGGAATAAGCGAAGCCAAGATTGACTCGGGCTTCAACATTGTCCGGGTTCAACTCGATCGAACGCTTCAGAGCTATAATCGCGGGCTCAAAAGCCTTCTTCCGAATCAACACACAGCCGAGATTGTAAAAGGCGTTGGCGTTAGTTGGCCGTTCAGCGATTGATTTCTCGAATGCGTTCACCGCTTTTTCGTATTGACCAGTTTGCGTGTACACCACACCCAATTGATTGAGCGCTTCGCTGTATGAGGGCCGAAGCTCTACGGCTTTTTCAAGCGCCGTCCTGGCGTTCTCATATTCCCCCGAAAGGAAATATGCAGTCCCAAGGTTGTAATAACCGACGGAGTAATTAGGGTCGAGACGGATGGCGTCCTTCAGCAGCAATACAGCTGTTGAGTAGTTCCCATCGTTTATTGCCCGGAGTGCCTTGTCGTTACAAACTTGCGCAGCATTGTGATTCTGGCCTTTAACCACGCCGATTGTTGCGAGCAAGAGAATTGTCAGACTGACCTGTAATCGAACTCTGGCCATAGCGCGTCATCCCCCTAATTGGTTCTGCCTATGTGTGTCGGCGAAACCGAATATATTTCGGGGCACTTCTACGGTAATGACCGGAGCGTGACTTAATGATAACTTCGTGATGACCGCAGAATTTTTGAGTAAATCACGTTGTATAGTGGTCGATTGTCACGGATGGCGAACGAAATACAGAACATGTTCACCTTCGACGATGTCGTTGTCGAAACAAAGAACTTTCGCGTCACAAAAGGGAATCGAGACATCACATTGACGCCTCGTGCTTTTGACGTTTTTGTCTTTCTCGTTCGAAACGCGGGCCGCGTTGTTGAGAAGCGGGAGCTCTTCGCAGAGGTCTGGAAGGAGACTTTTGTCAGTGACAATGCGTTGACGAAGGTCATCAAGGAGATTCGACACACTCTTGACGACGATGCGAACGCGCCAAGATATATCGAAACCATTCCCAAGCGCGGATACCGATTCATCGCTGAGATCAAAGAAGGTGACGAAGTTGTAAAGGTGCCCGCGACGGCGCGCCCACTTCCAAAGTCCCGAAGCGATTTAAACCCGTACATGTTTGTGGTTGCCGCCTTGATGGTGCTGGTTGCGATTGGCGGCTGGCTGGTTATTCGTTCACGTCGCGCCGAAGCGCCAACCTCCACGATTCAGTCGATCGCAGTTCTCCCGTTCAAACCTCTAAACGCTGAAAGTCGTGACGAATCTCTGGAAATGGGAATGGCTGAAACTTTAATTGCCCGTCTCAGCAATCTCAAACAAGTTGTCGTGCGCCCGATGAGCGCGGTGCGCAAGTACACAGATCTGCAGCAGGATCCGATGAAAGCGGGCCAGGAGATTCAAGCCCAGGCCGTGCTGGATGGAAGTATTCAGAGAGCAGGTGATCGCATCAGAGTCACCGTGCGCTTAATCGATGTTAGTGATGGCCGATCTCTTTGGTCGCAGCAATTCGATGAGAGCTTCACTGACATCTTTAAAGTGCAGGATTCGATTGCCGAACGTGTTACCAATGCGTTATCGCTTGAACTGAGCAAAGCGGAACAAGAGCAAATAGGCAAACACTTCACGAACGATGCGGCAGCTTATCAACTCTATTTGCGCGGACAGCTAACGTGGAATGGCCGTCGCCAGAATTGGATCGACCAGAGTTTGGACTACTACCACCAGGCAGCACAAAAGGATCCGAACTTTGCGCTCGCGCACATTGGAATTGCTGACTCCTATATCATGCTGAGCGGTCATCGTCGAATCTCCATGCAGGAAGCAGAGACGAAGGCACGCCCGAGCATCATGCGTGCGTTAGAGATCGACGATTCGTTGGCGCAGGCACACAATGCGCTGGCAGAACTGAAGTATCAGTACGAATACGACTGGGCTGGCGCCGAACAGGAGTTCAAGAAGGCAATTTCCTTGAACGCTAATGTCGCGTGGATCCGACAGGCTTACGGCTGGTTTCTCATGTCGCTTGGCCGGTTTGATCAAGCGCGCGTGGAGATGGAGAAGGCCAGGGAACTTGATCCGAGCTCACTTACGATCAACGTCGGTCGCGGTCGGCTCTATTACTATTCGCGGCAATACGATCAGGCTATCCAACACTTTCAAAACATTGTGGCTGTCGAGCCGAACGATTCCAGCGCTTATTATTCGCTTTACGGCATCTATCAATGCAAACAAATGTATCCTGAGGCGTTCGAGAGTTTTGTGAAGTTCGCAACCCTGAGCGGTGCCCCGCGTCAGGATGTGGACGCACTTCGAGAGGCGTACCAATCAGCAGGTTGGCAGGGGTTCCTTATGTATCGCCTTAAACGCTTACAGAAAGCGGATCCTAAAAAAGTAGACCCATTCACGTTTGCGGATCTTTATGTGATGTTGGGAAAAAAAGACGAAGCGTTTACCTGGTTAGAGAAAACTTTCGACAACCGCGATCCTGTGACATTGCAATTCAACATCGATCCTGCGTACGACAGTCTCCGCGGTGATCCACGTTACGCGAAGTTAGTTGAGAGAATTGGTCTGAAGCCTCTCCAGTAACGTAGTTGACGTCTAACTCTTCATCAAGTCTGCCCAATTATTTGCTACATCCATTCCATCGGGCACGCCGCGCCAGTATCCGACAATTCTTCCGTGGGCGATATCCAGATGTTTCCAGCTTTGGACCACTTGTAACGCTTCCGCGCGTCGATTTGCCTTCGTGAGCGCATACACTCTCACGGCATCCATCTGAAGTTTGAAATCGACGTACTTCGCGGGTAGTGCGTCCTTAAATAACTGAATGCACTTATCAACCGTGGTCACGTCACCGGTCTCAGCAGCGGCCAGTTCCGCCAGCGAAATGGTGTAAACTTGTGGTCTTAACACAAACGCCATTTGACCAAACTTGATGCTGGTCTCGTAGTCCTTGAGTCCTAAGGCTGCTCCGGCCTTCACACTGTACGCGACGTGGAGTCCATAATCACTCATGGCAAGTTTGTGGTCGAACACGTAATCCGCCGCGCTGGCAGCTTCTTTGTACATGCCTATCTGCCTGTACGCGAATCCAAGGTTGAGTCGCACGCTGACGTCATCAGGTGATGTCTTTAGGTGTTCGGTGAAACAACGAATTGCCGGACGGTATCGTTTGTCCTTAAAAAACTTATCGTCCCCAACGAAGCGAACATAGCTGAGTGGTTGCGACGCAATGAAGTTCTCGAGCAATGCAGCTTGCTGCGCCTGATCCTCTGACGAAGCTTCATCAAGTATCAGGTAAATTCTGTAAAGCTGAAGTTGAGCGGGCGTGAGTTTTCCCTGACGCTCGGCCGAGTCGAGCAGCGCCTTAGCGTCATCGAGGATCTGCGTCGGTGGCTGCATGAACTGTCCTCTGAATTCGCGATCGTGCGTGTACTCCGCGAGTTCCCGCATCGTGTTGATCTGTGTCATGTATTTCCAGAATGCTTCGGACACTTGGTCATTGTCGACAGAATCAATGCCGAGCCATCCGGATCGCACCTCCGCTTTCCAACTATGACCTGCGCGCCACACAACAATTTCGACCGTGGGATTACCGGCACGTTCATAGTTGTCCTTAGCCGCGAAGAATCCCGCATCGTCAAGGATCTCAAAACTGCCATACTTAGTTATGACGTCCATCGGGCGTACACCTGCGCCGGAAGCAGGACTGTTTGGGTGAACGCCGGTGACACGCAATCCGCGCTCGGGTTGTTTCTCCCAATCGGTGGATGTTTGCTTAAGGGGTGTCTGTTTGGCGAACAGGATGCCGCCCACAAAGCAGATCGAAAATAGGATTGCTCCCGTAAGGATTTTCTTCATGCTGAGCCTCGCGTTTGTGACAGCTCTCTGCGTTCAGGACGAACTGCCGTCTCGGAGTAGGTGAGGTTAATTGGGGAAGATGCGGCGGTCGGGATTGGTGCCGCTAAGCCATTTAAGTCCTGCGGGTGTCGCAGAGTCAACAACTATTTTGCTGTTAGTCTTGACACTCACCTGATTCGATTCATATAGTCCGTTTCCCGGACATTCAACCAATCCAAGTATCTCTGAAAGCAGCCGAGACCCGATCTCATGAAGCGAATCCTGCTTGTTGTCGCTGTAGCAACACTCTACATCCTGCACCAGGACATCTGGTTCTGGCGCACGGCCCATCCACTTGTCTTTGGCTTTGTTCCCATCGGGCTTTTTTACCAGGGATGTTTTTCCGTCGCCGCATGCCTGCTGATGTGGTTACTGGTCAAACATGCCTGGCCCGGTCATCTTGAAGAAGAGATCGAACAGCAAAAGCCCGAGGAGGACAGAAAACATTGATTCCAGCAATCTTCGTTTTTCTTTATCTCGCCGCTGTTCTCTACATCGGCATTTTCGCGTTTCGTAAAGCCAAGAGCAAAAGGGAAGCTGAAGACTACTTTCTCGCCAGTCGGTCGCTTGGTCCATTTGTGTTTCTGTTCTCGCTTTTCGGGACCAACATGACGGCATTCGCTATCCTCGGTTCCTCGGGTCATGCGTTCACAAACGGCATCGTTACTTTCGGTCTCATGGCTTCATCGTCAGGCCTTGTAATTCCGCTGACGATCTTCTTTGTCGGCACCCGCGTTTGGGCACTCGGGAAGAAGTATGGATTCATGACGCCAGTGCAGATGTTTCGCGATCGCTGGGAGTGCGGCCACATTGGGACGGTGATATTTGTGGCTCAGTCGGTGCTCCTAGTTCCTTACATCATCATCGGAATCATGGGCGGCGGTACTACGCTGAATGTGATCAGCGGTGGCTTTGTGCCCTTCTGGTTTGGCGGTGCGATCGTCGCGCTGGTGGTGATGGGTTATGTTTTCTTTGGCGGTATGCGCGGCACTGCGTGGGTTAACACATTTCAGACAATTCTATTCTTGTTGTTCGGTGCCGTCGCGATTGTGGTCATCGGCATTGGTATGGGTGGTTTCAAGAGTGCTGCTAACGCCATGCTGGCTTCGCCAGCACTCGCTCCCTTACTCACACGTGAGCGGATCTCCCCGTATTACTTCTTCAGTTACACGTTCATCCCCTTGTCGGCGATCGCCTTTCCACACATTTTGATCTTTTGTCTGACGGCCGAGAAGATGCGGCACTTCAAGAAGACGGTCATCTTTTATCCGCTGTGCATTCTGGCGATCTGGTTGCCATGCGTGTTTCTCGGTGTGATGGCGAATCGTGTCACTGACGTGCCCGAAATAAAGGCGAAGCAGGAAGCGCGTCGTGTGCTGGCCACGCAGGGCCGAACGATGGAACCAGAGAAGCGCGATGAATTGCGTGAGCAATCAGCAGGCGACGACGTCATCATGATTCTGCTGAAACGTTACGCGCCACTCTGGCTAGCAGGAATACTTGGTGCGGGAATAATGGCGGCGGTGATGGCGAGCGACTCACAGATCCTGGCTCTCTCTACTATGTTTACGGAGGACGTGTTCGCCTTCTATGGGCACAAGAAACGTTTTGGTGAAGCGGTGCAAGTACAGACCGGTCGCATTTTCATTGTGCTGATCACGTTAATCGCGTACGCCGTTGCGTTGCGCGCACCGGAAACGATTTTTGAACTGGCGATTCAGTATGCGTTTTCAGGCTTCGCTGCGCTGTCACCATTACTGATCGCGGCTCTTTTCTGGAAGGGAAGTACGAAGTGGGGAGCGTTGGCTTCAACCTTATGGGTTGCAGCCGCGGTCATAGCGGTCGCGGTCTTCCAGCAGGTTGTACCTGCGCCCGCTCCGGGCCCGTCGATCGTTTACGGGACCCTCGGTGGATGGGAAGTGTTATCGCGCACGCCGGGAGGCACAGCAGTTTTCGGTTTCATGCCCGTTGTGCCGATGGTCATCGTTTCTGCCTTACTCATGTGGATCGTGTCGCTCATCACGAGCAAACCAACTCAGGCAACAATCGCGAAATACTTTTCGAGGTAATGAAATGAGAAACTCTCTGACATTTTTCGTTGCGGCGGTTTTTGTTATTTGTGCATTCGCATCAGTGTACGGCCAGGGAAAGACTGAACGTCGCATTGTAAAACTACCAGGCTCTGGTCCATCGGGAGCACCGATCTCACCTGCGATCGTAGTTGGCGATCTCGTCTTTACGTCAGGACAGATCGGTCTCGATCCGAAGACGGGTCAGATGGTCGAGGGCGGTCTTGAACAACAGGCTGAGCAAGTCTTGAAAAACCTGGCGACAGTTTTAGAGGCAGCGGGCAGCGATATGGGCCATGTTGTGAAGGCGACAGTGTTTCTCGCTGACATGAACGACTACGCGGCAATGAACCAGATCTATCGCAACCATTTCAAACAGGATTTTCCGGCGCGTTCAGCTGTTCAGGTTGCGAGGCTGCCCGCTAATGCACGGATTGAGATCGAGGCGGTTGCTATGTTGAAGAAGTAGCTTGAGACGACGCTGAGGTCGAGGTGCAAAACATCAGGGCTCAAGCTCGCTGAAACAAGTCAACCTGAGAAAAATGCAGGTAAGGAAGGGTGGTTTACCCCCGCTCAAGATCCATTTCCACTCAACGTTGAGCCAATTTGAATCTTGAGCGGGGGTAAACCGCCCTTCCTTACTGCATTTTTCTCAGCTTGAATGTTTCAGTCAGGCTTGAATGTTGATCTTTTGTTCGTTGCACTATGGAAATGAAGGTTTTTGTTGTGGACGATTAAAATTATTCCTAGCTGGATTTCACCCGAAGCAGTAAAGCCTGCCATCTTGTGACCCGATCACGATCCGACCTTTGCCGATGGCGGGTGAGGCTGACAACGGGCCGCCGGCATTAAACTCCCACACTTTTGCTCCCGTCATCAAATTCAGCACATAGAATCGCCCGTCGTTCGATCCAACGAAAACGCGGCCGTCAGCAATTGCAGGCGACGACTCGACGCGCGCTCTTGTGGCGAACGTCCATGCACCTTTTCCATTCTGGTCTAATCCATGAACCAGCTTGTCTCGACCTCCGACAACGATTCGATTAGCGGTTACGGCTGCTGATGAGTAGAAAGGAAACTGACGCTGCGGATGCTGGTAGCGCCAAACGACTTTGTGCTGCAACAAATCCACCATCAACACTTCATTATTGAACGTGCCGTAGTAGACAGCGTTTCCTCGCAACGCGGGTGACGCACCAGTGTATGCGTCGGATGAAAGGCTGAACATTTCTTTACCATCAGAGATCCGAATGCCGCGAAACTGCTCGTCGCAGCCGGCAATGAATGCAACGCCATCAGAAATGCTCGGAGTGGAGTGAACCGGGCCGTTAGTTCTGAATTTCCAGGCTAACGATCCATTCCGAGTCGAAACGCAGTAAAGATTCTCATCGTACGACCCGATCAAAACGTAATCACCGACAACTACAGGTGAAGACTTGATCTCGCTACCGGTCTTGAACGCCCATATCTTCTTTCCATCTTTGCTGTTCACAGCGTGAAGCCAGCCGTTCAGGTCGCCGATGTAAATCACGCCATTGCTGTAGGCCGGAGATGATTCGCCGATCGGATCGTCAATGTTGTATCGCCAATACACAGTACCGTCATCCAGACTCAGCGCGACGAGTTCGCCTTTCTGCGAACCGACGAAAACAGTGCCGCCGACAATCGCTGCGGAAGATTCGATTGAATCGCCGGCTTCGAAAGTCCAAAGCAGTTTTAGATTTGCGGGTACCTGGGAATTTGAGACACCTGTCAGCTGATGATTGCCGCGGAACTGAGACCAGTTATCGGCAGCTGTGTCCTGAGCGACCAGATGAAATGGACAAAACAGGACAGCGAGAACAGCGCATGCGACCTGAATCAAAATGTTGGTGCCCCTGCGGAGGCTCTTCACTGGGAGCGCGGACGTCTCGTCCGCAAATGCGGCAGCAGACGCGCTAAGCTGTTCGCGCTTCGCGCTCAGTTGCGGACGGGACGTCCGCGCTCCCAGCAAAGACGCACGCTCTTCCTTCAAAAAGCGCATTGATAAACCTCCAGCGCTCCGCGCATATCAAACGGCCGGGGATTGAAGCGACCGGTCCATTGTTCGGCAGCCTCACCAGCGAGTTTTGAAAGGTCGTCAGATAGCACACCGGCTTCGCGCAAACTCGAATGCAGACCGCCGGCAGTTGCCAGTTCTTCAAGCCGCGACGCAAGTCGTTCGCCGGCGTTTGCTTTGGAGTGCGCCGACCTGTCGGCGCTTTGGTCAAAGCTGCGCCAGGCCGCAGCACTCCAAAGAAGCTCTGCATATCTTTCGCCGGCGACGACACTATTCCAACGCACCACCGTTGGCAGCAGTAGCGCGATTGCGGCTCCATGAGTTGTGCCGTAACGAGCAGTGATGGGGTTCGCACAAGCGTGCGTCGCACCGAGCATCGAATTCTCAATCGCCATACCAGCGAAAAACGCACCCAGCTGCATTGCACCGCGCGCCTCAATATCGTTGGGGTGACTCAGAACGCGCTGGTAATTTCCTTCCAGCAGCTTCCATGCCTGGCGTGAAAACGACTCAGACAACGGATTTCGCTTTGTCGTCACAAACGTCTCTACGGCATGCGCGATTGCATCGAAGCCTGAAGTAGCCGTCACACTCATCGGCTGCGAGACTGTCAAAGCTGGATCCAAAAGCGCTACGCGAAAAGCAATCTTTGGATCGCCGCATGCGAGTTTCTCGTGCGTCTCAGTGTCGGAAATCAAGGCATACGTTTGCGCTTCACTGCCAGTGCCTGCGGTAGTCGGAATGCCAATCATCGGCAACATTGGTTTTTGCGCTTTACCGTAGCCGTGGTAATCGCGCATCCGTCCGCCGTTCGTGAGAAGAATGTTGATCCCCTTGGCGCAATCGAGGGAGCTTCCGCCACCGAGGGCGATAATCGAATCAATCCGTTGTGATGCGGCAAATGTAGAGCCCGCTTCGACCATCGTGGTGTCAGGATTAACATCGAACTCGTGGAATTCGATCACATCGATCCCTGCGGCGCGCAGTGGCGCGACTGCTTCAGCCACATGGCCCGAATCAACAAGACCACGGTCCGCGACAAGCAGAGTTCGCTTAAAGCCCAACTCCTGGCCCAATTCGCCGAGTCGGCTAATCACACCTGTGCCGAAGATGGTGCGAGTTCGGGGTTGGAAGTCGAAAGTTTGCGTCATTGAAAATCATTGCCGATTGCCGATTTATGTCCGATACACTTTAGTTTGTCGTCGAGTTACGAATACGGCTAGCTCCGATGTTAGTTAAGGGTGCCGTGAATCATCGACAAACTAAAGTGTATCGGACATAAATCGGCAATCGGCAATTTCTTACGGTCGTTTCTGGGCTGACGAACTGGCTGGAGGTGTTTCTGCAAGCGCGATCAATTGGTTGCGATTCGAAATAAACATCACGCCATGAGCGGGAACAGGGCTGGAGTAGACCGAACTTCCCATATTGATCTCAGCAATCACCTTCTTCGTCTTGCCTTCCTGCATGATCACCACGTCGCCGTCCTCGTCGCCGAGGTAGAGTTTTCCATCTACAAGCAACGGCGATCCCCAAATCGCGGCGAACAAATCGTGTGTCCAGTAAACCTGGCCCGTCTTTGCGTCGAGCGCATGCAGAAAGCCACTGAAGTCGGGCTGGTAAACAATGCCATCTTTAATTGCCGGCGTTGAAATGGAACGACGAATCTTGTCGTAGTGCCACACCATTCCTGTCTTGGTGATGTCGCCACGTTTAGTTGCGTCGATACAATACATATGGCCCACCCCTTCACCGTGTTCAGGATCCTGTCCGTTCGCTATATAAACCTTGTCTTCGTAAACGACGGGCGTGCTGATCAACTCGTTACGAGTTTTGGGCCAAACAGAGTCTTTCGGGTTCGTATCAAACTCCCAAAGCTTCTTTCCCGTCAGTGCTTCGTATCCGCGGATCCAACCATCACCCTGGCCGTGAATAACCTGAACGACACCGCCAACGGTACCGACTGTTGGCGAACTCCATTGGCCGTGAAGAATGCGATTCTCGACAGAATTGTCTTCCCAAACGAGCTTTCCGGTTTTCTTGTTCACGGCGATGATGGCCGGAGCTTTGGGGGACGGGATGTTGACGTGACTTTCATCCTGCCCGTTTGAAGTGCTGACATAAATGAGATCGCCGTACATCACCGGTGACGAGTTTGCGAGATTGTGCGGCAGCGATCCAACTTCTTCCATCATGTCGAAACGCCACACGACATCGCCATTGAACTCGCCAGTCAGTTTTTCGTCTGTGACTGGTCCATCGTTCTCCTTGTCGCGAAAACCCTGCGTGTCGAGACACATCAACTCAGCACGATTCGACACGTAATAGAGTCTGTCGCCATCAACCAGAGGCGACGAGGCAATACCCTGGTACGGCCAATCGTTGACGCGGCCGGCGACCAGCTTGTCGTGGACCATCTGCCACATGAATGCGCCGTCCGATTCGCGAAATGTCATCAGCACGCCTTTGTCACCGGTTATTTTCGGGTCGCGCAGGCCCTCGTTGTTTGTGCCGACGAATACCATTCCACCTGACACGACGACGTTGCCATAAGTTTGCGAACCGAGTTCAGCCACCCACTTCACATTCTTCTTTGTCTTCACGTCCCAATTAATGGGCAGACCTTTCATGTTCGAAACCATGTTTCGGTCAGCAGTGCCGCCCCACATCGGCCAGTCGCCGGTTCCAGGATCTGCAGCTGACGCAGAGGGCAGCATATTGAGCGCAAACAAGAGGGCTCCAACGGCGAGCGTGATTGTTATGACGACGGTTTTGGTATTTCTCATGTGTATTCCTTTTTAAAGACTCGGCAGTTAGATTTTCAGTCTCCGTATTCAGTACCGTCCGCGGTAGCGGATGGCCACAACTCAGCGTCATGGGCATGAGTCGCGGCGTTGAGTGATGGCCATCCGCTACCGCGGACGGTACCGAATAGCGGACATAACATCATTCTCCCGACTTGTTTACAGCTTCCCTTAAACTTATCGAACGTTAGTTGTTCCGATAGACTTTCAAATTATCGAAGTAGAGTTCCGAAAGCGCGCTGCCGAAAATTCCCGGCGCGCCCTGACGATTCGGAATCGGATCAATACGTTCGATCATCCACGCAGTCGGTTCGGCTTCCGTAGCCAGCCAAACCTTACCACGCGCTCTCACTTTACCGTCGGGTAGATTCTGCACTTCGAGTTTCATTCGATACCACGTATCGGGTTTCCAAGCGAATGGGATCGTCACTGAGCGTGCGATTTCCGGTTGCCATGGCTCAAGGTGGAGCATTTGGCTATTGCCGTATAAAACCAACGCATAGCGCTGGGCAATAACTCCGCCATCGCCAGTAATTCGCCTCTTTTGAGTTGCATTGATGTCAGCTTCGACAGTGTAGTTCACCAGGTCGGAAGGACCAAAATATGCTCGCGCGCGACTGAGCAACGACGAACCCTCAGTAGTTTTCACCAACACCTTATTCCCATTCATATCTCTGACTTGGAATTTCAAAGTCGCATTAACCCATGCCGGAGGAACGGCGGCCGGAGCCATGGCGTCAAAGTTTTCACTCCACGGCAGTGGTGGAAATATTCTAACGCTTGCTGAACCCGTCAAAGTGCCGACCGCGGCTTTTACTAAACCTGCTTGCGGTAGAGCATCACTACCGGCGACAAATTGTCCGTTGCTGATTGTTCCCTTCAATTGATCGACTGACCACGCGGCCGTAGGCTCTTCGCGAATGAAACGACCTTGTTCGTCGAAGAGACGCGCGCGGAAGTTGACCTTATCCCCCGGCTTTAAAATTAGTTCCGTGGGAACGACCTGCACGTGTGTAGCTGGCCGATTTGGATTCGGTATACCTTCTACGGGAGCGGGCGTAGTCGACGGCGAGTGTGTTTTCTTGCCGATGGCATACAGGTTTGAATCGCTGACAAGATACACCCGGCCGTTTGAGACTGCGACTGAAGCAATGATGGCCTCAGGCAATGCCTCGGTCCCGAGTTGATCTTGATCGACAATCTCGCAGCCTGTTGCAGTCGGCTTCAAGATGAAAAACTTTCCGTTCTCCGTTCCGACATACAACCGGCCATCGGCTAAAACTGGCGACGCCTTTTGGATCGTCCCCAGGTTTTGCAGCCACAATTGCTTGCCGGTGTTTCCGTCGAACGCAGCGAT
>Ga0310890_10000432_pt1 | contig 13725 bp, 10 predicted proteins | sample T20D3metaG_FD_203751 | JGI IMG/M metagenome (GOLD analysis project Ga0310890, IMG submission 203751) | Lab incubated soil microbial communities from West Virginia University Organic Research Farm, Morgantown, WV, United States - T20D3 | ecosystem: Environmental > Terrestrial > Soil >... | reverse complement strand
TTATTCCATAATTGGCTTCAGCTGACTGCATGGTTTTTTGATTTATATCATATCCAAAAGTATCAAAACCATGTTCTTTAACATACTTTGCAACTGGAAGACCAAGCTGGCCAAGTCCTATGATAACTACTTTGTTGTAGTTGTTTTTATAATTATAATTATACATTGTTTTGGTTTCTTCTTTCAACTACTGTAAAAGAATACATAATGATTTCTTATGATTCTATCATTCTTTAAATCTATTACTTTTTACTATAATAATTTCCACTATGTTTTAAATCCAATAGCGTTAAGATCTGTCCAAGTTAATTATTAGTCTTGAATCGATTAGAAGTTTGGGATGAATAAATTCACATTCGATCGTATTTTGGTTTCTTTTTTTGATATTTGCTTTGATATGAACATACCTTATGACATCGTGATAAAAAAGTTCATAGTTTAGACTTTCAAAACTATTTTCCTCAAATTTCTCAATTAAGGTACTTGTAAAAACTATGGTAATATTTTTGACAATTGCAATCATAGCTATTTCTCTAATAAATCTTCTTACCTCTTGTCTAATGTCTTTATTCTGATTGTAAAGAAACAAGGGCATCATATCATCAAAAATTATGCAATCTATCTCTAATACCTTAATTTTCTTCAAAAGAAGGACTAGTTTATCTGCTTCATAGATTCTTTGATACGTTATCTTCTTCAAATATTTTTTTAGTTCCTCATCGTTAGCGTTTGCTATTTTTAGAAGATATTCTTTAATTAATTCGGGTCGAAAATTTCCCGATCCATCGAGATATAATGTCTTCTTATTTCTTATGCTATTTAATGAGCATATCAAATAAACCAAGTGGGTTCTTCCAGCACCTTTCTTACCAACCAACTCGATCAAAGTACCTTTTTGGGCCAATCTGAGCAGGAGGCTATCTAATTTTGTTACTTCTGAATCTATGAGGTTAGATATTCTTTCATGGATAAAAATATTGATTTGTTAGGCATCATATCGTAGAGGAAGCTTTTTATTGTAGCCTAGGGTCTTTTCACAATTGAATAACAATATGGCCGCATCACCTTCACAACAACCTACTAAGAGACCATTAAATGTTTTACAGCGTTCTTTGAACAGAAAAGTTGCTGTAAGGTTAAAAAGCGAAATCGAATATAGAGGCAAAATGTCGAATGTAGATTCTTATATGAATCTTATTCTAGTTGATGCAGAAGAATTTGATGGATCTGATCTGTTAGCAAATTATGGTAAAGTCGTTATAAGAGGTAATAACGTGCTTTTCATTAAGTTAGAGAAAGAATTCTAATAATTAGTACAATTTCCGAATTCTTGATTAATGATAATAATGCAACCACGAAAATATATATTTACATCTGAAAGTGTAACAGAAGGACATCCTGATAAGATATGCGATAGAATTTCTGATTCTATTCTTGATTCATTTCTGAGTAATGATCCTGATGCTAGGGTAGCAGTAGAAACCATGACTACTACTGGAGTCGTCATAGTAGCAGGGGAGGTAACTTCTACACATAGGATGGATGTCCAGGATATTGTAAGAAATGAAATAAACGATATTGGTTATAATAAACCTGAATTTGGATTTGATGGAAATACTTGTTCGGTCTTAGTTTCACTTCATGAACAAAGCCCAGATATTTCTATTGGAGTTACATCAAATGAATTGAGAGAGCAGGGAGCAGGTGACCAAGGGCTCATGTTTGGGTTTGCGATAAACGAAACTCCGGAGTTTATGCCTTTGCCAATAATGCTTGCTCATAATTTATCATTGCGCTTGTCCGAAGTAAGGAAGAAAAAAGAATTGGATTGGGTTAGACCAGACGGAAAATCACAAGTTTCAATTTTGTATGAGGATAACAAACCAAAGTCGATTGATACTATTGTGTTGTCAACCCAGCATTCTCCTGAAATCTCTCAAGAACAAATTAATGAGGAAATTACTAAATTTGTAATAAGTCCCGTTTGCTCAGATTGGATTACTTCTGAAACGAAGGTATTTGTCAATCCTACAGGTAGATTTGTAATTGGGGGACCTCCCGGCGATACGGGATTGACAGGAAGAAAAATCATAGCTGATACCTATGGAGGGATGGGAAGGCATGGGGGAGGAGCCTTCTCAGGCAAAGACCCAACCAAAGTTGATAGATCTGCATGCTACATGGCCAGATACATATCTAAAAATATCGTGGCAGCAGAATTGGCTACTAAATGTGAAGTTCAAATTGCTTATGCAATAGGTGTAGCAAAACCCGTATCAATTATGGTTGATACGTTTAAGACATCAAAGGTAGACGAAGAAAAAATAGAGGCTAAGGTTAAAGAACTATTCGATACTAGCCCAGCTGGGATCATTAGAACCCTTAATCTGAAAAGACCAATTTATAAAAAAACATCTGCATATGGACATTTTGGGCGAAGAGATGTTGACTTTAGTTGGGAAAAAACAGATAAAGCAGAGGCTTTGAAAAACCTACGTGTCAATTAAATAATCATAAGGATTTTTTTGATATGTTTGCATGGTAAGTATAATCGATGAATGGTTTTGAGCGAGTCGGATGAGAAAATTTCTAATGATTTGTCTATCGCGGAAAGTGAACAGGATCTTCCTTCAGAAGTTAGAGAGAAAAAACTAAGAGGCCAACTTAAAACTGGTTATACGACCGGAACCTCAGCTGCTGCTGCGTCCAAATCTGCACTTATTACATTCTTAACTGGAAAGAGTGTTGAAAAAGTACAGGTTACACTCCCAAAAGGTAAGGTGGTCCAACTCAAAGTTGCATGGACTAGAATGAATGAAAAGTCGATTACCTCTGCAGTGATTAAGGATGCTGGAGATGATCCTGATGTAACTCATGGTGCTGAAATTTGCTCGACCGTTGAATCTACGAGCAATAAGGGTGAAGTGAAAATCATTGGAGGAGCTGGGGTGGGTAAAGTCACCAAACCAGGCCTTGGATTGTTATTAGGAGATGCTGCAATAAATCCAATACCGATGAAAATGATAACCGAAGCTATACATGAAGTATTGAATCTTTACCCAGAAGTAATTAAAAAACAAGGCTTGAAAGTAATAATCTCTGTTCCAGGTGGGGAAGAAATAGCAAAAAAAACTGACAACCCTAGACTAGGTATACTTGGTGGGATTTCAATTCTGGGGACTACTGGCATAGTACTCCCATATTCAACTGCTTCCTTTGCTGCCGCAATAAGGCAGAGTTTGGATGTTGGAATAGCACTAAAAGCAGACACTTTTATTCTTACTACAGGAGGCAGAAGTGAGGATTTTTGTAAAGGCCTGTTCGGGGATACATACGTTGATCATTGTTATGTTCAAATGGGCGACTTTGCAGGTTATAGTGTAAAGCAATGCCATGACAAGAGAGTTAAAAGAGTGTTTATCGCGGGGTTCATCGGAAAATTAACAAAAATAGCAATGGGTGTCAAACAAACACATGTAAGAGGATCTCATGTTAATATGGAATTTATGGCAAAACTAGCAGAGACAGTCGGTGCTTCTGAAGAAGTTCTGAAACTAATCCTAGACGCCAATACTGCACGGCATGTTTCGGAAATAATTGACGCTCACAATATTAAAGGGTTTTATGATCTCATATGTAGCAATGCTGCTAGCCAGCTAAGCAACTATTCAAAAAACGAGTTATCCATAGCAGTCATTATGTTTGACTTTAAAGGATACGTCATTGGTAGATTCCCAAAGAATTAAAAGCACTAGTTTTCTGAAATAATATATTTAATCATGATATTTAAAATCCGTAAAAACAAAGTGGTGAAAAACTGTTGATTCATCACATTTCATATTTTCCCAAAGACTACATCTCTAACTTAAGTCCAGGTATGCTTTTTGTTCCAATAGACGTTATACACCATAATTTCAAATCCCAAGACGCAAACTTATAATAAAATAGTTAGTATAATAAAGTGGTAAAGTATAGGAGATTTATTTTAAGAATTGAATGAGGATATAAACAAAAAGAATATCGCTATTGTTGCTATAACTAAAAAAGGCATTGAAATCGCCAAGCGAATTCGAAATGCATTAAGCGAATCGGAAATCCAGGTACCAGAAAAATTTAGGGACTCGGATCCATCGATAATTTACTTCTCAGAATCCGTAACGAACCGGATAGAGCCTCTCTTTTATAAATACCACTCGTTAATTTGTATATTTTCATTAGGAGCAGTAATAAGGCTAATCTCGCCTCATCTAAAAGACAAAAAACATGATCCGGCTGTAATTGTAATAGATGATACTGCAAAATTTGTTATAAGCACACTGTCTGGGCATTTAGGTGGGGCCAACGAATTAACGCTCAAAGTGTCTGAGATCTTACATTCAATTCCAGTAATTACTACCGCAGCTGATGTGAACAAGACCATTGCGATCGATCTATTGGGAAAAAAATTCGGTTGGGTTATAGATAATTTTGAAAATGTAACAAAGGTCAGCGCCATGATGGTTAATGAAGAAAAAATTGGAGTTTATCAAGATACCGGAGAAAAGAATTGGTGGAACATGGATCAACTACCCAAGAATGTCGAGCTGGTCCCAATCATTACAGATTTGCTATCTGAAGAGTATAAGGGCTCCATAATTATTACGGATAAGATGGTTTCAAACAGATCATTGACTGCTAAATCAGTAGTATATAGACCAAAATCACTTTATGTAGGTATAGGGTTGCATTGGAATACCTCCAAGCAAACAATCCAACAGGGTATAATAAGGGTTCTTGAAGAAAATGGGTTGAGTACAAATAGTATAAAAGCGATTACATCCCTGGATAAAGGCAAACACGTAGTTGGATTAGATGAATATTGCACTGAAAATAATTTTCCTTTGCTCCTCTTTTCAAAAACTGAATTAAATAAGGTAGTAGTTCCAAACCCATCTGATTTGGTTGGAAAATATGAAGGAACCTCAAGCGTTTCCGAGGCCGCTTCATTAGCATCGTCGAAGGGTATTTTAATAGTACCTAAACAAAAATTTCCACCAGATTTGACTGTCGCAATAAGCAGGGAGAATTTTCAATGAAAAAAGCATTGTTAATTATAGATCGAGGAAGCAAAATGAAGGAAGTTCAGGAGGAGTTGCATGATACTTGTGATTTGATTAAGAATAAAACCGACTATTCTTACGTTGATTATTGCTTTCTCGAAGTTATTCCACCTTACATTGATGAAGGAATTAGAAAATGTATTGAGCAAGGCGTCGATTCCATAACTATTGTTCCCTACTTCTTATACCCTGGAATGAAACTTAAAGATGCTGTTACCAAAACTGCCTATATTATACACCAAGAAAATAAGAAAATGGTAATAACAAAACCATTGTCTTATCAACCTGTAATATCTGAAATAGTACTAAAACGAGTAAACTCACTGATCTTCGAAAAGGGAATCGATAGAGATAAAACGGACTTGTGCTTATTATTAATCGGCCATGGCAGTAGCGATAAACGTGCTAGAGAAGCTTTCCTATATACTGTTAGTAGCTTGAAAAAAACATATAAGGATGTTAAATTTTGTTTCCTCGAATTAGAACCACCAAATATTGAAGAAGGTATAAGGGAATGTTTAACTTCTAATCCCAATACAATAGTGGTAGTTCCATACTTTTTACATAAGGGGATCCATATACAAAAGGACATCTTGGTTGATTTAGCTAAGGCACAGGAAAAATATAGTTTTAAGAGCGTGTTCATATCTGGACATATTGGAGTAGACCCTTCAGTAATAGATCTGGTAATCACATTAGCTAAGGAGGCTGAAGTTAAGAGTGGAGTTTTCTGACGCTAAAACTGGCGATTACAGCATAGGTAATCCTCAATCTCGAGACATGTCAACTAGGGCTTTTGGAATTGAGAAACAGAGCTTTGACATAATAGAATCCGAGATCGGTAACCATGGTTATGTTGACAATGAATGGGCTGTGGTAAGACGAGTTATCCACGCTACAGCTGACTTTGATTTTGCAAGGAAAGACAGAATTATTTTCCATAAAAAAGCAATAGAATCTGCTTTCTTAGCTTTTGCAAAGAAATCTTTTGTCGTAACCGACGTTGAGATGGTATTACATGGAATAAATAAGAAATCATTATTGGATCTAAATTTGACTGGCATTTGTCTTATAAATGATCCTCAATTAAAAGAGATGTCAAAAAAATCCAACAAAACCAGATCTGAGCTTGCAATGCAGAAGGCTGCTGACAGGATAAACGGCGGTATTGTCGTCATCGGGAACGCGCCAACCGCGCTTTATGAATTACTTTCAATGATCGAGGAAAAAAAAACTTTACCATTACTCGTGATTGGAATCCCAGTTGGATTCGTTTCAGCCGTTGAATCTAAAATTGATTTGTCAAAAGTAGAAGTTCCTTATATTACAAATATAGGAAGAAAGGGTGGTAGTTCCGCAGCCTCATCTATTATTAATTCACTGATGCTGTTGTATTTAACAAAAAGATCTAGATCTCAGACTAAGACATAATGATTATGTCAATTTTAGTTTAGACCTTTAAACCTTTAGATCGAAATTTGGTACTTGTCAATATCATAAAGTCTATTTGTATTATTTTCTTGAATACCGAACACAGCGTTCTACAAACCTATCTGAGAAAGTTGAATTCATAAAATGTGTATGCATATAAGATGCTATGCAGTCATGAACATAGAAACCGTCTCTCCCATCCATTATGCCTTTCCCCTTTTTTAAATCATAAATCAAATCTAGATCGTTCTTATTAATAACTACATTTGAATAATGAAATTCATGACCTCTCACCTTTCGTGTCCTTCCGAGATAAGTTTGATCATTATTTAATAAAGCCTCTGTATAACCTAGGGTAACTTTACCCGTCATCAATGTATCTGCATCAAATAATCCCACCATTTTGTACTTCTTCTTGTTGTTTTTATAGCCTGAAATTGTCTTTGTTAAGTACATTAATCCTCCGCATTCAGCATAAATTGGTATGTCCTTCTGTGCCAAATCCAAGATTGACCTCCGCATGCTAGAATTGTTTTGTAGTTTATCTGCAATTACTTCTGGAAATCCGCCACCTAATATTATACCTGTTGTATCTTCTGAGATACCAATATCATCTAGAGGACTGAAAAACTCTATTTTAGCCCTCTTGTGTAACATGTCCAGGTTATCTTGGTAGTAAAAATTAAAAGACTTATCTAATGCAACTAATATCTTTACTTTTGAATTATGTAACTTTTTAGATTCTTGATGTCTGGATTTTCTTTTTACCAAGTCCATTGAAAACTTTTCAAATTTTGATTTATCTAGATAATTTATTTTCTTAGCTATCTGAATAATCATTTCAAAATCCAGATGTTCAGCAACAATCTTGGAATTGTCTACGATACTGTTCTGTAATGTGGCACTTAGTTCCATGCGTGGAATCAAGCCTAGATGTCTTTCATAATAGATTAGTTTCTTATCATTAAATATTTTTCCTACAATAGGTATCTTAATTTTTGATTCAAACGCCTCAACAATATATCTCAAATGTCTTTCACTTGCAATGTTATTTAAGATCACTCCTGCAATCCTTATCTTGCGTTCAAATTTAATAAACCCCAGGGTAATTGCAGCTAATGATCGGGCTGCTTTTTTTGCATCCACAACTAAAAGAATCGGAAGGTCTAGGATCCTTGATACATGTGCAGTGCTTGCAAAATTGTTCTTCCCCGACATCCCGTCATATAACCCCATTACGCCTTCTAAAACCGTAAAATCAGAGTCTATAGAATTTTTCAAATATGATTCCTTTAATCCGTTTATCCCCATTAGCCATACATCAAGATTTCTTGATCGGCGTTTTGAAATCATGTTGTGATAAGATGGATCAATATAATCGGGTCCAATCTTGAATGGCTGAACCTTATATCCTTTTTTCAAAAGCCCTTGAATTACAGCTGTTGATATTGTAGTTTTTCCAACCCCGCTACTGATTCCTGCTATAACAATTCCAGGGGTTTTCATGATAGGACGTTGTCATTAACTACTTAAAAATATTATTTCCACCAAGTTTTTTCGGTTTTCTAACTTGTATTAATAATATTCATTTAATAGGCGATGAGTACTTTTAAATGATTATTTATTCTGGTTAAAGTCATGTTACTTACGGGTTTAACATTTTTCTTCTTAAATATCTGTTATATGTTAAACCAAATCTATGTGATTCATCTCTTATGTGTTGCAAAATTTTTAAGGATTTCTTGTTTCTTGGAATTAGGATAGGCATGGCAGATGACGGAGTGTGGACTTCTTCATTCTCTTTGGCTAGAGAAATGCAGTCGATTTCTCCTATGCCTAACTTCTTCAATGTTGCAATTGCCGTGTTTAAGTGGCCTTTCCCACCATCAATTACAATCAAGTCGGGAAATCTATCAGTTCGTTTGTCCTCTGGAACATCTTCGCCAAATTTGTCGGATGAATATCTTCTCCTTATAATCTCTTCCATCATTAAAAAGTCATTTTGGTATGATACCTTTTTTATCTTGAATTTTCTATACCCTTGCTTTTCTGGGATACCATTCATGAATCGGGTACAAGCTCCCACAGCAAAATCATTTCCGAAGTTTGAAATATCAAAACAATCTATAATGTATGGTAATCTTTTCAATCCTAGTAATTTCTGCAGATCATCAAGTGCAGGTTCATGATTCTTTTCAATATATGTTATTAGATTGTTTAGTATCAGTTGCATGATATTAAACTTGTTTATATCATTGGATTTATATTGATGTTCCTCTAACAAGTAATTGGAATCTAGAGGAATTATTTTAACTTCTGCCCCCGTCATCTTGTACAAGACTTTTTGTAAATTTATTTCTTCTCCGATACTTTTACTAAGGTAGATGACATTTGGTACTTTCGCACTAGAATGATAGTATTGGCAAATGAAATTTTCTATCGAATTATCCCCTAACATATCAAACTGGTATTTTTTCATGTCATTGATGATCCCATTCTTGCTCACTAGTGTCATTACATGCATATTATTTTGGTTTTCATCTTCCAAGAATCCAATATATTCCTCAGATTTGTAACCTTCGATAGAATTATTTTCCATTTTTTGATGGTGTAACAAATTTTGCAGTCTGGTAAGAGTATCTCTGATAAAAATAGCTCTTTCATAATCTCGGTTATCAGAAGCAATCTTCATTTCTGTCTCAAGTTTTTTGTTAAAATTACCTAGGGCTTCGTTGTCATCTAATATTTTTTTTAAGGATACTATATTTTCCTTGTATTGCTCCTCGCTAATTTTATTAATACATGGTGCATCACAGTTTCCAATATGATACTCTAAACATTCTTTTTTAGGTAGTTTTGTACAGATTCTGATCTTAAACATTTTCCTCAGTAAACCGACAGACAGGTATCTCGAACTCCCTTTTACAAATGGACCTATTATCTCGCCTTTTGTACCTGTAAAATGTCCGTTTCTGTTTCTCCTTGTTACTAGTAACCTTGGAAATGTTTCATCTGTAATTTTCAGGTATGTGTATCTCTGTTGATCTTTGAGTTCAATATTAAAAATTGGTCTATGTTTTTTGATCAAATTTGATTCCAACAGGTATGCTTCAATTTCGTTATCTGTGATAATGTAATCTATGCTTTTGATTTTAGTTACAAGTACTCTAGTTTTCCAATTATTATCCTGCAAATTCTGAATGTTTTTGGAAAAATAACTTTTGATTCTTCTATCGAGATCTTTTGCTTTGCCAATATAAATAATGTTTCCATTTTCATCCTTCATTATGTATACACCGGGATTATGCGGGTAAGGATATTTGATATGGTTGATCTCTTTTGATTTCAATTTAATTTTTTTTACCCTTGAAAAAGAACAATCCTTTCCTCCAATACCATATATCCATTCACCTGTTTTTCTTTACGACCAATTCTTTCTCACTTAATGTTCTCATCTTTTCCTTTAGATACTGTCCGGTGTAACTCGAGTTATTCTCTGAAATCTCTTCAGGAGTACCAGTTGCTATGATTTGTCCTCCTTTATTTCCGCCCTCAGGACCCAAATCGATAATCCAGTCAGCGGAGGCGATGATATCAAGATTATGTTCAATTACAATGATCGTATTTCCAAGTTCTCTTAACCTAAACAGTATTTTTAATAATTTCTTTACATCTGCAAAATGTAATCCTGTGGTAGGCTCATCCAAAATGTACATCGTGTTACCTGAATCCCTTTTTGATAGTTCGGTTGCTAATTTTATCCTTTGTGCTTCCCCTCCTGAAAGTGTAGTAGCAGCTTGACCTAGATGTAAATAACCCAAACCTACCTCATCCAACAGCTTTAACTTGTTTCGTATAGGGGTATTGTTTTTAAAGAACTCTAGCGCTTCTTCCACAGTCATATTTAGAACATCTGATATGTTTTTTCCTTTATATTTGACTGCCAAAGTTTCACTATTATATCGGGATCCTTTACATTGATCACATGTAATATATACATCGGGCAAGAATTGCATTTCTATTTTTCTAACCCCAGCTCCATCACACATATCGCATCTGCCTCCAGGCACATTGAATGAAAATCTACCCATCTTATATCCTCGCTCTTTTGATAATTGTGTTCTTGAAAACAAATCTCTTATGAAGGTAAAAGCATTTACATATGTAACAGCATTAGACCGTGGGGTTCTACCAATTGGAGATTGATCTATCCCTATAACTTTGTCAATCTGTTCTGTCCCCACAATACTCTGGTGCTTTCCGATTCTTGATTTGGATTTATAAAAATGATTGGTTAAATAGTTAAATAATATATCATTAACGAGTGTAGATTTACCAGATCCAGAAACACCTGTGACTACCGTAATTACACCTAATGGAAAAATGGGATTAATATCTTTAAGATTGTTCTCATTTGCACCAAAAACTTTGATAAATCGGTCTCCGATATTTTTGCGTTGAAGAGTTTCATTTACTACCGTTCTTCCAATTAAATAATCTGCGGTAAGAGAATCCTTACTTCTTAATATATCGTGAAGTTCTCCTTGCGCGACGACCTGTCCACCGTGTATTCCTGCCCTTGGGCCAATATCAACGATCCAGTCAGCATTTTTAATGACCTCCTCGTCATGCTCTACAACAATAACAGTGTTTCCAATTTCTCTCAATTTGAAGAGGGTGTTTATCAATAGCTTATTATCTCTTTGATGCAGTCCAATAGTTGGTTCGTCTAATACATATAGTACACCGGTCAAATTAGTTCCGATCTGGGTAGCTAATCTGATTCTTTGTGATTCGCCACCTGAGAGTGTACCTGCATTCCTATTCAGGTTCAAATAATTCAAACCAACATTTGATAGAAACTTTAACCTGCTATTTATCTCTTTTAATATTTGTTTTGAAATTATTAAATCATTATTATCGAGAGTAATGTTACTAAAGAATTCAATAGTTTTTTCTACAGGAAGGTTACAAATGTCCATAATCGATTTTCCACCTATCCTAACAGAGAGTACTTCTTTTTTCAACCTTTGACCACTGCATAGTTCACAGGGTTTTTCAATCATAAATTTTCTAATTTCTTCGCGTTTTGATTCCGAATCAGTTTCATTGAATATTCTTTGTAGATTGGAAATTACTCCTTCAAACCTACCAGAATACTCCCATGAACTATCACTCGACCTTGATGTATAATTATACTTTATCTTTGAATCTGTTCCATTTAGGATAACATTAATTTGTTCTTTGGTCATTCTGTCAATTGGAGTATTGAGGTTAAAACCGAATCTTTTACCCACGTCCTTTAGCATTGAGGTCCTAAAACTTGCAAAATGGCCCGCTGACCATGGTTTAATTGCACCATCTAAGATCGTTTTGGTCTTGTCGGGTATGATCAAGTCAACATCAAACTCTGTTTCAACTCCCAATCCATGGCAACTTGGGCAAGCGCCAAATGGAGAATTGAAGGAAAAAAATCTAGGTTCCATTTCTCCAATACTTATATTACAGAGAGGACATGAATTTCTTTGAGAAAATAAATATTCTTTCCCGTTGATCAAAGCCATGACGATACCGCCACCTTTTTCAATTGCGTTTTGTACTGCTTCGAAAACTCTATCTTTTTCTTCCAATGTTTTGTTATTCGATATTCTGTCGATAACAATCTCAATTGAATGCCTTAAATGTTTCTCCTTTGCCGAAATGATATCTAATTGCTTGCTATTAGCAATATCTATTATTTCCTTATCTACTCTGATCCGAGAATAGCCTTGTTCCTTTAGAGCTTCCATGGTCTTCTCGTATGTCCCTTTTTTTTCTCTAACAATAGGAGCCAAAACTAATAACATTCCATCAGGGATGTTACTATTAGTAAGATCAAGTATTGACGTAACTATCGACTCTACGGATTGGTAGGATATTTCTGTTCCGCATTTGGGACAATAAGGGATCCCAATTTTTGAAAACAACAATCTAAGGTAGTCATAAATCTCGGTAATTGTTCCAACGGTCGAGCGTGGATTTTTGTTGGTTGTTTTCTGTTGAATTGCTATTGCTGGCGACAGCCCATCGATCACATCTACATCAGGTTTGTCCATGATTTGCAAGAACTGTCTTGCATATGCCGATAGTGATTCTACGTATCTCCTCTGTCCCTCAGCGAAAATGGTATCAAACGCTAAGGTAGATTTCCCAGAACCGGACAAGCCTGTAATAACTACTAATTTATTCTTTGGAATTTCTAAGTTAAGATTTTTTAGATTGTGTTCCTTTGCTCCCTTAATTACAATTTTATTTTCCATTTTGGCTTAACTAGATTTCAGTTTTAACAAAATTTCATTTACCTTTTTGAGATGTTGTCTGTGTTCAATTGCTTTTTCAAACTCTAATTCCTCTGCAAATTTGTTCATCTGAGTCTCTATTTTGGTCGATAACTCTATTAAATCATTTCTAGTCATTGCTTTCAAATTAACCTCCAAGTTTGAGATATTTGAATTCTTTTGAGGGATCGGTTTTGTGATACTTTTAGGCTCAATTTTGTTTTCTAGATTAAATTCAATCTGTTTTTTGCGCCTTCTATTAGTTTCTATTACTGCTTCCTTTATGGATTTGGTCACCGAATTTGAATACATGATTACCTTCCCATCAATGTTCCTAGCAGCCCTTCCAAAGGTTTGAATAAGACTAGTATAATTTCTTAAGAACCCTTCTTTGTCAGCATCCAAAATAGCCACAAGCGAAACTTCAGGCAAGTCTAATCCTTCTCTTAACAGATTTATGCCAACTAACACATCAAACTCTCCTATCCTAAGCTGTCTGAGTAATTCAGTTCGTTCCAGACCGCTAATTTCTGAATGAATATATCTTACCTTAATCCCGTTTCTAGAGAGGTAGTCTGCCATATCTTCGGCCATCTTCTTAGTCAATGTCGTTACTAGTGTTCTCTGCTTCTTGGAAACTCTTTCCCGAATCTGATAGATTAGATCTGGAATCTGACCTTGGGTTTTTTTTATTTCTATTTGAGGATCGACTAATCCTGTAGGTCTAACTAATTGCTCAACAAGATTATCATGGTTATTTATCTCATATTTTCCGGGTGTTGCTGATACATATATTACATTATTAAGATATTTTTCAAACTCTTCAAACTTTAGAGGTCGGTTATCAAATGCACTTGGTAATCGGAACCCATAATCTA
>Ga0310890_10000430_pt1 | contig 13734 bp, 12 predicted proteins | sample T20D3metaG_FD_203751 | JGI IMG/M metagenome (GOLD analysis project Ga0310890, IMG submission 203751) | Lab incubated soil microbial communities from West Virginia University Organic Research Farm, Morgantown, WV, United States - T20D3 | ecosystem: Environmental > Terrestrial > Soil >... | reverse complement strand
TGCTGTCGATAGTATAGGTAGCAATGGTGGAAACAGTATAGGGGGCAATGGTGGCAATGGTGGCAATGGTGGCAATGGTGGCAATGGTGGCAATGGTGGCAATGGTGGCAATGGTGGCAATGGTGGAAACAGTATAGGTGGCAATGGTGGCAATGGTGGCAATAGCTAATCTCAGATTGATTACAATCGCATCGCAGGAATCTAAATACAATATATGAGTCTGTTTGCAATGAATTTGATATCTTTCAATGGATAGCGTTAGTAAATATAGGAATTTCTTTGTTACCGTCAGCAGATATCTAAATTCCTACGTATGAGGATCATAAGGAGTAAGAGTCTTTTTTCACATAAACTCTTAAAAATATATTAAAGTATATCACTGGTTAGCTGACACAAGTTCTTTTCAAAAATAAGTAATCTTTTTTTGACACATCTTTAACAGGAGATTTATTATTGTTTAGAATTGACCATAAAACATGCATTAAACTTTTACAAAATATTCTTTTAGAAAAATCTATAGAGAAAAGCGAGCAGAATTAGTATTGGCAAGTTTAATGTAGTATATTTAACATTTTTAATTATGAATAAAAATCAAACCAGATTGGCATTTATGGCAATATTTGTTGCAACAGCACTTATTGGTTCAGTAATAACTATAGACCATAACACAGTTTTTGCATCAAAAAACAAAAAAAATGTAGCAGAAGAAGGAATTGGACAGCAATCTGAAACATTACAGAGCTCCTCATGTTTTTCTGAAAATGGAACATCATTAGCATCGTGTAATAATGTAGATGCATCATTGAACCTTAACTTCGGTAACAATGCTCTGGGTCAACAATAATCCTTTTTTTAACAATTTTTAGTCCAGTCTCCCAGTACTACAACTTTATTTGTGTATATTAATAAATAGTAATAAAAGTATTCGAAAATATTTGACCATCTAATTATCAACGTTTCTTATCAAGTTAATCAAAAATAAGACATGAATAGATAGATAATTGGTTGTTTTGGAAACGTAAATAATTTGGTTAGGTAGAAAAATTAGAGTAATAAATTCATAGCATAAAAATAATCACTCCTGTTTACATATGGACATGTCACTATCACTTATTGATGATAGAAAAGTAAGCGTGACAGTATCGGATTATTATAGACCATCACTTCTAAATAACGGGTAATTTGTTTACAGTATCATTATTTCATTTTAGTCATAATGTATGAAAAAGATGCCTCTTGTCCAAATAATCGATTAGTTGATTTTCTGAGAAAAGAAAAAAGAAAGTGTTACTGGATGGTGTTGTTTAGTTGTGGAGAAACCTCATTGACTCTTATATTTATGGTTGATGTTGGCGGAAAGACAATATCATCAGTGGAGTTATTGTATATTGCAATATCCGTAAAGTTTGTGGTTCCATTTCCTATAATATCGCCCTTATACATACATAGTCCACCGGCTTGTGAAAGTAAAGGTGACAATGCTAATCCATCAAGAGGCACCTGAATGTCTGGCCCAAAAAGGAAGATTATTGGCGTGGTGTAGTCATCGTTACATGGAATTTTTGCAGCAATATGACTATTCATAATTTTATATGGGGAAGAGTCATAAAGATGAAGATAACTTGCTTGAGGTAAGGTTGTATCCTCTAATAACAAAGTTTGAGAATTACTTATTAATGGAGTATTTGTTGCATTCGTGCTATTGGATTGTACTTGCCCAGTTGACAATTCCTGACCTTGAGAATATGAGAATTGTATACCAGTGGGCAACAATATCATAAATGCAAAAAACAATAAAACATATAGGTTATTTGCTTTTTTCATTAGAAAGTAGATAAGACACAATACATAAAAACATATCTTAGCTTTCAAGCTCAACCAAAAAAGGCCTTATGATAATAAAATATAATTTGTAAAAGCAATTTTGCTTATTAAAAGTCCATATAGAACAAGAACAAGTAAGCATTAATCCCAGATACTCGTGTTAGATCATTTGTTAAGAGATTCTTATTCGATACCAATTACATCCTTATTTTAATATTCATTTGCAAATAGGAAAAATTAGCAGGCGTACCGACAAATTTTAAATCTATTGATCCGTAGATTATGCTTGAATCAACTACCATATGACATCTATTGTTATGGTTATATTATCTCTTTCTAATAAGGAAAAATATGACGTTCATATCATATTGATGATCACAACAAGAATGATAATTTAGGGTAGTAATTAGAATAAATTTTTTTGATTTAAAGAAAAAGAACAACAGGATCTAACATGACAACTTATTCTAGTCGTCAGACAATTCAATAATCTACGCAAAAGCGCTAAATGTAATAATTCAGATTTTTTTGAAAATATATCATTAGATCTTCATCTTAATCACTCAGTTCATTATGAGATGAAGGGTATGATAGAAATACACAGAATCAAGAAAATTTCTATAATTCAATTAAAAAAATAGATAATAAAGATTCTAGTTCTTTATTATATCGTCTTTATCTATATGCTTGATATTAGTCACACATACCGAATTATCTGTAGGTTCAAGGGTAAATGACACTACATCTTGCACATTAGTTCCAGGATTTAATGTAACTCGGTGTACATCGGGTGGTGGTGAAGTACCTGTAAATTTAGCTGGAAGATTTGACATTACTGCTTTATTCTTGTTAACTACCACTTCACCTGGAGATTGGAATGTTATTGATGTGACTGCTGGATTGGAACCACAGGGATCACCTGGAACATCTGCCAACGATACATAATGGTTGTGCCACCTTGGGTCATCAGTACCTTTTTGATCTTCACTATCGTATACACCTTTATGAGTAGTGCTTACCATTACAGCGTTTAAACCTTGAGTAGTCAAAATACCATACCCGAAAGCACCACCATCTCCATTAGTTGGAATATGTCCATGAGCTTGCAAAACGGCCTGTACATTATTTGCAGATTTTGCGATTACAGCTTTATCAATTATTCTATAATCCGGAGTACCTATTGCAGCAATAGAAGCTCCAGCTTTATCGTTAAGGGTTTCTTCAAACATGCTATATCCAGGAATATTTTTTAAGGCTGACAACCCTGTAGATTGTGCGCTTGAGGATTGAACTTGTACGTAAGATAACAATCCAATAAATAGACTGCCTAAAACTATTGTCATTATGAAGAGCTTTGAATTTGATTTCATCTTATTCACTATTTAAATTAATATTGTGCATATTTAGAATTCTTCTTAAAAACCTGTAACTCTAACATATATTAACAAGATATACAAAAGTAATAGATCAAATCCGATACTGTATTACTGTAAGGATATTAAGTAAAAAAATACGAGTAGATAATATTTTGCCAAAATCACAATTGTAATTTGATTTCATGTAAATTAAGTAGAATGGAAAAAAATGTACTTTATTTCGAAATTAAGTTGATTAATTAAATCAGAATTTGATGAGTTGATCTTTTTATTTTATTATTGCTCGATCTATATATTATTATTTTTGGTATAAACGACCTTCAGGTTTTCTGGAAAAATGATCAAGATTCTTGATTACTGTGATGAAGATCTATAATATTCAGTTAAGCAAGAATCTGGATGCAAATTATGAAATTGGAATTAATGATATTGTAACCATAATGGTAACATAGCAAATAATTTAAGATCTAAAAACTATCAATAATGAAAAAAGTTACACGTGCTGGTAGCTCAATTGAGATTAGGTTTTTATGAGAAATTGAGAATAGGACTATGCTTGTTAGGCCAATGCGGATACCAAGATATACCTTATAAGGATATTATCCTTCTTTTGTTTACAATAATTTTCAATAAATAAAATTTGATTTGATAGGGTTTAGTTCAGGCGCGATTTATTCCTGCGTTTGGTTTGGGTTCAGGTTTGGGTTCGGATTCTGTCATAGATCTTGTTTCAACAGGGATACTAAAGCTAAAGGTACTTCCAATTCCGTTCTGGTTGTTTGATGCCCAAATTTTACCTCTATGTGCTTCTATTATGTTTTTTGAAATGTATAGTCCTAAACCAGTCCCACTATCTGACCTTGAAATAAACTTTTCAAATAGATGATTCATTACTTCAGAATTAATTCCTTTTCCACTGTCACTGATACTTACTATTACTTCTTTGGCGTCCTTTTTTATCAATACCGTTACAGTTATTTTTCCTTCTTCGGTAAACTTTCTTGCATTATTTAACAAATTTAACAAAACCTGCGATATTCTAGTCTTATCTCCTTCTATCAATATTGATTGGTCAAGAACTTCTTTTGATTTAGTTTCATCGCGGAGATCAAAATCAATGTATACATTTTCTTCTTTTTTTTCTGAATTTGTGGTAAAATCCTCAATGGTATTTTTAATAAGTTCCACAAAATCAAATCTCGAGGTATTCAGATTTAAAATATGACTATCTATTCTGGAGACGTCCAAAATATCGTTGGTTAGCTTTTGTAATTTCTTTGCGTTTCTATATATCACTTTCATATCACTTTTCAATTCTGATTTATCGATCTCGCTAGTGTCATTCTGAAGACTATGATTAATCAGATCAGAAAGTCCTAGAATGGGTTGAATTGGAGTTCGTAGTTCATGGGCAGCTATGTTAATAAAATCATCCTTGAGTTTTTCGTTTTCCTGTAATTTTTTAAGATTTTCTTTGATTAATGAATTAGCCTTTTTCAGATAAGCACTGTATTGCATGCTTGACATAATAAGTGCAATAATATTTACAAAATATCCTACGTCTTTAAGAACATGTGCCATATTGTGAGCAGTATCAAAAGACATAGCAGAAAAGGCCATGACGACCTGTGTAAATATATCAATTACAAGATACAAGGCAAGTCCTTTATACACTACATCTTTTTTTTGATAGAGTTTTTTCTTGTAAAAAAAGAACAATACCAAACAAAAAAGTATTAGAGGTGGAATTTCGTACGGCCTATGAACAGAATAATCATCTAAAACTGATGAAGGATAAACCAAAAAGAGTGAGCTTACAGCCGTTACTATTGCAATAATCCCTAAAATGGATATATAAAAAATCATACCATCTTTTTTTTCAGTAACGGCCTTTTGTTCATTTTCTTCTTCTCGTGTATATGATGGTGCTCTGACATCAGACAGTTGTTCTATTTCTTCTCTTGGAGATACCGATGAATATTTTAAAATTGCAATTAGGAGCATCGCACCAAGGAAGAAACGTCCAGCAAACCAAGTTTGAGGAATAAAATACTTTATGAAAGCTATATTCTCTATTAAAGCGAAAGATACTACAACATGGAACAAATCAATGGAAACACTAATGAAAAATCCTATACCAACAAAAAGACTAAATCGATCTCGTAGAACTCTATAGCGCAAAATGTAATAAAAGGATAGGGCCGAACCTAATATTACTGCAATCAATTCGATGTAAAAATGATGTATCTCTGAACTAACCCATAAAGTAGGATCTAATGAGATTGCTAAGAACAGCGTCAGCAGTAGACATGGAAAAACTACTAATTTAATTAGACTTGATAAAAGTGAATCCTGGGAGAAAATATGATCGAGATTTTTCAATAACATCATCTTTAACCAATGATTATTATAAAATTCAAAATATTCGACAGGTTAGGAAAGTCTATTGGTCTACTACTAGTTATGAATTCAAGTACGAATTCAAATTCAACACCAAAGATAGCAAAAATTAACAAATCCAATACTGTCATTTACCAACTGTTTTAGTTTCAGCTAACTTCCTTTTTATGATCGATAAAAACTGTTGGCCGTTTAAAGGTTTTCTCACAATTTCAGTCATTTTGATTTCAGGTAAAGCTTCGACGAACTCGCCAACCAGATCTAGAGCAGTTACAAAAATGATATTCAAATATGGATCTATTGCTTTAAATCTGTAGAATAGCCTTATTCCGCTCACCTCGCGCATTCTTATATCCATAACTACCAAATCATAATTATGAGAATTTTTTTTTGCCAAGTTTTCTAGAGCTTCGATAGGATTTGAATAAGAATGTACTTGATATCCTTCCTTTTTTAACAGTGAATGAAATGTGTATAGAATATCCTCCTCGTCATCTATTAGTAAGATATTGTACTTTTTGTTTTCTATTTGACTAGTTCGTTTGATTTCATTAGAAGGGACTTGGTGTTTGAGGGCTTCATCCCGCTTGTTTGCGATTAATAAATTTCTATTATCTATTATTGTATAACAGGAATTAATATTTTTGCTATTCCCATCCAATGATAGTTCAATCTCAGATATTTCAAATTCTTTACCAAATGTTGAATTGATTAATAAACTATGCAAGTTCTTTCCTATTACCAATCCATTTGATTTAGACAAGCTGTTTATTTTAGCGCATTCATTTACTACCGAGCCAAATAAATCTACTTCCTTGTTATTAGAGCCCAAGGCAACTTCTACTAATCCATAATCCATACTAATTCTATAATGGACTGGAGGTAAGTTTTCTGCTGCCAGTTCTTGATTCAAAGGTTTGTTTGATTTAATCATTGAATTGCTGCAATCAAAAACGTTTTGCAATGCATGTAGATCACCAGGATTTGATGTTTTTGGAAAGTAAAAAAACAAATTATCTCCACTATTTTTAATAATTTTTCCATGGTATTGATTAAGTATAGTACTCATCGAATTCAAAAAAAGTGAATAATATTTTCTTAACTTTTTAGGGTCTTTTATTTTTGCAGTTTCTTGAGTGGAATTAATTATATCGATAAATCCGATACAATATTGCTGTGTAAAATTAATAAAATTTATTTGTTCTTGATTACTTTCTTTAGTTAAACTATTCGGATCGGCATTTGATCTTGGAATACCATCGCTGGAACTATTGAAAGTACTCTCAGAGTTATTCTCCTTATCGTAATTAGATAGATCATTTAGACTATCTATCATCTTTATATGGATAATACAGATCATGTACTATTTATGACTTTTGTTTATTATTGCAAATATATACCAATATCATTATAAAAGAGTCGTTTTAGCGCAATACTTGAAGCTTTGGTCACGGTGGTTCAATACACTGTTAACTTTGCTTATTAAAACAAGGTTTAAAAACATTCCTATTGTAAATTATAATGCTATTGTCGTTAGAGTCAGATAATAATAATGAGGACAATGGTTTACTTATTACGGATTTGTGAGGGCTGTATAGGTTGAAGACTTGTCCTTTGGGTTGATGAGACACCCAATCCTGTCATTATGATTATTTCATCAAATAGGCAAGTCTTTTTAATAATTCTTCGAGTTCAATTGGTTTTTGGATAAATAAATCCCTACTTAATTCATGATAGTCCTTTTCCCGAAATTTTTGATAATAAGCCTCGCTAGCAGTCAAAAAACATATTTTGATGTTATCGTCCATTTCCTTTATTTTCTTGTACAAATCAAAACCATCTATATATGGCATCTTAATATCAAGAAGTGCAATATCGTAGTAATTTACTTTAAATTTTGACAAAGCTAACTTTGAATCATTAAAGGCATCCACTTCAAATCCATGAATTTCTAAGATACGTTTAAAAGATAAAGTAATATCATCCTCGTCATCTACGATAAGAATTTTTATTTTATTTTTTTTGATTTTCATTTTATATACTCACCCCAGAACTATTTTGAATCAGATCGGTCTTAATTAATGGAATTCTAAAAGAGAAAGTTGCACCTTTTCCATCTTTATTATTTTCAGCCCACATACTTCCACTATGAGACTCAATAATATTCTTTGAAATGTACAATCCCAATCCGGTACCTTGAAACGACCTAGTAGAAAATTTACTAAAAAGATGAGGAAGGATTTCTTCTGAAATCCCACTTCCACTGTCTTTAATTATTATTTCTGCGTATCCATTCGCATGTGGACTCTCTCCTTTTGATATCTTAAGAGTTATCCTAATCAATCCATCTTTTTCAATAAATTTTATTGCATTATCGAGCAAATTTGAAATAACCTGAATAATTCTTTCCTTATCAGCATGAATAAGAGCATCCGGTCCTAAGATTTCACTCTGTAGAGTATAATACACTTTTATGCGCCTTTTATAAGTAGGTTTTTTTAACTGTCTTGTGTAATCCTTTATGACGGTAGTTAATAAATCGTTTATGTTAAAATTTTCTTGATGTAATACAAGTTTGTTACTTTCGATTTTAGTAACATCTAAAATATTTTTTATCAAAACGTTGAGTCTTTTAGCGTTCCTATAAATCGCTTCTATAGATTCATTTTTATTAACATCATATTTTAATAAATTTGCAAATGTCAAAATGCTTTGTGTTGGAGTTCGTAGTTCATGGGCAGCTATATTAACAAACTCGTCTTTTGCTTTGTCGGCCACCCGCAGTTTTTTTATATATTCTTCTTTAAGATTATCTGCGTCTTTTAGTTTTTCATATAGCTCTGTTTGTTTCCATAATGTATCAAAAATGGTAACAAATGATATAACATTTGGTTGACTTGTAGAATATATCGCCGAGCCAACTGCTTCGGTAAATTTCTGCTTTGTGTCATTCTTTAATTCAACTATCAGTGAATACTTTTCATCTACGACTAGTATATTTATCGGCGCATCAAAAGGCGATTCGATACGTCTAACTTCAATTTTGTTCTTTTGACTTAGATTGTCAATCTCATTTTTTGCGTTACTAAATGACGGAGTAATTATTCTTATTTTTACATTTCTATTTGAAGCATCTATCAAAGATTGCATTAATCCATCGTTTTCCTCACTTAGAAAAACAGTGGATGTTGTAAGAATAAGCATTATTTCAGTAACACTGGATTTTAGAACATCAAAATAGATGTTTTTTATTTCGAGGGGATTTTTAATGACAGCTACAATTTCAGGAACAATACCCTTTTCAATTTCATCAATTTTCTCTGTTGCAGAAATTGATTTATCCCACAGATTCTCAAAAAAGAAATTATGTTGTTCTACAACTGCCTTTGAATTGCTGTATACCACTTGAGACAATAATTGTAAATTTTTCATTGTCGCCGATGCAATGTACTCATTTTCATTTACTGCAAAATTTCCTTTTAATCCAGGTAAATGATGTACTGCAGCTATCTTCAATAATTCTTTACAAAAAGCAATATTTTCTTTAGTTACTTCTGTAATAAACCTGCATTTTACATTTCTTTTCTTTAAGTCAAACATCCCTTTATTAAATACTTCTATGCCAATCGCGACTGAAGGCCAGTACTGGTCTGCACAAATTAAAAGACTGTTTGTTGAATTATTTAATACATTGAGGATTGTTTTTGTGGACTCTTCTAATCCTTCTGCAGTACCTATTTCCTCCATCTTATCTAAAAAGTTATGCAGACATATTAATTTTTTATATAAAATGGTATTAAATGGTTTAGATTGTTTTATATTGACAACAATATAAAAAGATGGCAGCAAGGCAGATAAGGAGATATATACGAAAATTGTAATCCATTGTACCATCACAATAATACATTCTACACTTTGACCAATATCATGTTTATTTTCCAAGCTCTTTAACTTTATTGCATTTACATTCCATAAATTTACATGCATAGTCATCATTAATGGACATGCAATCATAGTTTTAGTTAGAACCATTTTATTTATTAAAGTGTTATTTTGGATTGACTGTGCAATATTCATCAAGAGTAAATATCAATTATTTAATAAAAAAGGTATCGTTAATGATACAATGACTTTGTTACATTAACAAAACCAAAAAACTATACGACACAAAATGACAATGGTTTTAGTTATTAATCTAAGTTAACCCAATAGTTATAAAATAGAGAAAAATAGGCAACTTGGTTTGAAAATACTTGCAGTGATTTTTTTTACATAATGATGTTGCTCAAGTCTACAGATAATTGAAAAAATGTTATTCCCAAGTAGTTCCTTTCAATTTTGCATATTTTAAATACGCATCATTTTTATCTAATCCTTCGGTATTGGCATTTCTGAGATCGGCCTCAACAAAAATAGTCTTGTACATAATGCTTTCCCTAAGATCTGAATTCTGTAAATCAGACCACATGAAATTGGTATTACTTAATTGAGTTTTGACAATATTAGAACCCTTTACTGTGGCGTACATAATCAAAGCTTCAGACATGTCGGAACCTTCAAAAGTAGTTTCAGACAAATTGGATTGCACGAAATTAGTGCCCACGACTATTGAATTTGAAAAATCACATCCAGTAAGATTAACACCATTAAGATAAGCGTTAGAAATATCTTTATTTGAAAAATCAGTTCCTGTAAAGTCTAATTTTATAGTGAGATTTTCTAAACGCCACTCATTAAATTCGTTTACTTTTTCCTCAAGAAGTAGAGTAAGGCCTTCATCTTGTTTGAGATCAGACATCTTATAATACTATTTTTTCGAGAATCAATATTAATTTGTCGATTTTTATAATTACCAACGCATCTATAGAGTATGGAATAATATTATATTTCCCTGTGTAAGATTGATGGTCTTAATTTCTTGAATTTGAATCAATAATCATCTTAATTATCCACCGGTCAAACTTGTAAACTTGTTAGTTCTTTGTACATGCGCGATATAATCCAGATTTGCTAGTGCTATCATTGCAGATTCCCTTACCTCTTCGCTCTCATCATTTAGTGCTTGTTCAAGGGTTTTGCGTGATTGTTCGGATCCTATAACTCCCAATGCTACTGCGGCCTCATGTCTAACAAAAAAACTTGGATCCTCTAGCACAGCTTTTGATAAAACGTCTATTCCCCTTGTGTGCCCTAATTGGCCTAGAGAAAAGGCTGCTTCGTGTCTTACAAGTTGGTCTGAATCATTTAATAGAACTCGTCCAATAGGTTCAATGGCTTTTTCTCCAGAAATATCTGCTAGTATGCATACGGCTCTAGTTCTTATTACATAATCCTTGTGGTCAACTAGATTCTTAAAATATGTCTCGTCTTTATTATCAAAGCGTTGTTCCATTTCCATTAACAAGTTCAATCTATTATCCAAATAGATTTAGACAAATTACAAGGATTTATAACGGTTTGTAAAATTCTCCCTTAGGATAATCCATATACAACTTTTTTTTCTAGCAAGTCACATTAAGGAATACAATGACTTTGTAAACCAAAAAGTAGATCTAGAACATCAAAATAAATCTACAAATATAAAATGCATAATCCTATCCCTAAATAAACATGCGTGTTAGATACTGGAGGCTCAGCCTAAATGATTTAAGAGAGGGAACTTATCCGATTGACAATGTAAATCATTGGGAGATTAAATGTTTACAAGGAGACCATGAGCATTTTGGTGTATTTTGGTATAGATACGGAACGCCATTTGATAAGGAACCTGTTAATGGAATATGTTTCTACTACAACGAGATACCGGTTGAAAAGGTTAAAGATATTGCAAATTTTCTCAATTCAAAGTTTGGTGGTAAAGTAGCATATAAACAAACAAGGGGATTCTTGCAAGGTTCTAAAGAATTTGCAGATAAACAATCTATAGCTCAACTTGCAGAAGAACTGAGTTTAAAATATAACGCACCTATTGAGATGACACTTGAATTTGAAAGAATAGATAAAGACCAACAAGAAAAAATAATAACTTTGCCCGCTAGCAAGGCACTACCTATAGTGGGTCCTGATTAACATTTTTTTCTTGTTCATAAAGCCTAATTTGTAACATTTAAACCAAGATACCTATATATTATTTGGATTTCACCTTTAATTGGCCTTGTAACCATGAGTAAGGAAAAAACATTTGTCGAAAAAAAATTAAGAGGTTCTGGAGGATATGCAATTGCAAAGGTTAGTGACGACGAGCAAAAGATAGCAAATTTGGGTGGTCCTGAACTTTTTTTGGCAGGCATAGGCAAGTTAGATAAAGAAAGATTTAAGAAATATTATTGTAACAAATGTGAAAAAGAATATCAAGGAGCACCTAATCTTGAATTTGAAAACCCCAACGAAGATCTGGGTGAGAATATAATACTAAAAGAAAAAGGAGAATACAAATGCAAAACCTGTGATTACATTATAGCACAGTATAGAAAATTTGATGAATCAAAAAAAGAAGAAATAGAAGAAGGTGAAGGAGGAAAAAGAGAAGTAGAGCAAGAGCAAGACAGAGTTAACGAAGTACTAGAAACAGAAAATAGAAATGAAAGCAAGAACGAAAACAAGAGCAAGAGCAGTAAACCAATCAATCAAATTGAAAATAACAATGATGATAAAGTCATTCCAGATGTAAAATCCACGTATGTGCATATTGAAAAAATAATTGGGATGTCAACTTATGATAATAATGCACACCTAATTGGTAAAGTACAGGAAATTGGTTTAAGAAAATTATTAGATGGGAATGTTGAATTCAGTTTCAAGATAAAAAATTCAAACAATGAAGTTAAAGAAATAGAATGGAATAAGATTTCTAAAATAGGAGACATAATTATATTGGCAGACCAAAATTCCCAGTCTAACGAGATTAAATCAAGAGGTTCTGGAAGTATTCATAACGTTAGTAGTGATAATGGTAATAGTAGCAGTAATACGGGCATCAATAGTTCATCATCAGCAGCAGCAGCAGCAGCAACAAAATTAGATGGTAAAACGTGTAGAAATTGCAAATACAATAATGAAGTAGAATCTATTTTTTGTGAAGAATGTGGCAAAAAATTGGAATGAAAAAGCTATTTATTTTTTAATCCAATTCTCACATCTACTACCCGTGAACCACGTCCTTCCTCTAGGACCAGTAACGGATTAATATCAAATTCTTCGATTTCTGGAAAATCTGTAATTAGTTGAGACAATCTTAGCAAGCAATCAACTACGGATGGGATATCTGATGATTTTTCACCTCTTGCGCCTTTCAATAAAGAAATTGTTTTGATTGAATCCACCATTTCTCTGGCTTCGGATTCAGAAATAGGAGCCAATCTGAAATTTACATCCTTCAAAATCTCAACGTAGATTCCTCCTAATCCAAACATCAGCAATGGCCCAAATAATTTGTCTTGTTTTGCACCAAGGATTAATTCTTTGGAATTGGTTACCATTTCCTGAATCAATACACCTTCAATTCTTGCGTTTGGATTATAATTTTTTACACTAGACATGATAGAATTATACGCATTTCGAACATCATCGGTATTTTTTAAACCAACTTTTACACCACCCGATTCTGATTTGTGTATAATATCTTTTGAAGATATTTTCATGACAACAGGATAACCAATTTCTATTGCAGATTTAACAGCATCATCTTCATTATTTACTAGCATACTTTTTGGAACTGGAAATCCGTAAGCTTGAAGTACAGCATAGCCCTCATCTTCCAAAAGATTTGTTCTGCTTTGTTCGTAAACGCTAGATATAACATCCTTAACCTTCTCCTTATTAACGGAGAAAGATGGTATAGATTCCTTTTTGTTGCTTAACCAATTACTAAACTTATACATCGAATCTAATGTTCTTATGGCAGGTTCTGCATACATAAAATGAGGTACTCCTCCTTCTGACAATATAGATTTGTTTTCAACACCTTCAGCCAAACCCATTAATGCAGCTAGCATTGTCTTTCCACTATTCTTTGATGTTCGAATTATTGTATTGGCTAATTCATTATAATCTAAAGTCGCAGAAGGGGTACACATTGTTACTACAGACCCAACATTAGAATTAGACAATACTTCAACCAATACTTTTTCAAATC
>Ga0310890_10000419_pt1 | contig 13845 bp, 16 predicted proteins | sample T20D3metaG_FD_203751 | JGI IMG/M metagenome (GOLD analysis project Ga0310890, IMG submission 203751) | Lab incubated soil microbial communities from West Virginia University Organic Research Farm, Morgantown, WV, United States - T20D3 | ecosystem: Environmental > Terrestrial > Soil >... | reverse complement strand
GTGCCGTTCGTAATCAGCATCATCGTGCTGCTCCTCTACCTGACGTTCCGGCGCATGGGCGAGGCGCTGCTCATCATGGCTTCCCTGCCGTTCGCGCTGGTGGGCGGGTTCTGGACGCTCTACCTGCTCGGCCACAACCTCTCGGTGGCGGGCGTGGTGGGCTTCATCGCGCTCGCCGGCGTGGCGGCGGAATTCGGCATCGTGATGCTGCTCTACCTGAAGCAGGCGATCGAGCGCCCGGGCGAGCGCAGCCTGGCGGCCGCCATCGACGAGGGCGCGGTGCAGCGCCTGCGGCCGAAATCGATGACCGTGGCGGTGATCGTCGCCGGCCTCGTTCCGATCATGTGGTCGGAGGGCGCCGGCAGCGAGGTGATGCAGCGCATCGCCGCCCCCATGATCGGCGGCATGCTCACCGCGCCGCTGCTCTCCATGTTCGTAATACCCGCCGCTTACTTCCTGCTCAGCCGCAGGCGCGAACCGTCCCTTAGAAAGGAGTCTCGATGAAAGCCAACCTCGTAGTGATCGCACTGCTCACCCTGGCAGCCGCCGGCAGCGCCTATGCGCAGCACCAGGCCACCGGCGTGGTGACGAAGATCGACCAGAACAAGGTCACCATCAAGCACGGACCGGTGCAGAGCCTGCGCTGGCCTTCGATGACCATGGCCTTCACGGTGAAGGACAAGGCGCTGATGGACAAGCTCGGCAAGGACCGGAAAGTCGATTTCGAGTTCAAGCAGGAAGGCAAGGATTATGTGATCACCGCAGTGAAGTGATGCGGCCGCGGCTTGTCCTTGGCAGCGTGGCCTTCTCGCTGCTCGCCGGCTGCGGCGATCCGAAGCCGAGCGCGGAACAGCTCGCTCTCGGCCAGAAGATCTACGCGCAGCACTGCGCCGCGTGCCACGGCGCGAAGCTCGAAGGCCAGCCGAACTGGCGCGCGCCGCTCGCCAACGGCCGCATGCCGGCGCCGCCGCACGACGAGAGCGGGCACACCTGGCATCACACCGACGCGGTGCTGTTCGGCATCACCAAGTACGGCTTGACGCCGAACTACGCGCCGCCCGGCTATCAGAGCGACATGCCGGCTTTTCAGGGCACGCTGTCGGACGACGAAATCCGGGCGGTGCTCGCCTTCATCGAGAGCCACTGGAAGACGAAAGAGGTGCTCGATGCGCGCGCCGAGATGATGCGCAACGCCCGGCGCTAGTTGCGGCTGCTCTCGCCCACGATGTAGAGGTAGGCGGTGCACCAGCTGCCGCAGTCGCCCGCGGCGGTGCCGGTCTCGTTCGCCACCCAGCCGTCGATCGGGAAGCCGTTGGTGACGATGCGGGTGCCGGGCTTCATGCGCTCGAACTTCGGCTTCAGCCGTTTCAGGTTGTCGGGCAGGAGAAAGAGCGCGAGCACCGTGGCCGCCGAGATGTCGGCCTCGAACATGTCGCCCTCGACGAACAGCGCGCGCTCGGCAACGCCGGCCGCGGCGGCGTTGTTGCGCGCCAGGTGGAGCAGCTCGCGGTCGTACTCGACGCCGAGCGCGCGCGCGCCGCGCTTCGCGGCGGCGATGATGTTGCGCCCGTCGCCCGAGCCGAGGTCCATCACGTAGTCCTGCGGCGTGACGCGCGCCATGTCGAGCATCTTCTCGACCAGCACGTGGGGCGTCGGCACCCAGACCACGTCCTTGCCCGGCTGTCCGACATAGGGGCCGGGCTGGGCATGGCAGGCGAGCGACAAGACAGCGGTGACGAGGCCGAAAGCTAGATTTCTCATAGTGGGCGGTGAACATTAGCAGCCTTGGCCGCATTCCGTCCGGCACGGGGCGGCGGGTACCCTTTTTGCATGAAGGATGGCCATGCCCAACGGTAAGGATGTCTTTCGCGTAGGAATTACCGGTTCCTACGGCGGGATGAACCTCGGCGACGAGGCCATCCTGCAGTCGATCATCGCGCAGCTGCGCAAGGATGTTCCGCAGATCGAAATCACGGTGTTCTCGCGCGACGCGGACGACACGAAGAAGCGCCACCAGGTGGAGCGCGCGATCCCGGTCCGCAAGCTCTCGCGCGCGGAAATCGCGCCGGAGGTGGAGCGCCTCGACCTGCTGATCCTGGGCGGCGGCGGCATCCTTTACGACGCCGACGCCCGCACCTACATGCGTGAAGTGGTGCTCGCGCACGAGAAGCACGTGCCGGTAATGACCTACGCGATCGGCGCCGGCCCGCTCGACAACCCGGAAGCGCAGGCCGCGGTGCGCGAGGCGCTCGAGCACGCCGCGGTCGTCACGGTGCGCGAGAAGCGCGCGCAGCGCGTGCTGGAGAACGCCGGCGTGCATCGCGAGATCGTCGTCACCGCGGATCCGGCGCTCCTCATCAAGCCCGAGCCGCTGCCGCGCGGCCTGCTCAGGCGCGAAGGGCTGGAAGGCCGGCGCCACATCATCGGCATGTCGGTGCGCGAGCCCGGCGTCGCCGCTCCCGGCCTCGACGAGAAGGTGTACCACGGGCTGCTCGCCAACGCCGCCGACTTCATGGTCGACCGCTTCGACGCCGACGTGGTGTTCGTGCCGATGGAGCCGGTGCTCGACACCCAGCACAGCCACGCGGTGATCGCGAAGATGCTGCGCGCGCAGCGCGCCACGGTGCTGAAGGGCCAGTACACCCCCGGGCAGCTGCTGTCGTGGATCGGCAAGTTCGACTTCTCGCTCGGCATGCGGCTGCATTTCCTGATCTTCTCCGCGATCGCCGGCACGCCGTTCGTGGCGCTGCCGTACGCCGGCAAGGTGAGCGGCTTCCTCGAAGCGCTCGACCTGGTCGCGCCGCCGCTGAATCTCGTCAACCCCGGACGCCTGATCGCCTACCTCGACGAATCGTGGGACCGGCGCCGCTCGATGCGCACGCGCATCAGCGAGACGCTGCCCCCGCTTCAGGAGCGCGCGCGAGAGACGCATCGCATCGCGCTGGAGCTCCTCACCGGAGAAAAAGCGCGTGCCCACATTAAAGCGGCCTGACGGCGCCCCGACGATCGAACTGCCGCCGCGCGAGGCGCTGCTCGCGGGCGATACCGACGTGCTGGTGGTCGGCGGCGGGCCCGCCGGCATCGGCGCCGCGCTCGGCGCGGTGCAGGCCGGCGCGCGCGTGATCCTCGCCGAGCGCTACGGCTTCCTCGGCGGCAACGCGACGGCGGCGCTGGTGATGCCGCTCATGTCCTTCCACACCCAGACGCCGACGCCGGAGCGCCGCGGCGCCACTACGCTGCTGCCGACCGACCACGGTCCGGGCGAGGCGGTGGTCGGCGGCGCGCTCGCCAAGCTGCTCGCGCGACTCGTCAGCGTGGGAGGAGCAATCCCTCCCACCCTGGCCACCGGCTACGTAGTGCCGTTCGACCCCGAGTGGTTCAAGATCGTCGCGCTCGATCTGCTCGACGAAGCGGGGGTGCAGCTGCTGTTCCACGCGTTCGCCAGCGGCATCATCGGCGAGAACCGCGTGGAAGGCGTGGTGTTCGAGACCAAGTCCGGCCCGCTCGCGATCCGCGCGAAGGTCACCGTCGACTGCACCGGCGACGCCGACATCGCGGTGCAGGCGGGCACGCCCACCGAAGTCGGGCGCGCCGACGGCCTGGTGCAGCCGATGACGCTCATGTTCCGCATGGCCGAATTCCACCGCGCGGCGTTCGAGGGCTACGTCAAGCAGAACCCGAAGCAGTGGCGCGGCGTGCACGGCCTGTGGGACCTGGTGCGCGAGGCGACCGCGGCGGGCACGCTGAAGCTGCCGCGCGAGGACATCCTATTCTTCGCCACGCCGCACGAAGGCGAAGTGAGCGTGAACAGCACGCGCGTCACGCGCGTGCTCGGCACCGACGTTTGGGATCTCTCGTATGCGGAATGGATGAGCCGGCGCCAGATGCGGCAGATCGCGGAATTCCTCAAGCAGTACGTGCCGGGGTTCGAGAAGTCCTACGTGATGCAGAGCGGCGTCAACGTGGGCGTGCGCGAGACGCGCCGCATCGTCGGCGACTACCAGCTCACGGTCGACGACGTGCTCTCGGCGCGCAAGTTCGACGACGGCATCGCGCGCGGCGCGTATCCGGTCGACATCCACAACCCGACCGGCACCGGCACGGTGCTCAAGCGCCTGCCGCCGGGCGAGGCGTACGACATCCCCCTGCGCTGCCTGATGCCGCTGAACGCCAACGGCCTGATCGTCGCCGGGCGCTGCATTTCCGGCACGCACGAGGCGCATTCGTCGTACCGCGTGATGCCGATCGTCATGGCGACCGGCCAGGCCGCGGGCGTCACCGCGGCGCTCGCCGCGCGCCGGGGAATCCGTCCGCGGGAAACGTCCATCCGCGAAGTGCAGCACGAGCTGGTGCGCCAGGGCGCCAGCCTGCGAAAAGAGCTACGTCCGGCGAAAGCCGCCTAGCGGCTAGTGGTCTTCGATGCGGGGGACGTTGTCCTCCGCGGGACCGCCGGTATCGGGGTCGACCCACTCGGAGATCCCCAGCTCCGATTCGGCTTCCTGCAGCGTTTCCGCCTCAGGCTCGAACTCGTCGTCGGTGCCGCCGCCCGCGAGCAGGTCGGCGTCGGCTTCGGCACGCGTGGCGAAGGGACCGCGCAGCTCCTTGGTCGCCTTCGATTCCCAGTAGAAGCCGTCAGGGCGCTCGAGAATGCGGCCCGGCAGCGGCACCGACACCGATTCTTCCTGCGGCGCGATGTCCGAAGCGGTGTCCGGAGCGGTGTCCCGTTTCGAAACGGCCGGTTTTTTCCCCCGCGGCATGAGCCCATGGTACGCCAAAATCCGCGCGGTGAGTCAAGAACGCCGCACGCTCGACGTCACCGCGCTTTCGGTGATGCTGGTGCTCACCGCGCTGTGGGGATTCCAGCAGGTGACGATCAAGTGGATCGCGGCCGACGTGTCGCTCGTCGCGCAGGCCGGCATCCGCTCCATCGTGGCGACTTTGCTTTTGCTCCTCTGGTCTTTTTTCACGAAACAGCGCCTGTTCAGCCGCGACGGCACCCTGATTGCTGGCGTCGCGGCCGGCCTGCTGTTCGCCTTCGAGTTCGTGTTGATCTATGGCGGGCTCGCGCACACCAACGCCTCGCGCATGTCGGTGTTCGTGTATCTCGCGCCGCCGCTCACCGCGCTCGGCCTGCACTTCCTGGTCGCGGGCGAGCGCCTCGGCGCGCGCCAGTGGCTCGGCGTGGCGCTCGCATTCGGCGGGCTGGTGCTGGCGTTCGCCGAGGGCTTCTCCGCCGGGCGCGGCAGCACCTGGATCGGCGATCTCTGCGGCCTGCTCGCAGCCATTCTCTGGGCGGCGACCACGGTGCTGATCCGCGCCACCAGCCTCGCGCGTGTCAGCGCGGCCAAGACGCTCTTCTACCAGCTCGCGGTTTCCGCCCTGGTTCTGCCGCTGGCTTCCTGGGTGATGGGAGAGAGCGGCGTGGTTTCGATCACCCCCCTGGTCCTGGTTGTCCTTGCCTACCAGGGCGTGCTGGTGGCGTTCGCCAGCTACCTCGCCTGGTTCTGGCTGCTCACGCGCTACCTGGCGGCGCGCATCAGCGTGCTGTCTTTCCTCACGCCGCTGTTCGGCATGCTGTCGGGCGTGGTGTTCCTGTCAGAGCCGCTCAGCGCGCACTTCGCGGCTGCCGCGCTGCTCATCGCTGCCGGCATCGCGCTGGTGAACCTCCGCGGCTAGCAGCTGCTCGATGTCGCGCCGGCCGCGCTGCTGCAGCTCGATCAGCGCTTTCAGATCGTTGCGGTGCGGCGCGGCCTGCACGATCTGCGCCTCGTCGTACTCGCGGAAGCGCTGCAGCACCCTCGCGACCTCGTCCTCGGAATAGCCGAGCACGCCGAGGCCGCGGCCGGCGGCGTCGAGCGCCGAGCCGAACACCTCGCGCACCGCGCTGACCCCCATCTCGGCGTACTCGAACGCCTCGGTGCGGCTGCGCGCACGCACCACGAGCTGCAGGCCTGGAAAGCGCTGGCGCACGCGGCGCACGGTCTGCAGCGCGGCCTCGGGATCATCGATGGCGATGAACAGCAGCCGCGCGCGCGCCGCGCCGGCGGATTCGAGCAGGTCCATGCGCGTCGCATCGCCGAAGTACGCCTTGAAGCCGAAGCGGCGCACGGTCTCGATCTGGCCCGGATCGTGGTCGATGACCGTGGCCTCGATGCCCAGGCCGCGCAGCACGCGCACGATGATCTGGCCGAAGCGGCCGAAGCCGGCGACGATCACCGGGTTGGACTCGGCGATCGCGTCGGCGGCGCGCAGCGCGCGCGGCTGGCGGGTAAGGAAACGCTCGTACGCCATGAACAGGAACGGCGTGGTGAGCATCGACACCGCCACCGCGGCGTTCAGCACCGCGGCGGTCTCGGCTGGCAGCACCGGCACCGCGGCGCTGAACAGCACGAAGGCGAATTCGCCGCCCTGCGACAGCGCCACCGCGAACACGCCGGCGTCGGCGCGGTTGCAGTAGCCGAAGAGCTGCGCCACCGGGTACAGAATCGCGATCTTGAGCAAGACAATAGCTAGAGTTATTGCAATAACAATGTGGGGCGAGCGCAGGAACAGGCCGAGGTCGATCGACATGCCGACCGCGATGAAGAACAGCCCCAGCAGCAGCCCCTTGAACGGGTCGATGTCGAGCTCGAGCTCGTGGCGGTATTCGCTGTCGGCGAGCATCACGCCGGCGAGGAACGCGCCGAGCGCCATCGAAAGGTGAGCCCATTCCATCAGCAGCGCGGTGCCGACCACGAGCAGCAGCGAGAAGCCGACGAACACCTCGCGCAGGCGCGCTTCGGCCACGAAGCGCAGCAGCGGGCGCACCAGCAGTCGCCCCGCCGCGATCAGCGCCACGATCAGCCCGACCGCCTTGGCGAGGTCCCGCCAGGCGAACTCGCTCGCTTCGCCCGCGAGCACCGCGATCACCAGCAGTAGCGGAATCACCGCGAGGTCCTGGAACAGCAGCACCGCGAACGAAGCCTGGCCGCCGGGCGTCTGCAGCAGGTTCTTCTCGCCCAGGCTGGCGAGGCCGATCGCGGTGGACGACATCGCGATGCCCATGCCGGCGACCAGACCGATTGCGAGCGGCTGGCCGAGCGCGCGGGCGATGAGCGCGACCGCCGCGATGGTCAGCGCCACCTGTACGCCGCCGAGGCCGAAGATCGCGCGGCGCAGCGCCCACACGCGCTGCGCGTTGAGCTCGAGGCCGATGAGGAACAGCAGCAGCACTACGCCGAGCTCGGAGAACTGCAGCACGGTTTGCGGATCGGAGATCAGGCGCAATCCCCAGGGACCGATCGCCACGCCGGCGATCAGGTAGCCGAGCACCGAGCCCAGTCCGAGGCGGCGGAAGATCGGCACCGCGATCACGCCCGCCATGAGATAGACGATCGCCTGCTGGAGGAAACCATGATTTTCCATATGAGTACAATGTTCTCATGGAACAAAAACCCGTCGATGGCGAGCAGTTCAAGGCGGGAATGCGCGCGCTGACCGGCGCCGTGAACATCATCACCAGCACGAATTCGGGCCACCGTTACGGCATGACCGCGACCGCGGTGTGCTCGGCGACCGCCGATCCGCCCACGGTGCTGGTCTGCATCAACAAGCTCGCCACCACGCACGGCGCGGTCGCGAAGAGCAAGGCCTTCTGCGTCAACGTGCTGCGCTCCGAGGACTGGGAGCTGTCCACCACCTTCAGCGGCGCGCAGAGCGGCGAGGTGCGCTTCAAGTCGCGCGACTGGACGCACCTCGCGACCGGCTCGCCGGTGCTGATCGACGCGCTGGTGTCGTTCGACTGCCGCGTGGTGAAGACCCTGGCGCACGGCACGCACACCATTTTCCTCGGGCAGGTCGAGCAGGTGCTGCTCGGCAAGAAGGGCAAGCCGCTGCTCTACTCCGAAGGCCAGTACGCCAAGCTCGCCTCGCTCACCCTCGGTGAGCCGCTGCCCGAGGGGCTGGATTATTGGGGCTTTTAACCAAAGAATCGCAGTCGTAGTCGCAGCAAATTTCATCGCGGTCGCCGCCCGCATGTCGCTGGTGACCTTCCTCGGCATCTACTTCGTGCGCAAGGCGGGCATCGACCTCGCGACCGTGGGCGTCGCCTTCCTCAGCGAGCACCTGCTGCGCGGCGTTGCCGCGCCGTTGTTCGGCGCGCTGTCGGACCGCATCGGCCGGCGCCCGCTGCTCGCTGCCTCCGCGACGATGACCGCGGTCGTGCTGCCGTGCTTCCTGCTCGTGCAGGGCCCGGCCAGCCTGTTCGCCTGGAGCCTCGCGCTCGGCCTGACCGGCGCGGTGAACATGCCGGTGGCGAACGCGCTGCTGCTCGACCTCGCGCCGCCCGAGCGCCGCCAGTCGACGCTGGCGCTGAACTACACCTCGATGAGCGTCGCCTACACCCTGGGCGTGATGCCGGCGGGCTACATCGCCGAGCAGGGCTATGGCTTTCTCGCTGCGACAGCGAGTGCCGGGTACGTCCTGGTTGTTGTTCTTTACCTGACGTGTTTAAGAGGAGCTCTACCTCTCGAACGCGCAACGCGCGTGATGCCGTTCGATGGCCTGCGCGATCCGAGCCTGCTGAAATTCGCCGCGGTGGGCTTCGTGTTCCCGTTCAGCATGGGCCTGGTGGTGTCGGCGACGCCGCTCTTTGCCGCCGACGCCGGGGTGGGCGAGGGCTACATCGGCCTGGTGCTGGGCGCGAACAGCATTCTGGTTGCCGCGCTCGCCCTGCCGGTGGCCGCGCGCATCGAGGCGAACGGGCCGCTTCGTTACCTCGGCGCTGCTGCGTTGATCGTGGCCGCCGCGCACGCCTGCTACGCGGCGGTTCCCGGCGTCGCCGCCGCGCTGCTCGTCGGCACCATCGTGTTCAGCTTCGCCGAGCTGATCTTCAGCTCCGCGGTGCCCGCCACCGTGGCGCGGCTCGCGCCGCCCGGCCGGCGCGGCGCCTACCAGGGCACCTGGGCGCTGGTTTCCTCGGTCAGCATGGGCAGCGCGCTCTTCTTCAGCGGCCTGCTGCGCGATGCGCTCGGCTGGCGCGCTGCCTGGGCGATCTTCGCCGCAATCGTGCTTGCCGCCGGTCTTGCCCTGCTCCTGATGCTGCGGTCAGAACGGGCGCGCAGCGGATAGGCCGAAGCCCCAGTCGGGGCTGCCGTCGGCGAGGCCGATCAGCGCGTAGGCCTGCGCCTTCCAGAAGCGGTCGAGCTTGCGGGTGAAGAACGCGGTCAGCTCGCGCTGCCGGGCGCTGCCCGGCGCGGCGCGCTCGCGGCCGTCGAGGCTGACGCCGGCGCTGTCACGCTCGTCGATCCAGTAGCTCGCGCCGAGGTTCGCGCTCCACACGTTGTCCAGCGGCAGGCCGGGCGCGTCGCCGAGGATGTGATAGCCGATGCCGGCGAAGCCGGTGACGCGATCGAAGGTGCGGTAGAAGTCGACCAGAAACGCGAAGTCGGCTTCGCCGGTTCCCAGCCCCTTGTTTTCGTCCGCCGTAGGCAGCTTCACCTTGCCGGTGAGATCGACGCCGAACGTGCTCGCCGCGTCGTAATAGGCGGCGTACGTCGCGCCGAGCACGATGTCGCCGAGCCCCGATTCGGTGCTGCTGCTGCCGGCGCCACCGCGCACCGGTCCGACGCCGGGGATCACGCTGGTATCGCCGTCCACGCGCAGGTACGGCACCGTCGCGCGGTAGGTCCACGGTCCGCTCTCATAGCGCGCCGTGGCGGCGAGCGAAGTGATGCGCGTCGTGCTGCCCGTTCCGTAGTCACCCGAGCTGTAGTGCAGCCCCGCGCCCAGGGTGAGCGGGCTCTCCTGCGCCTGCGCTGCGCAGGCGAGCAGCACCCCGGCGCAAAGCGCCGCAGCGATTCTGGCCATTGGGCGCTTACTTCGGACGGTGCGGTTTCTCGGGCCGCTCCGGTTTTTCCGGCTTTTCCGGTTTCTCCGGCTTCTCCGGACGTTCCGCCCTTGCGACGTGGTCGGGGCGCTTCACCTCGCCGAGCTTGAAGCCCTTGGCATCGGCGATCTGGCCCCAGCCTTTGCCGTCGGCGCGCATTTTCAGGATGTCCATCACCGCCGCCTCGAGCTGCGCCGGCGTCGGATTGGTGACGCCACGCTTCGCGAGCGACGCCTCGGCGAGCGCGAGCGCGTTGTCGACGTTGCCGTAGCCCATCTTGCCGGTCGGCGGCGTGAAGGTTTCGGTGGTCCTGCCTTTGGTCAGCTTTACCGTCGAGCCGTCGCGCAGTCCATTGACGAGCGAGGTCGCGTTCTGCTTCGAGCCCGCGAACTTGGTGTAGCGGTCGACGAGCTGGTCCTGGCTTTGCGCCGCGGCGCCAAGCGGCAGCGCGAGCGCCAGGGCAATCACGATTTTCTTGAGGTTCATGAGCGCCTCCGGGAAGAAGGGCCTCAATCCTAGGGACGAGCCTCGCGCGCGCGAAGCAAGTTGGTCACGACCCTGCTGGTCCGGACGGACTATCGCCTGTCGGGCAGCGGCGACAACGATTCGAGAAACGTGACGAGATCCTCGATTTCGGACGGCGCGAGGCGCAGCGGCTTCAGCACGCGCTCGCCATCCGCGTGCAGGCGGTCCTCGTTGAGCTCGGAGTAGTGCTTCACCACGTCGCGCAGCGTGGCGAGGCTGCCGTTGTGCATGTAGGGCGCGGTCTGCGCCACGTTGCGCAGGCCGGGCACGCGCCACTCGCCGAAGTTGCGGTGCTGCATTTCCACGTGCTTCGTTCCCGTCGCCGTCCTGCCCGAGGCGTCGTCGTTGTAGCGCCCGAGCAGGTTGTAGGGGCTGCTTCTCAGGCGCTTCAATCCTTCGAGGCGTCCGGCATCGACCTTGCCGGGTGCAATGAAGAAAGGGATGCCGGTATCGGCGAACTCGCCGTTGGTGAAGTGCGGCCCGAAGTGGCAGGTGCTGCAGTTGCCCCTGCCGACGAAGATCTTCAGTCCGCGCCGGGCCGCTGCCGGGTAGTCCGTGGAGACGCCTTTTTGAAGTGAGTCCCGAAACTCGTCGAACGCGGTTCGGCCGCTGACCAGCGTTTCCTGGAACGCCGCGAGCGCCTTGCCGACGTCGATCAGCACTTCTTCGTCGTTCGCAGGCGGCTTCCTGTGAAAAGCGTTTTCGTATTCCCGGGGAAAAATGGCGCGCACCACGCCTGCCACGTGCACCGCGCTCGCCTTCATCTCGCGCGGGTCGAGCAGCGGCCGGATGCTCTGCGACCAGAGGCTGTCGTTCGCGCCGTCCCAGCCGTACCAGCGGGAGAAGCCCGCGTTGAGCACCGTCGGCGTATTGCGGTCGACGGGCTCCAGGCCGAACGCGCGCGCCCGCCCGTCCTGGAACGCGCGAAACGGCGCGTGGCAGGTCGCGCACAGCACCGAGCCGGTTCCGGACAGGCGCGGCTCGAAGAACAGCTTCTCGCCCAACGCGATCGCCTCGGGTTTGCCCGAGACGCGGTTGCTCGGGTCACGAACCCGCGGCGGCGGCCACGGACCGTGCTGCAGGATCCTGGCGATTTCCTCCCCGGAGAATTCGGACAGCTGGTAGGTGGAGGCCATGCGGTCGGCCTTGCCGGCTGCACGCACCTCGAACACGAACTCCCACTTGCCGGGCATGTGGAACATCAACCCTTCGGCGCGCCAGCGGCCGGGCGCGGTCTGCTTTACCTCCGGCGCGTAATTCATGCCGTGGCGGTGCTCCGGCATGTGGGCGTCGACTTTGATTGCTTCCGGCCTTGCGCCGGCCTTCGCGCAGACCGCGATCTCGAGCGCGAAGTGCTGCGCTACTGCGACCGCTTCGGCTTTGAAGGCGAGGACAAAGCGCGGCGATTCCAGCCGCGTGCCGTCCAGAGACGGCTCGCAGGCGAAAGCGGTGCTACAGACTAATACTGTGAAAACGAGCCAAAGATGGCTTCGCCGTTTTTCCATGCGATGCGCTCGGCGACGTCGCGCGGCAGGTCCGCGAGCCAGCGCCGCGACCAGTCGGCGTGCTCCGGGATGTAGTGCCAGCGCTCGGGAACGTAGCTGTCGGTGCCGACCATGAAGCGGTCGGGGAACTGCAGGAAGGTCGTGCGCCAGGCAGGATCCACTTTTCCGCCCGACGCGTGATCGGTGCGGAACGCGAGATCGCACCACAGGTTCTTGTGCTTGCGCAGCATCTCGGCCACGCGCTCGGGCCGCTCGAAGCCGGAGTGCGCCCAGAGGATGCGCGCCTGCGGCCACTGCTTGAACAGGCGCTCGACCGCGTCGATGTCGGAGTGCGCGTGCAGGAACAGGTTGTGTTTTTTCGCCAATTGCACCATCCGCCGGGGCACGGGGAGGTCGGCATCGGCGCCGTAGAGGTGGAACTCGCCGATGCCGGCGTAGCGGTACTTCGAAAGGCGCTCTTCGAGATACGGGATCAACGATTCATCGCGGAACCAGGTGCCGATTTCGCCGCGCGAGCGGTACGGGCGCAGCTCCGGGATCACGAGGTCCGGCGCCGCCTGGTAGAGGCGCTGCTGGCCGTCGTCGCCCGAGCTGGAGATCAGCGCGCGCTTCAGGCCCGCCTTGCGCATGATCGCGATCGCGTCCTGCACCGGCACGCTTTCCCACGCGTCGTGGCTGTAATGCAGGTGCGCGTCGAAGATGGGAAGCTGCTGAGCGCTCGCTCCAATAGCGAAACCGAACAGGGTGCTGGCGAGCAGGGCGCGCATACCTCCAGTATAGTCGGCGAAAGAATGCAAGTAAGTCCGCCGCGCTCGCTCACCGAGCTTTTCCTCGGCTTCCTCTCCATCGGCGCCCGCTCCTTCGGCGGCGTGATGCCGTGGGCGCACCGCGTCATGGTGGAGGAACGGCGCTGGGTCACGCCGGCCGACTTCACCGAGACCATCGGCCTGTGCCAGTTCCTGCCCGGCCCCAACGTCGGCAACGCCTCGATCGTCTACGGCAAGCGCTGGTTCGGCGTGATCGGCTCGCTGGTCGCCTTCCTCGGCCTGTTCGCGCTGCCGTTCGTCTGGGTGCTGACGCTGTTCGCGTTCTATGCCGATTTCGCCGCCCACAGCCCGATGCTGCGCGCCATCGTCACCGGCGTGGGCGCGGCGGGCGCCGGCATGTTCATCGGCACCGCGATCAAGCTCGGCCGGCCGATCGCGCATAACCCCCTGGTCCTGGTCATCATAGCCGCCTGTTTCGTGTGCGTGGCGGTGCTGCGCGTCTCGCTGATCGTGGTGCTGCCGGTCGGGCTCGGCGTCTCGCTCCTGCTCGCGAGGAGAGGCAAGCTGTGACGCTCCTCGAAATCGCGCTCTATTTCATGGTGCTTTCGCTGTTCTCGGTCGGCGGCCTGCCCTCGGTGATGCCCGAGATGCAGCGCTACGTGGTCGAAGTGAAGAACTGGATGTCGCCGGCGGAATTCATGCAGGCCTTCGCCGTCGGCCAGGCGGCGCCCGGCCCGAACATGCTGATCACCACGCTGGTCGGCTGGCATGTCGCCGGCCTGGCCGGGGCGCTGGTCGCGCTCGCGGCAATGTGCGGGCCGGCGGCGGTGCTGGCCTGGTTCGTCACCGACCTGTGGGACCGGTTCAAGGACTCGCCCTGGCGGCGCGCGATCCAGCGCGCCATCGCGCCGATCGTGGTGGCGATGATCCTGTCCGGCGGCGTGGTGCTCGCCACGCCCGACTCGACGCCCGACTGGCGGCTGTGGCTGATTGCCGCGGCGACCGCCGCCGGCATCCTGGCGACGAAGCTGAACCCGCTGTGGTTTCTGGCCGCCGGCGGCGTTATCGGGGGATTTCTACTCTCGTAAACACCTGCCGCTCGCGCGAGGCGAGCAGCGGCACCGCCTCGGCGACGTACTTCTTGAAGTGCGGGGTCTGCTGGTGCGCCTCGAACGCCTTCTCG
>Ga0310890_10000418_pt1 | contig 13847 bp, 11 predicted proteins | sample T20D3metaG_FD_203751 | JGI IMG/M metagenome (GOLD analysis project Ga0310890, IMG submission 203751) | Lab incubated soil microbial communities from West Virginia University Organic Research Farm, Morgantown, WV, United States - T20D3 | ecosystem: Environmental > Terrestrial > Soil >... | reverse complement strand
AGGTTCCACCGGCGATCGAACGCTCTTTAATCCCTTCACAGGCTTTGCTAGTTGTGTGATGGAACCTGCAGGAGGCATGGCTGCGCCGGCGCCGTGACGGTAATACGCAACAACGCTAGCGCCAGTGCTAAGTCGGCGACCCAATAGACCATCTCCGAAAGTGACGACACTCTCTCCTTTGTCGTTCTGCCGGACGACATAGATCTGATCTTCGGGAAGATAGCCGTAGAAGCTTTTAACTTCTGTCCATTGCAATCCGTCGACGTAAACCTTCAACGTGTTTGTTAGGCCTGAAGGTGTGCTCTCGGACGGTGCCGGCAGATAAGTAACTGGACTTTTCTTAATCGTAAAACTCTGATTTGGAACCGATCCATCGCCTGTGCCAAGTACCTCGCCATTTTTCGTTTCACCTCGAGACGCATTGACGACATTTCCGAAGACTTTGACAGGAGTTGCGAGATGGAGGGGCCACGGATCGCCCTGAACCGAGAACTGTCCTGTCACGAAATTCAAGACACCGGGGCGCGTTAGTCCGTAGGCATTGATATCTTCCAGTTGAAACTCACCCGGCGGAGAGGTATCTCGCGGCATATCGATCGGTGTCTGCACCTTCAGCGGATCTGTGCGATCGATTTCGGTCAGTGCTTCGATTGTCACGGTTCCCGCTGAAACAAAAGAATGGTGGATTGTGATATCGACTGCCGCAACGGTGGCGGTCTGCGTGTAAAAGATTACCGGTGTAACTTTGATTCGAGTGGTCTGTGCATTAACAGCAGGGATAGTTACTTTTGCGATCACAGTTCCTGGATTGCCGCCATCCTTGATATTTGACGTGCCTTCCGGACTTATTTCGATCGTCACGATCTCCACCTTCGTGATGGTCGCGGGTTCACGTACCTCCCCCGGTGACTCAACAATGACGTCCTGGCCCGTTCGGAAGAATGGTGAAATGGAGTCAAGTCGAAACCACGAGGCGGCTGGTGATGCGTCGGCCCCGTAAGCCAAATTCGTTCTGGTCCAAAGCGAAGACGTGGCTGACGGCTTTCGCAGTTTTACTGAGCTGATTGGCGTATTGGCTGGGATGTCTACAGAGCTCACTAGAGTTACTGCTGTATAAGGCAAGTGGTCCACGCCTTCCTGAGCTGCAACACTTGCAACTTTCCGTGCATATTTACTGGAACCAACTTTCACGAGTACCGTGTCGCCTTCTTTGACCGATACTGTTCCGACTTCGCAAAGGAAAGTCGTGCGACTAGTTGCTGTAGGTCCGAATGTTGAGCGGCGTACCGGCAGAAACGACCACTCATTTAGCAGCGCATGAATTGTGGTTTGGGTATCGAGCTCAAAAACTTGAGGAGGATTTCCGTCGAATGCACCTGAACGAAATGCGGTTCCAGGCGGCAAAGTGACTACTTGACGTCCTTCTGCAAATGCTGACAGCTCGGCCAGTGCGGCTACTGCCGGGCGCGGAATGTAACCAAGCGGCGCGACCAGTTTTCTCAACGATTCGCGTCGGCGCGCGGTGCGTACATACGACTCGTGGGCCAAAACATCATCGTAGAACGAGGTGAGATCACACACGTAGGCCCACATCTCGAGCAGCATCATTCCAAAGTCTTCCGGGTGACGTCCGCGCCAGTTGCCAATTGCCGCAAGCGTTTCTTTCAAACCGTCGCGGTCGCGCTCGATCAAAAAGCGCAAAGACCAAAGCGGATGGTTCTCTAGAGAGGCGGTGGTGCGAATTGAGATTGCCCGAAGCAGCGCGCGCCGAAATTCGGCGAAGGTGCCAACCTGCCGCGGTATTTCGGTTAGACCGGCATAAATAATGGTCTCAGGTGGAAAGCGAAAATCGTCGCAGATGCAGTTCATGCGCCTCCCTCCATGACCAGACGTACCGCACCGCGTTCAGGTAATTCGCGATTGTTCTCGACGCGAATGATCTCGTCAGCCGCGACGGAATAGACCAACTCACTAAAGAGTCGTTTTGCGAACCAGCCTCTTCGTCGGATGAAGATATCTTCCACAGCGCGAACGCCTGGGACCTCCTGAATCGCCGCTTCGAGTTGAGCGCGCTCGAGAGCAGTTCCAAAGGTCCAGTTATCTGGCGAAAAGAATCCCGGCCGTGGTCTGACTCCGCGATGGCCAAACAACGCCTCAAGCACCGCTTCCTTCACCTCACCAGCGTATGAACTAGGTGCGACGCAGATGTGAATCTCAAGATCGAGATTCGCGAACTTCGGATTCATTCCGTAAGTCTCTCGTCCCGCCAATCGATATCGATTAAGTTGTCGCTCGAGATCGATTCGCAACTCTTCACTTAAGGTAAACGTTGCTTTCGGATCAGGCGTGGCAAACAAAGTGAGCCAACTGCCGGTCCAGCGAAACTGCGCGCCCGCTCGTTGAACCCAACTGAGTTTTTCAACCGCCGCTGCATAGTCTTCCGCACGGACTGCGCGGAACGTCTCAGCTCGAAACGCATCGGGCGCTACGTGCCGGACATCCGCAAACGTTTGCGGATCGACTGCGTTGGACATACCGAAAGGCACCTCGCCGTCGAGAAACTCGTTGTCTGTGATTCCGATTGGATTTGTTACTGCCGTAACGAATGGCAGCGCAGCTGGATCAAACTCGTTCAGTGAATCGGCGCCGACGTTGTCGCCTCGACCATGTCCAAGGCGATAGACGGCGCGAAACTGCATGCCACGTTCTGGAGCTTCACCGAAAATGTTGTCACCGAATTGAATAGTTGCGCCGCGACCGTTGGCGTAATCGAACTGGATGAACTCCTGGACTGTGTCCGTTTCATCAACTCTGCGATAAGAAGCAACACGTCTCCACGAGCCGTCGTCGAGCATGAAGTGTTTGTCAGTCTGCAGCGATGAATTCACGCCTAACATTGCGCGCTTCCATTCCCATTCACTGTCAGTAACCCAATTGCCGAGGATGCGCGTGCCATCCATCACACGAACTTCAGGTGCTGCGTGCTCAAGAGTTGGCCCATGAAAGACCACGTCGCGCTCTTCTGAACCCGGCAGAGAGAACAGGAACCTCGAGCGCTCGGTGGCAAAGCTCGAAAAGTTTTCGTTGTAAAGGGTGTTGGTGACCGGCAGATGCTGCGGTTGCAATGGTGGTAGAACAAGAGCCTGCGGATTCGGTTCTATTTCAAAGAAGGCTTCGAGAGTTTCTCCGGCAGTTGCGGGCACAATGTTGCCGCGGACGACCAGTGTCTCCATTTCCATTTCAAACGGCAGCGCGTATGCAGGCTCCCATTCAATCAACGTCAAATCTGTGGTAGTCAGTGGATCTTCAAGCGTTGCCCCTCCATCGTCGACTCTGATCAAGCGCACAAGCCATCTACGAACCGGAACACTCGCGTCGAGCGGGTTTGTTTCCAGCACCACCCACTTCCCGGGAACGTTCGGATTGGTGAAATCTTCAAGCGGCAGATCTGCAGCGTGATGGCCGACAATGTGAACTGACGTCGTACCAACTAGTAAGCACTTGTCGTTTTCATCCCACTGGTACGCCGTTAATTGGTTTGCACCATTCCGCAGATTAAAAGTTGATGTCGGATAGATGTCAGTCTGTGAAGGCAACACACCTAACGGTGGTGCCAAACCGTTGTGGCCCTGCACGATTCCATGACCGACTTCATAAACTGACGGACTGCGACCACGCCGAATCGTCGGAGTGTCAGAAGGAAGTGTTGCCGAAGGCGGAACCCAAACTGGAGTGCCTGCTGAAATGACGTGCACAGGCGCAACTGCATTGACTGTGAAATCGAGCCAGGTTGCTGCGCCCTTGCCATCGAGCAGGTTGTAATCAATCAAGCGAGCGTGACGCCGAAGTGATCGGCGCTGACTTGCAGTTTCAAAGTAAGCCTCTCGAGATATCCGATCCTGGTAATACGCAAACTCGTCGCCGGCAGCGCTCATCAGTTCCGCGAGCATCATGCCGAGATCAGCTTCGAGTCGATCTTTCCATTGCGGATGCCAGTCAGAAGCAAAATCGAGCAACGCCTGCCGGATACTCCAAAAATCTCGCGCAAGATAGTTAACTGGGTAATCGATCAGCGTATCTTCGGGACACTCGTGAGGGACCGCTTCGCAATCAAGCTCGCTTGGACAATTTGCTTTAAAACTGAATCCGACCTTACTGAAGTAAGGATCAACTAGCGGACTTGTGAGCTGGAATTCGTAACGCGAAAAATCGCCGGGCGTCGTTGTCACCACCCGTAAGACGCGCCTGCCAAAACGCGTAACCCAGATCGGCGGAAAGCTTGGATTAAGGGGTACTACGGGTAGAAATTCTCCGCCGCTTGGACTAACGATTCTAATCTGAGATGGCTGGACGACTCCGAGGATCTGTTCAGCGTTCAGCGTCGCGTTCGGATGAAAGAACACGAACAGCATCGTTTGGTTTTCCCGCACAAAGACAAAGTCGATGCCGACGATGTCATCTCGGGAACGCAGCTCCTCTATGCGGTCAATTGCAGCCATGATTAACGAGTCACTTCCAAATTGAGATAACGACGCTCACCACGCGCCTTCAGTGTGTAGGTGATCTGAATTTCGAGGCGTTCGTCGATCGCCTGCGCTTTTACGTCGTTGACGTCGATTGCTGTGCTTAACCATTTATTTAACGACTGGACGATCGTGACCTGCGCCAAAGACGCTGACACCTCGCTGTTTGGTGCGAAGACGAGGCGCTTAATGCCACAGCCGAAGTCAGGTCGATTGACGCGCTCTCCGGGCGCTGTGAACAGAACCTGAAACATCATCTGCTCGACGTGCTCGGCGTAGTTCTCTTCTTCCGCTAAACGCCCGCGGCCAAGATCGACCGCAAAGGGATGTCGTATGCTGGTAAATGGTTTAGCCATAGCTATTGACTCTTTACTCGCGGTTGAGTGTTAACAATGATCACAGGACCTTGCGGCACCTGGGCCGCGTTCTGGCAAAGACCAACGCTGCTCATGCTGAGTGTGAACGTGTTATTAACTTTTGCCCGCATGTCAGTCAGGATCCAGCGAACCATCAAACATGGACTCGGGACCAGCCCGATAATGAAGGGACATCCGACGATCAAAAACTGATCGGTCGCGAGTGCAGCCGGCGCACCAGCCACCTTTACTCGCGTATTAGTCGAGATAATCTGAACGGACCCGCCGTGCGGACACATGAGGACCGAACTAATGTTCAAAGTATTTCCCGCCACTACTACATAACCTCCCAGGCGCCGTTATTCACCTTCACCGTTGCTGGTCCAACCTCTACTTTTCCTGCTGCTAACTCACTTACAACACCGGAGGATCCGACGGTGTGTTTTGCTCCACCGCTTTCACTCTGGATGTCAGAAGCAAGAGTCACCTTTGATCCACTGGTCGTTTCGAGTTTCATTTCGTCTCCGTCATCGTCGATCCGCAATGTCAACTTTTCAGTCTTCCAAATCTTGATCGGAGCTCCGCCCGAATCGGGAAGCTCGTTATCTCCCCAAAAACAACCGGTCCATACGGGATAACTCGGATCCCCTGCTTCAAACTCAATCCAAACGCCCGTGCCCGGTTCAGGCAGGCTGTAGAAACCAACTTTCTTTCCTGCGTAAGGAACACATGGCATGGCCCACGACTCCACCGCGCCGAGCACAGCCGGTACTTTCACTTTCAATCGCCCGCGCTTAGTCGGATCATCGTTGTCACTCACGGTTCCGCGATAGATGCCAAAGAAGTGGCCCTTTATCCACGTAAGCAGTAGGTCAGAGAGATCTTCGTCGTGCATAAAATTATTCGGTCCATCCGTTACGTATGAGATCAAAATCCATTCGGTGTTCATCAGCATCGATCGAATGACGCACGCGTGAACAAAACCAAACTCCACTGTGGCGTGTGCCCGCTCCACGAAGGTTTACCAGCGTGTGTGATCGCAAAACTTTTCCAAGCACGCTGGCGGTTGTTGAGCCGGTCGCGCGTAAGAAGAACGAAGCGTCTATCAGTGTCCCTTCGCTGCGCGCCTGCAGATCCGCGCTCTCGTCGACAGGCGCAGAAACGTGGGCAATGCGCGGCTCACTCGCGATCTGGTTGAAGCCAACGCCTCCCAAAGGAGTTAGCGGCGACGCTTGAATCGCGCCCGTAATGTCAGACTTGCTGTTTAGATCGAGCTCAGTCGAGTCAGTCTGAGTCGGGCGTTCCAAATCCCATGAGATATCGAGTGAGGTAACATTCGGTCGGGGATCGTTGAGATTGATGACGAGATCACACGCCGGCGCACCATCTAACGCGGGACGTTTGAAATGCGCCGTCTCAACTCCTGATTCGTCGCAGGTAATCCAAAAGTGGAATCCATTGCGACGAGCCAGCCGGCGAATGAAAGACAGATCGGTTTCGCGTTGAATGAGCGTGTGCTTGGATTCGAGATGGCCGGCCTGTGTGGTCTCTACATCCGCGGCCAGACCCGCCTGTGAAAGGATTGAAGAGACCGCAGAGCTATCGGTGAGATCGGCCCAGGCAGCGGCTTTGTTTTCTCTGTCGAGTTTGACCAGCGAATCGCCGCCCTGCACGCTTAACGTTGATCCGGATCCGCCGTGTGAAAAATGAATCTTCTGTCCATAAACAGGTCCTTTTGCCAGACACTCACTGGTGCCGCCTGTCGAAACGAAAATCGACAGCTCCGATTCGGGTCCGAGTTTCCCTTCTTTCAAGATCGGAAAATCGCCGTCGGAAGTATCAAACGGATACTCCAGCGTGAAGTAAGTCGGCTGACCAACGCACTCTGTTATGTGGACAGCAGAAGCTGCCGTCGCCGTTTCATCCGGCGCGCCATTTACTCGAATTGCTACTCCACGTGCCATGCTGTCTTACTTCGCTTTCACCGGAATCTCGATCTCACGCGCTTCCGTTAAAGCCTCTGGAAGCATTTCGTCGTTTTGTTCTGCGATGCGCCAGTAACCTGCAGGATCGCTGACATACTTAGCGGCCAGAAGGTCCAGGCGTTCTCCTTGTTTGAGCAGATGAAGACCGAGCAGAAGTTGATCGGGCGGTGGTGGCGGCACAACCACGACTACGTCGCGGCCGCGTTTGTCTTTGACGGTGTAAGTTTCTGCTTTGATGTAACGGCTCTTGGGATCAAACATACGTGCACCTAAATCGGTAACATGCCAATAATCGATTCGACACTGTTTGCTAGGTTGGCGGTCGCGAGTGCTTCCTTTTGTGCCTGGGTGAACTTGTAACAAGCCTTCGCTATCTCAACGATCGCCGATTGGCTGGTGTCACCCGCGATGTTCAGTAAATGGTTTTCGTCGAGAACTTTCAGCCCGATGGTGACTTTTGCTCGTATCGGGTAGAGGAGTGGTGAATACTGTTGCTCTTCAACAGAGAAAGTGACGATACGTACCGGAACGATCCTTCCTGGCCCCCAGAAGAAGAGAACAATCGGTACGTCGCGACGAGGAACAACATCCGCTGCGCTGCCGACACTCAGCAGTGGTCCACCACCTCCGAGAGAAACATTTACCGACACATTGAGCAGTCCACCGATCGCTCCTGGTCCAGGCGGATAGCAGAGCATCTCCATCGCTGAAATACGGTCAGCGACACCTGCGATGGTTGCGATCGGATGTGAGCTCGGTTCCTCGAGTGCGTCAGCGGCGTCGAGCTCCAGAGTTAGATTGAAAGTCTCGGCGGGATCGAAAGGCTGACGCAGTTGATTAGTTTGGGCGTCCGTTAAAGCAGTCAGCGTTGCGCGTCCTTGTTCGTTAAATGTCGCCTCCCTTTCGATCGGAGTCCATGGCGTAAGGGTCCGCGTCATCGTCTCGGGGTTGTACTGGAAGACGATGATGTTCGGAATAGGAATCAACATCGGTGCCTTGAACTGAATCAACGCACCTTTCAGAAGTCGTGGACTGCGTGTGAATCCGTTAGCCATTCAAGCGTTTCCTTCAATTCCTAAGCATCAGTTGCTTAACCACGTGATGTTCATCTGCTCGCTGCGCACAGTCACTTATTCATTGCTGAAACATCTCGTGAGTCACAACAATCTCGACGGGCGGCAGAACTAGTTCTCCGATCCATTGGTCCTGCGGGCCATCTTTGCTTTCTTCAAAACTTGCCGTCGCCTTAAATACATATTTGCCCACCTTGAGTTCCCAGCTGTTGTCTCCGACGGCGAGGAGAACGACTTGTCTTTCTTTTTCTGAAAGACCCAACGTCTGCATATCCACGCGATAACCAACATAGGCATCGATCGGAATCACCACCCACTGCGGACTTCGCAGCGGCCCACTTCTCCGGGCGCCTGACGGGCTCACCACGTTTCCCGCTTCGTCAAAGACCTCAGCAGCGATTTGGGGTTGGTTGGTTACTGCGATCGGATCTGAAGAGTGATTTCTCAGTTCCAGGTAGATCGCAAACCGCACCCCTAGTTTCAGGTCCTCAAATTCAGCAACGAGTCGACCGGCGAGACCCTTACTTATCGGCGACCGAGCATGCACATGATCTTTTTGCGGTGTCTGCTTCGGCAATTGCGTTACCTAACAAGGCGTCCCATTGATGCGTCTGCAGAACGGCCCTGCTCCTCCTTTTTCAATTGTTGCATTACAGAAGAAGTCCGAAGTCTCGTGGTGGTTGGCAATAGTGAAAGGGGTCACTGCACCGCCAGCTACGCTGAATTCCCAGGGGATCGCCCACAAAAAATCAGAACGACCACACGTGGGTATGACTCCAAAAAGGCGCCCCGAAGGTGGTCGCTGAGTCGCTATGTTGTCCTGCGGCGGGCTTACCGCCGTCCCCGTAACTATGTTCCCCCCATGAGCAGCACCGAATAAGCTCGGCGGGTGCGGGCCGGGCGGTCCGAGAAAACTTCCTGGCGGTGTCACCACTCCCGCTACAGTTCCCTCGCTGAAGACGACCCCTTGAAAGGACACATCCCTCGGGAGAACAAAAACATTCCCCAGGAATCCAGCACCGAACGTGCCGGGTGGTATCGCCCCTCCACCGACTCCAGTGCCTGGTGCCGTGCCGGGCGACTCTCTGATTCTTATTGCGCGGGGAATTACTATCCGAACGGTAAGTGTTGCAACAACTCGTCCTGCGGTAACTCCGGCAGCAACTCGTAATTCAAGAGTCACAGTATCGGCGATCGGAGGCGCTGTATAAGTCGCAGTCCCCGCTGCCGTGACTGCCGACAAAGCGCCTCCACCTGCGGTCTTAACCCACTCGAGGCCGCCAAAGTCAGAAGCAGTTCGCGGCGGGATTGAGAAGAAATCGAGGTCTGCAATTTCTCCGACGCCTAGCCTCGAGTGGCTGCGGCCCGCAAAATCGTCGCGTGGCGTTAATAGCGTGAAGACGAGTGGATTTGAGAAAAAGCCCGCCGCACTCGTGCTGATCACTGCAACTTGATTGTTTGCTGGTGCAGCCCCGAAATCTGAAGACGTGCCGTGCGCATCTATGTCGATGTGAATGGCAGGAATCCCGCGCGCCACTAACGCGTCCCTGACGTGTTGGGCACGCAGGCATGAAAGGCTCCAGTTTAGAGTTTCGCCTCCGGGGGCGGTTGCGCCTGTCGTGCTAGCAAAACCATGTATCACTATGTCGTCCGTTGCACCGGACGCCACCCATGCAGCGACGAATGCCGCAAGTATTGGATCATGAACGGCTGGGACGATGGCAGTTTGACCACTCCCAAATAGCAGTTGCGTACCTAGCGGCGCTCCCGCTGCAAAATCGGGATCACAATCGAACGGGACTGGAATTGCCGCAGGATTTCCTACACGTTGGATAACACCTGAGAGTTTGGACCCACCCTGTAGGTCGGAAGACGGCGACACGCCTTCACTTCCGGTCTCTCGTATTCCTGCTCCTCCCTGTTGGACCACATGCGCCAGCTCATGGGCCAACAAGCGATTCGTCTTCGCGCTACCGGGCCGATACTGCCCTGCGGCAAACGCGATGTGATTTCCAACCGTAAACGCGAGCGCGCTTAGCTCTCGTGCCGAGCGTGCCGCTGCCGAATTCGCATGCACGCGTACCTGACCGAAGTCGTAGCCAAAGCGTGGCTCCATAAACGTGCGGCTCGCGTTATCGAGTGGCTGTCCTGCGCCACTCAGCACTTCGTGAACACTTGATGGGATTTCTGACGACGTATTGCTGCTGCTAACGCCATCAGACCGTTTTAGACTCAGCTGTTTCTTCTTGCATTTGTCGCAGGCAGGCTTGTCGTTACTGCAGCCGCATTTGCGTTGGACAACGTTGCGGGCCGTGGGCGCGAGATTGGAAATGGCCGTCGCATCGCTCATTTGCATTACTTCGCCGGCAACGCGATCCGCTTCTTGTTCAAATGGATCGTTTGCTTTACCAATGGTGAGCTTCGCCTGCAGCACGCGGGGAAATGCCAACGCGTTCGCGCGCTGATGATTACCCGCACCTTCTCGATTTCTCGGTGCTGGTACAACACCGCCCGCCTTCCGCGCTCCGGTGTTCGTTGCTTGACTCTTTTGTGTTTTGCTCATCATCAGCGTTTACCTACAATCGGCTGCGTATACTCCTGGCTATCTCATTTGCCATCTGTTCGACTGAATCATCCGATCTTGAACTAACAACGGTGTTCAGTGACGGTACGGTTCGTGATTGTTGACCGATACTCACAGGACGCTCAGCAAGACGTGCAGCAACCGCCTGGCCCAGTCGTTTTGCCTGGTGTCGCTGCGACCATGGCACACGCAAACGCAACTCATCGATTTGTACCTTCGAACTCATGCGGCTTCCTTAACATTCAGAATCCGGTCGCGCTCTCTTGGTCCGATCGCTCGACCTTCCTTCGCCAGTTCTCGATCTAATCCGGTCAACAAGTGCTGAGCGTTTAGCGGTTTATTCTCCGCACGTGCGACAAACAACGCGGCCAGCACTGCGAATTTGATCTGTGCACCGGTCACATCGCTGATTGTGCTAAGAAGTGTGAACGCGCTGTCCAAAGCTTTTGCTCGTTCTTCACCTGCGAGCCCAGTGACGAGTTTTGTCCACAATGTGTGTTGTAAATTCGCGTCGGGCTTGGGAAACTCAACGAGATATCGCAGGCGACGTAAGAAGGCTGCGTCGATATTCGTCTTCAGATTGGTTGCGAGGATCGCGATTCCTGGATAACTCTCGATGGCCTGAAGCAGATAAGCGGTGTCAGTATTCGCAAAGCGATCCTGTGCATCGCGAATTTCCGTCGAGCGGCGTGCGAAGAGTGCATCGGCTTCATCGAAGAAGAGCACCACGTCGTGTTCCGCGGCCACGCGAATCACTTGCTCAACGTTCTTCGGAGTTTCTCCAACCCATTTGCTTACGAGCTGCGCTACGTTCACCCGACAGAGATCCTGAGTGAGTCGAGCTGCAATCACCTGGGCCGCCATCGTCTTTCCTGTGCCCGATGGTCCACTGAACAACGTGACCAGGCCGCGACCTTGAGGAAACAGTCGTCTTGCCGCGCTTTGTCTCCAGAAATCGCTACGCTCGTCTGCCTCAAAAGCAATTGCGTCCAATAACTGTTTGACTCCGTGAGGTAGAACCAGGTCGTCCCAGGTGAATGGACACTCAAGTATCTGGGCCAGGTTCCCAAATCGGTTTCTCGCACTTTCGCGGACCAACACAGCGGCTTCTTTAGGTGTAGTCGCACCAAGCCTGATTGCTCGATCGATGTCTCCGGGCCACACGCGATGACGTTCGGCCAAATTTCGAACCTCAGCAGCCGGCCACTTGCGCGAAACCGGCGCTCTTAGTCGCCAAAGGTGTGCGCGAGTTTCCGCCTCGGGCATCGGCAAGCGAATTAGACAGTCGATCGCTCCTGGAATGTGAGGTGGCTCGACTCCCGGTTCTGACAACACAAACTGCAACGGAAACAGTGGTTGACTTCCCGGCCAACGCTGCCGCGATGCGGCTTCGCCAATCCACAACAGCGAAGCGCTCTCGAGAAAGGCCTGACGTTGTGAGTGGAGAAAGAACCGCTTCCAGTTAGTTTCGTCTGGAGCATCAGAATCTACGGCGAGCAGTCGCATACCCAGTCGATCTGCAACAGCCGTGGCAAAGTTGCCCTTGCCGGCCCCTCGAGGAGCGACTAAGACAATGCGAACTCGAGTCGCATCGGCGCCTTGAAGAGAATTCTGCGCCCAACTGACGGTCTCATCGACCGGCCACTCAGGAAGAACTGTTCCGTCCGACTCAGCCAGGCCGACTGCCCCAATCAACACTTCATCAAGAGTGCTATTGCCGAGCAGCCAATCTTTGATCTGTCGATCGATGATGAGTGCGTCTGGCTCACCAACGATGGTTTCGCGACGATGAATCAACTCCCAACGGAAGACGTTCATTTCCGGCGCCCAGCGAACGCTGTCTGTGTGACCAAGCAGACGCGATGCAAGTTCTTCAGTGAGATACGTCCTTCCTGAATGATCCTGCAGGTACGCGCAAACGCGAGCGAGTTCTGGGTCAATACCCACCGCAGCGCAAAGCCGCAACAGATCCACTTCTTCGTCTGATAAACCAAACACCAGTGCAAGCCTGCGAAAGCGCGAGTCTTCTTGAGCGTTTAGTTCGCGGTGGATGTTTTCAGCTTCATCTTGCCAACGCGCTACGCTTTCCTGATCCTGTGTCCAGCCTGCCTCCGCTTCTGGTGAATCAGCATCAACGACAATTGCTGCAAACTCGGCGTGCGTAACCGTCGTGCGACCATCGGTAGGACCTTCATTCATCCATAGGTTTTGTAACCATGCGCCACGTCGTCGCGCCAATAAACGAAACCACTTAAGAACAAGCTCAGCTTCGGCGTGTGCACTGGCCGGGGGGTACTTCGGCTCGTCGGCGTTCGAAGGTCGACTCTTCGAGACGGCGGCTCGCTTAGCCGTCTTCGTGCGGCGCTTCGTCGCTTTTTTCTTCTTACTCGCTTTTTTCGCCGGACTCATGGCACCTGCACCCAACGCGGAAAGTTTTCCGCTCCATTCACAATCACTCTCAACGGCAACGTGGCTCCGCTTGCCAGCCCTGCAATGGGAAACTGGATTCGCAGTTGTGTAGCGCTCACGATTTCAAAGTGTCCCGCAGTCAATGCAGCACTCGGTTCGATTGGGACTGGTTCGCTGCCGACAATTACTCGCACGTTTTCAGGTAGGACGTCCGGATGTTGGAAGACACTACCGGTTACAGTGACGATGTTTGCTACTGCGGTCGCGACGACGTTGTGGGCTGGATTACTGATCTGAGGAACAACCGTAAACGGAACTTGATTGGAAGCCTGCGGAAACGAGCGCATGCTGCCATCAGGCATTTGCCGGAACCTGGTAACGCGAGCAGCAGCGGTATAAAACCCCGGAACGATATCTTCAGAACCTGCCGCTGTATCCACTTGTGCGAGAATTGAATTAATTCCGGCAACAACACCCCAGTCGATCCCGACTTCCTGCGGCTCAGTCCAATCTGCTCGCTTGATCAGAAGTGTTGTTGCATCACCATTGAGATCGGAGCCCTCAAAGGAGATGCGATCACCAATGGCTGCTTCGCCTGGCCTGACGTCAACCGTTCGATCCGAAGTTTCACCCGGCAATCGGAAACGAACGGTTGCGAAGCTGGAATCAAGTCGTGGCGCTCCATTAACAAAGATCTGAATGCCGTAACGAAGTACACGTCCGCTAAGCAGCATCGGCCGGTCTGGCTCGAGCAGCGTGGCATTCACTTCGTAATAGGCAGCGAGCCGGACAGCCTGACTACCGGCGCTCCAAAAGTTAGTTACCTCGTTCGGGGGAATATTTCTGAAAGTGATGCGGATTAGGTTTTCCGTATCCTGAAGCTCTGGCGGAAATATGAGTCCACCAAACGAACTGTT
>Ga0310890_10000415_pt1 | contig 13883 bp, 13 predicted proteins | sample T20D3metaG_FD_203751 | JGI IMG/M metagenome (GOLD analysis project Ga0310890, IMG submission 203751) | Lab incubated soil microbial communities from West Virginia University Organic Research Farm, Morgantown, WV, United States - T20D3 | ecosystem: Environmental > Terrestrial > Soil >... | reverse complement strand
ACCGCACAACCTCGCGCACCGGCGCACCAACGTGTCGCGAAAATTGCTCACTGCGTCGATCTGATCGCGCAAGGCTTGCGCGAGCTTGAGGAGGCCCTACAGAAGTTGAACGTGGCACTCACCAACGGACAGGGCAGAAAAACGGGCACACCTCAGGCAAACACTCCCGCCAACGAAACGCAGTCCGCCTAAATCTCCTAAGAATTCTTGGTGCCGGAGGTGGGAATCGAACCCACACTCCCCGAAGGGAACGGGATTTTGAGTCCCGCGCGTCTGCCAGTTTCACCACTCCGGCACAGGGATGGTAACGATCAGTATATCAACACGTTTTGCCCGTTTCCGCCTGAACCGTCGCCGTGGAATCAGGCCGACACGACCCCGGCGATCTCTTTTGCTTCGCTCGGGTGTGGCACGTTGCGGCAATCTTGCGGCGAGCGCCTGTCGGGTGCACGATTAACGTCCGGTGAGGACGAAGACCCTGTAGTCTTCGTCGCTTTCAGATGCATTGAACTCACGCAAAGGCGTCGTCGCGTTCCGGAACTGCTCTGCCTCGGCGGCGGTCCACGAGAACACTTTCCCGTACATGTATTTCTGCTCGCCGTCGCCGCCATCGAGATTAATGGGCGCAAGCACGATGAGCACGGGGTTAGTTGACCTGGCTCTGAGGTCGCGCGCGGCCTGCAACAATTCGCCGAGCGTGAGGTGCGATTTTGACGCGCTCGTCCAGGACACTGTTGTCCCGAACCGCCCCTCTCGCGGAAAATAAATCTGGTTGCCCGCGTAGTACGGCAGCGACTCGGCCGTAAAGTCGGGCTCCGGTACGATCACCGCGCTCTGGAATTCCGGCGACTGGCGCAAGAATTCGCCAAACGCCTTGCTGGCGCTCCTCGTGCCGGTGATGTCGGCCCACACCAAACGGGGTGTTCGACCCAGTTGAGTCAGTACGAGGACCAGCACGGCGCCGTAAAGACCGCCTCGGAACACCCAACCCCTGCTGCCGGACCACGTTCGGGTCGGCATTGAATCGACGTAAACCCAGTAAAGAAATACAAGCAATACGAGATGGAGCCCCTGATGCCGGTACCAGCCTGGATACACGACTGCGAAGAACACGCCAAAAATCAGCTGCGCCGTCAACGCCGTCAGCAGCAGATTTGGACGTCTGACCAGGCCGAGAATTGCGCCGTACAACAGCAGCACGGCAAGCTTCGGACGCAGCCACGAGGGGACGAGCTCGGAGAACGTCAGATCCGGTCTGAGCACGGCCCCTCGAAGCGCAGGCACGAGTTCGCCGATGGTTTCCGATCCGCGTGCCGGCGTCAGGATCGTGTTCCCGCTCGGCATGGCAAAAACGAGGCAGAGCAGAACGCCGGCACCCACGACCCCCAGTGGCAGGTAGCGCGCGAATCCAACCGGGACAGCGCCCTTGCGCTGATCGGCCACGATGTCCCAGGCCCACGCGGCGGCAACGAGGCACGTGAGCATCGCGGAGTGCACGTTGGTATTAGCCAGCGAGGCGAGGACGAACCCCAGGCGAAGCGGATGCGTCGTCCGCGTTCGGTACAGGATGGCGGCGAGAAAAAACAGCAACATGCTGATCCCGTAGTTCCGCGCCATCACGGAATACTCGAACAGGGGGAGCGCGCTGAAGATAAAGACGCACCGCAGCCATAAGGGGAACGGTGCGAACCACATGAACACCGCCACCGCAGCGAAGCCGATCAAGACGCTCGTGATCGGCAGCACCAGCGGCGTATCTACGATGGACGTACCGAGATAGAGGAGCACGTACCAGAGGACCGGATGTCCGTCGTCCCTAATGCGCTCGTGTAGATCCAGCGGCGATGTCGCGGCTCGAGCGAGAGTGAACGCGCGCACCTCGTCACGCCAGTACTCGTGCCTGGTCGTGGTAAATACGACCAGAGCCAGCCAGATGGCGAGGACGACGAAGGTGATGATTGCAGAGCGTGAGGACGGAACTTCCGTGGTCGGGCTCAGTTGATCGTTCCCCTCGTCGGAGGTGACGCTCGTCTTTTTCATTCCCCAGGAACCGCGCGCCGAACCATTCTATCGTCAGGTGTTCGCCACGCGATTACCGCTCGGCTGCGACACGTCGGCAAGTTTCCCGAACTCGTTCAACGGTATAGCAGGCATGTCGACGGGCCAGAAAGACTAGGAAGACTCCGTACAGGAGGGAAAAGATCAGTATACGGCCGAAACGCGGCGGTCTTTGTTGGCGCGGTCAGTGAGGACTCGATCTCTGCCTTCAAATCAACCACGGGTCCGTTGAACAGCACCGCAATCGGCACGCGCTCGTTCCAGGTGACGCCGCGCGGATACACGGCGATGAGGTCCCACAGGATTCCCGAGCGCTCGCAGCACTCTTCTTGCGGCTGCGGCGCGCGTCGATCGGCCGCGAGTTTCTTCGCCACAACGTGATCGGGATCCCAATACTGCCGCGCTCGACCGTCGGCAATGAGGTTCATCGCGAACGTCGACGGCGGAGACCAGTCGGTCGACAGGATCGGCTCCCACACCACGAAGACGCGCGCGGGGACGTCGGGATACTTCTTGAGAATCGAGGCAACTGCGGAAGACCCCCGCAGACAGGTGGTTCACGTCGGCGCCAAGAGGAGGACCAGTCGAACGGAGTCTTGCGCCGTGTTGAAGTCGGCGCGCAGCGTTTCGAGTGACCCGGCATCGAGGTGAACAAGGGCAGGCTGCCCCTTCGGGGCGACGTGTGTGCCGAATTGCCGCTGGCCGAACAGCGCCACCGCGACGACGACGACGAGAAGGGCGATCCACCATCGCGTGAGCATCTTCACGGCAACCACGCGGCGATCATGGCCGCGATAACCTGCGGAAACAGCGCGACGAGCACGACGATGGTCGCCGAGATCGTCAGGATGGCCACCGATCCGCGTTTACGTGTCGAGCACTGACGCTGCGCGCGGTTCAGTTGGAACAGGCCAACCGCCAGCAAGACGCCCGACGCGAACAGGAACCACACGCGGTGCTCCGCAACTACGGCGGCGAGGCTGGCGGTTGCCGCCGCAGCCGCGATGCCGACCGGCAGACAGCACGCAAGCGTCGCAAGCGCTGTGGCGGCGGCCGCGACGGGCGCGATCTTTTCGCCGTGGTTCACAGAACACATTGTAATTGCTGATTGCTGATTGCTGATTGAACGGCAGAAGAATGTCTGGCACGCGTTCTTACATCAGCATTCACCAAGCAACAATCAACAATTTCAGGGTATCGTGAGAGCCGGTGTTTGTTGCGCTCGGCCATCGTGACTTCCGGCTTCTCTGGGCCGGTCTTTTCCTCTCCTTCATCGGCACCTTCATGCAGGCGGCGGCCATTCTATGGCACGTGTCGCTGCTCGTGCCCGAAGACCAGCGCGCGCTGGCGCTCGGACTCGTTGGACTGGTGCGCCTCGGTCCGGTGCTGACATTCTCGATGATCAGCGGCGTCGCCGCCGATGCACTGAATCGGCGCCGCCTGATGCTGGTCACGCAATCGCTGATGGCGATCCTCGCGGGGCTGCTTGCGATCACCACGCTCCATGGGCTCAACAGCGTCTGGCCAATCTATCTGTTGGCCGGCATCGCCTCGGCCGCCGGTTCATTCGATCTGCCCGCGCGCCAGGCGCTCGTGCCGACGCTGGTGCCGCGCGAGCATTTGCCGAACGCCATCAGCTTGAACACCATCGCCACGCAGACCGCGTCGGTTGTCGGTCCAGCGTTCGGCGGCCTCATGATCGCGCATGTCGATGTCGGCTGGGTGTATGCGGTCAATTCAGTTTCGTTCCTGTTCGTGATCGGCGCGCTGCTGCTCATGCGGAAGGGGCAGGGGACGTCGCATATCAATGGCACGGCGGAATCAAATCGCGGCAATTTTACTGTTGCGGCAGCGCTCGACGGCCTCCGGTTCGTGTTTCGGCAGCCGTTGATTCGCTCAACGATGCTGTTGGACTTCTTCGCGACGTTTTTCTCGTCGGCAACCGCACTCTTGCCGATATTTGCCCAGGATGTGCTCGGCGTCGGGGCGCGCGGCTATGGCTGGTTATTCGCGGCGCCCGCGATCGGCGCCGTCCTCACCAGCGCCGTGATGGTTCGTGCCGTGGATGCGATCACGCATCGCGGCCGCGTTCTCATCTGGTCGGTGTTCGCTTACGGTGTCGCCACGGTGGTGTTTGGATTGTCGAAGAGTTTCTGGTTGACGTTCGGGTGCCTCGCGGTCACGGGAGCCGCCGACACCGTCAGCATGATCTTCCGCAATCTTATTCGTCAGCTCGAGACGCCCGATTACATGCGTGGCCGCATGATCGGCGTGAACATGGTCTTCTTCATGGGCGGCCCTCAGCTCGGTGAGCTGGAAGCCGGGCTCGTCGCCAACTGGCTCGGCCCGGTCGTCTCCGTCGTCAGTGGAGGAGTCGGGTGTCTGCTGACCACAGGCTGGACGGCCGCCCGGACGCCCGAGCTCCGCCACTACAAGGGTGACCCGCCGGCTGCCTTCGAAACGGCGAAGACCCAGGACATGAAGACGGCGGCGTTGCAGGATGTGCAGCCGCCGGCGACACCGCAGCCCTAAGAGGGCGGCAGGTCGCTGCTCCAGCTCGTGTACTCGATCTTCCAGGACCCGTTCATGTTGCGGAAGATGAAGAGGTACTTGCCGCGGTCGGGCACCGTGCCGTTGGTCATCGAGTACGAGCCGCTTTCGTAGGCAAGCGTGCCATGTCCCGACACATCGGCTGGCGTGATCTTGAGGTCTTTCGATCCGCCGTTCAACAAGCCATCGTAGAACTGCTTGAGCGAATCGCGTCCGCGCAGCAGCGGTTTGTTCGGCGGCATGAAGACAGAGTTTTCCGTGTAGAGCGTAAGAAGTTTGTCGACGTCTTTCGCATTGAACGATGTTTCAAGCGCCGATGTCACCGAGCGTATCGCCTGCTGATCGGGAATTCCAAACTCCGCTTCTTGCTTTCCGCCACACGCACTTGCGCTCAGGCACACGCTCATCGCGACGAGCGTTGCCGTCAGTACCCTCTTCATAGCATCCTTTCCCGTTTCGTCCGCCTGAATGCTCGTTGAGATTGAGACGAAATTCTTGCGCCACATCCGATGTGCTGTCAATGGCTCTAATGCGCCTTCTGGTGTCCGCGTTCATCCGTGTTGATCGGTGGCCGAACTTCCGTGTTCATCCGTGTTCATCCGTGGCTTAACTTCCGTATTCATCCGTGTCTATCCGCGGCTGAACTTCCGTGTTCATCCGTGTTCATCCGTGGCTAACTTCCGTGTTCATCCGTGTTCATCCGTGGCTGAACTTCCATGTTCATCCGTGTTCATCCGTGGCTTATAATCCCGCCTACACGTGGGCAAACTGCATGTTGTCGTTCTGTACGATCGCTGGGAAGAACCAGAGGAGGCGGATGCTCCCGCCAACGACAAGGCGCCGCTGACGCGCACGCTCGACAAGAAGGAAGTCGAGGACGAGGTCGCCGAGGCGCTTGGCAAGCTCGAACACGAAGCGACTCTCCACGTGCTCGACGGTTCGACGAAAAGTCTGCATGCTCTGGCGCGAATGGACTGCGATCTGGTCTTCAACCTGGCGGAGTCCTTCGGTGGCAACGATACCGCCGACTACTGCATCGCGGCATATCTGGAAATGCTCGAGAAGCGCATTACCGGAGCCGGGTCGCGGGGCCTTCTTTACAGTCAGGACAAGGCGGTCGCGAAGAAAATCCTGGAATTCCACGGCATTCACACGCCGGTCTTCGCCCGTTCGTTCCGGGGGCGGCTTGATTTCTCGCACGACCTGGAATTCCCGGTCATCGTCAAGCCGGCGCGCGAGGATGGATCGATCGGGATCGAATTCAACGCCGTCGTGTCGTCCATTCGTGAGCTGATGGAGCGGATCGATTGGCTGCACGCCAACTTCGATTCACCCGTGCTCATCGAGGAGTACGTCGAAGGGCGTGAGATGTACGTTGGCGTCATTGGCAACGACAACCCGGCCGCGCTTCCGGTCATAGAGTTGGATCTCTCGAAACTTCCCGAGGGCAGGCCTCGGATCGCGGGAGCGGAAGTGAAATGGGGCAAAGGCACGCGCGCGTATCGCGATACGAAGTCTGCGGTCGCCGAAGATTTGCCCGAGGAAACAGTCGCGTTACTCCAACAGACGGCCGTGGCCGTGTTTCAGGCGCTTGAACTCCGCGACTACGCGCGCATCGACATGCGACTGCGTCCGGATGGTCGCGTCGCGGTCATCGAAGCGAACCCCAACCCATGGCTCGCGTCGAAGGCGGAGTTCGCGATGGCAGCGCGGAAGTCCGGCCGCAACTACACGCAGTTGATCGAGGAGCTGGTGGATCTGGCGATGGCGCGCTACAGCTAACGGAGACGACCTCACCGATCCACGTAGATCGGCGTCACCTTCTCGCCGTCAATCTCCAGCGCCGACGGGCGCCCCCCCGGATAAAACTTCCCGTTCAGCATACCGGTGTCGATGAGATACAGCGTATTGCCGAAGCGCGTCGTGATTTGACCAGACGGCTGGGGTGTGTGTGCGGTGACGAACCGTTTGACCTTGTATTTCTTCAGCAGCGCCGGCATGCGCTCGCTGCCCTCCTGATCGGTCCAGGTGCTGTAGCCACGGAACCAGAGTGGCCCGTTGGGGTTCAGGATGGCGGAGGCGTCGATCTTCAGGATTGGGAGAAGGAGCTTCGCCTCGTTCACGTCCTCTTCAGTGAGCGCGTCGCGTTTCCGCTTGGCGTCCAGCTTGGCCCATTCGTCCTGCGCGGCTCTTGCGATTTCGCCGAGCGTTGAAAATGGCGCCGCGAGGTCGTGCTGCTGAAGCCAGCGAAATCCGTCTTCGAACTCGGTCAGTTCCTTGCGGACACGTTTGTTGATGTTGTCCACCGACTCGGAGGTGAAGTCCAGGTTGATCCCTCCGTGCATGAAGATCGTGTCGCCAACGTCGGCGATGATCGGCTTGGAACGCAGCCATTTTCCGTAAGGCGCGCTCGCACTCAACGCTTCACGGTATTCGACGTAGCCCAGCGGATGCGCCGCCATCCATTCAGCCTTGTCGATCGCCGAACCTCCGGCAATCTTTGACGCGGTCTGGAAGGCGTCCTCGCGCTTTTGTTCGGACCGGCCGTCTGCGAAACGCCGGTACAGGTCCGGCGCGACATCGCGCGTCTCGCCGATCAGATTCATCAACTCATGGTTGCCGAGAAGCGAATGCACCCGGCCGCCGGCGGCCGAGGCCTGCGATTCGAGCGCCATCAACAGATCGAGAATCTGCCGAACATCCTGTCCGCGGTCGAGAAGATCGCCGGTCTGGACCAGGATGGCCGTCCCCCCCGTCCAACGTTTCTGCGCATCGATGAGGCCTGTCTTCTGCAGGATTGAAGCGAAGGCATCGCCCGCCCCGTGCACATCCCCGACCGCAACGATACGGGGCGCCGGCGCGGCGCGGAGGGTGGCCGCCAGGACCAACGCCAGAAGCGCCAGGCCACGTAACCAACGTGAAATCGGCGAACTACTTGATGAAGACATTCGATTCGCCATTGGCTGCGACGAGTTTGTCGATTTCAACCTTCATCCGGTCTCGCCGCGTGAGCATCGCTCGAATGCTTGCCTTGTCGACCCAGTTGGAGAGAGCTGCCGTCAATTTCGCCTCGTCGAGAGCCTGAATCCGCTCCCAGAATTCACGATCGACGCTCTGCATCTTCACCGCCATGTCCTTGTCGGTCAGAAACGCGCGCGAATGATCGATCAGATACAGGTTCCAATCGTCGTCGACGAGAAGGTTGCCGGCATTCCGATCTTTGTTGCAGATGAAGTTGTCGAACATCTTCATCCGTGAAACCTGGCGGACCCATTTCGCGGGCTTGGGCTTCGGTTCCATTTCCTTCCACGAGTGGATCGGCTTGAGCCACAGGATGGCGGCGGCCGTGTCGCGATTCCATTTTTTCTCGACGGCGACAGGGACCATCCCCATGTCCAACAGCTTGTCCAGTTCGTACGCCGCAATTTCCGACTTGTAGCTTTCCCAGTACCCCGCCGGGCGGCCCGGTGGAAGGATCTTCCACGCGACGCTCTCCACCAGCCCGCCGGACTTGAAGTACGCCCGCTTCGGATGCGTCACTCCAATCGGCACTTCTTCGAAGTGATCGATTGGTGTGTCCCGGATGTACGCCTCGAACTCGGTGTTCCGGCCGGCCCATATTCTGGCTGACGGCGATGCCGCCGCGGCCTGCGGCGACGCGGTGAGAGCGGAAGTCGCCGGTACCTGGCGAGCAGCCAGGAATGGAACCATTAGGACGATCAGAAGAACGACGGATCGATTTCGCATTTAGCCTCGCCGGCGGCGGCCCAGATTGAAAGGAAGCGTGAAGCTTACTTTATTTTCCACAGGTAGAGAGTCACTTCGTCGCCACGGGCGCTGACGAACTGGTCAACCGCGTCGGCCGGCCAATCCCGGCCCATGCTGAACGCATGCGACACGATTCGCGCCCCGGGCTTGAGTTGCTGCATCAACATCGGCCGCAATCGTTCGTTTGACGAGGACAGCAGATAGAGGGTGACGACGGTTGCCTTGGACAGGTCGGCGGTCAGGACATTCTGGACTCGAAAATCGACCAGCCCGTCGACGCCTGCAGCTTTTGCGTTTGAGTTCGCGACTTCAACGAGTGCGGGATCGATGTCCAACCCGACGCCTTTCGCGCCGTATTTCTTTGCCGCCGCAATCGGGATACGGCCGTCGCCCGATCCCAGGTCGTACACCACGTCGGCTCGCGTCACCTTTGCCAGCGCCAGCATGCGGTCGACCACATCGTCCGGCGTCGGAATGAAGGGCGCCAGGTTCTGGCGGATCGGCAAGGAGCCCGAGACGGCGCCCACCGCGCCGGTCACGATGGCTGCGGCGGCAAGGATGACGAGCTTAACCGTTGCCACACTGGCACTTGCGGTACGTGGGTCAGGCTCGGGCATTGGGGCGCAACCCCTTTCCAGGTAGTCGCTTAGACAGAGAACTATTGAGAACGGCGACCACAAATGCCGCCGGGCGGCTCAAAAAGTCTGCCACCGATGCACCTCAAAGGTGCACGAAAATACCAAAAAACGGCCAATTTCTGTGGGTTTTTCGTTGCCTGACCGAACTGGTTTGGCTATACTTAAAGGACTGCTCATCGGGCGTACCACCCAGCCTACACACCTTACTCAGTGGGGGACATGTGACATTCCAGGTCGGTGACAAGGTCATTTACCCAAACCACGGACTCGGCGTCGTTCAGGGCATCGAAACCAAAACCATCCTGGGAACAACTTGCGGTTTCTACCATCTGCGAATGGTAGCCAACGAGACGACGGTGCTCGTGCCCGTCGATAACGTTGACGGCGTCGGCCTCCGACGCGCTATCAGCGACGAAGAAATCGAGCGGTTGTTCTCGCTGCTCGGCGACGGCAAGATCGACAATCATCAGAACTGGAAAGGACGTTTCAAAGACAATTCAGATCGGATGCGGACCGGATCGATTTACGACGTCGTCGAAGTGCTGAAGAGCTTGACGTTCCTCGCGCGTTCGAAAAACCTCTCGTTCCGCGAGAAGCGGATGCTCGATCGCGCCAAGTTCCTCGTCGTCTCCGAGATCTCTGAAGTCTCTCACGAGATCACGGCCGCGATTGAGGAAAAGGTGGATCGCGCCCTCGATCGCTGCTTCACGACGAAGAACCGATCGATCGCACGCGCGAAAGCTGCGAAAGCGACGGCGACGACCCGCGTCAGCGCACGGCGGACCGCGAAGGCATCGTAGCGTCAGGTTTTTCAGATTAAGGGACGGGCTTCTTTTTTCAAGAATCCCGTCCCTTTGTTTTTATGCTCTCAGCGCTTCGCTCGGTCATCACCTATTTCACCGTCGCGCTCTACGTTCTCCTCGTCGGTCCCCCCTTCCTCTTGATTGCCATTCTCTTCAACCAGAAGGCGCTGCTCTATCGCGTCGGGCATCTCGGCGTCCGGCTGGGGCTGTCGCTAAGCGGCATCAAGGTCGACCTCGCAGGGGTTGAACATATTCAGCGCTCGCGGGCAGCCGTCTATGCCGTCAACCACGCCAGCAACGTCGAACCGCCAATCATTTTCGATACGCTGCACGAGCTGTTTCCGCGCCTGCGGATCCTCTACAAGGCGGAGCTGAGAAAGCTGCCCGTGCTCGTGCGCGCGTTCGATCTCGCCGGGTTCATTCCGCTCGAGCGCGCAAACCCGGAACAAAGCCTGCCCGCGATCGATCGGGCGGCCGATGCGCTGAGACAGGACAACTCCTTTCTGATTTTTCCGGAGGGTACTCGTAGCCGGACGGGCGAGCTGCTTCCGTTCAAGAAAGGGGGGTTCATCATGGCCATCAAGGCTCAAGCCCCCGTCGTTCCGATCGGCATCAGCGGTGCGCGCAACGCCTTGCGCAAGGGAAGCCTGATCATTTACCCGGTCACAGTGCGCGTGCGCATTGGGAAGCCAGTCGAGACGTCCGGCATGACGCTGGACGACCGCGATCTCCTCGTGTCCACCGTACGTGCGAGAGTAGCCGAATTAATATCCTAGGCTCTCGGGTGTGGTTCGGGCTCGGGTGATCAGGCGCTCGGAACCGGCGCTGGGCCTGCCCAACGCCGACGCACGGCCCGCACGATCCAGGCGGCGAAGGTCACGATCAGGATTACTCCGACGACGACCACGAGCGCCGCGACGACTGGATACTTCAGCGCGACGAAACCCAGGCCGACGACAAACACGTCCTCAGCGACGCTCAGGATCCAATTGGTGAACGGCTCAGGGCTTGCGTTGGCGACCGCCCGCGTGCCCGCCTTTGTGAAGTGCGTGCTCGCCGCCAGCGTGCCGCCCAACAGCGCGACCAGGCCCTGGATGGTGGGGCTCGCGTGACCGAGGGTCGCCACTGCGATGAGCGCGCCGCCGATCGGGCGGATGACCGTATGCACCGCATCCCACAACGAATCGACCCAGGGAACCTTATCGGCGACGAACTCGATCAAATACATCACGAGCGCTGCGCCGATCACGATGTCGTTGTCGAAGACTTTGAACTGTGGCGGAAGCTGAACCCAGTCGAACCGGCTGGCCAGACCGAGAATCGCGACGGTTGCGTAGAGATTCAGTCCAGCCGCAAACGAAAAGCCCATCGTCCGACCGAGCGTGGTGAGCAGGTCCATCTTATTGCCCTGTCGTGAACTTCAGCGTCCACGGCTGGAGCGGCTGGCCGTCGATAGCGGTGATTCCGTTGGTCAGCTCGAGCACAACGACCTGAAACGCCATGAGCGGCTCTTTGAACCGGATCTCGATTGACCGGTTTCCGTCGTTGTAGGTGACGGTGAAGTTCGGCGGAGCTGTTGGCACAGGTGGCGTGCCACCGTAACGAACGCGCACGCGCTCACGGAAACTCTCCCCCTTCATGTCGCGCGAGAACTGGATGCGAATTCGTCCCGCGACCGGCACGTCGGTGTCGTCAGCGAGCGGCGCGCTGAATATGACAGAAGGAGGTGGTTCGGCTGGCACAGGAGGAGCGGCGACTTCAACCGGACCGTCAGCCGGCGCCGTCGTGAGCCGAATCGATTCGGCGGTAATCCAGACTGCGTTGGTGTCGCGCTCGACCCTGCCTTTCACCTCGAGCCACTTTCCCGTGTCGACTCGCGCCGACGGATCGAGATCGAAGTCTTTGCCTTTCGGCCGGAGACCGGTGATCCAGATCGCGGCATCGGCAGATTGCAGCACGAAATCCCACTTGCTCCTGGCGACTCCCTGAGGGAGGTCACCGTAAAGGTTCCGGCCCCTGAACCGGCCGACCAGGGTAACGGAGCGATTGTCGAACTGTTCGGGGACAAGTGCGATCGATCGGATCGTCGGAGTCGTCGGCGCCGGGTTGTCGACAAACGTCGCACCCAGGATGACGAACACCTGATCGCGGCCAGGCCAGCGTCCGTTGTTAGCAGCCTGGACGACCGGGGCGAAATCGTACGAGGTGAAGCGCTGGTCTCCCTCGATCATTCGGCCAAGGTCGTAGAAGTCGCCGCGGATCTCCCCATCAGTTCCGCCGGGTTTGTCTCGCCAAAGGACGTAGACAGGCTTGGCAGTGCCGTCCAATTCGGTCAACTGGCCGCTGATTTTCACAGGCTGCCGGATGACGATTCGCTTTCCGTTGAAGAACAGCGGATTGGTAACGAGCGCTTGCGCCGTCGTCGCGATGCGGTCGGGTGCCTGCGCCGCTCCAGGTGCGGCAATGAGGAGCGCTGCCCCCAGGGAGATCACGAATCTACGCAAGATCCTTCCGGCCTGCACGTGTCAGCACGATTGCCAGCGCGAGAAATAGAAGCCCTCCAGCAATTGTACCGACAGTCCCGTTGTGAAGGAACGGGATCAACCCCAGCGTTTCGGCATCGTCGGCCGCCGGAATTACATTCCTGCCAAACAGCGCCGCGTAGAGAATGCCCGCGAGAGAGCCGCCTGCGATCAGGCCGGAACTGAACAGCGTGCCGGCACTGATTTCCGATTCCTGCGACTTACCAGTCTTCCGCTCGACCAGCCAGCGGACGATGCCGCCGGCAAAAATCGGGGCGGTGGTGGCAATCGGCAGATAAGACCCGACCGCGAACGAGAGCGACCGAATACCGCACAGCTCCAGCGTCACGGAAATGAATACGCCGACCAAGACCAGTCCCCATGGAAGGTTCTGGCTCAAGAGGCCCTTGATAATCGTCGCCATCAAAGTCGCCTGTGGTGCCGGGAGCGAGGGGGACCCGATCTGCATGATGCGGTGGAGATAGAGCGTCGTCATCCCGATGACGAACGACGCGGCGAGGACACCGATTATCAATCCGACCTGCTGGCGAATGGGCGTCGCGCCAACAATGAATCCAGTTTTCAGATCCTGTGATGTCGCGCCCGCAATTGCCGCGGCGATGCAGACGACGGCGCCGACGCCAAGGGCGATCGGTGCATAGGCATCACCAAGCCAGCCGACCCCGACAAAAATCGTGCAGGTGAGGATCAGTGTGGCAATCGTCATCCCCGAAATGGGATTGGACGAATTGCCAATAAGGCCCGTGATGCGTGACGAGACGGTCACGAAAAAGAACGAGAAGATGACGATGAGCGCAGCGGCGACAAAGTTCCACTGCATTGGCATGCCAGGAGTGACGGCGAGAAACAGCGCGATCAGCAGCGAACCAACCAGGACAACCATCAACGGCATATCGCGGCTGGTTCGCAACTGTCCGCCCGCGGCGGTTCCCGCGCCGAACTCCTTCACGCTTTCCCGGAATGAGGAGACGATCGTCGGCAGCGTTCGCGCCAGCGTGATCAGACCCGCGGCGAGCACGGCGCCGGCGCCGGTGTATCGAATGTAAGCGCTCCAGAGCTGACGCGCAGACATTTGATCGATGCGGAAACCGGTCGCGGGAACGGGAGGGAACGGCACCGTCATGTAGTTGCCGAGGATCGAGAGAAGAGGAAGCAGGACGAGCCACGACAGCACACCGCCTGCGAACATGACCCCGGCGATGCGCGGTCCGATCACGTAGCCGACACCCATGTACTCCGGCGACAAATCGAGATTCAACGTTGCGTTCGGAAAGACGCCGGTGCGTGCCACCGTGTAACCAATAGCCGTCGGGAAGATCTGGAAGATCCACGACAGCGATTTCCACAACGCGCCGGTTCCGAGTCCCATGAACACGGTCCGCGCGAGTGCGCCGCCACGCTCACCCGCGACGAGGACATCGGCGCACGCGGTGCCTTCGGGGTACGGCAGCACGCCGTGTTCCTTCTCGATGAGCGCGCGACGGAGCGGCACCATCATGAGCACGCCGAGAATGCCGCCGGCG
>Ga0310890_10000414_pt1 | contig 13916 bp, 10 predicted proteins | sample T20D3metaG_FD_203751 | JGI IMG/M metagenome (GOLD analysis project Ga0310890, IMG submission 203751) | Lab incubated soil microbial communities from West Virginia University Organic Research Farm, Morgantown, WV, United States - T20D3 | ecosystem: Environmental > Terrestrial > Soil >... | reverse complement strand
CGGCCGCACGAGCCGCACGGTCGTACTCGACTCCCACCTGTCGGAAACCGACCCAGCTCCGGAGGCCGCGCACGAAGCGCTGGCTCTCGGGCATGCGCCGCAGCTCGTCGACGACCACGCGGTCCATCACACAAAAATCTCCGGAATCGAGGGGAATCCTCGTCTCCGAGAGGCTTCTGAGCAGGCGGTAGAACAGGAAGTAGGTGGCGCGGAGGAGCACGCCTTCCTTGCGGTTCCGACGGATGGCATAGACCACGTCAAAACCTTCTGCCCACTTGTCGAAGAAGGGGGACAGCTGCTCGGGCGGGTCCTGGAGATCGGCATCGAGCACGACGACCACGTCGCCGCCCGCGGCGTGAATCGCCGTCCACAGCGCCGTCTGGTGGCCGAAATTACGCGCGAGCGCGATTCCCTTGAAGCGCGGATCGCGGCGATGGAACTCCTCGATCGATGACCAGGTACTGTCCGTGGAACCGTCGTCCACGAGTACGACTTCCCACGGCACGCCCCACGATTCGGCGGCGCGCGTCAGCCGCTCGGCGAGCTGATCCAGGACCTCTTCCTCGTTGAAGCAGGGAATGAGGACCGAGACGAGGCGGACGCTGGCGAAACTGCGCGGGGCGGGAGAGTGTCCCATGAGAGTAGTTCTTACTGGTGTTCTAGCTGGTACGGCAACGTACCGGGTGCTTTCGGAGCCAGGACCACGTACTCATCGAAGCGAGCGGCGAATACGTAATTCGAACGAACGTACGCTCCCGTGAGCCGATCGCGGGTTTCATCCAGAAGCCGAGCCTCGGTATCAAGGGAGTCATAGTGCGGGGTGGAGAGCCACCGTCCGAGTTGCTTGACCGGTGTCAGCTCGATGCTCGTACGCGGAGTGTTCGGATCCAGCCCATAGAGCCGCTGGTAATCCGGTGACTGAATGACGACGAGTGCATCCTTGTGCTTTCGCAAGTAGTTCGAGTCCGGCTGGCTGAACTCGGTATAGAGAAGGTCGTCCATCTTGTAGTCTTCAGGCCGGACGCCAACGCGAGGCGATATGTCCCAGGCTCTCCCATAAAACAGCACCGGCTGATGAGATCGACCGGGCGCGGCGAGGTAGCGTCCCAACGCGACGAGGTCGGCTCGTGGGTGCGTCCGTTCGAATTCGATGCTGCGGACGCGAGTGGTGCCATCATCGGTGCCGCGAGGCACGGCGGTGAGCGTATCGATGAGACCGTCAACGTAGCCCACGGCGTACCGGCTGCCCATCGGAGCGTTCCCCACGAGCATCGTGACGGAGGCGGTGGCGGCAAGCGCGAATGCTCCGCGATATTGGCCAGGTGTCAGACTGAACGCGTTCATCGGCAGTCGCAACAGGACGGCCAGCATCAGTGGCAGGAATCCAGGATTCAGATGCCACAGGTCGGCGCGCGTCAGCCCGCTCCGCAGTGCCACCAGGGCAAACAGCACAGCCCCCAGCAAGAGACGATCGCCGGACGCAAGCTGTCGCCCGGGTCCGGGTCGCCAGCCCTTTCCGATGCTCAGGCAGGCGATCAGGAGAAGTCCGAAGAGCGCCAGTGAATTGACTGTCCAATAGAAGCGGAAACCAGCGTGGCCCGATGACATCATCTTGACGATGTCAGTTGCATGCGCGATGTAGGAGGGCACGTGACTCCGCAGAACGGCGGTCACGACGACGAGCCATACGATGGCACTGCCCATGAAGAGCATCGCGGCAGGTCGCACGCCAGTGAGTTGCCGTTCCCGCAGGGCCGCCAGCACATACATTCCGGAGATCGCTGCAAGTGCGGCCAGTGCGTATTCGTGCGCATACGCGAGGTGAATTCCCAGTAACGCCGCGCACCAGAGGATCGTCCGCCGGTCAGGTGGACGATGCGCCGCAAGCACCACGATCAGAGATGGAATGAGCCATCTCATGGCGTTGTAGTTCAGCCCCAGAGTCGTATTCCAGAGAATCGGTAGCAGCATCAGGAACGTGAGGTAGCGCCGTCCTCGATGCGGTACGAAGTACTGAAGCACGGCCATCAGAATCAAGGACTGAAGGCCTTCAACGAGTGCCAGGAAACCGTAGAAGGACGCCATGCTGAAGCCGATCAGCTGGTTCCATACCCAGAGCGGGTAGAGCATCAGGGGCCCGTACAGGAACGCGAAGTCCCGATACGGTACCTGCCCACCGTTCATCCGGTTCAGCGCCAGGAGGAAGTACTGATCTTCGATGTACGGCCCATAGCGGGAGAGGAAGGGCGGAAAGAAGGCGAGCGCGAACAACGCGAAGACGATGAGCAGTTCCCGCCAGTTCAGATGCCCCGCTGTGGCCACAGGATAGGGGGCGGTGCGCGGCGACAGGCTCGCGGGGCCGGTCTGTTCCTTCCATCCCGCCCAGGTGGCCACCACGATGACCAGCATCGTCCAGGCGGCAGCGACCCAGTACGCGGCGACGGTGTTGTAGCCGTCCGCGGCGGCAGCACTGAAAAGGTCGGGATTTGATGGAACGAGGCGAGGAACGAACAGCAGCGCAACCACCAGCCCGCCGTACAGCACGACGGCCAGCATCCCGTCGCGGAGACGGGGGCGGGACGCCGTCAACGTCTGCACAGTGCTCACGAAGCGGAAAACCTCCGCAGCCTTGTCGGTCGCAGGCCCGGCAGCACACAGAGCACCAGCCAGCCGGCGATGGCGCCGCCGATGATCACGGCATCCCAGAGCAGGCTCGCCGCCATGACGGGGCCCGGGAGGCCTCCGAAAGGTCGGAGAAGCGCGACGAGCGCCGACTCGCGGATGCCGATTCCGGCTATGCCAATCGGGATGTAGGCGATCAGCTTTGCTGCCGGCCAGGTCACGAACCATGCAGCGTACGAGGCGTGTACGCCGACGATTGAGCCCATGTACGCATTCATCGACAACAGCACGCCCTGAATCAGCACTGAGAGCAGCAACGCAGTCGCCACGAGTCCGGGCTGTTCGAGCAGCACCTGAGAGGCGCTGCGTACGCTGGCCAGACGCGGATTGCTCGATCGCTTCAGGAACGCGATCACGGCGACTGAACCCGCGACCCCTGCCGCCACGAGCGCGAGGCTTCCCCAGAGAATCGACGCAACGGCGGCGGAGCCGCCGCCCATCCAGATGAAGCCGATGAACGTGAGCACCACCAGTGCCGCCGTATCGACCATCCGGTCAACGATGCTCGTCACCACGATCGCCGCGGGTCGGCCGGAGTCGTTGATCGCCACTCCGGCACGCACGACGTCGCCGCCGATCATCCCGAGCGGACTCAGGTTGCCGACCAGCCCGGTGAAATGCGCCTGTAGCGCCTTCATGAACGGCAGGTTCATCTCGCGGCCCATGAGCATCCGCCACTTGAACGCGGCAGCCAGGTGGCACAGAAGAAACACGCCCAGCGAGCCGATCAGCACGGTGGGAGATGACTGTGCCAGCGCCGCCCGCAGGGTTCCCGCAGGTAAGAATGAGATCACGATCGCCAGGAGGACGATCGACCCCGCAACGCGGAGCGGGCGCCAGCGACGGCTCATTTCGACGACGAGGCCGTCAACTGCAGACGGGCGATCATGTCCGCGAGCAGGCCGACCGACCAGACGATGACGGCAGCCAGGAACGCCATCACGGCTGTTTCCGAGAGATTCCAGAGGAAGATGTCGTAGACGAATTTCACGACGCCAATGAGGAAGAGGAATCCTCCGAGCGGCAGGAACACCTTCAGCGGATTGAACAGGACAACGGTCCGCAGCACGAGCATCAGGAACGCGTTGAAATCCGAGGGACGGATCTTCGAGGATCCGACTCGCGGCGCACAGACCACGGGCGTGTACGTCACCCGATGGTTGGTGCACAGCATTGCCAGCGTGATCGTGCTCGTGAATGAGAAGCCGGACGGCAGCAGGTGAATGAACTTCATGAGCGTCGAGCGGCGCATCACGCGAAGACCTGAATTCAGGTCGGGGATGTGCCGTCCGCTCAAATAGCTCGCGAGACCGTTCAGGAACATCTTTGCCGGTCTGCGGATTCGGGCGATGCTGACGTCACTCATCGCCCGGCTCCCGACGACCATGTCCACGCCGGTCATCAACTCGAGCAGCATGGGAATCTGCTCTGGCGGATAGGTCCCGTCCGCATCGGTGATGACGACGCAGTCGGACTTCGTCGCGTTGATTCCGGCCTTGAGGGCGGCGCCATACCCGCCATTCTCGGAGAGCCTGATGACGCGCGCGCCGTGCTCCTCGGCCTCGCGCGCCGTGTCGTCGGTTGACCCGTCGTCTACGACGACGACGTCGAATGCGAACGGCGTGGCGCCGAGAGCGGCCTTGACCCGGCGAACGATCGCCCCGACGCCTCCGGCCTCGTTGAAGGCAGGAATGACGACCGCCACGTCGACGCGGGTAGCCGACTCGATGTCGCCGAGGCCGCCGGCCGGGCGATCAAGGACCGTAACCGTCTGCTGACTGCTGTCGCTCACTCAGATCTCCGAGTTTCGGTACTGCTGCAATGGCCATTCCCTGAGACGCCGCCCGAGGGGCACCCAAAAACCCCAGCAACCGCGGATCCGAAAGGCCAAGTATTCTGGGAACCGCGGGCTCACCCGGCACCGGCCAGACTACCCGACAATAGTCTGCCCGATTTGGACTATCTGTCTGGACGGAGCGCGCCGGGCCAATGGGGGAAGCGTCGCTGCGATGAAATCGGCGGAATTTCGCGGTTTTTGCTGGATGGCATGAATCAGGGATCGTTCGGGCACTTTCCGGGCCGGGGGTCCGAGATATGAGGCCGCTCAAGATTGCGATGCTGACCACGTTCTACCCGCCGCACAACTTCGGCGGGGACGGAATCGGCATTCAGCGGCTGTCGCACGGTCTCGCACGCCGCGGCTGCGAGGTGACGGTCATCCACGACACCGACGCGTGGAGGGTCCTCGCGGACGGATCCGAGCCGGAGCCTGGGACCGAACCCTCAGGAGTACGGGTCATCCGCCTGCGGAGCCGCCTGCCGCTCGTGTCGACGTTCCTCACCCAGCAGCTTGGACGGCCGGTGGTGAACGGGAACCGCATCGCCGAACTGCTGGAGCAAGGGGATTTCGACATTGTCAACTTCCACAACGTGTCGCTCATCGGTGGCCCTGGCCTGTGGAAGTACGGGCGCGGCTTGAAGCTGCATATGGCGCACGAACACTGGCTCGTGTGCCCGATGCACGTGCTGTGGCGTATGGGCCGTGAACGCTGCGACGAGCAGCGGTGCCTGCCGTGCACGCTCGCGCACAAGCGACCGCCACAGCTCTGGCGCTGGACCGACTACCTCGAACGGGAGGCGCATCACGTCGACTCCTTCATCGCCATGTCGGAGTTCTCGCGTCAGAAGCACGCCGAGTTTGGTTTCACGCGTGAGATGGACGTGCTGCCGTATTTCCTTCCCGACCTTGACGCTGAATCACCTGGCGACGCGGCCGAGGAGCCTCCAGTTCATGACCGGCCATTCTTCCTGTTCGTCGGGCGGCTCGAGCGTATCAAGGGCCTTGACGAGGTCATTCGCGCGTTTCCGAAGGTGACCGGCGCCGACCTCCTGATTGCGGGTGACGGCGACTATGCAGCGACACTAAGGGCGCAGGCGGCCGGCAATTCACGCATTCATTTCCTCGGACGCGTCGACTCAGCGCGGTTATCGCGCTACTACAAGCAGGCGCTGGCTCTTGTCGTCCCGTCGGTCTGCTTCGAGACGTTCGGCATCATCCTCATCGAAGCCTTCCGTCAGGGTACGCCGGTGATCGCGCGGCGGCTCGGTCCGTTCCCGGAGATCGTGGAGGCGGCGGGCAGTGGAGACCTGTTTGAAACCGAGGACGATCTCGTCGCATCGCTGCGGCGATTCCTCGGCGACAGCGAGCGACGCGAGCGCCTGGGCGCACAGGGCCGCGAAGCGTTCAATCGACGCTGGTGCGAAAGCGTCGTCGTCCCAGGCTATCTGGAAATCGTGGCCCGCGCGGCCAACAGGCGGGGGAACGCTGACCTCGCAACACGGGCGCGGACAATTGGAGCATACACAGCATGAAGGTACTCGTTACCGGCGGCGCCGGATTCATTGGTTCCCACCTTTCGGAAGCGCTGATTCGGCGCGGCGATTCGGTCGTGGTGCTGGACGACCTCTCGACAGGACTTCGCGAGAACATCGCGCCGCTCGAATCGGGCGGGGCGTTGCGATTTGTCGAGGGCAGCTGCCTGGATCCGCGCAACGTGGATCGCCTGGTGGAGGAGTCTGATCTCGTCGTCCATCTGGCAGCCGCCGTGGGCGTGAGGCTCATCGTCGAGCGCCCGGTCCACACGATTGAGACCAACGTCCGCGCCACCGAGATCGTGCTCGAGTCGGCGGCGAGGCGGAACAGGCCCGTTGTAATCGCGTCCACCTCCGAGGTCTACGGGAAGAGCGCGAAGGTTCCCTTCATGGAGGAGGACGACATCAGCCTTGGCGCGACCAGCCGATCGCGCTGGGCCTATGCCTGCTCCAAGGCGCTGGACGAGTGGCTGGCGCTCGCGTACGCGGCCGAGCGGAACGCCGAGGTCGTGATCGTCAGGTTCTTCAACACCGTGGGACCGCGGCAGACCGGCAGATACGGGATGGTCCTCCCGAATTTTGCCCGGCAGGCGTTGCTCGGCGAGCCGATCACCGTCTACGGCGACGGCACACAGTCCCGATGCTTCGGCCACGTCAAGGATGCCGTCGAAGCGCTGCTTCGTCTCGCGACGGCGCCTGCTGCTCGTGGCCGTGTGTTCAACATCGGCAACGACGAGGAGGTCAGCATGCTCGAACTGGCCAGGCGTGTTCGTGATGCCGCGGGCTCGCGATCGGAGATCGTGCTGATCCCGTATGAGCAGGCCTACACCGCTGGATTCGAGGACATGCCGCGGCGGGTTCCCGATCTCACCCGGCTGGAGGCGACCTGCGGTTTCCGGCCGCGGACGCCGCTCGCGACAATCATTGAGGACGTGCTCGCCGATCTTCGCGCACGGCTCGAGGTCTCCACCGTCTGAGAATGAAGGCCATCCTCACCTGGCACGCGATTGACGAATCCCGATCGCCCATCAGCGTGAGCAGGCAGGTCTTCGCCGATCAGGTGGCGTTTCTCGCGTCCGGCCGTGTTCGTGTCGTACCTCTGAGTTCGATTCTCGCGGCGTCAGGAGACGCTATTGCCCTGACGTTCGATGATGCCTTTACGAGTTTTTCCGAAGTGGCCTGGCCGGCACTCCGGGATGCCGGACTGCCGGCGACCGTGTTCGTGGTCACTGATCGTGTCGGCGAACGCAATCGTTGGGATGGTGGCCCGGCGCCGGGGATTCCGGATCTTCCGCTTGCCGACTGGAACACGCTTGGGAGTCTCGCCACCGAGGGAGTGGAGATTGGGTGTCATTCGCGGCGTCATCCACGCCTGGACACCGTCACCGATGCTGCGCTGGAGGAGGAGACGCTCGGGGCCCGTGAGATTCTTCGCTCCCGCCTGGGAGTCGTCCCTGCGAGCTACTGTTACCCGTACGGGCGTGCCGGTGCACGGGAACGCGATGCGGTGGCGCGCCATTTCGAGCGAGCCGTCACGGTCGAGCATCGATTGCTGGGGAGCGAAGAGGATCCGTTCTTCCTGCCGCGCCTCGACGCCTACTACTTCAACCGGACCGGCGCTCTCGACAAGTACGGACACTCTGAATTTGCAGCCCGCGTGATGGTGAGAGGTGCCCTGAGGCGAGCGAGGCAGCTCGTCACGAGCTGACGCGCTGATGCAGTTTCTGCGATCGCGCCGCTGGCGCATCTTCCTGATCGTGTGGATGGTGTATTCGCTGCACTTCGCGACCAACGTCGTGCGCGAACACTATCCGGCCTTCAGTCTTGCCGAGCATGGCACGCTGCGCGTGGACGAGTATCAGGGGTTTCACACCGACATCTTCGTGCACCGGGATGGTCATTCGCACATCAACAACCAGGTTCTGGTGTCGGTGCTCGCCGCGGCTCCGCTTCTGGTCTTCGATCCCGTGCTTGACGCATTGGAACGTCACAGCAAGGCGGAGGTCGCCAGGCACGGCGTGACCAACACGGAATACCGCACCAGCAGGAAGAACGCCGCCCGTCTCTATCAAATGACGAGGGAGCGCGGACTCGATCTCCGATTTGGCGCGGCGACCGCCATTACAACGGTGTTCTTCATGGCGCCGTTGACGGCGCTGTTCATGGTGTTCTTTTATGGTCAGCTCCGGGAGCGCACTGTCGACCCCGATCCGGCGGCGGGCCTCACGCTGCTGCTCGCGTTTGGCACGCCCCTCTTCTTCCGGTCAACCGGGCTGAATCACAACATGTTCGTCATGTATGGCATGTTCGCGGCGTTCGCGCTGCTCTGGGTGAAGCCGGGGATGGAGTTTCCGGTATCGCGCCAGCGCCGGCTGCTCGCAGGCTTCTGGGGCGGTGTCACGCTTGCGACGGACTACATTGGCGCGTTGATCCTGCCGCTGCTGTACGCCTATCTCGTAATCCCGCGTGCGCTGCAGTCGTCATGGAAGACGTCGCTTCGAGAGTCGCTCGACATGGTTGCTGGCAGCCTCCTGCCGGTCGCGTTCCTCCTGTACACACAATGGTCGATGTTCGGTGACCCGTTTCTTCCCGCGCAGCACTGGATGCCGAAGGCGAACGAGTACGCCTTTCGCGGCGCACAGGGTTTCACGATGCCAGAGTGGGATCTCCTGCTGCAGAACCTCTTCCACCCGGGATTTGGCCTGTACGTCTGGGGACCAGTGCTCGCGCTCGCGCTCGTTCCCGCGTGGTGGTACCGAAGCGACTCCCTGATTCTGCCGCGGCGGGAACGCCGCTTCGTCGCAGTGGCCTTCGTGCTTCTGCTGCTGTTCGCTTCAGCGAATCAGTACGCCCGGCTGCAGTGGAACAGCGGCTTCCGGTATCTGGTGCCGCTCGTGCCGTTTCTCCTCCTGGCGCTGTCGGATCACTGGATACGCCTCCCGCGTCTTGCCAGGGCGGCGATCGCCGTGCCACTGGTGTTGCATTCCTGGGTGCTGGCCGCGTTTCGGGAGCCTGTCCCCGTTTCCTGGAGCCTGTTCGGGTCGGAGGGTGTGCAGCTTCCCTGGTTCCGGGTCCTGCGGCTTACCGCCGCACCGGGCAGCGCCTTGTCGAACGCGGGCTGGCTGCCGGGAGTGATGGTGTTGACGACGGTCATCGTGGCGGTGGCCATCTGGCAATACGGTGCCCGTCTCGAGCGGCGCCGCGAGGTATTGGGGTGACGAATCGGATGCAGGTCGAAGAGCCCGCCTTTATCGTGCTCGGCGGTGGCCCTGCCGGCCTGGCGGCCGCGTATAAGCTGACGCGGCGCGGCTGGCGCCAGGTCACTGTTCTTGAACGTGGAGCCAGGGTCGGCGGCAATGCGGGCAGCCGCGTGATCGATGGAATTCCGGTTGACTTCGGCAGCCACCGATTGCACCCGACGACATCGCCGGATCTTCTGGCGGACATCCAGTCCCTTCTCGGAGCCGACCTGCTGGATCGCCCGCGTCATGGACGAATCCGGCTTCGCGGACGCTGGGTGCACTTTCCGCTGAAGCCGCTCGACCTCGCGTTGAGACTTCCGCCTTCGTTCATTGCCGGGGTGGGCGCTGACGCCGTCCTCAAGCGAGTACGCACGCACCACAACGGCGGGCCGAGCTTTGCGTCCGTGCTGGAGCAGGGGCTCGGGCGAACAATCTGCCGGGATTTCTATTTCCCCTACGCACAGAAGATCTGGGGAGTGCCTCCCGAGTCGCTCGATGCCGAACAGGCACGGCGGCGAGTGTCGAGTGGATCGCTGGGAAAGATGATCCGGCGCGTCGCCGGCGCGCTGCCAGGGGTTCGCAAGCCTCGGGGTGCCGGCCGGTTCTTCTACCCGAAAAAGGGCTTCGGACAGATAAGCGATGTGTTCCACCGCGCCGCGGAATCGTCGGGGGCGCGGGTCCTCCTGGACACCACCGTTACGGCTGTCTCGGTGGAGGGCGGACAAGTACGCGGCGTGGAAGTCGAGAGCGATGGCGAACGGCGAATGCTGCCAGCCACGTACGTCCTGTCGACCATTCCGTTGACGGTCCTGGCGCGGCTCGTTCGCTCCGACGATTCATCCGCACCGGCGACGGCAGCCGCCGCGTTGCAGCAGCGCTCGATGGTGCTCGTGTACCTGACGCTCGACGCGGATCAGTTCACCGAGTTCGACGCACACTACTTCCCTGAAGCGTCCATCAGGATTACGCGTCTGTCGGAGCCCAAGAACTATTCGTTGACCGATCGTCCGGGGCGGACCGTTCTCTGCGCCGAGCTGCCGTGCACGCTTGGCGGTCCGGAATGGTCGATGAGCGAGGCCGATCTCGGCGCGCTCGTGTGCCGGGACCTCGAGCAGGCTGGCCTTGCGCCCGTGCCTCGCGTGCTTTCCGTCAGCGTCGAACGCCTGCCGCACGCCTATCCGCTCTATACCCAGGGGTATCGTGAGGCGTTCGAGGCCATCGATCACTGGCTCGGCGGGATCGAAGGACTGGTGACGTTCGGGCGGCAGGGGCTCTTCGTGCACGACAACACCCATCACACCATGGCGATGGCGTATGCCCTCGTCGAGTGCATCGGTCGCGATGGCGTGTTTGACCGCGGCCGTTGGGCCGAGGCTCGTCGAGGGTTCGAGAAGAATGTCGTTGAAGACTGAGTCACGAACCCTTCATGTCGGCATTGATGCAACCAGCTGGCGTAATGATCGCGGATACGGCCGGTTTACCAGGGAGCTTGTGACCGCGCTCGCCGCGCGTGATTCAGGATTTCGCTACACGTTGTTCTTCGATCAGATGGTGGCGGAGTCGGTCCCCGCCGGTGTGGAAGTCGTCAGCGCTCAGTCTGGACGCAACCTGACTGAATCGGCTGTGGGGTCGTCGTCCCGTTCTCTCGGCTATCTCCTGCAGATGGGCCGGTTGACACAGCGATCGCGCTGCGACGTGCTGTTTTTTCCGACTGTCTACTCGTTTTTCCCCGTGCTCTCTCGTGTACCGTGCGTGATTTGCTATCACGATGCCACGGCGGAGCGGTTTCCTCAGTTTGTATTTCCAACGAAGCTGAATCAGCGGCTGTGGCGGGTCAAGACCGCCCTGGCGAAGCTGCAGACCACACGCGCCATGACGATCTCGCAATCGTCAGCGGAGGACGTCGAACAGATCCTGCGGATTCCACGCGAGCGGATCGACGTCATCACAGAAGGCGCTGACTCCGTGTTCCGCGTCATCGACGATCCGGCGATCCCGGCGGCCGAACGCCGCCGACACGGCATACCGGAATCGGCGACCCTCCTCGTGTATGTCGGCGGGTTGAATCCCCACAAGAACCTGCTTGCGCTGCTTCGTGCCCTGCCTGACGTCATCGCCGCGCAGCCGGACACTCATCTGGCGATCGTCGGTGATACGTCAGGAAAAGGCTTCTGGGACAACGTTGCGGCGCTCGAAGAATTCGTTCGTCGTCATCCACCATTGGAGCAGCGCGTGCACTTCACGGGCTACCTCGATGATGAGCGTCTGGTGGCGCTGTTGAATGGAGCCGCCGCGCTCGTGTTCCCCTCATTGTGGGAAGGATTCGGCCTGCCGGCGGTGGAAGCCATGTCGTGCGGAACTCCCGTCCTCGCGAGCCGGTGCAGCAGCCTTCCGGAAGTAGTCGGCGACGCGGGAATGTTCTTCGACCCGAACAGCTCTTCGTCGATTGCCGACTGTCTGCTGAAGTTCATCGGCGATCGTGAAAGCTGGCCGCGCTTTCGCGAGAGAGCCCTGGCGCGTGCGCCTCTGTTCAGCTGGGAGAAGGCCGCGCGGCTCGCGGAGGACTCTTTCCGCCGGTGCTACGAGACTCGACGATAGGCGTTCACGGACAACGGCGCACGCTGATGGCGCCACCCTCGACCGTTCCTTCGAACGTCTGGATTTCGCGGCACTCAGCCTGCAGCAGCGCCCACAACTTCGGCTCATCCACCTCGATGTATGAGCCAAACGTGTAGATCACCCACACGCGCCCGTGCTTCGTGCGCAGCGCCTCGAGTTCGTCGGCTGCTTCGACCCGTTCCCAGGGCCTTCCGAGGTAACGCAAGACCGGCAAGGCAGACGTTTCGGCGATGGCCGCCGCCGGGTCGTTCCCTCTTCTCTGCTCGACGAACCTCACGGCCTCTTGATAGTCCTGCTTGGGGAAGCGATAGCCGTACGGAAGGGATCGCAGCGAAAGCGCGACGACTCCAGCGGTGACGAGCGCGACTCCTGCCGTTGCGTACCGCTGTCTGGTGAATGTGCCGGCCCTGGTTGTTGCAAACCTCTCGGCGATCCATGCCGCGCCACGCACCGTCATCAACAATCCGAATCCAATGGCAAAGAACACGAATCGAGGCCTGATTGGACGGCCCATGGCGACCATGACGAGCAGCGTCGCCGGCACCGGAATCAGAAACAGGAGCGCGACGATCGCCCGTTGCCTGAAGTAACTCCAGGCACCGGCGGCGAACACGAGCCCGCCGAGAGCGACCGCCCACAGCTGTCCAAAGCCGACCTGCAACCCCCTCAACGCCGCCAGCACGGCCCAGACTGGCGTGGCGACTTCGGCCGCGGAGCCAGCGGTGCCGCTCGTTGTGAAGAATGTTCCAACGTCTCCCAGCATCGGTGCGTACAGCAAGACCGTCAGTACGCCGGCACCCACGAACGCTCCGGCCAGCGCCTTCCACTCGTGACGCACCCGTGTTGCGGAGTTCATCAGGAGCGGGTCGACCACACACACCGCGGCATGGCTCACGCACACCAGCACCATGGTCAGATGCGAGTAAGCCCCCAGGGCGATGGACACTGCGTAGAGTCCGAGCCACGACCGGTGCCCGGAGTCCAGCCAGCGGATGAGCGCGAGCGTCGAAAGCAGCACGCACACCAGCAGCAGGGTGTAGCCTCTGGCGTTCTGCGAAAACCAGATGTGATGGTAGGAAAAGGTCAACATCACAGCCGCGGCCGCTGCTTCAATCTTGTTGGTGACTGAGCGGCCGAGCACGTACAGCAACGGAATGGCTGCGACGCCGAAGAGCGCCGACGGCAGACGCAGCGCCCACGGCTCATCGCCAAACACGGAGATCGCAACCCGTGCGAGCACCGAGTACAACGGGTGATCGTTGTTGCTCGGAAAATGCGTGACGATCTGTCCCAGTGGATGACGAACGGAATCCAGAAGCGTTGCGATTTCGTCGAACCACAACCCCGTGTCCAGGCGGTACAGCCGCAGACCCGCGGCGATGGCGACCAGGACGGCGAGCAACGTGAACTCCGTACGGATCTTCACGTTCACAACCGAATGCTGCCGCGCAGGAGGCCAATCAGTTCGCCACGCTGCCGCGCTGCCACAACCGCCATGGGCACACACGCCGCCACGGTTCCGATCAGAGGACCGCTTGCCTTCGTTGCGATGATGCCGGCCGCAAAACCGGCTGCCGTCACGCCCAGCACCGGGCCGGTGGTCACCCATATTCGCAGCCGGCCGACGTGGCGATTTGCAAACGCGATCGCCAGGGCAGTGTTGACGATGCCCCCCAGGACGATCGCCGCTGCGGCGCCGACACTTCCTGTCTGATAGCCGAGCACCGCGGCTGACGTGACCGTCACCGCGGCGGATCCCGTGGATGCAGCGAAATCCCATTGCTGCTTGCCTGCCGCGATCAGGCTGAAGCGGAAGTGTCCGCTGAACCACGCGATTGGAATCATCCACACCGCAATCTGAAACGGCAGGACCGCTGAGACATACGGGCCGCCGTACAGGAGCGGAATGAGGATCGGAGCGGCGAAGGTTCCGCCAAGCGCGATCAGGCAGGCCGGCCACAACGAGTTGGCCATCGACCGCGTCACCAGCACGCGCCAGGC
>Ga0310890_10000412_pt1 | contig 13967 bp, 10 predicted proteins | sample T20D3metaG_FD_203751 | JGI IMG/M metagenome (GOLD analysis project Ga0310890, IMG submission 203751) | Lab incubated soil microbial communities from West Virginia University Organic Research Farm, Morgantown, WV, United States - T20D3 | ecosystem: Environmental > Terrestrial > Soil >... | reverse complement strand
GATCGAATCCGGGCGCGAGCAACTGCGACAGCGCTTCCGGATCGACGAGCAGGATCGCTTCCTTCGGCGTGACCAGCTTCTCCTTCACCATGTCGGTGGCGATCACCACGGCCGCGTAACCCGTGCGTTTGCCGCTGCGCGTCTGCAGCATGAAGAGCTTCTCGTCCTGGATCGTGAACTCGAAGTCCTGGATGTCCTTGTAGTTCCGCTCGAGCCGCGTCGTGATCTCGCGCAGCTGCTTGTAGGCCTTCGGCATCACCCGCTCGAGCTCGGCGATCGGTTGCGGCGTGCGAATGCCGGCGACGACGTCTTCGCCCTGGGCGTTGATCAGGAATTCACCGAAGAACTCCTTGGCGCCGGTCGCGGGATTGCGCGTGAAGCCGACGCCGGTGCCGGACCGATCGCCGGTGTTGCCGAACACCATCATCTGCACGTTGACGGCGGTGCCGATCGAATCGGGAATGTCGTAAATGCGGCGGTATTCCTTCGCGCGCGCGTTGTTCCACGAGCGGAACACGGCGTTGCGCGCGCCGCGCAGTTGATCCATCGGATCCTGTGGAAACTCTTTCTTCGTGTGCTCCCGGACGACGCGCTTATACGACTGAACGACGTCACGTAACGCCGCCTCGTCCAGATCCGTATCCAGCTTTGCCTTCTTCGTGTGCTTCGTGTTTTCGAATTCGTGTTCGAAGGCGGCCTTGGGAATCTCGAGCACGACGCTGCCGAACATCTGGATGAAGCGGCGATAGCTGTCGTAGGCGAAGCGGCCGTTGCCGGTCCACGCCTTCAGGCCTTCGACGGTCTTGTCGTTGAGTCCGAGGTTGAGGATCGTGTCCATCATGCCGGGCATCGAGAACTTCGCGCCCGAACGCACCGAGACAAGCAGCGGCCGCTTCTCCGAGCCCAGCTCCGCGCCGGCGGACTTTTCGAGCTTGCGCAACTGCGCGATCATCTCGGTTTCGATGTTCTGCGGCAGCTTGCTGTGGTTCGCGTAATAGATGTTGCACGCATCGGTCGAAATCGTGAAGCCGGCCGGCACCGGCAGGCCCGCATTCGTCATCTCGGCGAGGCCCGCGCCCTTGCCGCCGAGGGTGTCCTTCATCGATCGGTTGCCGTCGGCCTTGCCGTTTCCGAAAAAATAGACGAACTTCTTAGGAGTCTTTGAAGAAGAAGTCTTCGTGCGCTTCGTTGATTTCGTGGTCTTCGTGGTTGCCTTGTTCTTCGACATTACTCTCTACTTCTCCTCAGGAACTATTTCCGACACGTCCGCTAATTGAAGGATCAGGCCTTCAAGTCGTCGGAGCAGCCGAAGCCGCGCGTCGCGCAACTTCAGATCCTCCGCCATGACCATCACATCATCAAAGAATTTCGCGACCGCGGGACCGGCCTTGGCCGCCTCCGCGAACGCCTGTCGATAGCCGCTGCCGGATTTCACCGCCGCCTCGACGACCGGCGCGAGCCGATCCACCTCGGCCGCGAGCGCGAGTTCAGACGGCTCGGTCAGCTTGCCGCCTTGATCCGGCGTCGCTGCATCAAGGTTCTTGGCGATGTTGCGAACGCGCTTGAACAACACCGCGAGCTGTCGGAACTCCGCGCTCTCCGTAAACTCCGGAAGCACCTCGAGCTTTCGCTTCGCGACGAGTGGAGAGAGCTCCGTGATCTCAGCGTGGGTGACCGCCCTCACGTTTCGTGGATCGTAACCACGCTGTTCCAACACGAAACGAATGCGGTCACGCATGAATGCCCAGAACGCATCGTCCACCGTAGGGCCTTGTCCCGCCGAAGCGGCTGGCTGCGAAGGCGGAACGAGATCCGCGAGCGTCAGCCGCAGATCGAGACCGGTCAACTCCGGGAGATCCACGAGGATGCGGACGATGCCCTGGGCAGCGCGGCGCAACCCGTACGGATCGCGCGATCCGGTGGGCCGCTCGCCGGCGGCAAACATGCTGACGACGGTGTCGAGCTTGTCGGCGAGCGACACCGCTGCCCACGTAATCGCCGCCTTGCCCAATTGCTCCCTGGTTGGCGGTGCGGTCGCCTCGACGCCGACCGGCAGGTAGTGGAAGTAGATCGCCTTCCAGACTTCCTCGGGCCGTCCATCTTCGCGCGCGTAGATGCCGCCCATCGTGCCCTGCAACTCGGTGAGCTCGCGCACCATGTCGGTCGCGAGATCGGCCTTGCAGAGTTGCCCCGCCTCGCGCGCAAACGCCTCCGCTTGCGGCGCCTTGAATACCTTCGCCGCGATCTGCGCGGCCCGTTCGGCAACGCGCTCCGACTTCTGGAGATAGGTGCCGATCTTCTTGTGGAACAACACCGTATCGAGCCGGCGCTGATGTTCCGCCAGCGGCGTGCGGCGATCGCTGTGATAGAAAAACTGCGCGTCTCGAAGCCGCGCCGTGAGGACGCGCTCCATGTTGCGCGAGATCACGTCAGGCTGCTCCGACTCCATGTTGAGCACGGCGAGAAACACCGGCATCAACTTGCCCTGGTCGTTGGTGATCGGAAAGAAATGCTGATGATGAATCATCGTCGTCGTCAGCACTTCCTCGGGCAGCCGCAGGAATTCATCCGGGTACGATCCCGACGCGATGACCGGGTATTCGACGAGATCCGGCACTTCGTCGAGCATCCCTTGCCCGACCAGCGATCGCGCGATGCGTCCGCCGCGGCGGCGCGCTTCGGCATCGAGCTCGCGCGCGATGCGATCGTGGCGCTCGCTGCGATCGAGCATCACGAAATGCTCGGCGAGCCGCTTGCGATAGTCCTCGAAATTCTTGACCTTCACCGCGCGGCCGGGCCGGCCGCTGGTCGTGAGGAAGCGATGGCCGTAGGTCGACGCGCCGGAATGGATTTCCTGCACGCGCGGGCTGGAGGCCAGCGGCGATCGGCCGATGGTGAACGGCACAACGCGCCCGCCATACAAATACAGAATCCAGCGAATCGGCCGCCCAAACGGCAGCTCGCCCTTGCCGTCGTCGAGCATCGCATCCCAGCGCATCTGCTTCGGGAACGACATCCCGCGGAGCACGTTCGTCAACACCTCGGGCAACACATCGACCGTGGTCCTGCCGCGCTGATGCTTGCGCACGGCGATGTATTCACCTTTCGGCGTCTTCACGCGCTCGATCTGATCTTCGGTGGCGTACTGCTTCTTGACGAAGCCCGCCCCGGCGGGCGTGAGCGTGCCATCGGGTCCGAAAGCCGCCGTCACCGGCGGCCCGGTCACCAGCTCTTCGAGATCGGTTTGCCGCTCGGAGATCTTCGCGGAGCGCACGGTCAGTCGGCGCGGTGTGCTGAACGTTTCGATCGGTTCGTCGGTCGACAGCCGCGCTTCCTTGAGCTTGGCGTCGAGCACCGTGCCGAGCTGCGCCGTCAGTCCGGGCAGCCAACTGGCCGGGATTTCCTCCGTCCCGATTTCGAGCAGCAGTTCGCGCTCCATTACTTCCGCTCCCCCGATCCCTGATCCCCGATCCCTGATCCCTGATCCACGTACGCCCTGCAGATCGCGAGCGCGAGCTGGCGAACCCGGAGGATGTAGGCCATACGCTCGGTGACGCCAACGCTGCCGCTCGAATCGAGGAGGTTGAACAAGTGCGAGCACTTCAAGCAGTGTTCGAGCGCCGGCAGGATCAATCCAGCCTTCAACAGGTCCTCGCCGAACGTGTAGTTCTCATCGAACATGTGGCGATGGAAGGTTGAATAGCGCCCGGGATCGATGCCGGTCTGCTGGTTGAACGCGTACTTTGATTGTTCGACTTCTTCGCGCAGCCGGACCTCGCCGTACGTCTTCCCGCCGCCCCACTGCATGTCGAAGACGTTGTCCACCTTCTGCAGGAACATCGCGATGCGCTCCATGCCGTAGGTGATCTCGCACGAGATCGGCGACAGATCCATCCCGCCGACCTGCTGGAAATAGGTGAACTGCGTGATCTCGGTGCCGTCGAGCATCACCTGCCAGCCGATGCCCCAGGCGCCGAGCGTCGGCGACTCCCAGTTGTCTTCCTCGAAGCGAATGTCGTGCTGCCGCGGATTGATGCCGACCGCCTCGAGGCTGTCGAGATAGATCTGCTGCACTTCATCGGGCGACGGCTTCAGGATCACCTGCAATTGGTGATGCTTGAACAACCGGTTCGGATTCTGCCCAAACCGCCCGTCATCGGGACGACGTGACGGCTGGATGTAGGCGACATTCCACGGCGTCGATCCGAGCACGCGCAGTAGCGTTTCAGGATGCGAGGTGCCCGCGCCCACTTCGACATCGAGCGGCTGTTGAATCAGGCAGCCCTGCGATGCCCAGAAGTGCTGCAGCTTGAGAATCAGGTCCTGGAACGTCACGTCACGAACGCCGCAGCTCGTTCAACACGCGAACGGACCGTGGCTCCCTTTCGAGGTGCATCGATATCAGCTTCCGATGAATGAGCTCAATCTCCCGCAACACGCGGCGGCTCGCGCCCAGTGACTCGACGTCGCGAGGCGCGCACGTCCTGACGCCGTCGAGGAACGTCGCCGCTCCGCTCGAGAGCTCCAAATCAGGCGGATAGACGCCCTGCAGCCGCAGCAACCAGCATTCGAAATACCGCGCCAGCGCTTCCACCGGCGCGCCACTCAGCAACGCCTCGAGTGACGAGGTGCCGAGCCGATACAACCGCTCGTCCACATCCGCCTCGGCCGCGCACTCGTCGATCAACTCGGCGAAGTAATGGCTGTAGCCGAGCGCCTCCGGGCTGACCGCCGACAGCGGCGATCGCACCGGCTCCGCATAATTCAACCCGACCAGCTCGCGCCGTTCCTTCTCGAAGTACGACACGCGTACTTCGGTCAGCGGTTCGAGCGCGGCGCCAAACCGTTTGCGCGACTTTCTCGCATTGGGTGCAACGCCTCGCTTCTTGCCGCGATCTCGTGTCAGGAAGACCACGATGCGGTCCGCTTCGCCCAGCTTGTAAGTGCGAAGGACGAGGGCTTCGGCCGTGTACAGCGGCATGCCGTAGCCGCCTATTGTACTTTGACCAAGTAGGGCAGGAATATCGTCGCCAGGCCCAGGAACGACGCAAATCCCACGACATCGGTAAAGGTGGTGATGAACACGGAAGATGCCAGCGCGGGATCGATCTTCATCGCTTTCAGCCCCAATGGCACCAGCGTGCCGGCCGTCGCCGCCACGAACATGTTGACGACCATCGCCATGCCGAGCAGCAGGCCGAGGATCGGATCGGCCTTGGTCGCCCAGGCGATTCCGGCCGCGACGAGGCCCAGCGCGATGCCGTTGCCCAGGCCGATCGCGGCTTCCTTGGCCAGCGCCTTTCGGGCGCTGTCCCACGACAACTCCCCGATCGCAAGGCCGCGCACGATCACCGTCAGCGTCTGGGTCGCGGCGTTGCCGCCCATGCCCGCCACGATCGGCATGAACACCGCGAGCGCCGTGACCTGTTGAATCGTGCCCTCGAACAGCGAGACCACCGAGGCGGCGAGGAACGCCGTCCCGAGGTTGACGCCAAGCCACGGCAGGCGCTTGCGGATCGCCTCGAACGCCGGCGTCCCGATGCGCTCATCGCCCGACACGCCGGCGAGTCGCAACAGGTCCTCGGACGCTTCGTCCTTGATGACGTCGATGACGTCATCCACCGTGACGATGCCGACGAGTTTGCTCTCTTCATCGACGACCGGAACGGCGAGCAGGTTATACGACGCGACCAGCCGCGCCACTTCTTCCTGGTCCGTGTCGACGCGAACGCTCGTGACCTCGGGCGTCATGATGCGCTTGAGCGGCGTCTCCGGCGAGACGAGCAAGAGCCGCCGCAACGATGTCACGCCCACGAGATGACGCCGCGCATCGACAACGTAGAGGTAGAACACCATCTCGACGTCGCGCGAGCTTTGCAGCGCCGTGATCGCTTCGCCGACCGTCAGGTCCTCGCTGAGCGCGAAGACCTGCGGGTTCATGATGCGGCCCGCCGTCTGTTCACCGTATTCGAGCAGGCTTTCGACCTGGCCCGACTCCCGCCGCCGCATCAACTCGAGGACTTCGGCCGACAGTTCCTCGGGCAGGTAATCAATCAACGCCGCCGCATCGTCTGATGGAAGTTCCTGCAATAACTTGGCAACTTCTTCAGCGGATCGCCCGGTCAGCAGCTTGGCGCCCTCTTCCGGGCCCATTTCGCTGACCGTCTCCATGGCCAGTCGGCCGTTGCGCTCGACCAGGATCGAAAAAACTGCCTGCCGTTCCGTGTCGAGAAGCGAGCCAAAGACCTGCGCGAGGTCGGCCGGATGTTGCTTTTGAAGCAGGTTCAGCAGATTGGCCGTCGCGCCAATACGGAGGAGCCGCTTGACCGAGTCGAGAACGACGTCAATTCTGCGTTGCGGAGCCATGGAGATCCGTGCAATTTTACACGGTCACTTCGGCGATTTCTGCGCTTTCTGCGCCTTCTGTGGCTTACTTTCGTTTTTTCGATGGCAGGCCGAGCGAGTCGAGCATCCGTTCGTCTTCACGCCAGCCCTCGCGGACCTTGACGTGGAGATCGAGGAACACGCGGGCGTCGAAAAACTTCTCGAGCTCTTTGCGGGCGGCGGTCCCGATCGCTTTGATCATGGCCCCGGCCTTCCCCACCAGGATCGGCTTCTGCGTTTCCCGCTCGACGAGGATCGTGCAGTAGAACCGCATCAGGCCCTTAGCGTCCTGCTCTTCGAACTTGTCCACCAGCACCGCGGTGGAAAACGGCAGTTCGTCGTGTGTCTGTTGCAGGACCTGCTCGCGAACGAGCTCGGCGACGAAGAAGCGCTCGGGCTGATCGGTCAGGTAGTCGTCCGGGTAGATCGGATCGCCTTCCGGCAGATGCGACAGCAACACCTGCTCCAGCCGTTCGACGTTCTCACCGGTCAGCGCGGAGACCGGCACCAGGTCGGTAAACCCTTCCTGCTCGTAAGCGGCGAGCCGCGGCAGCAGCGAAGCCTTGTTGCAGAGATCGACCTTGTTGAGGACCAGCACCTGTGGTGTCTTGGACTTCTTGAGAAGGTCCATCAGGTAACGATCGCCGCCGCCGCTCGGCTCGCTCCCGTCGACCACGACCGCGATCACATCGACTTCGCTCAACGTCTCGAGCGCGGCATCGACCATGCGCACGTTGAGGCGATGCAGCGGCTTGTGCACGCCGGGCGTGTCGAGGAACACGATCTGCCCGACGACCTGTTGGCCTGTTGGCCCGTTAGCCTGCTGGCCTGTTGGCCTGACAACCTGTTTGACCCCGACGATGCGGTTGCGGGTGGTTTGCGGCTTGTCGGAAACAATCGCGAGCTTCTGGCCGACCAGGTGATTGAGCAGCGTGGACTTGCCGGCGTTGGGCCGGCCGACCAGCGCTACGAAGCCGGACTTCATTTTCCGGTCGCCAGGCCGCTCGCCGCCACCGGCTCGAGCCGGCTCATACGAACACGGGTGATGCGACGTTGCTGGGTGTCGACGATTTCGACGTCGAGCCCGTCAATCTCAAGGTGCTCGCCTACCGCCGGGACGCGCCCGAGGCGCGACAGCAGGAAGCCGCCGACGGTTTCGAACCCATGCCCTTCGATGGTCACCTTCATCAGGTTGGCCATCTCCTCGACGTGGACGCTGCCGGCGAACTGGAACTTACCGTTGCCTTCGTCGACGATGCGCTCGACTTCGACGTCGTACTCGTCGCGAATCTCGCCGACGATCTCTTCGAGAAGATCTTCGACGGTCACGAGGCCCGCCGTGCCGCCGTACTCATCGACGACGATCGCACTCTGCAACCGCTTGCGCTGAAACTCCTTCAGCAGATCGGGCACCCGCTTCGTCTCAGGCACGAAATGCGCTGGACGAATCAACGGCGTGATCGGCCCGGTCACCATCGTCGACGGTCCGCGCTGGATCAGGTCCTTGATGAAAACGAAGCCCTGGACGTTGTCGAGCGTCTCCTTGAACACCGGGATGCGCGAGTACTGCTGCTCGCGGAACAGCGAGTAGAGCTGTTCGATGGTCGCCGTAGTCTCGATCGCGACGATGTCCGGACGCGGCGTCATGACCTCGCGCACCATCGTCTCGCGGAAGTCGGCGAGATTGCGGAGCAGCTCGCGGGCCTGGCCCTCCTGCACGGCCTCCGTCGAGGAATCCGGCGCGGGCGGCACGGCGGCGACTTCGACCGGCGGCCGCGCGGTCGGCACGTGCGCGTCGGTGCGGACACCGGACAGGTTCTGCCGGCGGCGGCTGGTGCCCAGGCGCAGCAGCCCGTATGTCAGCGGCTTCAGCACCCTCGCGATGACGTCGAACGACGGCAACAGCACATCGAGCACGCGTTCAGGATCCTGGCGAACGATGAACAGCGGAATCAGGTGCTCGCACGTCAGCACGACGATCACGATCGAGAGGACGAGCAGAGGGAAGCCGGCGCGATCGAGTCCGGTGGCACGGGCGAGGAGCGCCGCCGCAAGGATCGTCAGGGTGCTGATAAGCAGGCGCGCAGGAATGAAGAGACGGCGCGGATCCTCGAGATACCATCCGAGCGCATCGTCGCGATCGGTACGCTCGGCGTGGATGCGCAGCGACAGCCGCATCAGCGCATTGAACGCGGCTGAGACGGTGCCGAGATATGTCACGGCACATCCCAAGAGGAACAATAAAAGTGGGGTCACTGTCGTTTCTGAGCCGTCTGTGCCTTCTGTGGCCCGGCTCGTTCTATTAGACCTTCTTTGAGTCCGGCCTTCTTGCGGAGCCTTGCCTCAAACCGCGCCATTGTGCCACCGTCGTGCTCGTGATCGTAACCAAGCAGATGTAACAATCCGTGCAACGCCAGCACGCGAATCTCGGTTTGCGCGGCATGGCCCGCCGCTTTCGCCTGCCGCTTCGCGACGCCCGACGCGATGACGATATCGCCCATGAAACCGCGCTCACCTGCCCTGAGCGAAGTCGCAGGGTCGGATGGGAACGACAGGACGTCGGTGACCTTGTCCTTGCCGCGGAACTGCCGGTTGAGCGCGCGCATACGGCGATCGGACACGATCGCGACGCTGACGTCACCTTTCGCTGCGGCCGGTGCGATGCGTGAGAGCCAAGGTGCCAGCCCTCGAGTCGCCACGTTCAGGCCATCAGGGGTCGCGATGCTAACGCGTAGACGGGCCGCTGCCATAGGCGTCGTATGCCTTCACGATCGCTTGCACGAGCTTGTGCCGCACGACGTCGCGCTCGTCGAAGTAGACGAACGAGATGCCATCGATCTTGCCGACGACTTCCATTGCCTGGACGAGACCTGACGTGCGGCCGCCGGGCAGATCGATCTGCGTGACGTCACCGGTGACCACGGCCTTCGATCCGAAGCCGAGGCGCGTCAGGAACATCTTCATCTGCTCGGTGGTGGTGTTCTGCGCTTCGTCGAGGATCACGAACGCATCGTTCAGCGTGCGCCCGCGCATGAACGCGAGCGGCGCCACTTCGATCGCGCCGCGCTCGAGATACTTCTCCGCCTTCTCGACGTCGAGCATGTCGTAGAGTGCGTCGTATAACGGCCGCAGGTACGGATTGACTTTTTCCTGAAGATCGCCGGGCAGGAAGCCGAGCTTCTCGCCCGCTTCCACGGCGGGACGCACCAGGATGATGCGGCTGACCTTCTTCGCGAGCAGATAACTGACCCCCTGCGCCATCGCGAGATACGTCTTGCCCGTGCCGGCGGGTCCGATGCCGAACACGATGTCGTATTGATCGATCGCTTCGAGATAGCGGCGCTGGTTCGCGGACTTCGCGGCGATGCGGCGTTTGCCGGCGGTGCGAACCTGTCCGTCCTTGAGAAAGTGATCGCGGAGATCGACCGCGGCGTCTTCCGCGACGAGCTGCGCCGCCGTCTTCACGTCACGATCGGAGATCGAATGGCCCTCGTCGATCAGCCCGCCGAGCTGTTCGACAAGACGCGCGACTTTAGCGGTGCTGGCCGCATCGCCTTCGACCAGGAGCTCGTGGCCCTGGGTGCGGATGCGAACGTTCAGGAGGGATTCCAGTTGCCGGAGGTTGTCGTCGTAGGCCCCGAACAGGGTCGACATGCCCGCCTCGGGCACTGCTACTTTACGCATCGACGCCGTGCTGATTCTCGTATCTCCTTGCGTTACAAATAGTTAACTAACTAGTGCCACGTTAACACCTCGCCGCTGCCGATGCAAGACCAGGGGTCTGCCCCCTTTTCGCAAATCACCGCGTAGGGAAAGGGGTCAGACCCCTTTTCGCCCAATATAATCGCCAGCAATGCGCATGTCTTCACTATCCCGCCGCCAGTTCATTGCCACCGGATCAGCCCTGATTGCCGCGACATACGTTCCGGATTGGGCGGAGGCGTTTCAGCCGAGCCCTGCCGGCGACGCGGCGCGTGCCGAAGCCGCCGAGGCCGCCCTCGCGCGCGCGGCGCAGCTCGGGGCCTCGTACGCCGACATTCGCGTCAATCGCTATCGCCGCGAGTCGATCGCCACGCGCGAGCGCCAGGTGCAGAACGTGTCGCGATCGTCGAGCTACGGCATGGGACTGCGCGTGCTGGTCGACGGCGCGTGGGGCTTCGCCGCGACCAACAAGGTCGATCCCGCATCGGCCCGCGCGGTGGCGGATCAGGCGATCGCGATCGCCAAGGCCAACGGGATTCTCCAGACCCGCAAGGTCGTCCTCGCCGCCGCCGACAAGGTGGTGGCGACGTGGAGCAATCCGATCAAGCGCGATCCGTTCGAGGTGCCGCTCGAAACCAAGACCGCGTTTCTGATGAAGCTGAATGAGACGGCGATGGCCGTGAAGGGCGTGAGCTTCATCAATTCGCAGATCCAGTTCGTCGACGAGCAGAAATACTTCGCATCGAGCGAGGGCTCCCGGATCACGCAGCGCCTGGTGCGCACGTATCCCCAGTTCACGACGACGGCCACCAATCGCGACTCCGGAGACTTTCAGACGCGCGCCGTCGTCGATCGCGCGAAGCTGCTCGGCTACGAGTACGTCGAGGACTATCCGTGGTTCCAGGATGCGGAGAAGGCCGGCCACGAGGTCGTCGAGAAACTCACCGCCAAACCCGTCGTCCCCGGCCGCTTCGACATTGTCGTCGATCCCTCGCAGCTGTTCCTGGCGATTCACGAATCGGTCGGACACTCGACCGAGCTCGATCGCTCGCTCGGCTACGAAGCGAACAGTGCGGGCACGAGCTTCGTGAAGCCGACCGATGCCGGCAAGCTGCGCTTCGGCGCGAGGATCGTGAATCTCGTCGGCGATCGCACACAGCCCGGCGGCCTCGCGACGACTGGTTATGACGACGAGGGCGTGAAGTCAGATCGATGGCATCTGGTGCGCGAAGGCATGTTCGTCGACTGGCAGACGACGCGTGAGCTCGCGCCGCTGGTGGGCCAGCAGAAATCACATGGCTGCCTGCATTGTGATGACTGGTCGAGTGTCCCCTTCCCGCGCATGCCGAACGTCTCTCTCGAGCCGGCGCCGACCGAAGTCACGCTCGACGAGCTGTTCAGCGGCATCAGGAAGGGTCTTTTCATCGAAGGGCGCGGCGTGTCATCGATCGATCATCAGCGCTACAACTTCCAGTTCGGCGGTGCGGTGATCCGCGAGATCACCAACGGCAAGCTCGGCGCGATGGTGCGCGACGCCGCGTATCAGTCGCGCACGCCGGACTTCTGGGCGTCATGCGACGGCATCGGCGGGCCGGCCACGTATCGTCTCTGGGGCACATCCGCCGACGGCAAGGGCGAGCCCGGACAGACCAACGCCGTCAGTCACGGTTGTCCACCGGCGCGCTTCCGCAACGTGACCGTCCTCAACACGGGAGCGGCGTAATGTTGAACCGCGACGAAGCCCTCACGATTTGCGATACCGTGCTCGCGCACGCCAAGGCAGCGGGCGCCGAGGACGCCATCGTGTCGCTGCGCAACGCCAATCAGCAGCACGCGCGCTTTGCCGACAACCGCATCACGACCAGCGGCCAGGCCGAGGATCTCCAGATCACGACGACGGTGTGGGTCGGCCGCAAGCGCGGAACGTCGATCGGCAACGACTCGGGCGCCGCTGCGTTGAAGCAGTTGGCCGACGAAGCGGTTCAAATCGCGCGCGTCTCGCCCGTGCATCGCGAGTATGTGCCGACGCTCGGACCACAGACGTATCCCGAGCATCGCGGCTATGCCGCCGCCACCGCGAACGTCGATCTCGAGGCTCGCGCCAGGACACTGAATGGCGTGCTCGCGTCCTGCCGCACCGCGAAAGTGACAGGCGCCGGCTTTCATACCGCGAGCGAAGTCGCAACGGCTGAAGCGAGCGCCAACGGCAACCGCCGCTACTTCCGCTCGACGAACGCCGACTTCAGCGTCACCGCGCGCGCCGCGGATGGCACGGGTTCCGGATACTTCTCATCCGATCATTTCGATCTCTCGAAGTTGAACGCTCAATACATCGTCGATCAATCCGTCAACAAGGCCGTCACGTCGCGCGGACCGAAGCCGATCGAGCCCGGCGTCTACCCCGTCATCCTCGAAGCGCAGGCGGTTGCCGATCTCCTGGGATTCCTGACCAACAGCCTCGACGCGCGGACCACGGACGAGGGCCGCAGCGCGTTTTCGGGAAAAGACGGCAAGAGCCGGGTCGGCGATCAGTTGTTCAACGAGAAGTTGAACCTCTATAGCGATCCGATGCACGCCGAGCTGCCGGCGGCGCCGAGCACCAGCGAAGGCATTCCCGCCACTCGCCTCTCGCTGATCAAGAACGGCGTGCTCGAGAATCTTTCCTATTCACGCTTCTGGGCGCAGGAAAAGAAAAAGGACCCGACTCCCGGCCCGGTGAACTACATCCTCGAAAGCTCGCAGGCGCCCACGTCGTCCGACGACATGATCAAGGGCATGGAGCGCGGCCTGCTGATCTCGCGCTTCTGGTACGTGCGCCTGATCGACGGGCGATCGATCATGTTGACTGGCCTCACGCGCGATGGCGTGTGGTGGATCGAGAAAGGCCAGATCCGCAATCCGGTCGGCAACCTGCGCTTCAATCAGAGCGTGCTGGCGATGCTGGCGCCGTGGAATGTCGAAGCGATCGGCCGGCCTGAACGGAAGGCGCCGTTGATGGTGCCGGCGCTCCGATTATCCGGCTTCACGTTTACGTCGGTTTCGGACGCGATCTAAGACAACGTCTTTCGCCAGCGCTCGTGATCCGAGCGAAGCCGAGCGAGCAAGGCCTCGAAGGCGGCGTTGCCCTTGAGCGATGCGAGATCACGCTCGGACGAAAAGCGTGGATACGACGGGTAGCCCTCGTTCGCCGCCTTGGTGACCCATTCAACGGCCTTGTCGTGGGCGCCGAGTAGTGCGTACGCGCAGCCAATCGCGAATTGCGCGTGGTGCGTGTCCGACAGTCCCGTCGGGTTCGCGGCGAGCGGAATAGCAATGGCGAGTATCCGTTCCGTATCGGCGCGCTGACCGCGCCGTGCCACCAGATTTGCCAGCAGCGCCGCATCGTTCATGTCCAGCTGCTTGAGCTCCTGAGGCAGCAATCCGCGTGGGGCAATAGCCGCAATCGCCTCGTCGGTTCTGCGGAGAAACGCCAGCCCGGTGGTGCGCGCGCGGAGTAACAACTGCGGACTGCGGTCGACCGAGTCCCTGACCCACTCGGTCATGCCGGCATCGATTTTGGCGGCCACAACGCGGCTCGTGGCGCTGGGGTCGAGGCGCAATGCTTCCTCGTTAGCGGTGATCGCCTGGTCGAGAAGACCGATGTGGTAATAAAGCTTGGCGACCTCAACGTGGGCGACGGCGAGGTTCGGGTTGAGCGCAATCGCGCGACGCAGGTCGGCGATCGCGCGTTCGTGCGGAAATCCGTTGCGAAGGTTCCATACCAGTTGCGCCCGCGCCAGATAAGCCTCCGCGAGGTCGGCATTGACGGCCAGGGCGCGCTCGATTTCGATGAAGGCCTTTCGCTCGAGTGCCGGATCGGTGGCGTTGTAAAAGAACTGTTG
>Ga0310890_10000397_pt1 | contig 14106 bp, 8 predicted proteins | sample T20D3metaG_FD_203751 | JGI IMG/M metagenome (GOLD analysis project Ga0310890, IMG submission 203751) | Lab incubated soil microbial communities from West Virginia University Organic Research Farm, Morgantown, WV, United States - T20D3 | ecosystem: Environmental > Terrestrial > Soil >... | reverse complement strand
CTTCCCTCGAACGTCGAGCTCGTCGTTGCTGATTTTCTCGACCTTGACCTCGCGCGGTTTCTCGAGGCCGCGCCGGTGCGCGTCGCGGGCAACCTTCCCTACAACCTCTCCTCTCCGATTCTGTTCCAGGTGATCGACGTTGCCCGGACGTCTCGGATCGTTGACGCGACCTTCATGCTGCAACGAGAGGTCGCCGAGCGGCTCGCGGCGCGGCCGGGCAGCGGCGACTACGGTGTGCTGTCGATCTCGGTGCAGTTGCACGCGGACGTGCGGCGGATGCTGACCCTGCCGCCGGGCGCTTTTCGCCCTGCACCCAAGGTCCACTCCGCGGTCGTCCGGCTGACATTCCGGCCGCCGCCGGCGCCTCCCCGCGACGAGCGGGTGTTCGAGGCCATGGTCCGCTCGATGTTCACCCAGCGTCGGAAGACGCTGGCAAACGCCTTGGGCCCGTTTTCCGAGGGGCGAAACATCCGGCCCGTGGCGGCGCTGGAGGGTGCCGGGATCGATCCGTCACGCCGCCCCGAGACCCTGGATCTCGCCGAGCTGACCCGGCTCGCCGACCGGTTCACGAGCGGGTCGGACCGGTGAACTCGTTAATTTACTGATGCTTCCAGCCATCTTCGTGCTATCGTCTTGCCCGAGCTTCGACACCCCGTCCCAGCGGGTTGCCGGAAAACACGGGTGAATCGCGGCGCCCGCCGCCCCACGATGCGGCCCATCCGCCCGGATGGTCGCCGGCTCGTTTCCGTGTTCCAGGTTTCACGACCAGACCTCCTGGCTGGGAATCCATTGCTGTCTTCGTGACGGCGAGCCGAAAGGCCTGGCTCAAGGAATGGACGCTGCTGACCGATGAGTCCTGCTGATTCTCCGGGCATCGACGTGCCGCCGCTCGAGATCGTGCCGCTCGGCGGCGTCGGCGAGTTCGGCATGAATATGATGGTCGTCGCCTGCGGGGAGACGGCAATCCTGGTCGATGCCGGGGTGATGTTCCCCGAGCCGGAGCTGCTCGGGGTGGATTTGATCATCCCCGACCTGCGTCCGCTCGAGCGCTACCCGATCTCGGCGCTGGTGCTGACGCACGGCCACGAGGATCACATCGGTGCCGTGGCGCACGTGATGCCCCACTTCACCGGCAATGTCTACGGGACCCCGTTCACCCTGGCTCTCCTGGAACCCAAGCTGGAAGCGCTGGGCGAGCAGGCCTTGTCACGGCTGGTGCGGGTCAAGCCGCGGGACCGCATCACCGTCGGCGCGTTCACGATCGAGTTCCTCCGGGTCACGCACAGCATGCCCGACTGTGTGGCGCTCGCGATCGAGACGCCGCGCGGCGTGGTCGTGCACACCGGCGATTTCAAGATCGATCAGACGCCGCTCGATGGCGAGCAGTTCGACTTTCATCGCATCGCGCAGCTCGGAGCTGCAGGCGTCCATGTCCTGCTCGCCGACAGCACCAATATCGAGCGGCGTGGGTTCAGCGGTTCCGAGCTCGAAGTGACCGATGCCTTCGAAGAGATCTTCACCAGCGCGCGCGGAAAGATCGTGGTCGCGATGTTCGCGTCGAGCATCTACCGGATGCAGATCCTGGTCGATCTCGCGGCGCAGTTCGACCGGCAGGTCGCTTTCGTCGGCCGCGGTGTGATCGATAACTCGGAGACCGCCCAGCGGCTCGGTTATCTCCGCGTGCCGGCGGGCGTTCAAATCCGCGACAGTGACGTCCGGACTCTTCCGGCGCAGGACGTCGTCTGCATCTGCACCGGCTCGCAGGGTGAACCGCAGGCGGCGCTCTCGCGTATCGCGATCGATGATCACCGCCACGTCAAGCTCAGTCCCGACGACGTGGTGGTGTTCTCGGCGCGCGAGATCCCCGGCAACGAGAAGTCGATCGGCCGGGTGATGAACCACGTGGCGCGCCGGGGTGCCGAGGTCGTGTACGAGGGCACGCGCCATGTCCACGTCTCGGGGCACGGCAGCGATGAAGAGCTCAAGCTCATGCTCTCGCTGATCAGGCCCCGCTTCTTCGTGCCGATACACGGTGAGTACCGCCAGCTTGCCCGCCACGCTCGGGCAGCGGCGCGCGTCTCCCCTTCGACAAAGGTGGTGCTCGCGGAGAACGGCGACCTCATCCGTTTCGACGGGACGGGCGGCCGGGTCGCCGAGCGGCTGCCGGCGGGGCGGACGCTGATCGACGGCACCCGGAGCGGCGAAGTCGGCGATGAAGTGCTGCGCGACCGCCGGCATCTCGCCGGCGACGGTCTCGTGGTGCCGGTGGTCGCCATCGGCCGGCAGTCCGGAACCCTCGAGGAAACGCCCGACGTGATTACGCGCGGGTTCGTCCTGGACACGCGCACGGAGGCACTGTTGAAGGAGATTCCCTCGTTGCTCGCGAGCTCTCTCGAGAGCGCGAGCGTCGAAGAGCGGACCGATCCGGGGCTGATCAAGGAGCGGCTCCGCGTGGATCTGCAACGATTCTTCCGCAAGCGATCAGGGCTCCGGCCGCTCGTGCTGCCGGTCATCATGGAGATCTGACGTGGCGGGATCCGCGCTCTCGCGCCGTTTCAGCGAAATCGTCGGCGTCGCGCTCTTCGCGCTCTCGCTCATCTGGCTGATCGCGCTCGCCAGTTACAGCGGGTCGGACCCGGTGTGGTTCTTCAATACCGGCGCCGACCTTCCCCCGGCGAACTTCGCGGGCCGGGTTGGCGCCTTCCTCGCCGAGCTGTCGTTCCAGGTGGTGGGCTATGCCGCCTATCTCACCCCGGTCATCATCGCCGTCGTCGGCTGGCACTACTTCTGGTGCCGTTCGCTGGACGCGCCATGGACGAAAGCCCTCGGCGGCGGACTGCTCTATACCTGCAGTGCGGCGTTCCTCGCGCTCGTATTCGATGCGGACCTCGGTCGCCGGCAGTTCCGCGCCGGTGGCTACCTGGGCTCGCTGATCGCCGGTGTGCTCGCCGATTACCTGAACCGCACCGGCTCGATCATTTTCATCCTCGCCCTGCTCTTCCTGGCGGTCATCCTGTCGACCCAGTTTTCGTTCGGCCGGCTGTTTGCCGCGATCGGCTCGATGATTGCCGACCAGTGGCTGGCACTGCTCGGTGCGCTGCGCGCGCGCCGCGACGAGAAGCAGCGTGAGAAACAGCGCCGCGAGGTGCTGCGGAAGCACCTCGGGAAACAGGGCCGTGACGCACCGTCTGGCCCCGCTGCCTCCGGCAGGAGCACCGCCGACGATCCCGCGCTCGTGGCGGCCGCGGCGCGTGCGGCCAATGCCAAACCGCGGATTCAGACCCGCGAGGCTGATGAGCCCGCCCCGACGAAGGCCTCCCGCACCGCGGCAATGGTTGGCGCCGCGGCCGCCGCCCTGAAGGCCGCATCGTCGAGACCGACACCTCCGCCGGCAATCAAGAAGCCGGTCCCTACCCCGGCGCCTCTGCCACTGCCCGACCCTGAAAAGCTGCCGGCGGAACGCAAGAAGGGAACGTATACCTTCCCGCCGCTGGCGCTCCTCGATGCACCGAAGACCGAACGCAAGATCGACGAGCGCGAGCTCATGGAGGGCGCGCGGCTGCTCGAAGACAAGTGCCGCGAGTTCTCGGTCGAAGGCTCGGTGGTTCAGATCCACCCCGGCCCTGTCGTCACCACCTACGAGTTCAAGCCTGACGCCGGCGTGAAGTACAGCAAGATCACCGGCCTCGCCGACGATCTCTGCCTCGCGATGCAGGCCGAGTCGGTGCTGATCGACAGGATTCCGGGCAAGTCCACGGTCGGCATTCAGATCCCCAATCCGAACCGCGAACAGATCTCGCTCCGTGAGCTGCTCGAGTCCGACAGCTATCGACGCTCCCAGTCGAAGCTGACCCTCGCGCTCGGCAAGAGCATCCACGGCGAGCCGTTCGTCTACGACCTCGCCACCATGCCGCACCTCCTGATTGCGGGGTCCACCGGTACCGGCAAATCAGTCAGCGTGAATGGGATGCTCTCGAGCATCCTCTTCCGCGCCACTCCGGACGACGTCCGGTTGATCATGATCGACCCGAAGCGCCTGGAGCTCGGGATGTACGAGGACATTCCGCACCTGCTGACGCCGGTCGTCGTTGATCCGAAGCAGGCGGCGAATGCGCTGAAATGGGCAGTCCACGAGATGGAGGAGCGCTACAAGACGCTCGCGGCCGTCGGCGTCCGCAACATCGAGCAGTACAACCGCAACCTGAAGCTGGCCCAGGCCGAGAAGAACGGCCCGGTGACCGACGACGAGGGCACCGAGATCAAGCCGCTGCCCTTCATCGTCCTCCTGATCGACGAGCTGGCGGACCTGATGATGGTCGCTGGCAACGAGGTCGAAGAATCGATCGCGCGTCTCGCACAGATGGCGCGCGCGGTGGGCATCCACCTGATTCTTGCGACGCAGCGCCCGTCGGTCGACGTCATCACCGGCTTGATCAAGGCGAACCTGCCGGCGCGCATCTCGTTTCGCGTCTCTTCGAAGATCGACTCGCGGACCATCCTCGACGGCAACGGCGCCGAGCAGCTGCTTGGCAAGGGGGACATGCTCTTCCTCCCGCCGGCGTCATCACGGTTCGTCCGGCTGCACGGCCCCTACATCTCGGAACAGGAGAGCGCACGCCTGGCGAGTTTCCTGCGCAAACAGGGCAAGCCGACCTACGACGAGACGATTACCGCCGACGAGAAGCAGGGCAGCGGCGAGCTGGAGTTCGAGAAGGACGACCTGTACGACGAGGCCGCGCGCATTGTCGTGTCGAGCGGCCAGGCGTCGATTTCCTATCTGCAGCGGCGGCTGCGTATTGGCTTCAGCCGCGCCGCGCGGCTCGTCGACATGATGGAAGCGGAAGGGCTCGTGTCCGCGTCGGTCGGCGGCAAGGCGCGCGAGGTGCTGGTGAAGAAGGACTACTTCGAAGAGGTGGACGCGCAGCTGCGCTGACGTTCGAGGTCACGTATGGCTATGTTTATGCGCATCAGGCGATCGCTGGCGGTCGTGGCCACGGTCGCCGCCGTGGCTGCCGTCGCTCCCGTCGCTCCAACGATGGGGGCGGCCAGTCCGGCCGCGGCCGCGGACTCCGCGGAATGGATCTATTCCCGCGCCCTCGGCAGGGAGCGGGAATTGAGGGATGACATCAGCGGCGCGACGCTGGGACAGCTCCGGACGGTCGTGCGGAATTACGAGACTCTGGTTCGCCGTTTTCCGAGGAGCGGCTACTGCGACAACGCGTTGTGGCAGGGCGGGAATCTCGCGATGCTGATCTTCGAGCGATATGACAAGGCCGAGGATCGCCAGACCGCCGTCCGTCTGTTGAAGTGGCTGCGCGACGGCTATCCGTCGAGCCCGTTCCGGGCGCGCGCTGCCGAGCAGCTCCAGGAGCTGGACTCCTCCCGGCCCGCAGCGGGGGCTTCATCACAAACCACTCCACCGGCGCTGCCGGGCCAGCTCGTTGTTCCGGAAACCGTGGTTCCGAAGAGCGTCGACCTGCCGCCGCCGGCTCCGCCGGTTTCGAGCACGATCGCGACCATCAAGGAGATCAAACGACTCCCTCTCCCCGAAGGGGTTCGTGTGAGCATCGAGCTCGATGCCGAATCGTTCTACCGCCATGAGCGGCTCGACAATCCCCGGCGGGTCTTTTTCGATCTTCAGGGTTCCCGGGCAACGGCGCCGCTGCAGGACGCCGTCCTCAAGTACGACGACGATGTCGTGCGGGAGATCAGGCTGGGCCGGCATCCCAGGAACACTACGCGGATTGTCATGGACATGGAGGCGGTCGAGGCCTACAGCGTCTTCACTCTCTACAACCCGTTCCGTCTGGTAGTGGACTTCAAACGCGCGGCGTCGGCGGCGAAGCCGACAGCGACCATGGGCACCGCAGTGGCGTCTGCTCTGCCCGGATCGCAGAACCCGCCGGCCGAGGCGAAAGCCATCGCCGCGGCAAAAGAGCCGGTGCCTCTCCTCTCGCGTCCCGCGGCGGCCCCTGCCACGGTGTCGCCGGCGTTGCCGACCGCAAACTCGAACGGGCAGTTTTCGCTGGCGCGTCAGCTCGGTCTCGGCGTCGCGCGCATCGTCCTCGACGCGGGCCATGGCGGCCACGATCCCGGGGCACACGGCAGCGGCATCAACGAAGCGGAACTGGTGCTGGACGTCACGCTGCGGCTGCGCGAGTTGCTCGAGAAGCAGCCGGGGATCGAGGTCACGCTCACCAGGAGTACCGACGAGTTCATCCAGCTCGAGGAGCGCACCGCGATCGCCAACCGCACCGGCGCGGATCTGTTCCTGTCGATCCACGCCAACGCCAGCCGCAACCCGCAGGCGCGCGGCGTCGAGACCTACTTCCTGAACTTCGCGTCGAACCCCGAAGCCGAGGCGGTCGCGGCAAGAGAGAACTCGGCGTCCGGCAAGACGATGCACAGCCTGCCGGAGATCGTGCGGGCGATCGCGCTGAACAACAAGATCGACGAGTCGCGCGATTTCGCCGACATGGTGCAGAAGTCGATGGTGCGGAAGCTGTCGTCGAAAAACAAGACGCTGCGCGATCTGGGAGTGAAGCAGGCGCCCTTCGTCGTGCTGATTGGCGCCGGGATGCCGAGCGTGCTCGCCGAGATCTCGTTCCTCACCAATCGGCAGGACGGTGCCCTGTTGAAGACCGGCGCCTATCGGCAGCAGATTGCCGAATCGCTCTTCGATGCGATCGTGCGCTATCAGCGGTCGTTGAAGGGTGTGAGGTCGATCGCGTCGGCAAAAGAGGAATAGCGACAGCCGCGGCCTGATTTACCGGAGGATAGGAGTTCAGGAGAAATTCTTGGTTTCCAAGATCAGAAGTAACTCGTGAGCTCCTATCCTTCTGTTGAAAACGCTCTTGGCGGCCGCTGTCGCAGCTACGGAGTAGATGACGACGGCGTGACACGCAGCGCCTCGTGGTCCGAGACGGGCTCGAGGTTGTATTTCGCGCGCACTTTCTTGATCCAGATGAGCACGCCGCCGAGGAGCGCGCCCAGAAGCAATGCCGCGAGCAGTAACACACCGGTAATGCCCAGCGCGCCGATGATGACGTCCCCTACACCCGTCGACTTGACGGGCTCGTCGATGACTCGCACGACGATCGGCTGCGTGGGCTGCACGACTGGTTAGACCCCCTCAAGGGCGACCCGGTTCCTCACCATTCTCCGCTCGTGAAGGCGAGCTCGGCCAGCGTCCTGACCGCCACTCCCGTGGCTCCTTTCGGCATCCACGGCTTGGCGTCGTCGGCCCAGGCCGTGCCGGCAATGTCCAGGTGCGCCCAGGGCGCGTCGCCGACGAACTCTCGTATGAACATCGCGGCTGTACAGACACCCGCCGGGCGCCCTCCGACGTTGACCATGTCGGCGATCTCGCTCTTGAGCTGCTCGCGGTACTCGTCGAACAACGGCATCGGCCAGCACCGATCGCCGGCTCGCTCGGCAGTGCGGCGTACGACTTCAGCGAACCTCGGGGGCTGGGCAAAGAGGCCTGAGGCGGCGCGTCCGAGCGCGATCACGCAGGCGCCGGTCAGCGTCGCGACGTCCACGAGATGCGTGGCCCCGAGCTTCTGGGCGTACCAGAGCGCGTCCCCCAGAATCAGGCGGCCTTCGGCGTCGGTGTTGAGCACTTCGACCGATTTGCCGCTCGCCCCGGTGATCACGTCCCCGGGCTTCAGCGCCCGGCCGCCGGGCATGTTCTCGGTCATCGGCACGACACCGACGACATTGATCGGGGCCTTGAGCACGGCGATCGCCCGCAGCGCGCCGATCACGGCCGCGCCCCCCGCCATGTCGTCCTTCATCCGATCCATGCCCTCCGCGGGCTTGATCGAGATGCCGCCGGTGTCGAAAGTGATCCCCTTTCCCACCAGTCCCAGGATCGGGCTTGCCGGCGCATGGGGAGCGGTGTAGCGCAGCACCAGCACGCGCGGAGGCTCGGCGCTGCCGCGCGCCACCCCAAGCAGCAGTCCCATGCGCAGCCGGGCGATCTCTTCTTCGTCGAGCACCTCGACGTGGAGCCCGGCGATGCGCCCGATCTCGGCGCCGCGCTCGGCGAACACTGAGGGCGTCAGCACGTTCGCGGGCTCGTTGCAGAGCTCGCGCGCCAGGTTGCACGATTCGCCGAGTACGCGTCCGCGCTCCACGGCCGCCTGCAGCGCCGCGTCCTGTCCTTGCCCGGCGGCGACCAGCGCCTGTTCGAGGGGAGGTCCGGAGCGCTCGCCACTCTTGTAGACGTCGCCGCTGAAATTCGCGAGCACCAGGCCTTCGGCAATGGCCTGAGCCGCCAACGCCTGCTCCGCGATGCCCCGGCTGAGGAATGCGATTCGTTTCACCCGTCGCTGCCGGGCCGCGAGCCCTGCCGCCGCGGCGGCTTTCCGAAGGCGTTCGGTGTCGAAATCCGCCGCCTTGCCCGCGCCGATCAGCGCGACTCGTGAGGTCGCCCAGCCGGTGAGCGGCGTCAGGAAGAGATCGCACATCCGGCCGCGGAATTCCCCGCTCTCGGTCGCTCGCCCAAGCGCACCACCGGTCGCCTCGTCCAGGCCCGCGACCGCCGTGGCGCCGTTCTCCCCTTCGAACATCGGCACGACGAGGAGGTCGGTCTTGATATCCGAAAGCTTGCCGGACGCGAACGCCACAGAGGCGGTAGGAGCAGTCGTAGGCATCGAGTGATTATAGTTCGTACCGTTGTTCGTCCCTGTGTTACCAATCTTGATCCAGGTCTTCACACGGACCATTCTTCCCACCGCTATAATCTCCGGCCATGCGTTCAACCCGAACCGTTCTTGCGGCCCTGGTGGCCGTGTCTCCGGCCTTGATCGTTGCCGCGCCCCGGCAGGCCGTTCCGCGCGCTGAGGTCTCGCAGCAGACCGCGCTCGACCGATACGTGGCGAAGCCTGATTCCAACTTCTCGTGGAAGGTGCTGAAGCCGCTTCAGGCGGAGGGCGTAACGGCGACGCTGCTGGAGATGACGTCTCAGAAGTGGCTCACCGAGCAGGAAGTCGAGCGACCGCTCTGGACTCACTGGCTGACCGTGGTCCGGCCGCAGGAGGTGAAGAGCGACGTCGCGCTGCTGTTCATCACCGGTGGCAGCCTCGAACGGCAACCACCATCCTCGCCGCCGGCGTGGCTGGTCAACGCGGCCAGGGATACCGGCACGATGACCGCTGAACTGCGGCTGGTGCCGAATCAGCCGGTCGTGTTCAAGGATGATTCGACCCGGAAGCCCCGGACCGAAGACGACTTCATTGCATATACCTGGGACAAATACCTCCGGTCGGGCGATGAGAAATGGCCGGCCCGTCTGCCGATGACCAAGAGCGCGGTGCGGGCGATGGATGCGGTGACCCAGTTCGCGGCAAGCGCGGACGGCGGCGGACACAAGGTCGCGCGGTTCGTCGTGTCGGGCGCGTCGAAGCGCGGATGGACGACCTGGACCACGGCGGCGGTCGACAAGCGGGTGATCGCGATCGTTCCGGCCGTCATCGACATGCTCAACGTCGAGCCGTCGTTCGTCCATCACTACCGCGCCTATGGCACCTGGTCCGACGCGGTCAAGGACTACACCGAGCAGGGCATCATGGACTGGATGGGCACGCCGCAGTTCCGCGCGCTGATGAAAATCGAAGAGCCCTACGAGTACCGCGATCGCCTGACCATCCCCAAACTGATGTTGAACGCATCCGGCGACCAGTTCTTCCTGCCGGATTCATCGCAGTTCTACTTCGACGACCTCAAGGGCGAGAAGCACGTGCGCTACGTGCCGAACGCCGCGCACTCGATGGAGAAGACCGACGCCCTGGAGACCGTGCAGGCGTTCTACGCGGCCGTCGTCGCCGGCACGCCGCGGCCCGAGGTCAAGTGGACCTTCGAGAAGGACGGATCGATCAAGGTAGTAACCAAGCAGATTCCCACGAGCGTGCAGCTCTGGCAAGCAACGAACCCGAACGCCCGAAACTTTCGCCTGGACGTCATCGGCCCCGCGTACACGAATACCCCGCTCCAGCCGAGCGGGCCGAACACCTGGGTGGGTAAGGTCGCCGCACCCGCTACGGGCTGGACGGCGTTCTTCGTGGAGTTGACGTTCCCGGGGACCGGGAAATATCCCCTGAAGGAAACCAGCGGGATTCGAGTGCTGCCCGACAAGCTGCCCTATCCCGCGCCGGTTCCGAAGCGGGCGGGATCCGCGAGTCAGGTCGTGCGCTAGAAGTCTCTGTTTGCTTTTCCTTAACAAAACATCAGGTTCCCTTCCGGTCCAGCGCCGCGATCTGTTCGTGGGGCTTCTGGCCGCTCGGTTTCGCATTGAAAGCCGCCGACTGCCCCTTCGCGATGCTCAGCGACGTCCACTTGTCCCCCGCCGCCTCTCTGGCGAGGTACACGATCTGTCCCACGTGGTAGCTGGTGTGCGCGAGCGACCGATGCAACGCTTCGATTACTGAAAGGCTCTGGCCGCGGATCGCCACCTCGCGTGAAAGCGCGTCATCTGTGAGCCCCGACAGTGCTCCCGTCAGTGCGCTCCAGCCGTCTTCCCACTTGGCCAGCAGATCCGCGCGGCTCACCTCGCGGGCATCGAACTCCTCGTCGCGTTTCCGCCAGGGCTTCTCGCCGTCGCTGGTCAGGAAGTCGGCAAAGCGCGACTTGAGATTGCCCGACACGTGCCAGCAGATCACGACGATGGAGTTGCTCTGGTCGGAAGCCATCGCCGCGAGCTTGTCGTCCGGGACCTGGGCGATCGCGGCTTCTGCGAGCTTCTTGTAGCGCAGGTATTCACCCCGGATGGACTCGATGATTGACATGACCTCTCCTCGGGTTTCGATCCTCTCGATGGGCGTCAGCAGGAAACCGGTCGGTCCGAGCCGGTACGCCGCCACGGCCTCACCCTCAGGTGCCGCCAGCGAGACGATCAACCAGATGAACTCTGAATAGTAGGCCTCGAGATAATCCGTACGCGACGGAATCGCCGGCGAGTGCGGATGCGAGTGGTAGACGCCGATGACACCGCGGCCGCTGCCCCGCAGCCGGCGATTGGCTTCGATGTGGACTTTCGGATCGATGCGATACCGGTTTGGATCGGGATCGAGATTCGCGCTGCGTATGCATTCGTCGATTATCGTACCGGTGCCCACGAGGAGGCCGCAGCACTCCCGTGGCGCCTCTTCGCGCGCGTGGGCGAGCAGCGCGGCGCGGGCCTGCGCCGCCAACCGGATCGGCGGCATCGGATCACGCAGTCTCGACAATCATCGCAGTGCCCATGCCGCCGCCGATGCACAGCGACGCCGCGCCGCGCCCGCCGCCGCGCGCCTGCAGGGCGTGCACCAGCGTGGTCAGGATGCGCGCCCCGCTGGCGCCAATCGGGTGTCCGAGCGCGATCGCGCCGCCATGAACGTTGACCTTGCCAGGATCGAGGCCGAGCTCGCGCACGACCGCCAACGACTGGGAAGCGAATGCTTCGTTGAGCTCGATCAGATCGAGATCGGCAAGTGACAGCCCGGCACGATCAGCCGCCTTGCGCATCGCCTGGACCGGACCCATCCCCATGATCTTCGGTTCGACGCCCGTCGTGCAGTACGAGAGGATCCGGGCGAGCGGCTTCTTCCGGAGCTCGTCGGCCTTCTTCTGGGTCCCCACCACCAGTGCTGCCGCGCCGTCGTTGATGCCGGACGCATTGCCCGCCGTTACGGTTCCGTCCTTCGTGAACGCCGGCCGCAGGGTCGCCAGGGTTGCCGCGGTCGTGCCGGCTCGCGGGTACTCGTCCTTGCTGACGCGAAGCGCCGGTCCTTTGCGCTGCGGAACGTCGACCGTGACGATTTCACGTTCGAAGACGCCCGAGCTCACGGCCCTCTCCGCTCGCCGCTGGCTTTCTGCAGCGAAGGCATCCTGGTCCTGACGCGTGACCGAGTAGCGGCGGCTCACCTCCTCGGCCGTCATGCCCATGTGACAGCCTTCCATGGCGCAGGTCAGGCCTTCCTGGAGCATCGAGTCCAGGACCTCGGCGTTTCCCATCCGGTAACCCCACCGGGCTCCCCTCAGCAGGTACGACGCGTTGCTCATCGACTCGGTGCCGCCGGCGAGAATCAGGTCGATGTAGCCGGCCTTGACGGCTTCCACCGCATGGACGACCGCCTGGAGGCCCGAGCCGCAGACACGGTTGATCGTCTCCGCGGGAACCTCGACCGGCACGCCGGCCTTGATCGCAGCCTGCCGCGCCACGTTCATGCCGGCCCCCGCCTGCAGCACGCAGCCCATGATCACGTCGCCGATCTCGCCGGCGTTGACGCCGGCGCGCGCGATGGCTTCGCGAATCACGATGGCACCGAGATCGGCAGCAGAGAGATCCTTGAGGGCCCCGCCGAAGGAGCCGATGGGTGTGCGGCAGGCACTGAGAATGACGGCCTGATCCATGATCGCTACTGCTCCAGCTCTCTCAGATTCCGAAAGTACTCCAGCGCCTCCGGGTTGGCGAGTGCCTCTCTGTTCTTGACCTCGCGCCCGTGAATCACGTCCCGGACCGCCAGCTCCACGATTTTCCCGCTCTTGGTCCGCGGAATCTCCGGCACCTGGACGATCCGCGCCGGGACGTGGCGCGGGCTCGTCCGTTCGCGGACCTGCCGGCGGATGGTGTCTCGGAGCGCGTCGCTCAGCTCGACGCCGTCGCGCAACCGCACGAACAGGACGATCCGCTCGTCATGATCCTGTCGCTGGCCGACAACCAGGCTCTCGACGACCTCGGGAATCTGTTCGACCTGACGGTAGATCTCCGCGGTACCGATCCGGACGCCGCCAGGATTCAGCGTCGCATCGGACCGTCCGTAGATGATCACGCCGTCGTGTTCGGTCAGCTCGGCGTAATCCCCGTGGCGCCAGACGCCCGGGTAGTGTCCGAAATAGGCGTCGTGATATTTCCGGCCGTCCGGGTCGTTCCAGAAGCCGATCGGCATCGACGGGAACGGCTGCGTGCACACGAGCTCGCCCTTCTGGCGTCGGACCGATCGGGCCGCTTCGTCGAACACGTCCACGGCCAGACCCAGGCTCCGCGCCTGAAGCTCGCCTCGCCAGACCGGTCCCGCCGGGTTGCCCAGCGCGAAGCAGCCGACGATGTCGGTGCCGCCCGAGATCGAGGCGAGATGGACATCCGGTTTGATCCGCTCGTAGACGAAGTCGAAGCTCTCGGGCGCGAGCGGGGAGCCGGTCGAGCAAACCGTACGGACACTGCTCAGATCATGCGTGTTCGCCGGTGAGAGCGACGCCTTGTTCACGGCGTCGATGAACTTGGCCGACGTGCCGAACAACGTCATGCCGGTCGCCTCGGCGAAATCGAACAGCACGTTGCCGTCGCCGTGAAAGGGCGAGCCGTCGTACAGCAACAACGTCGCACCGCATGCGAGCGACGACACCAGCCAGTTCCACATCATCCAGCCGCAGGTCGTGAAGTAGAAGACGCGGTCGCCAGGCCTGACATCGGTGTGGAGCTGGAGCTCCTTGACGTGTTCAATCAGCGTGCCGCCGGCGCCGTGGACGATGCACTTGGGAACGCCGGTCGTGCCCGACGAATAGAGGATATAGAGCGGGTGATCGAATGGCAGTGGCTCGAATCGTGGCTCGCCGGAATCCGGTCCGAGGAATTCGTCCCAGTCGATCGCGAGAGGCACGGCCGTCGCGGGTCCTGATTCACCGACGTAGCGAACGATCACGATCCGCTCGACGCTCGGCAGCCCTCTGACTGCCTGCTCGACACGCGAGAGGCTGTCGTGCGTCTTGCCACCATAGAAGTACCCGTCAGCGGTAACGAGAACCCGCGGCTGAATCTGCCCGAAGCGATCGAGCACGCCCTGAACGCCGAAATCGGGCGAGCAGGACGACCACACGGCGCCGATGGTGGCGCACCCGAGCGCCGCGATCACTGCCTCCGGAAGGTTGGGAACGAACCCCGCGACGCGATCGCCAGCCTTGATGCCCGCCCGTCTCAAGGATTCCGCAAAACGTCCGGCGTCTCGTCGAAGTTCGCGCGCGCTGACGGTCCGATGCACCTGGTTCTCGCCATTGAAAATCAACGCCGGGCCATCGTCGTCGCGGCGCAGCAGGTTCTCGGCGAAGTTGAGCCTGGCGCCAGGGAAG
>Ga0310890_10000396_pt1 | contig 14109 bp, 8 predicted proteins | sample T20D3metaG_FD_203751 | JGI IMG/M metagenome (GOLD analysis project Ga0310890, IMG submission 203751) | Lab incubated soil microbial communities from West Virginia University Organic Research Farm, Morgantown, WV, United States - T20D3 | ecosystem: Environmental > Terrestrial > Soil >... | reverse complement strand
AGAAAGCCGAGGGACGTTAGATACGATACTCGATACTTTCAAATTCTTAAAGTGATTTACAATATGTGAAAATCGGTATTTTGATAATTCATTTTCAAAAAATGGAATGATTATATCCCAAGTTATAACTCATATTAAAGATTTGGTAAGAAGTTAGAATTCAATTGCATAATAGGCAATTCAGATATAATAGAAAGGCCCAAAGGCAACTAGTTCTGCACCACAACTGAATTAATTCATTCTGATTTGGACTAAAAAAATATTTAGTATCGAATCAAGTTACGATCACGTTACCTAAACTAAAAGAATTTTCTTGTTATTAAATTAGTAGGACAAATGGACATTGGGGTTTACTGTTACGAAGGACGTATAGCCAGTAACTAATACAGAACCAATACAAAAATCTAAGCGATTTTGAATTATTTAGCCAAATTAAAAGAGGAGATTTGGGACTGGGCCTTTATGGGATTATTTAGTAGGACCTTATGAATAAAAGATCTGACTAAAATCTTGATTTGATTATTCAAGATATATTGCGGGTTTAAAAGGCCTAGAGAACCTTGCCTTATTTTTAGGATCATAAATTTTGGGATCATTTTCGTGGTATATCTTTATGGATGAATCTTTAACATCAAATTCAGAGGATATCAATCCAATTCCATCCACTAATGCAATGTATTCATCAAACAAACCAATGGTTATCCTTCTTTTTTGTTCTACAGGGGACAAAGAAAGTATATCCTCATTTATTTTCTTAATGAAATCTGTATTACTTTTCACTAAATCCTTATGTTCAACAGACATTGAAGGATCCGAAAGCAATGATTTCATAATAAGTCCAAAATTCTTAATATTAGAGTTCGTCACCAGATTTAGGACTTTATCATAAAGGATTTTTTTGTCATTTGATGATAAATAGATATGAATATTTTTTAGTTGAGTATTTTTTGTTACTTTTACAATTTTATGCAAATCGTCAAGAATATTAAAAATTTCCCGTTCGTTTTCATCGGTGACTGGATTGATTAATCCATTGTTAATGATAGGCCAGTTGTCTTGAAAAATGGATCCTTTCTGTGGTTCTAATAACTCCCACAGCTCTTCAGCAAGAAATGGACAAAAAGGCGCCAACATCTTGATTCTCGCCTTAAAAAAGTATGAAATAACAGATAGATTTGTATTATTATCAGAAACATGATCAGACCTGGATTCCTTCCTTTTTTTGTACCATTCAAAATCCTTATCCATCAAATACAAAGCGGTATTTAGTGCATCTCTTATTCGCATTTCTTCAAATGAATTAGTAATATCTTTTACGGTAGAGTTTACGCGTTGAAGTAACCATTTATCCTCCCAATCTAAATCAATAAAAAGTTCAGTAAAGTCATAGTCAATAGCTCTCAGGTTGGTAGCAGCCTTTTGTTTTTCAACTAAATCTTTTCCAAATTCATATATTTCATTTAGCCTCGAATATATTCCCTTTAACGTTGAAAAGGAAAAATCAACATCTTGTAATAATTCTCCCAAAACTAACATTGCCACTCTTATGGAATCGGCGTTAAACTGTTTTATAGTACTTCTCAATGGTATTATGTTACCCATGGACTTTGACATTTTCTTTCCGTCCATTAGAACAGAGCCATTGACAACTATTTGTTTTGGCCATAAAGATTTTGGAAAAATTATTGAATGATTAAAAATAAAAAATGATAAATGATTTGGTACCAAGTCTCTCCCCGAATGTCGAGAATCTAAAGGATAATAGTACTTAAATTCTTCGCGAATTTGTTTAGACTCGACCAAAAACTCATTTAAGATTGATAAATCCGCACCCGGATCAATCTTGATGGAAGTTAGATCGCCTGAGAAATTATCATTTTCGTCAAGTGCGAGAAAATGACCAGACTTTAAATTCAGAAGAACGTAATCAAAAAATGAACTATCGATAAAATCTGAATATTTATCCAAATCATGCAATTTTACGTATTTAGATATGATGTAGTAAACCATGTAGATAACTGAGTCAGACAGACTCTCAATTATCCAATCTTTGTCCCATGGTAATGGTGTACCTAACCCAGTCTTTCTCGCGCATGCTCTAACTTTAAGCCAATCAAATACGTTCCTAAATTCTTTAATTATCTCCGAGGGTATCACTTCCATTCTGTTTAAACATTCAAGGGCCAAGGTTTTCCATTCAGGATTACCATAGTTTAGGAACCATTGGTTATTTAGTAATTTGACATAACATAGAGTCCCACATCTGCAGTAAACCGGTTTGTTGGTCATTTCAAAAAACTGAATAGACTTTTGTAATGCAATTAAACGGTCCTTGACTAGATCTTTGGCTTTTAAAACTGGCATCCCTGAATATTCAAAAGTTCCTTCATTCATTTTTCCGCTATAAAATTCTAATGAATACAATTCAGACGTAGCCTTCTCCAAATTAGGGTCAATTTGGGAGGATATACCGTATTTCTCGAGGAAAACCACAGCGGGAATCACTCTATTACCTAAATTACCTTTATCGGCTCCCTGTATAAAAAGTCCTTTTGCATTGTTTAGAGTCTCGTTATCAACGTGATGTGGCAATTGATCGTCTTGTCGCTGAACTTTAGAATCTATAATTACTATAGGAACAATTGTGTCTAAACTCAATAAAGATGGGTAGTCTGAAGATCGTTTTCTAAAATCCAACAGGGCTTGCATATCAAATGGAGCATGAGCAGGAACCGACATTACTATTCCACTGCCTTCATCCAATGTAACAAACGTAGCGGGCAAGATTGGAATAAATCGGTTAGTCAGAGGGGATTCAACCAAAGAGCCTATCAATTCTTTGCCCAAAAGTGTCTTTGTTATTTTTACCGAATAATTTAGATATTCTAATTTCTCTGCGGCTAATCTGCTCAATACCCAATTTTCAGTATCATTGACAAGTACTTGAGTATACTCTTCTTCAGGATTTATCCAGAGATTAGTTGCCCCAAAAATGGTTTCGGGTCTGAGGGTAGCAACAGGGATGATCAAATCCTGACTCTTAATTTTGAATTTGATTAGCGAATACTCTGTAAATGATGGCTCAACGTCACCCAGGGTATCATGCTGACTAACTGGGATTAAGTCATTGGGGCACCAACCAACCGGATGGGACCCTTGTTCGATCACTCCGAGTTTTTTAAGAGTTTCAAATTGCCAAGATATTAGTTTCTTATATACAGGATCAATGGTTGTAAATTCTCGTCTCCAATCAATTGAATATCCCATCTCCTTCATTCCAGCCTTTATCTCGTTATGAAAATATTTGGCTATGTGAAGAGGCTCGCTAAAAGTGAGTATATCCTGGTCACTGATATTGTATATTTTTTTGAAATTTTCTATAATTTCTTTATCCCCTGCTTGTACCCGCTTTGCCATTCCAAGAATTGGGGTACCGGTATAATGAAATGCCATAGGAAAGAGTACATTAAAGCCTCTTAGCCTCTTGTACCGGGCATGCACATCTGCTATAGTGTAAGTTCTTCCGTGTCCAATGTGTTGCGGTGAGTTGGGATACGGATAGGCAACTGTAATAAAGAATTTTTTTTTGCCTGGAACGGGATCCGATGTATTTGTTGCATTTTGCTCCCAAATTTGTAACCATTTGTTTTCTAGCGAATTCCAGATATTGGTGTCCATTTCTTTTTCCTATCCTTATTTTAACGAATTAATCACGGGTATTTCAAAATTCGTAACCTGCTTATCATATGTATTTTCTTTAAATTGAATCTGCGTACAAATCTTTGATTTATTGAAAGTATAGTGATCAAAAATAGTGGTTGACAGAAATAAAAATGGGATTTGATCAATATCTTGATAACTTAATTTCACAATTCTAAAAAATCCGTTCCCAGTTATATTTAGGTTATCAAATCAAACTACAGAGTTAATAAAGCAGCAAAAAGAATGCTTAGATATTTTTTTGGTTGTTGGCTTTTGCGTCAATATCTTAAATCCTATCACTACAACAAGAATTTGGGTGATTTGTAGTTTTTTTAGGTTTGAATGGTTTTGACGAGCACCCTGAAACGCTTAATTTAAACTTGTAATGAAATTAACATGATATTGAATAAGTACCAGAATTATTCAAAGTATAAGAACGGTATAGTGATTCCTGCCTTGATTGGTACAGTTTTATTCTTTATTCTTTATTCATATTCTCGCCTTACTACACCTGGTGTAGAAGTTTTCCTGTCTGATTCATTGTATTCCCTTGCTGCCACAGTACTGATAACGTATTTGGCTTGTCTTTTTCTCTTGTATTTGAGTATTCACAGGTATTACTTTTCAAGGTCAAGAACTGAAAACAATCCTCAGAATTTGCTATACTACCTGCAATCTCCTTTTAAGTCGACAAAGTATAAGCTCATTTTGGTAATTTCTTGTCTGATTTATTTTGTGTTTTTTGGATTCGTTTCAAATGTTTTTATTTATTTCGTAGATGAAAATACTGTTTTTTCAATTTTTCCTATTCCTTCACCCGGCCATTTATCACATGAAACAAACGGATCTCATACCACCAGTAATCACCAAAGTGAATCAGAATCAAGTAACCAACATACGGATCAAATAAGGAGCATCGCATACCCCACATCCAAGCTCATTATTTGTTGCAACTATATTGGGTATCTCCCTATGCTGATTCTTCAATTAAGTGAAAGCCTATCCATTCTGATAATACCACTGAATTTCATAATTGGGATAACACTTTCTATTTTGGTTGGGTTGAATGTTACCCTAAACATATTTATTTTGTCAAAAAATCGAACAGCGGAAATGTCAAGAAGAAACCTATTTGGAGTTGTAGGAATTTCTACTGGATTGTTTGTGGGATGTCCAACCTGCACAGGTAGTTTGTTCTACTCTTTAGTGGGACTTAGTTCGACGGTGCTTTTATCATCATTAAACATTTATCAGATCCTGTTTGTAGTTATCAGCATACCTATGCTATTTGCATCTCTATTTCTGATGATGAATGTTCTCCGGAAATCTTATCTTAAATCTTGTCAAATAAAATGATTGAATTCAATCCTAAGGAAAAAGAGTGGATGAAATACTTATTTGCTATTATTCTTTATCTATGAATTCGTCTGGTGAGGGAGGTTCTGGATTGATGCCCTTTCTTTTTCTTATGTCAGTAATAATATTTCTTATAACAGATTGAGGTACTGCTTGCCATGTTTTAAAATAGGTACTCCACATTGCTTTTCCGGCTGTTCCTCCTCTCATCATTTCAGACAAATCAAATGTTTCTGAGGCAGGTACTTCTCCCAAGATAATAGCAATTACACCCTTTTGATCCACGTTTAGCAATTTACCTCTTTTCCCGGATAGTATGCCGGCGACCGTACCGATCTGTTCCTGTGGACATTTTACTTCTATTCCTAGGATTGGTTCTAACAAGACAGGATCGGCTATCAACATAGATCCCAGCATAGCTCGTCTTGTTGCAGGCATTAACTGAGCCAAACCTCTGTGTGCTGGATCCTCGTGAGGTACAAAGTGGTGCAATACAAAGCGCAACCCTCTGACAGATTCTTGAGCGATTGGTCCTGAATGAATTACATCCTCAAACCCTGATTTTATTGAATCCATGGACTCTTGAATAAATTGAACTCCTTTTGTCTCGTCAGAGAGCATATTCCCGGTAGGGTCAACTGTAACTACGCTCCTAGCATCATCCGTACTCCAACCCTTTTCCCTAAGAAGCCTAGATAATTCTTTCTTGTCCATATCTTCTCGAAGTTGCCCTGTTCTAATCATATCGATGACTTCCTCGCTCAATGGTTCTACTCTCAAGAATATCTTATTGTGCTTGTTTGGTGATTTGCTCATTATTGGGCCTGCTCTTCCTCTGATGGTTTCTCTGTAGTTAATCAAAGGTTGTGTCGTTTTTATATCCAGGCCTAATTCTTGCAATAAGGATGTTGCAATTTCAAGGTGCAAAACCCCCATGCCTGCCATTAGTGTTTCTCCAGTTTCTTCATTAATCTTTACAATCAGGTTAGGATCCTCAACGGTTATCCTTCTCAATCCTTCAACAAGCTTTGGCAAATCTTTTGGATGCTTGGGTTCAACGGCGATGGTAACTACAGGTTCTGAAACATACTTTATGGATTCAAAGGCGGGCACATTCTTAATAGAGGAAATAGTTTCTCCTGCTACGGCATAATCCAAACCTAATAGAGCAGGAATATTACCACATGGAATAACACTTACGACCTCACGTGTGTTCCCCATATAAATATTCACAGATTGTACCTTTCCAGTTCGCTTAGCGTCGATAAGGAAAACTTCATCTCCGTCTTTGATTGTACCAGAAAATAACCTACCGGTAGCAACTCTTCCAGCTTGAGGATCTACGTTAATTGTTGTTACCATCATCAAAACCGGACCATTTTCATCACAATTCAAAAGCGCCTTTCCAATATCAGAATCCAAATCACCTGGCCAAATTTTTGGAATTCTGTATTTTTGTGCTACATGAGGTGGAGGATGATGTTGAACCACCATACCAAGGACTGCATCATGCAAAGGTGCTCTTTCGGATAACTTCTTAATAGATGTAGGATCGGTTGATGTGTATGCATCATACACATCCTTGAAGCTAATCCCTTTTTTCTGTGCCACCTTAAAATTAAAGCCCCATCTATCCTTTGCAGATCCAAATGCTACTGTATTTCCCTGGATGCTTACCTTCCATTTTTCTTTTAGTTCAGGCTCGGCGTATAGATCTACTAATCTATTAAATTCTGCGATAATATTAGATAGCCATTTTTGCATGGCCGCTGGATCCAAACGAAGTTCCTTAACCAACCTATCTATCTTATTTATATACAATACTGGTCTAACCCGTTCTTCTAATGCTTGTCGGGTTACTGTTTCGGTCTGTGTCATTATACCCTCTACTGAATCTGAAACTACAACTACCCCATCGATTGCTCTTAAGGCTCTAGTAACTCTACCAGTAAAATCAATGTGCCCAGGAGTATCTATCATGTTTATGACATATTCCTTACCATCATCATTTTCATAAAATAGAGTCACATTTGCTCCTCTAATTGTCATCTGTCTATTCTGTTCTAGTTTCATGGAATCCAAGGCCAATGCTTGTCCTGCAACACTTGGGGAAATAATTCCCGAAGCGGCCAAAAGGCTATCGCTCATGGTAGTTTTGCCGTGATCCACATGAGCAATAACTCCGAAATTTCTAATTTGATCTTTATTTCCAATTATCCTGAGAATATCTTGAGTCGATTTAAACTTGGGCATCCTATATTTCAAAAAAGTTTTTTTAGGGTTATTAAACCTTCCTTGTGTATAATACGACAATAAAAACCATTAAAAAGCCTGTCGAATTTTCTTACTTTCGGTACTTTGTTTCAAAGAAAAAAGGCAGATCGGGATGGATTGGATGTAGGGAACGAATAGTGTTATACAATCCAAACAGGGAGGTTCAAATGGATAAAACAAAATTCAGCCTATACAACAACATAAGAGCGAGCTTAAGCTTGATCAACCCGTTAACTTATATGACAACAATTTATCAAAAAAATTGTTAACTCATGGTGCTAGAAATTAGAGTAGGGCATACACCCGACGCTGATGATGCTTTCATGTTTTATGCTTTAGAAAAAGAACTTATTCCAATGGGAGACTTTAAGATTGTTCATCAAGTAGATGATATTGAAAAACTAAACAAACTGGCGGTTAGTCATGAGTTAGAAGTTACGGCCATATCTGCACATGCACTTGCATTTCTCAAGGACTATAAAATTTTAAGTAGTGGAGGCAGTTTTGGAATTAACTATGGTCCAATCATTATTTCGTACAAAAAATCCTTAGATGAAATATCACATCACATCGTAGGAATTCCCGGATATATGACCTCTGCTTATCTTTTGATGTCAATAGCCCTTGGGAAATTAAATTGTCATGAAATGCTTTTTAGCGAGATTCCGGGAGCGATCAAAAATGGAACTGTTGATTACGGATTAATCATACATGAATCTCAAATTACTTATGTTAAACAAGATTTTAGCAAGTTATTTGATTTGGGTGAATGGTGGAATGCAAAAACTAACGGATTGCCAGTCCCATTAGGAATCAATGTGGCTAGTTCTAAGTTGATGACTAATGATATGATTAAAGCTTTTGATAGTATGTTGCAGAGTTCAATCAAATACAGTCTAAATCATTTAGAAGAGGCTATAGAATTTTCCTCCAAGTATGGTAGAGGAACAGAGAAATCAACACTAACCAAATTTGTCAAAATGTATGTAAATTCCTATACCGTAGAAATGGGAAAAGATGGAAGAAAGGCAATTTCCAAGATGTTTGATATGGCACTAGAAAAAGGCATTATAAAAAGTATACCTCCACTTGACTATTCTTATTGAAAATGCAGTCGTAGTTCGATTTTTATTCCCCCTTTTTTCAAAAAAATGAAATGATAAACTAATTAATTTTGTAAGCTCTGTTTTCTATTTCTAGGATCTATATAAAATAAACTGATAAATGAAATGAGGATATATGATGAGCGTTGTATTATATCACATCCGAAAAAGATTGTGGAAATATGTCTCAAACTTTAGGCCCTAAACAAATTACTCTATTTTATTATATTGAAAAAAGTGTCTCTTTGTACGGGGTTCCGCTTGATTTCTCTAATAAGATAGTTCAGCTCGTTTATAGAAATTTGGTTTGGTTTGCCTGCAGCCTTAAAAATTTCCTCTGAAAAAGCTGTTCCTACCAAATCATTACCACCATAGCATAAAGCTACTTGAGCTAATTTTTTACCTAAAGCGATCCAATAAACTGAGACATTTTTGAGGACCTTACCGAGCAAAAGCCTTGAAATGGCGATTATTCTAAGATCATAGATTGATGGGCTTTCAGAAACGAGGGTGTGTTCCTTTTCTAGCTGTGTATTTTCTAGGCTGAATTTTAGTGGGATAAATGTTGTAAATCCCCCAGTTTTCTTATTTAGTTCCCTTAACTTTATGATATGATCTACAATGTCCTCGGGTGTTTCGATATGGCCGAAAAGCATTGTGCAATTTCCCCTAAGGCCTAACTTATGTGCCTGATAGGCCGTATCTAGCCATTCGTCCCCTGAACACTTACCTAATACAATTTTATCACGTGTACGTTTACTAAATATCTCGGCTCCTCCACCAGGTAATGCATCTAGTCCAGCATGTTTTAGTCTCTCTAAAACTTCTTTAATTGAATTTTTAGTTACCCTTGATATGAAAAAAATCTCAGCCGGTGTAAGAGCCTTAATTACTACTTTTGGAAAACGATTTTTAATTGATTTAAACATGTCTTCATAATACTCCAACCCCAACTTTGGGTTGAATCCTCCTACAATATGAAGTTCAGTAGCACCTAAGTCATTTAAGGCAAACTCAGCCCTTTTTACAATTTGTTCATTTGATAGCGTGTATGCGTCATCATCTTTTTCCTTCCTATAAAATGCACATAGCTGACAACTTGCAGCACAAACATTGGTGTAATTGAGGTAATAAGATGATACAAAGCTTACGTTATCTCCACGAATATCTTTTCTCAGTTGATTCGCGGCATTTCCTAGCAAAAAAAGATTCTCATTTTTGAGTAAATCGACTCCTTCGTTAAATGTCAATTCCTCCCCTGACATCACTTTTTCTAACGCAGCAGTAGGTCTTATGAGACTATTTGACAACACTATGCGTACCACGTAAAAAAATATAAGTGCTTTTAATGCCTAAAGGCATTTATCCAAAATCAAAGAATAAATTATACCAAGAATAAGATTAAACAATCATTGCAAAATACCCAGGTTCATCATGATATTTTTAAGGACTCTGAAATTGAAGAAACAATAGATAGAATTCAAGAAAATCATGAAATTAAGTTAAATGATGTTATTTACTTGTTAGAATCACAAGAGATTCAACGCCTTGGGTTGGTTGGTAACTCCATTAGAGAAGGCATGTTTGGCAAGAATGTCACTTTTATTAATAATATAATATTAAATTACACCAATGTATGTGTTACTTATTGTAAATTTTGTGCGTTTTATAGACCTCCTGGACACGAAGAATCATACACTGTATCAAAGGAAGAAATTCTAAATAGGGTCATTTTTGCAAAGTCTAACTATAATATCAAGCAAGTCCTTTTTCAAGGAGGGCACAACCCAAAATTAGATACCGAATATTTTGAAGATATCTTTAAGACACTTAAAGCAAAATGTCCTGACGTTGCAATCCATGGATTGTCTGCTTCAGAAGTAGATATGATAGCAAGGGTCGATAGGACTTCGCCACTAGAGGTATTATCGCGTTTGCAAGTTGCCGGTCTCGAATCGCTTCCTGGAGCGGGCGCAGAAATTCTTGTTGACGAAGTTAAGGATGTTATAAGCCCATTAAAAATATCTAGTCAAACTTGGTTAGACATCATGGAAAAGGCTCACAGTATAGGAATAAAATCTTCTGCCACCATGATGTATGGAACTGTTGAGTCCGTAGAACAGCGGGCACGTCATATCCTTAAAATCGCAGATTTACAAAGAAAAACAAATGGGTTTATGGCATTTATTCCCTGGAGTTTTGAACCCAATAAGACAGAAATGCAAGGTACTGGTTTGGTGCAACATCCCATGGGCGGTTTTGAATTATTAAAGATGATATCGGTGTCAAGGATTGTTTTTAAGGGTCTGATAGATCATCTCCAGTCATCATGGCTGACTAATGGGATTGGAATGGCTCAACTAGCAATCTACCATGGATCCGATGACTTTGGAGGAACTCTCATAGGAGAAGAAGTTGTAAGTGCTACTGGTGCGAGATCTACAGAATTGTTATCTAAGAATATAATTACTGCTATAAAGGCCATGGGATATAAACCGGCAGAAAGAAACAACTCATATGATATAGTAAAACAGTACTAAGAAAAATACCTCCTCGTGTTGGCATGAATCATATTTTCTGACAGAATTCTTATGACTATCTACAAAGGGCTTTATAAATAGATTTATAAATGTATTTTCATAAACTTTACAATTGTGCCAGTTGGAATAGACGACATGGCTATCTACGTTCCGAAACTTTATATAGATTACAAAGACTTCGCTGAAGCAAGAGGAATAGACCCACAAAAACTAGAATATGGAATAGGAATCAAAAAGATGGCTTTGGCCGACGCTAATCAAGATCCAGCAAGCATGGCTGCAAATGCTTGTATGAGACTAATGAAAAATAATGATCTGAATCCGCAGGATATAGGAAGAATTTATGTGGCTACCGAATCTGGATTGGACGAATCGAAAGCAATGAATTCATTTGTAATAGGAATGTTAGAACAGGTATATGGAGAAAGTACCCTCGAACATGCAGGTGGTATAGAATGCAAGTTTGCATGTGTGAGCGGTTCGTACGCCTTATATGATAACACGAACTGGATCCGTGCTGGAGAGAGTAACGATAAGGCGGCTATAGTCATTGTTAGTGATATTGCAAAATATGATATTGGTTCTGCTGGGGAATATACTCAAGGTGCTGGCGCTGTTGCATTGCTCATAAAGGAAAATCCTAGGCTATTGTCATTTGATGAGAAAGTCACTTCAACCATAATTAAAAATGAATATGATTTTTATCGACCGATTGGAAAGGAAACCCCACTTGTTAATGGTTTATACTCAAATTTGCTCTATTTGATTCAAGTAAGAAAGGCCCTTGAGACATATAAAGAAAAGGCAATAAAGTCTGGCATAATTAAACTTGGAAATGACGAATCAATCATAGACCATATCGATTACATAAGCGTTCATTTACCTTACAGAAGAATGGGTGAAAAGGCACTAGCATATTTGTTAAGACATGAATGGAGACATTTATCCAGATGGGAGGATATTATTTCTGAAATAGGAACAGATGAACCTGTCCCCAAAGACCCCCGGGGCACTATTGAATCAATCTTAGCTGATACCGACTTCATGAAGGCGGATGAAAAATTTAGAAGAGAGTTTATGAAAACTAAACACTATAAAGAGATTTTTGACAGCAAGATGTCCTCATCCTTGCAGGCATCTGCTGTAATTGGTAACTTATACACTGCTTCAATGTATATGGGTTTGCGAAGTCTGCTAGAATTTGAATTTTTAAAGGGCGTAGATTTGTTTAACAAGCGGATAGGTTTTGGTTCATACGGCAGCGGCTGTAGTGCGATGGTATTTTCTGGAGTTATTCAAGAAAACTATAAAGATCTTGTAAAGCGTATGAATTTGGAAAAGGACATAGGTCAAAGAACAAAAATATCAATAAAGGATTACGAAATTTTACACAAAAATACTCGCAAGTATGACGAGGCCTTCTTAAATGCAGAAGATGAATTTATTCTAATCAACATAGGTGGCACAACAGCTGATAGGGCCGGATTTAGAGAATATTGTTATGCATCATGATTTTAAGTGGTGATTTGATGTGCAGAATACAATATGGTAATTTAGACCAGACTTTTTTATTCTAGTCATTTAATGATTTTATACTTTATTTTCTGTTTACTGAAAAGTTCAATCAACACATTTGATTGCTCTTTGTTTTCAAGTTCCAAACTCAGATATACTCCGGCCGTTCCAGCAGGAATATTCGAACTAAGTCTGTCATGAACTACCTCAACAATATTCACATTTGCTTGTGCAATGTCATTAACTATATTTCTCAAAGCCCCAGGCTTATCTTTGAGTTCTATAAACAATTTTATTAACCTGCCTGTTTGCATCAATCCCTTTGCTACTACTTGACCTAATAGATACATGTCTACATTGCCACCTGATAATATAGATACAATATTCTTGTTTTTTGGGATACTTTTCTTATTTGAAATTAGATAAGCTAGGGATGCAGCACCTGCAGGTTCCGTTACAATTTTAGAACGTTCCAACAATAAAAACATAGTCTTTACTATGGAAAGGTCATCTACTAACACAATATCATCAACCTTGTCCCTTATTATCTCATAAGGTAATTTTCCAGGTGATTTTACCGAAATCCCATCGGCTATCGTATAGCCTTCTTGAACTTTGCTGATTTTCCCCTTTTTAATAGCCTTTTTCATAGATGGAAAAGCTGTAGATTCGACCCCAATTATACTAATTTTAGGATTAATTGACTTTATTGCTAACGACACTCCTGCGATCAACCCACCTCCACCGACTGGAACATAAATCTCATCAATGTGTTTCAAATCCTGGAGGATCTCAAGACCAACTGTACCTTGGCCTGCAATGACATCAGGATCATCAAAAGCAGGTACAATGGTTCTACCCTCCTTTGTAGCAATTTCCTTAGCATAAACGGACGATTCTTCATAGTTATTACCTTCTAAAATTACATCTGCCCCATAAGATCTAGTAGCAGCAATCTTCGCTGGGGAAGCATTTTTTGGCATGATTATAGTACACGACATCTTGTTCATAGCAGATGCATAGGCTACCCCTTGGGCATGATTGCCAGCAGACGCCGCGATAACACCTGCTTTTTTGGAATCAGCGTCTAGTCTATCAATCATGGTTACTGCGCCTCTAACTTTAAATGACCCAGTCTTTTGATAACATTCTAATTTTAGAAAAATGTTATTACCACACATATTTGAGAAGGTATTTGACCGGATTAGATCAATTTTTCTAATTGCTGACTTTGCTAACACCCCTTGTGCCTCTCTTATGCTGCTTACATCTATTCTAGAAATTTTTTTTCTCAAAGAAATGGTAACTCATGGTTTATTTAAATTTAGTTCCGCTAGTATTATGACAAGATATTTTTTGGTCGAGTAATAGAAGAAGCGGGGTAGTTTTCTTCTTGTAGTCTTATCTTAAGGGATTTCCTAGATCCTTCTCACACTACATTGCGATTTTGTCTTTTTCCGCAATTCCCACAAAATTCAGCTCTGATATGGAATCAGAATGAAAAAATGTATTGTCCCCCTAGCAAGGCGTATTTAATCAGTAAACCCTGGTCAGAGCCATAAATTCCTCTCAAATTTACATTCTATGTTCTGAAATTCCAAGTACATTGCTTAGATCGG
>Ga0310890_10000395_pt1 | contig 14111 bp, 13 predicted proteins | sample T20D3metaG_FD_203751 | JGI IMG/M metagenome (GOLD analysis project Ga0310890, IMG submission 203751) | Lab incubated soil microbial communities from West Virginia University Organic Research Farm, Morgantown, WV, United States - T20D3 | ecosystem: Environmental > Terrestrial > Soil >... | reverse complement strand
AGTACCTCCTCACCATCACTCGCTTCACCAACCACTTCGATGCCGGGATAGGCTTCCAATGTACAGCGCAATCCCTGCCGTACCATCGCGTGGTCATCTACCACGAGGACACGAATCGATCTGGTTTTGAAATGGGTATCCGACAATGACGACCGCCTTTCTCACAAGATGCCGGTTGTCGGGCCTTCCATGAGGCCGCGGACAGGTGTGCGTGTATAGGAAAAGTATGCGCCCTTGTACCTAGGACTTCAAGCTCTTTAACAGTGAAATTGAAAAGCGCCAGGCAGGTTCCACGGGGAAAGGAAATCTTTGAGGGAGTTAAATCGGGGCGTCTGAATGAGACGCCCCGATAGTCAGGTGGTATTAGAAGCGGTTTCGACCGCGTCCGCCTTCGCTGAACCGACCGCCGCCCCCACCGGAACGTGCCTCCATTGGTTTGGCCTCGTTCACAGTCAAGGATCGGCCATCCATCTGCGTGCCGTTCAAAGCAGTGATGGCCGCCTGGGCCTCTTCCGCTGTGGACATCTCGACAAAGCCGAAGCCACGTGATTGGCCCGTAAACTTGTCCGCAATCACACGCGCCGATTCGACGGTGCCATGCGTAGCAAACAAGGTGGTGAGTTGCGTTTCGGTGGCTGCATAGGGCAAACCGCCAACGTATAATTTCGAACCCATGAGGGTTCCTCCTTCTAAAGTGACATTGTCGGAAACTCGAGAACCAACCTTGGGAAGGAGAGGGCCGAAGACGCAGTGCAGAGGCGGCTCAGGTCAGGCTTCCGATCAAACTCTCGGTAAACAACAACATCGGTGATGGGCCGTATCAGTGTGTCTTTCATGCGAGGCCCGCCGCACAGAAAGCCATTCACTTGTATCAGTTCCCTGCAGTATTAGCAATGTCCATCTTGCAAGGCGAGATGTGTCGAGGTCACGGGTCGACTAGCGCAGGTTTGAGGATGCGCATCCGGCCAACCCGTCCACCTGTTCCGTATTTAAGATGAGCGCCTCTTGCTTCGTTGACGCCTCCGGCGTCCGTTGTGTATAACGGAGGCGCTCTCACTTTGTTCCATCTTCTCAACAGGTCAACTCACCATGGGCGCACGCGAATTCCATGATGGCGCAAAGGACGGCTTCGAGGCTCTCGAGCCGTTGAATCCGGAAGCCATCCGTTCGTTCGACGATCTCCTGGTCGCCATGCGGAAGACGGCCTTCGGAGGCCGCCGCCTGGGCGAGGCCTACGAGGTGCTGTGGGCCATGATCGAGGATCCGGATTGTTCCGTCGTCATGACGCTCTCCGGGGCGATGACGATCGCCAAGATGGGGAAGATCATCAGTACCATGATCGATCATGGGATGGTGCAATGCGTCGTATCCACCGGCGCGTTGATCGCTCACGGCCTTAGCGAGTCCGTCGGCAAGACGCATTACCGTGTGCCTCCCTCGGTGAGCGATGAGGAGCTTTTTAAGAAGGGCTATAACCGGGTCTACGACACGTTGGAGATGGAAGCGAATCTGAACTATGTCGAACACGTGGTCGGCCAAACCATGAAGCGAATTAGTCCGGAGCAGCCGCTGTCCTCCGAACTCCTGACTCGCGAGTTGGGACGCACATTGGCGGAAGGATTCGATGGAGACGGCATTCTGAAAAGCGCGTACCTCAAGAAGGTCCCGGTCTACATTCCGGCCTTCACCGACTCCGAGATGGGCCTCGATGTCGGTACATGGGCCATGGGTCGGGTGGTGGACCAAGCCCGTGTCCAGGCGAAGGGAGGCAGCGATCTCGATATCCTGCGCGCGATCAACAAATCCTACCCGTCCTTCAACCCTTACCAGGACCTGAACAGTTACACGCAGCACATTACGGCCGCCAAGCGGCTCGGGATCTTCACCATCGGCGGCGGAGTGCCGCGCAACTGGTCGCAGCAGGTCGGTCCCTACATCGAGATCAGCAACATGCGGCTGGGACTGAGCGTCAAGCCGCCGCGTTTCCACTACGGTGTGCGGATCTGTCCCGAGCCGGACTATTGGGGCGGGTTGAGCGGCTGCACCTATCAGGAGGGCATATCTTGGGGGAAGTTCGTTCCGCCCGAAGAAGGCGGACGTTTCGCCGAGGTGCTCAGCGATGCTACGGTGGTCTGGCCGTTGCTCATGGCCGGGCTGCTTGAACGTGCGAAGGTCAAGCACGCGACTCGAAGATGAGAGATACGGCCTTCATGCGCACCGCCGGGCTGCTGTTGAGTCTCGTGCTCCTGATTGCGGGGACCGCCGATGCCGGAGCAGGTTCAACTACGGAGGACGGCCGTGTCCAAGGCAAGGTCGACGCGCCGTTGACCCTGATCGAGTATTCGGACTATACGTGCGGCTATTGTCTAAAATTTTTCAAGGAGACCTTGCCGAAGTTGCAGGCCACCTACATCGATACCGGCAAAGTCAGGTTCCTGTATCGCGACTACCCGCGGGCCGATCGCGGCGTCGGGGTGGAAGCGGCCGTTGCCGCCCGTTGTGCGGGGGCGCAAGGACGCTATTGGGCCATGCATGACCGGCTGTTCGGCGAAGGCAGCCGGTTGGATGGCGGATCGTTCAAGAGCGCCGCTAAATCGATGGGGTTGGATCAGGCGGAGTTCGGGAAGTGCTTCGACGAGCGTCGGCACCTGGAATCGATTTTTCAGGATCGTCGGGAAGCGAATCGGTGGGGATTTCACGGGACGCCGGGATTCATTTTGATGCAGACCGTCGCAGGGCCGACGGAGAAAGTTCCCGCCGTGGCGATCCCCGGGGCCTTTCCGTTTGAAGCCTTCGCCGAAGAAATCGACAAGATGCTGTCGAAGGTAGCCGGTTCTTAACATTCACTTCAGCACATTGACGAAGGATTACCGTATGTCTGATACACAGTCGTTCTGGCCCGTCGCGCAGCGTGATGGTGAACCGCCGTTCTGGGTCTGTATGTCTTGTCTCTCGGAAGTCTTCTACCGCAAGGTTCCGATGCCCGATTGTCCGGGTTGTCACGGCGTCTCGACCTATGAAGCGTTCGCTATCGATGCGATCGCCGACTGGGGCACAGAGGATCTGGTCGCCAGAGCGCGGGCCGCAGAACAGGCGGCGAACCTGCAGCCGGCTTCCGCCTCTTCGGTCGAGTCCACTCCTTAGGCCGTCCAAAGCGGAGTGTCTGCTTGCAGGGACCACGTCCATTTCTCATCGGCGGCCAATGGCGCCAAGGGGACACCGCCGCTGCCGTTCACGATCCCTTCACCGGCAAGGTCCTGACGGAAGTCTCCCAGGCGGGCGAGGCCGATGCCGACGCGGCAGTCCAGTCCACGGTCGAGGCGGCAAAGCCGATGGGCGAGCTGCCGGGGCACCGCCGCTATCAGATTCTTCAACGGATCGCCGCGGCATTGTACGATCGGCGCGAGGAGTTTGCCCGGCTGATGACGGGCGAGGCCGGGAAGCCGATTAGCGACGCCCGCCGGGAGGTGTCGCGGGCCGTCCAGACCTTCACCGTTGCTGCCGAAGAGGCCAAGCGAATCGGGGGAGACGTCATCCCGCTCGACTGGACGCCGGGGACGGACTCCCATGTTGGTATTCTGCGCCGGTTTCCCATCGGTCCGATTCTGGGCATTACACCCTTCAACTTTCCTTTGAATCTGGTCGCTCACAAGGTGGCCCCCGCCTTAGCTGCCGGCAATCCGATTCTCATCAAGCCGGCGCCGCAGACGCCTTTGACCGCCTTGCTGCTGGGAGAAGTGGCCCTCGAAGCGGGACTCCCTCCCGGCGGACTCAACGTACTACCGTGTGACAATCAGGTGGCGGAGCGTTTGGTCATGGACCCGCGCTTCAAGCTGTTGAGCTTCACGGGGAGTGCGGCGGTGGGGTGGCGCCTCAAGGAAAAGTGCGGCAAGAAGAAGGTGGTGCTCGAACTGGGCGGGAATGCCGGCGTCATCGTCGAGCCCGACGCCGACCTGGACTTTGCCGCCCGCCGCTGTGCGACCGGCGGATTCGGTTATGCCGGTCAAACATGCATTTCCGTTCAACGGATCCTTGTCCATCATTCCATTGTCGACCTCTTTACGACGAAACTGTTGCTTCAGGTGGCTCGTTTGAAAGGCGGAGACCCCAGCGACGAAGGCACGGTCGTGGGGCCGTTGATTGACCACAAGGCGGCGGATCGCGTCGAGGCATGGATCGAAGAAGCGGTGTCCCAAGGGGCGCGGGTCCTGTTGGGGGGCAAACGCATGGGGTCTGTGGTCGAGGCGACGGTCTTGTCCAACGTCACACCGACCATGAAAGTGTCCTGCCAAGAGGTCTTCGGTCCGGTGGTGACGGTGACGCCGTATCGGCGATTTGACGAAGCGATCGAGGCGCTCAACAGCTCCGATTATGGGCTGCAAGCCGGTGTCTTTACCCAAGACGTGAACAAGGTCTTTCATGCGTTCCGTCACTTGGAAGTCGGAGCCGTGTTGGCGAACGAGATCCCGACGTTTCGTGCGGATCATATGCCGTACGGGGGTGTCAAGGATTCGGGTCTCGGACGGGAAGGGCTGAAGGCGGCAATCGAAGAGATGACCGAACCGCGATTTCTCGTGGTCAATGTGAGACCGCCCTCGGCTGTCTAGGGGAAAAAACGTCGGGGATATTGCGATCCACGGACATTCTTGGTACAACAGCGGCCCAGTTGCCTGACGAAAGTTCGCGTCAGGGCTGGCGTTTCTCGCGATTGGACGAAGCAAGGGAGAAGAGACGATGGTACCTACGCACATGTTTCTGACCAGAGGAGTCGGCGTCCACCGTGAAAAGCTGGCCTCCTTTGAGCAAGCACTGCGCAGCGCCGGTGTGGCCTACTGCAACCTCGTCAGCGTGTCGTCCATCCTTCCGCCCAACTGCAAGATCATTCCCCGAAAGCGCGGCGAAAAATTACTGAATCCGGGTGAAATTACGCATTGCGTCATGGCCCGCTCGGAAACCAATGAGCGTAACCGGTTGATCTCTGCCTCAATCGGCCTGGCGATCCCGACGGATCGCCGGACGTACGGATACCTGTCGGAACATCACGCGCACGGAGAAACCGACGAGGAGACCGGTGAGTATACCGAGGATTTGGCTGCGCAAATGCTCGCCACCACATTAGGTGTTGAGTTCGATCCCAACATCGCCTGGAAGGAACGGGAACAAGTGTTCAAGATGGGTGGTAAGATTGTGCGGACGTTGAACATTACACAGTCGGCGATTGGAAAACCCGGGCGATGGACTACCGTCGTCGCGCTGGCGGTGTTCATTCCTCTTGAGAATCTGCCGAAGCGGGCCCGCCGCTAATTACGCTGTCCAAGCCGAGCGGCACTCGAGCCCTCTGCAGCAGCCTGCGAGTACATGCCCATGACGCTTCCCGCTGGGTGGGAAGGCTTTCAGCATAATTTTCTGGGACTCGAAGAACCTTGGTGCCATCCCGATCGGGCCGGCGTCTACGTGCTGCCTGCGCCCTACGAGCACACCTCCAGCTACATTCAGGGTTCCGACGAAGGTCCGTCGGCCATCATTGAAGCCTCGCATCAAGTAGAGTTCTACGACGAGATGCTTCGCTGTGAGCCGTATCGCGAGTGGGGCGGAATTGCCACTGTCGCCCCGCTGGATCTGAAGGGCAAAGTGGATCGGGAGGCGGTCGAGGCCATTGAAGGATTCGTACGGCCCCACGTGGGCAAGGGGCGGTTTCTCGTCACTCTGACGGGGGAACACACGGGCGCATTAGGCGCCATACGGGCGCATGCCAAACGGTATTCCAATCTGACCGTTGTGCAGATCGATGCCCATGGTGATCTCCGACATGCCTATCAGGACAATCTCTACAGCCACGCCAGCGTCATGGCGCGTGTGGCCGACGATGGATTGCCGTTGGTGCAGGTCGGCATCCGGTCGATCTGCCCGGAAGAAGTTGACCGGATCGCGAGCAGCGATCAGATCTCGACCTTTTTCGCCGCCCACCTGCTGGATCCGGCAGGCCCCTACGAGGGAAAATCCTCGCGCTGGATTCCGGATGTGGTGAAGGCCTGTCGTGGGCCGGTGTATCTTACCTTTGATTGTGACGGGCTTGATGCCTCCCTCGTCCCGGCGCTGGGCACGCCCGAACCGGGTGGACTCGGATGGTACGATACCTTGAATCTCGTCACCGCGTTGGCCAACGGTCCCGGCATCCTCGGGATGGACATCAGCGAAATTGCGCCGATCAAAGGATTTGCGGCTCCGCAGTTTTGCATCGCGCGTCTGATTTACCGCATCCTGGGACGAGTGAAGGCCGGACGACGGGTTCACTAGGCAAGAACATCTCAATCAAGCGCGCAACGCGTCTCCTCAGTGACCGACACCATTCGCATCAATAAATTCTTCACCGAGCACGGCATCTGCTCTCGGCGGGAAGCCGATCGGCTGATTGAGACCGGGCGCGTCACCATCAACAACCTGGTGGCGAAGCTGGGAGATCAAGTGAGTGCCTCGGACGTCATCGCCCGCGACGGGGAGGTGATCCCCTGGGGTCAGGCACGGATCTACATCAAGTATCACAAGCCTGTCGGCGTGACCACGACCAGTGAAGCCCACGTTCCCCGCAATATCATCCAGGAGATCGGCCATCCGGAGCGGATATTTCCGATCGGTCGTCTCGACAAGGATTCTTCGGGCCTGATTCTCCTCACGAACGACGGCGATATCGTGAACGAGATTCTTCGCACGGAGTTCGGGCACGAGCGGGAGTATGAGGTCATGGTGGATCGACCCTACGATCAGGCCGCGCTGGACCGCCTGGCCGCGGGCGTCGTCATCCTCGGGAGCAGGACTAAGCCTTGCCGCGTCGAACGCCTCGGGCCCAGGCGGTTCCGCATCGTGTTGACCGAGGGGAGAAATCGGCAGATTCGGCGGATGTGCAAGGCGGTGGGGTATCGAGTCGTTGTGCTGCATCGCGTCAGGATCATGCACCTGACGCTGGCCGGACTGCCCTCCGGCGCTTGGAAGCCCCTCACGCCGCGTGAACAACAAGAACTGCTCAGCGCGGTCCGGCGGAATCCCTAAACGGATCGAACGCTTATGATCTCAAAGGTTGGTGGGGATTCGCGGCTGGCGGCAGCGGCATTGCCGGGCGCAAGGGTTCACGCGTCGGCTCGGACTCGCGGTGGGCTTCCGGCCGGACTGGAACCCGGGATTTGCTCAGGAAAAGATTGAGCAGCGCGATGAAAAAGCTTCCTCCGACGAGCATGATGCTGGTTGACTGAATCGCCTTCGTGCCTTCATCACGCATATCCTTGGCCACGTCGGCCACGGTATCCAACAGACGGTCCAACGCGAGGCTGACTTGGATCATCTTGGGGCCGGCGTTGTCGGCGGCATGCTCTTCGGCATTGCGGCGGAGGCGGTCGCGCTCGGAAGGTGAGGAGGCGGTCCATTCACGGGCCAGGAGATCGATCGTCGTGCTGGCCGCAGAAAAGTACTGATCCAGACTCTTGCGGACGGCTTCGATGTCCTCCGGTTCGCTTCTCCCGCTGCGGGAGACACGAAGGCCGGCGGCCGCGTAGCGGTCCACGGCGAGCTGGACCCTTGCCCGCTGACCCGGGAGCGACTCGGTAATCCGTTCGAAATCCTTTTCGCTATCCGCCTGCAGCGCGCGGATGATCGTGTTGCGATAACGCATCACGTCTGCTGAAATGTGGGCGAGATCCGCCGCCCCGAGGGTATATTCCGTATACATGATGCGGAGGTCCTGATCGACCTTGCTCAACGCGCCTCCGCTCAACCAGCCGAGCCCGGCGATCAGCAGGCTGATCAGCACCTGCGAGGCACTGGGACGAAACGATCGCAGCCATCGGAGCAAAAACACCTGGTCTCCTTACTCGAGGATTAACCGCCGGTCGACATGCGGCGTGAGGTTCGGATCGTTGGACACGAAAATCACCGACCACGGCTCGTCCTTCGAACAGAGCCGCCGGAGGAGGGTTTCGCGCAAGACCGGCTGCAGGTTATGAAGAATCCCGTCGAAAGTCAAAATCTGCGGGCGGGCCAGAATGGCGCGCGCAAGCAGAATACGGATAATGTGTGTCGGCGCCAGGATTTTCCCGGGAGACCGGATGTGCGTCTTCAGTCCCTGCGGGAGGGCATCGACGTCTTCTTCGAGTTCGGCGAAGCGCAATGCCCATCGCACGTCGCTGTACGGAATGTAGGCCCGGCCCAGGACGATATTGTCCTCGATGGTGCCTTCGAAGAGCGTCAGCTGTGAATCAATCATAAAGCCGCGGCAGCGGTTGATGGTGCCCATGTCGATGTGGCGCAGGTCCACGCCGTTGTAGCGGATCACTCCGCCGGTCGGAGCCTCAAGACCCGATAAGACGCGTGCCAGTGCCGTTTTTGCCGCCGTCGAGCTGGCATAGATGCCGATCTTTTCGCCGGGCGTCACCTCGATATTGAACTGCTGGAAGATTGCCGGCACGCCCGGGTGATGGACCGTCAGATCCTTGCACGTGAGCCGGATACCGTGCACCGTAGGGTCGGGAAGTGGGACCGACAGCGACGACGATGCCTGGTCCTTCGGAAGCGACAGCACGAAATCCAGTTCCTTCAAGCCGGTCATGAAGTAAAAAATATGCCCCATCCGTTTCACGACCTCGTCAAAACTCGACAGCAAGCCGCTGACCACGACCTCGGCCGCGACTAATTGTCCTAACGTCAATTGACCGATGGATAAGAGCCACGCCGCGGTGGCAATGAGTCCGCCGTGTGCGATGGCCTGCCAGCCCACCGACCCCAGGTATTGCCGGATGAGTATTCCGAAGCGGGTCTGTCTCCGTTCGATGTATTTCCCCACCAGCTCATCAGTCCGCTGCATCAGGATGGCCCGGCTATCGGTCGCCTTGAAGTGCAGCAGGTTATACGAAATCTCCTGCATCCAGTGGAGGGTGTCGTACTTCGCGTGGGACATATCGATTGTGGCCCTGAGGCCTCCGTGCGAGAGCAGAAACACGATGTTGAATCCGGCCAGGAGCAGCGCGTTATAGAGCAAGAAATACGGATGGTAAAACACGAGAATCGTCATGCCGACGGCACCGCCTACGACGACGTTGATCAGGTCGACCAGTAGGACGGAAAGCGCGCGTTGCATGAATACCGTTTCCATGAAGTGGTTGGCGTATCTGGGTCTGAAGCCGAGGACCTGCAGCTGCGGAATCTGCTGCGCCATCCCGATGGCGACGCGGGCGAAGAGGCGCCGCTCCAACACTTCGACAGCATAGTATTGCAGCGAGCGGAAGGCACCGACGAAGAGGAGGGCCGCAATCATGACGCCGGCCAACGTGACGATGGTCACAGGCTGGATGGCAAAGGCAAACGTGTTGGTCAGCTCTTGGACGGTCAGAGGAACGATCAGCGAAAACAACCCGATGGCAAGCGAGTAGGACACCACGAGGGCCAGCAGGCGCCGTTCGAGCCGTAACAGCAGGCCAACGTACCCGACCACCGACTGAAAGAGGTTGGGTTGTTCGTCCACATGACTCTGCACGGACACCCGCCTTTGTTCGTCAAGCGGCTGGAGAGCCGCTGCCAGAACCGAACCCTAACGCTAGCAAAGTATAGGGGAAAAAGCCAACTCTTCGCCGTTCAGTCCCGCCCCCGGTAGATCACAGGGACACTCGCGGGCAATGACTTGCCCCACGCCCCGATCGACCACTGATAGAGTGCCAACGCTTTCTGATAATCCGCCTTCGCGCGGATGACCTGTCCTTCGGAATCCACAGAATTGCGCTCCCGCAAGTTGACGAACAACACGCTCGTGGCGCCCAAACTGAAGCGGAACCGCTCTCCATCTTCCAACGTCTTGGCCAGACGAAGGGATTCCACGGCCGCGCTGATCCGTTCCTTGGCCCGCTCAATGGCCGACAAGGCATTGTCCACGTCGATGACCACCTGCTGCTCACGGAAATGTTGCGTGAGCACGAAGCGATCGGCCTTGCCCTGAGCTTCCAGGACTTCTCCCCGGCTCCGCCGCTGCATGATTGGAATCCGCAGCTCGAGGCCAAACCGGTAGCCCAGGCCCAACACGAACTTTTCCGGTTGCCGGGCCGGTGCGGCTTCGGCATCCAGGCTGGGAAGCAGATTGTTCTTGGCCAGTTCGAGGTCGATGTTGTTGAGCTTGGCCTCGATGCCGATCTCCTTGATCTCCGGACGATCGGCCTTCGCTTGGAGCTTGTGCGCCTTGATCGTCTCCGGCGTCGGAACGAGTACTTGGGCCGGGAATTCCGGCGCCCGTTCCAACGGCGGCGGCACCGGAGCGTTGCTATCCCAGAGGAACATGGACAGCTTCAATTGCTCTTGCTCGACGAACCGCTGGGCGGCAATGGCGACCTCGCGCCGGCGCTGCACTTCCTGATTGGCCTCGACGACGTCAAGCGGTGCGACTGCTCCGGCCTTGGCACGGCCTTCCACCTGCCGGAAGCGATCTTCGGCAATGCCCACCGCGCGGCGCTGGACTTCCAGGAACTTCACTGCCGCGACCCAGTCCCAGAACTGCGTGGCTGCCGCGAGAAACAGGTCTTGTCTCGTTTGTGCGATGCGCACATCCGCGCGCGGATCGGCGAGCTCAGATCGCTGCAGCTCGGCGTTTTCAGGGTTCGTCATCAGCCCGCGCAACAGCGGGAAGAACCCGCCGAGCAGTACTTGCTGATTGCCGTTATTGAACGAGAGATCCGGGATCTTGGCGTCTCCGATCGCCTGTCTGACGCCGGCGCTGTAGCGGAAACCCCAAGGATGCCGGGCTTCCACCAGCGTGTCGTTGAAGCCGCCGGTCTGGGTGCCTGCGCTGGGATTGCTGCTTGAGATGAACCGCTCGAGCTCGGTGTCGTTGACGACGGTTGGTTCAAACGCCCCCAACGCTTTGAGCATCCTCCCGCGGGCCGTCACCTTCTCGGTGCCGGCTCCCTTCAGGAGCGGATGCGTGCGGTCGATCCACGCATGGATTTCATCGACGCTCAGGGGAATGGGCGGCAGTTCCCGTTTGTTGGGCGGCTCGGCGGCGATCGTTCGGTCGCAGAGCAGCCCGAGACAGAACACCAGGCCGACGAGCACAAGTCGATGAGACATAGGGCACACTCCTTTCATGATGGCCGCATAAAGGCGCCTGACGATGACGTTACGTTTGAAGTGCTAAGGTGCGGACGAGAGACTCGATGACGAATGTGAAGGGATGCGAGGCTACTTCGCACCCCGTCCCGCCTTCGGCAAGAGGGTGTCGATCAGGCTCGGTGGACGTTCCTGATAGTCGGGGGGGAAGAGGTTGAATCGCCGCCATAGCTCATACCAGAGCGGCACGCGGTTTAGGATGACCCAGCCCATCACCTTCGTGCCCTGGCGCACGTGTTCCTGAGGAGGCCAGGGTTTTTCTTCCGGATCGGGAACGACCCAGAAGCGGAAATTGCCCTTGCCGTCGTCGACCTGATCGATGACTTTGATGACGCCCTGGTAGGTCCCTGCCATGAGTTCGGGCCAGGCCGGCAACGGAATCGCGGGAATGCCGTAAAACAGGATCTTCACTTTGCGGCCCACGTTGAGCAATGGAGCATCGAGGCCTTCGGCGACCATTTCAACGGCCTTGTCGGCGCTGGCCGGTGAGATCCTGACCAGCTTGTCACCGGGTCGAACGGTCTCTCCGACCCCGGTTTCAGCCATCCTGACCACCGTGCCGTCGATCGGTGCCATGATGCGGCTGGCCACGCGGCGTTGCTCGGCATTCGACATGCGGAGCGCCACATCGGCCAACTGATCGGTGGCTTTGGCGGCCTCGGCCACGGAGGCATCGCGGGCCGCTTCGGCATCCAGCAGACGCTGCAAGACCTCCGCGCTGACCTGGTCTCGTCCGAAGCTCAAGGCTTTCATGGATTGTTCCGCGGCCCTGAGATGGGCCTGGGCGCCGGTGAGGTCGGCTTTTGAGGCAATCGCCGCCTGGATGGTCACTTCGAGTTCGCGCTGGGACACGAGCCCCTGCTCGGCCAGTTGCTTGTGGCGGTCGACGTTCAATTCGGCGGTGGCGACGGCAATCTTTGCCGCTTCCACCTGCTGATAGGCTTCACGGACCTTGTTTTCCGCTTCGACCACTCTGGCTTGGGCTGAAGGGACGGCGGCTTTGACGAGGTTCTGCATCTCCTTGATGCGCTTATCCAGTTGCTCGGCCCTTCCGAAGGCGGCACGCCGGGTTTCGATCAAGGCCTGCTTGCGCTGTTCAAGCAGCGACAGCAGATTGGGCGACATGAAATTCGGATCGTAGTCGTCGAGCTCCAGGATCAGGTCACCCTGCTTGACCCGGACACCTTCGAAGATATGCCATTTCTTGATGCGGCCGGTGATCTGCGATTCGATGTCTTGCGGACGCTCGTAGGGCGTGTAGGCGGACAGTTGCCCGCTCACGGTGATCGTTTGTGTCCAGGGCACAAAGGCAATGATCAGTAGAAATAACAGGACAAGTTTGATGGCAAGGCGGGAGGAAAACCTCAGGCGCTCGGGGATTTGGACGGCTTCCCACGACTGCAGTTTGCTGGAGGTCGCGAGATCGTCCACCGCGATCTCATCCAGGCCGGTTCGTTGCTTGACGAGCAGGCGAACTTTTTCGCGTAAGCTGTGTCCTAAACCTGCCACCGAAGGCCTCTTCGGATGCGGCAAATGCGCGTCGAAGCTTCATCATAGAGGAAAATGACTCAATGGGTCAATTTCTCTTCAAGAACCGGTATTTATTGCCGCTTGACCGCGCTTGACCGGCCTCTCGAGAGCCGCTAAGGTGGGAGCCCGGCGGGTGCTCAATTCAAAGGAGTGGGGGTGGGGCGAAAAGCGAAGCGCACCAGTTCACTGTCCTCGTCGGCCATGGGTTCCCGTCCGATCGTCGGCGTGCTCGGCGGAAGCAAATCTGATTTCCCAATCCTCGAAAAAGCCGTGGCGGTGTTGAGCGAGTTGGGCATTCCAAACGAATTGATGGTCGTATCCGCCCACCGTACACCGGACCGCTTGTTTGCGTATGCCGAGCAGGCGCCCGCTAAAGGCATTCAAGTCATCATCGCGGGTGCCGGTGGCGCCGCCCATCTTCCCGGCATGCTCGCCGCAAAAACGCACTTACCCGTGATCGGCGTCCCCATCCCCACGGAAAATCTCCGCGGGCTGGATTCACTGCTCTCGATCGTGCAAATGCCTCGCGGCATCCCCGTTGCCACCGTGGCGATCGGCGGTGCGGAAAATGCCGGGCTGCTCGCCGCGCAGATCCTGGCCGGGCGCTACCCGGAGATCGCCGATCGAGTCAAAGCATTTCGCACCACTCAAACCAGGACCGTACTGAAATCGCCGGAAGCCAAAGGCTCAATTGCCGGGCAGACGGCGGCTCCGCGTCGCCGGTCGTGATTCCTCGAGCGATCGAACCCGGATCGGTGCTCGGCGTTCTTGGCGGCGGCCAGTTGGGTGCGCTGTTCGCGCGTGCTGCGACTACACTGGGATATCGAGTCGCCGTGTGGGACCCAGACTCTGACGCGCCGGCGCACCGCCTCGCTACCCATTCGTTTGCCGCCCCATTTACCGATCTCACCACCGCGACTGCGTTTGCCGCGGTCGCCTCCGTCGTCACCTATGAATGGGAGAATGTCCCGGCGGAGTTGTGTGAGCGGCTCGAACGCGAGAGACCTGTGCGGCCCTCGGGCGGTGTGTTGCGCCATATCCAGAATCGCCTCGTCCAGAAGAGATTTCTCGCCGGCCACGGCTTCCCCGTTCCGCGATTTGCTGCCCTTATAGATCCGCCACGTGTGCTCGAGACCATTCGGGAAGTGGGCGGTCCCGTGGTGTGCAAGACCGCTATGGCGGGCTATGACGGCAAAGGCCAATGGCGGATTGATGAGCCCTCGGCGGTGCCCGCCGTCCTGCCGTCGATCGCGGCCTCTGCGAGACCCGGGATGCAGTGGATCGTGGAAGCGTTCGTCCCCTTCGAACGCGAGCTTTCGATTCTGGTGGCGCGCGGCGTCGATGGTCAGACGATCGTGTATCCGCTGGTTGAGAACCAGCATGAACAGGGGATCCTCCGAACCACGCTCGTACCGGCCGTGGTCCCTCCCGTCGTCGTCGAACGG
>Ga0310890_10000393_pt1 | contig 14129 bp, 13 predicted proteins | sample T20D3metaG_FD_203751 | JGI IMG/M metagenome (GOLD analysis project Ga0310890, IMG submission 203751) | Lab incubated soil microbial communities from West Virginia University Organic Research Farm, Morgantown, WV, United States - T20D3 | ecosystem: Environmental > Terrestrial > Soil >... | reverse complement strand
CACCACTAAACCTCAGTAACAATCCAGGAGATTCAGTTGAACCACAAATTGCAGCAACAACTTTAGGATAACATGTATAAGCAATTACAATATTATCACCATTTTTTCTAATACTATAATGTTAATGAATTAGTTTGTATAAACCCTTGACAAGTATTAGGTTCACGTCCCATCCATCCCATGTTAATCATAGATTTTTCAAAATAATAAAGCCAAAGTAAAAACGAGTGGTCATGTAATATTTATCGTGAAGTTATACTTCAATATTATAGAAACAATAAATTTTAAAGTAAGAACCCCCAAGTGTACCTTATAGGTTCGAATCCCATTCCTATGCCTAACTGGTAAAATTATAGAAAATAATTATATAAATATTATATCTTCACATTGATTCATTTTCACTTGGACAATTTAAAAGAATTTCATATAATTGGGTATAATTTTGGTATTTTCTTATATATTTAATGAGTGAAATAATAATATGAATAAAAATATACTGCAAGAAAATAAAAAAAGGAAAATATTAATAATAAATTCCGAGGATGCAATAATTGGACTTATTTCGTTGATGGGTGCAATAATGACGTTAACCTTTGTAACAATTATACTATAAACTATTTGATATTGATATAACTTAACGTTAATTATGTTCTTTTAATAAAGTGATATACAATTATTTTTATTAATTGTTTAATTTAACTGTTCTTCAAATAATTTTAGTTGAATTATAAAATTTTTAGCTAGCAACTCACTACAGTAAAATAAGCAATTAAGAAAACTATATGACATGAATTTGGTTATAATAGATGGTATATACAATTACAATAATTTTTAAATAAAGATTGATGTGTAATTTATGTATAATCTAGGTTTGATTTTGGATTCTTTTTAAATAATTTATTAAAAAGAAAGTTAGTTAATGATTAATTCAACAAAAGAAAAATTATCAGACAACAAGAATAAAAAAACAACAATACTGATGGGTATGATTTTTGTAGTACTTAGTGTAAGTATTGGTTCAACACAAATTTCCAGTCAGATGGTAGCATATGCACAGGAAGAAGTAAACGATTCTAAATCTGAGATGATGAAGATAATGTCGTCAAGTATACCACAACCAAATTCTAATTCAACAATACTTGACGTTAAAGGTTCAAATGCACTTTTTGAACCTGCTGTAGGATTGACTAATGTATTTGGACCAGAAGGAGTATTCCCATTTACAGATACTTTCAAATGTGCTGATGCATTAACATGTGGTGTATCCGCAGGAGAAAATGCCAAATTTGTAGGCAAATTTGAAGAAGGAAACATAAACAAAACAACTTCATATGAAGCAACATATACTTCGCCAATTACATATGGACCTCATCAGATCAAAGATCATGTATATAAGATAATATTGACTGATACAGAATGGAATTCTCCAGATGCTTCTTTACCAACTGAAAATGCAGAATTTGCAGCATCTGTAAATAATGTAGGAATGCATCAAATTCAACATGGCGCATCCAATATTGATAGATCTGATGTTCCACAACTGAGTAACTTAGCATTCTTGTATGGACACGCAAAAGTAATTGACGTAACAAATGGTAACAATACAATAGTAGCAGAAGATATATTCACCCATGTAATGATTGGTCATTTAATGGATGAAGATGTATATTATAAGAATATGAGAGATGAAGCATTAACTCCTAATTTAGCTTTGGTATTTGCAGTAAATATTCCAAATGATATTGAATTACCCGGAGTAGGGATGTTATCGGCAGAAGAGGCACAATCATTTACTCCATTATCAAGTGATCCGTCACTAGAAAACAGTCCTCCATTTAATTATCCGATCGAATTTGCAGAGCCAAGAACCAGTAATGACAATATAGAAGAACCATCAAATCCACAATCATCAGTATGGCCAGTAGCAAATCAGAAACAACCGCCTTTCTTTACATTCTTGCTATTCCAAGAAGTAGACCCAAAATATAGTCAATAAAGTAGATGACGGATTAAAAGATCTCAATGAAAAATGTTTACAGTACAGAATAAAAAATAATCAACAAGAAATCAACCAATTTTTCTTTTTTAAATCAAAAAGCATAAAATAAAAAGACTCTAAAACAAGGTTAGACAATAGGAATGGATTTTATGATTGGTGCTGCTATAGCGGCTTTGACAAATATTGGTCTTCTTGCATGCATTATAGCAATCTATGTTCAAAATACACGATTATTGAAGTCCTATTTTACCTATGGTCTTGTATTAGTAGCATCATTATTCATGTTACAAAATATTGTAATTGTAATATTTTGGTTTAATCTTTATCTTGCTGGACCTGCAATAAAAAATATAGTTGATAGTGCGTCTCCATACTTATTTTTAATTAATTTATCTCAATCAATTGGTTTAGCCGTATTATTATGGATTTCAAGAAAATAAATTTAAAAGTTTTTTTGTTAGAAAAATAATAATCAAATATTAGGTTTTTTTATTTTATCTACTATTTCTTTAAACAATGGAAAATTTTGTTCCATCAATGGGGTAAGAAAATATGTTGAACCGTAAATCTCTTTACCTTCTGTAATAATCAATCCATTTTTTATCAGGACATTCAAATGATGGATTACAGTTTTATAATTTAGATTTAGTATTGTAGATACTTGATTAGCATTTGCTGGCATTTCATTAATTAAACTTATAATTTTAGCGCGAGAAGAACCTCCTCTAGTGCTTGCAAAAAGGAACCAAAGGATTCTCTTAAACCTAGGATCAAAGTATTTGTTATTATCACGGTTATTTGGATATGGATACCGCCCACGGCTTGGAACATTCCCATCGTAACCCAAATAACACCATTAGTATTATCAAAAAAGGGATATAAATTACTAGCAATAATAAAAGTATAAACAAGTAGTTAAAATCTCAAATAAACCTAATCTACCAGTAAGAATAGAGTTTGGTCTTAATAGACGCATATTTTATTATGTTATACAATATTAAAAGAATATTTTTATGATTGGATAGTTCAAGATAGAACCTGTCAATTTAAGCACCAAAAGATCAGAATCCAATTTGCTGACCTACTTGAAGGTACTTTTGACAATTAGAACATTACAATTAATGTAAAAATTTTTTGAAAATTTATCATAAGTAATACTAATCGTTAAAGTCATCATTTAACAAAATTTGGTTCGTGGAATAATCTACATCAATTGCTATTATAACAGGGACAGATGTTGATTCTTTTGCTTTTTCCAAGGTTTTAGAAAATTCTTCCGTGGATTTAACATAATATCCAATAGCTCCAAAACTTTTAGCAAGTGTAACAAAGTCAGGATTATTGAATCGAGTAAACACACTCTTTCCAAATTCATCAATTTGTTTAAGAGAAATCATACCATATTCTGAGTCACACCAGATAATGACTATTATTGGTAATTGTAAACGAACAGCAGTTTCCAATTCCTGAATATTCATCAAAAAGGCACCGTCACCACACATGACAACAATCTTTTGATTTGGTCTGACAAGTTGAGCTGCGATACCACCTGGAAGGGCAAAACCCATGGAACAAAAACCATTAGTTATGAGACATGTATTTGGAATATACGTATTGTAAGTTTTTGCTATCCATAATTTATGGACCCCTACATCTGATATAACAATATCATTATCATCCAAAATATTTCTTACATCAATAACTAACTTTGTAGGTTTTATTGGATAAGCAAAATCATCTTTAAATTTTTCTATTCTTTCTGTAATTTGTTTCTTGATTTTTCTAAAAAGATCTGGTATTTCAAAATATGGTATGTCTATAGAATTTTGAGTGTTATTGGTTTTTATTTTTTCCTGTTTTTCTCGTTTTACTTTTTCTTTATTTAATTCAAGTAATATCGCATCTACTGTGTAACCTATATCTGCAGCAATCTCAATGTTTGGAGGATAATATGTTTCTACTTCAGATGGAGTAAAATCAATATGAATAATTTTCTTGTCTAAATTTCTATTCCAATTTTTTGGGCTGTATTCTACTAGATCATATCCTAAAGCAATAACCAAATCAGCTTCTCTCAAGGCGATGAGGGCATGATCTGCTTCTTTGATTCCAATTGTTTGCAGATGTCTTTCGGATTTATCCGATATGACACCTTTTGCCATGAATGTGTTAATTGAAAATATCCCAGTTCGTTCCACGAACTTTCTTATGTGTGAGCTAGCACTTCCCCTTATACATCCGTTTCCCACTAAAATCACCGGCATTTTGGCACTAAATATCATTTTAACTGCATTTTTTATCAAACTGTGAGATGGTCTTGATCTTAATGTTCGATGAGGTTTTATAATTGGTTTAATATCAGATTTACCTTTTGCTATATCCTCTGGCAGTTCGAGATGTACTGCTCCAGCTTTTTCCTCAATTGAGATTTTGAAGGCTCTTCTTACTATCTCTGCAATAACGTCAGCATTGTGAATTGACCATCTCCATTTTGTTATTGGTTTAAATATTGATACAACGTCCATGTTTTGATGAGATTCCTTATGACGTAAGTTTGAATCTGTTTGACCTGTAATAGCCAAGATAGGAGATCTATCCATATTTGCGCTTGCAACACCTGTTATCAAGTTTGTCGCACCAGGACCGAGTGTAGAGAGACAGACTCCAACTTTTTGAGTTAGTCTCCCGTAAACATCAGCCATAAAAGCAGCACCTTGTTCATGTCTCACTAGAATAAACTTAATCTGTGAATGTGCTAGCGAAAACATTAAATCGTTAGTCTCTTCACCAGGCAAACCGAATATATATTCCACTCCTTCAGATTCCAAGCATTTTATGAATAGATCTGACGCCTTCATAACATTGATCATATATGATAAAATAGTATTTCATTATTGTTATAGTTTGAAATACAGGAGACGTTCAAAACAGGACAAATGAGAGTATAATCTTAATTCATACCATGATCAAATTAATTACGAATTCTTATAAACAAAAGAAATCATATTAGTAATATTTAAAATTATAATATTACTATTTATTATAGATAGAATGAAAAAATAGAGATCTTCAATATTTTATATACCTTCTGTAAACACACACTTACCTGCTTTGATATTCTAATCTCACCAATGATGCTAACAATTTGTATTTTATGTCTTTTAGTAATACGAAATTAAAAGTAACCTTTGTTTACCGATCCAAGAATCATCTACATGTCATTTTCATAACACCCTTCGAATCGTAATATTATAGTTTATGTTATCGATTTCTATCATATATAATGCCTTTACCTCATTCTCTAGTAATAAATTAGATCTGACGAGAAAACCAAACCGAACAAGTAAAATATAATTTTTCATATTCTATATCACTCAACGCAGTAATCATTTGTTATAACAATACTCAAAGCAGTAATCATTCTGATCTTTTTCTTCCAAAAAGATCAGAATGATTATTCTTGAGGTAATTTCAAGTTTGGTTGTGGTATTTAAGGTTGCGTCACAGGTTGTGTTCTTACTGTTTCAGTCCATGTAGGCCTTAAATCCTGAAACTCTAATGATTCAGGTTCATCGGATACAGGTTGTGTCCTAATTGTTTCGGTCCATGTAGGGCTGATGTCCTGAAATCCTAATGATTCAGATCCTAAAGTATCATCATTCTTTATATAAAATCGTTCTTGGGATTTATCATATCCCAGATCATCAAGAGTTATAACTTTGAATCCATTATCAGATAAATACTGCATCTCTAGGTAAAATAGTTCTGGTGATGTAGCGTCTACCGCATCTTTTGTTACTTCATGATATCCAATTATTGGAATGGCATTTATATTTCCAGGCTTATTGAATTTGATTTGGCTATTAACTACTTCTACAAATTTCTTATATAATAAATATGAAACATCTATTCCATGGGGATCTTCATTTGTCGTCTCCAGAATATCATCGTGTTCTCTATCATGTGACCATTCCTTCATGGCAAATCTATTTGTAGGGGTTGGAGTCCCATCAGAAAAATATGGTCTGCAATCAGTGATTCCTTCATAGTTTTTCTGATCGTAACCAAAATTCTCCCATCCATCACAATTAAGAAACATTAATTCAGAATGTCCTGTAAATGCTAAATTAAAATATTTACCTATAGTATCTACAATAAATGGATCTTCCCCACCTTTATTGTAAGGAGCTTGGAAAATAGTTGGACTAAAACCATTCTGTTGTAAACATTCTTTTCCACCACTAATGACAGACTGAATTTCTTCTTCTGATTTGAGGTCTTGAAGGTTTGTATGTTTTAATCCATGAGATTGAATGTCGTATCCATCATTATGTAATTGTTTCACTTGATTCCAATTCATACCTTCTCCATTTGCTATATAATCACAGGCTATGAATATACTGGCTTTAAAACCAAAGTTATCCATAATCGGTTTTGCTTTTGAGAATATTGATTCATATCCCCTATCAAACATCAGTATTACAAATTTGTCCTCTTTTTCTTTTTGTTCCTTGGCATATAGAGAAGATATATAATCAAAGACTAACAGGTCATTATCAGCATTATCAGTAGAGGAGTTGTTGTGTTGGTAATTATCTTCAAAGGGAGTTCCTATTATTCCATAAGCAGAGAAAATATTTGAAGATAACACACTGCCACTAACTCCTAAAGTTACTACTACAAAAATTAGGATTGCAAAACCAATAGAAATATTCACAAAGAAGAACTATTAATTATCTTAATATAGGATGCGCAGAAATTCTATATAGTATAATATCTGATCTTGACATCAAATTCTTTTACTAACAAATATAATAGTAATTACATAATTAAAATTTTAATAAAGATAAATATGCAATAATTTCAGAACCGAAACCATACCATTTTTTTCTTCAATATTTATTTATTTTTATAGATTTGAATTTGATTTCCCCCTAGTATTTTCATTTAAGCGATGCTCGAAAATAGTTCATTGAAATATGATGTTTGACGATACAAAATATACTATCCCAAAATACGTGTAGTCAAGAATTCAATATTATTTAAATTGCACTTCTTCCTGAATGATTCAATCATACTTAAAGATAAATAATATTTAGTAAAAACTATTATCTTTTTTCTTATCTAATTGATAGAATGTTAGTACTTACATGTGGAATTGATTCTCATTTGTTTCCCTTTCATTATTATCAATTAGAGTTTTCTTTGTCATTTGATATATACTATGTTTAAAAGGCCGTATTGCTTACTTGCCGATCGGAGCATCAGCAGACTATAGACCATATTATGAAAGGAAACATTATTCATCCATTGTATTAACATATTTTAACTATTTTTAACATTTTTAATATTCTTTAGATGGATAATAGAACTATTCTTTATAGAAGATTCATTAATCTCATATTTGTCAAAACATATCCAAGAATTTGTTTATGCTAATGTTTAATCCTATTTCTGATATTATACTGCACCATCATAATTCTGATTTAAGAATAATGTTTTCTGTGGTCCATGGTTTCACCTCTATTTGTTAGTTATTTTTTCGCTTTCTTCTTTATATTAATAATCTAGTATATGTTCCAATTTCAGTTTTGTCTGGATCAATCAATTTTTTATCTGTATCATAGTCTTAAAACAACCAAAGGGATCAAAAATATTGCTACATTTAGTATTGAATCTTGTTGTAGGAAAAGTAGTTGAGGGGTTAACAAAAATATAAAACTCATACAAGTACAATTAAAAATATTTTACGTAATGAATGCATCTATTTATCATATAGCCTTTAATATACTATCTAAATCTAAAAAATGAAAATGAATAAGATAAAAGAAATACTGGCGTTTTCTAGAATAAACTTGGTTACAGTTTTTACATCAGTTTCACTTTCAATTTTAATGTTGTTGACTTGTATATCATTTGGAGATTATGGTGGTAATTATTTAAGTCCAGCATATGCTGCTAAGGAACAATCTAATTCTGAAGGACCAATTATTGACGATCCAAACCTTGTTGTTCAGCCTGTCTATCAAGGGCTTAAATCACCTACTGCCATGGCCTTTATAGCACCGAATGATGTACTGGTTTTGGAAAAAGACGAAGGTACTGTACAGAGAATAGTAAATGGTAAAATTTTACAAGAACCACTACTTCAGGTTGTTGTTGATTCTAAAGATGAAAGAGGGATGCTGGGAATTGCAATTGCTACAAAGGAAGCTGCTCCTATTGGAACTGAAGCTAGACATTCTCCTACTAACGTTTTCGTGTTCTTTACTGAAGCTCAAGCAGGTGAATTTCCTATGGGCAACCGTGTTTACAAGTATGAATTATTAGATGATAATACTAAACTAACAAATCCCAAATTGCTTTTAAACTTACCAGCTTTGCCAGATGATTCTCATGTTGGAGGAGCAGTAGCTATTGGACCTGATAATAATGTATACTTCACGGTTGGTGATCAAAGGCCAACAGCTTTTAATCGAATAGTTTCTCCTGATTCTCATACTAAAGCTCAAAATTATGTAAATGGGATAGAACCTGATGGAAGATCTGGTATACTAAGAATTACTCAAGATGGTGAGACAGTAGATGGCAAGGGAATTCTTGGAGATAAACATCCACTCAATAAATATTATGCATATGGAATAAAGAATAGCTTTGGAATTGATTTTGATCCTGTTACAGGGAATCTATGGGATACAGAGAATGGACCGACCTTTGGCGATGAAATTAATCTTGTATCTCCAGGGTTTAATAGTGGATGGGCCAATATACAGGGATTTTGGACATTAGATGATGATTGGAATAAAGGGGAAGAAGTTGTAACTCCGCTAAATCCAAAGGATTATACCTTGATAGACTTTGGTGGGAAAGGAAAATACAGTTCACCTGAATTTACATGGGATGTTGCTCCTACTGCTTTGAAGTTTCTTAATTCTGATAAATTAGGTAAACAATATGAAAATGACATGTTTGTGGGAGATATCAAAAATGGTAACCTTTATCATTTTGATCTAAACCAACAAAGAACTGGACTACTACTTGATGGACCACTTGCCGATAAAGTTGCAAGTAAAGACGAAATTAATCAGGCAATCTTTGCCCAAGGATTTGGTGGTATTACAGATATCGAAGTAGGGCCGGATGGTTATCTGTATATACTTACATTTGGTGAAGAGGATGGTGCAATATATAAAATAGTACCCACGACAACTGGTGACAATGGGCAAGTTTTATAGGTTTTAGATAGGATGTGGATATAATGAAAATATTAAGATCTGGAATAATAACAATATCTATTATTTTTTTATCTCTAATTATAATGACAATATCTTCAATTAGCATAGAAAAAAATGTTATCAGTATCAAAAATCATAATGCATATTCTTCTCCTTCAACTTCAGATCCTCCTTCTTATTCTTCAACGTCGGCTGTTACTTTAGGAGATTTTAATTTTGGTGCAGCAGGAGACTGGGGTTGTACAGCTAACACAATAGATACTGTACAAAATATCATAGATCGAGATCCAGAATTTGTTTTGGCATTGGGAGATCTCTCATATGACAGTAGTTCCAAATGTTGGTTTGATATCATATCTCCCATAGCAAACAAAACTATGATTTCAATTGGTAATCACGATACTGACCCGACTATGCTTAAAGAGTATATGGAGTTTTTTGGATTAAAAGGACAATACTATTCATTTAACTATCAAAATGTTCACTTCATTGTGATGTCAACGGAACTCCCATATGAAGACGGTTCTGAGCAGTATAACTTTGTAAATAATGATCTTTCAAAAGTATCTTTAAATCCTAATATTGACTGGATCGTTGTGGATTACCATAGTTTAGCATATACATCTCCAGCAAATATTGGTAAAGGCAATAGTGCGGAAAAGGAATTGAGAGACATTTATCATCCGCTATTCATGAAATTTAACGTAGATTTAGTATTACAGGCACATAATCACAACTATCAAAGAACATATCCAATAATCTATAACAGTAATAATTCGGAGACTCCCATAATAACGGATACCAACAATAACAACTACCATGATCCAAAAGGAATGATATTTGGTACAGTTGGTACTGGTGGTGAAAGCCTTTATACTTTAACAGGACAAGCACCTTATGTTGCTACCCAGTATGTAGGCTTTGGCTTTTTGAATGTTGATGTAATAAATGATGGAACAACTCTTAGTGGCAAGTTCTTTGCTAACGATGGAACAATAAAAGACCAATTTACTATTACAAAATCAGTTAATGTTAGTAAAAATAATTAATAAATACATATCAAGGATACCAAAGAATAGTAACATAGAAAGTTCATTTTTATTTTGTTGAACCTGATCCACTTTTGAGTATAAAATGTATTACTTTATGAGATACCCCAGTGATATAATTAAAGATGAAACATAGTTTTGATAACTAAATCATAAAAATATTTTTATCTTCGGACTGCCAACGACTATTTAACTAGATTTGTACCAGTAGGTTATTACTAGAAGGTGGGAATTATAATTCTTGAAGATAAATTCCTTGGGTATGGATATGCTCTATCACGGGGGTTCAGCGACATTTTCTATTATTATGGTTTTTGTATGGTGAATTCATCAATTATTTTTTTATAAGAGTCAATAAAACTTTTTGCATACTTGTTAGCATATTTCTCTGATCCCCTATGAATACCCCCTTTTGTTCGTATATGATGATAAAACTCGTGTAATATTATAAATGGATTGGAAAATACATCAGAGTTTATGCAATAAATCTTGCTTTCTCTTTGAACATACACCGCATAGACAGTCTTTCTTTTCCCTTTTATGGTTCCAACGGTTATTTCAGGTGGATTAATTTTATAGAATTTACTCAGATTGTTTAATGCTTCTTCTGTTTTTTTATTAAGTATCATATTAACCACTTTAGCCTTAGTCATTTCATCAAGATGCACAATATTAGACATTTTATATATTCCACCTTGAAATTTTATAAAGATGAATATATAAAATATAACAATTCTGCTATTTTATAGACAGAAATAATAGTGACCTTTATCTTAATAATCTATTTCAGTTGCAGACTTGTTGGTATAACATTTAAAAAAAATGAGACTAGGGAAAATTTCAGATATTTTAATTCGCATTATACAAATAGAATTAAAATGATAATTTGCATTAAAATAGCCATTATTTTAAGTGAATAAGACAAATATATCCATAAAAACATCAATCAGTTTAATTTAAAACACATATGGCTAAATAAAATGTAGAATCATTACAATTGTGAGAGATAATTATGGTAAAATCATAAAATCAGAAAATATTATCAATAAGAAAGCAAAAGGTATTGGTAATATAGACCTTGGAGAAATTCAGAAGATTACTTCTGAATATATAATAACAGAAAAAAAAGATATAGATATTAACAAAAATAAAAACAAAATCTCTATTCCAAGAAATTTAGTAGACCGCTGGGATGAAGATAATGTATGGTTTCAAGTAACAGAGGAAGATATAGAATCATTTAAAGAAAATTAGTATATTTTTATCGATTATATCATTCTTAGTAATTAGAATGATCTACAGATGTCATTCGAGACCTAGTTATACCTAACCACGGCCGGTGGCTAACACTTGCAGGAGGACCATGACTGAGGTGATTATTGGTATTAATACAAATGTTCATTGCTTCGACATCACTTAATTTTTTTATTCATAATTACTTATAACAAGAAATTTATTGCAATTATTAAAATATAGATTTATTTCAAAACATAGAATGAGAATTTGTAAACCTAATAAATATTATTTTTAATGTGTCATTATTACAATATACTCTATCAAATTTTGTCCCAGACAGACAGAGACAATTTGTCCTAGTCTGAAGCATCAAAGGGATCATTTTCATTTTCTACCAAGTTCAAGCATTGGCAATTAATTTACCTCAATTATCGAATATTATACTAAATATTATAAATATTCTCAAGAGAATAACTTCAAGAATACCATAGCCATAGCCATCTCCTCCGGAGCAAGCAAAAATACAGGCATGATTTTTTAAAGAATTTTCCTACTATTATTGATTATGATTAATGCAAATCCAATAAAAAAATTTAACTAACTGAATATTTTATAACAATTAATGAAACCGATTTTTTTTTTATTTTTTTTGCCGACTGTAATACTAACTTTCAGTATAGCATATTTAACGACTTTCAATCAGGCATTTGGTTCTACTGAAAAAAGTAATTTTAATCAAGAAAATAGTTTAAACTGTGGCGAGATAGGTCCTCATCTACTTGTAAAAGTTGTAACTGAAAAAGGGACTGAAAAGGTCCTAGCTGATTTTAAACGTTTTGCGAATGACAAAGTAATTGTAAGTGAGACGTCATATAGAGATCGGAACCAATGTTTAGAAGATACTATAGAACTAAAGGGAGGGGAAAGGATTAGACTATCTTTTATGGAATGTAACAGTAATAATAATTGTGCTGTAAAAGAAGGAGCATTCAACGATATCGTAATTTTGTCAAATTTAACTGAAGATGAAATTAATTACGATAATATCAAGACAAGCTCATTTGGTGAAACTAGAACTTTTGAACCCGATGATAACTTGAAATTTAAAATCCCGCATAATATACATAGAAATTTTAATTCGTTAATTATAACCTCACAGTTTGGAAAAGATGAATATCAAAGAGATTTTGTAGTGACAGATAATATAATATTAAAATAAAACTATCGCTAATAACCTAACGGTATTTATTTTATTAGATCAAGATGAGGTAATATTATAGTGAAATACACATTCATCAAGTTTTTTTGTATTTATTTCTATTTTAACTTCATTTAAATGCAAAACTATTAAAATACTATTTATAAAATAAAATCTAAATCGACCTAATGTAAAAATTGGGATTATAATGATAAAATAAATAGAACAATCCAAAAAAAAGAGTGACAAAAATAAATTCATTATTCCTGTATCTCTATTCTTTAAACTTTGATTCTCTGGATATTGTATAATCATTAAAATCTTATTCAATATTTTTGTAAAAAATTCTAAATATTAAATTACAAATTTGAAAGTTCTGGATTTATAGTAACATTAAATTTATTGCCTACTAAACTATCGACTACTTCTATATCAGATATATTTATTTTAAATGGAAGAAGAACTTTTGCGTTTGATTGCCCTTCTTCTAAGGCTTTATATGTTAAACCTGATATACCCGAAATTCGTTGAACTATCACCTTTTCGCCTGCATTTAATTTAACTGGGTCCGCCATCATCTTACACTCAGGAGCACGTGTTACTTCAACTTTATTGTCAAATAGTGCATACAATTCAGAGTCACAAAGATTCGCTATGAAGGTGACAGGGTATATTCCTGTATTTTTAACAGTTGCATTTATACTAAATTCTTCTCCTACATGAATTTTATTTGGAATAGTTTTAATCTGTTCTACTTGCAGTATAGATGTATGGATCAAGTCCGATGAAGTAAAACTAGTTGAATTTTTGGCAATTGGTTCAGAAATTATTACTTGTTGTGGAATATAGAGTGAACATATGGATACAACAACTGAAGATACAATACTCATTAGTAGTATTAAAAAAATTCTCATAGATTTACTGAGGAGTATGTTATCTATAAAGAGTTCTTTTCATAATTCTAAAAAAGTTTTATAGATTAAAATACAAAATTATATTTTATAATATTTTTCCTATATACTTATTTTATTTAGTTAAGTTTATTTATTTTTTATTTTCTCATGAGACTCCAAGTTGTAATAATAGAAATTCTGTATTTTACGTTATCCATAAATCTTTACTTAGAGAGAAATATTGTAATATATTTTAATTGTCTATTGGCCAAGCATTTTCAGTTATCAATTCAACTACATTTCCAGAAGGATCCCTAAAATAGATTGATCTGCTATTTCCAATTTTTAATTCTTTTTCGATATCAATTTGTTTCTTTGATAAAAGATCTTTCCATTTTTCATAATCTCCTCTATTAATTTCTAGTGCAAAATGAACTATTGATGGAGGGGTGATAGCACCATGTATAGGAAAGATACTATCCGAATCTCTTAGAGTACTTTCAGGATTAAATATTAAAA
>Ga0310890_10000388_pt1 | contig 14172 bp, 10 predicted proteins | sample T20D3metaG_FD_203751 | JGI IMG/M metagenome (GOLD analysis project Ga0310890, IMG submission 203751) | Lab incubated soil microbial communities from West Virginia University Organic Research Farm, Morgantown, WV, United States - T20D3 | ecosystem: Environmental > Terrestrial > Soil >... | reverse complement strand
AATGGATTTCGCTGAGCGCGTCCTCGACCGAAAGCGGATGAAAGTGAAATACATCGGTGAGGACCCGCGCCTCATCGGGGCTCGGATCGGCAAGGTCCACCCACAGGACGACGTTCGACGTGGAGTCCAGCCACTGGGGTTCGATGCGCGGAGCGCGTTCGGTCTCGCCGTTGCGGTGGACGTAAATCGTGATCATCGTCGTTCACACTTCTCGGTTCCCGCTTCTCGGTTCGTGTTCACGTTCGTTTACGGCGCTGAACCTCGAACCGAACCTGAACAAGAACTGAGAAGGGAGAACCCGGAAGTGTGAACGACACGGTACACAGTTCCTCAGTCGCCCACCTTCACCGCGAGCGCTGCCTGTGCGGCGGCAAGACGCGCCACCGGCACCCGGTACGGGGAGCAGCTGACGTAGTCGAGCCCGACCTGTTCGAAGAAATGGATCGACGAAGGATCGCCGCCGTGCTCGCCGCATACGCCCAGCTTGATACCCGGCCGCGCTTTTCTCCCGAGCTCCACGGCTGTGCGCACCAGCGGGCCCACGCCGTCGATGTCGAACGTGGCAAACGGGTCCTTGTCGAGAATCTTCTTGTCCTGATACACGCGCAGGAACTTCCCGATGTCGTCGCGGGAGAAACCGAACGCGAGTTGCGTCAAATCGTTGGTCCCGAAGGAGAAGAACTCCGCATCGACCGCAATCTGATCGGCGGTCAGTGCGCCTCGCGGGACCTCGATCATCGTGCCGAGGAGATATTTGACCTTTACGCCCTTCTCCTTCATCACCTCGGCGGCGACCCGATCGACCACCGCCTTCTGGTCGCGCAGCTCCTTCACGAGTCCAACCAGCGGAATCATGATTTCCGGAACGACCTTTATGCCCTCCCGGGCCAGCTCGCACGCTGCTTCGATAATCGCGCGCGTCTGCATCTCGGTGATTTCCGGGTACGTGATGCCGAGACGGACACCACGATGTCCGAGCATCGGGTTGAATTCATGCAGCTGTTCGACCCTTCTGAGCAGCGCGAGTTTTCCATTGAGGTCTGCCCCGCTCTTTCCCTGCGACTCGAGCTTGACGATCTCGACCATCAACTCTTCGCGCTTCGGCAGGAACTCGTGAAGGGGCGGATCGATAGTCCGGATCGTCACGGGCTGGCCGTGCATTCCCTTGAACACGCCATAGAAGTCGCCCCGCTGGAGAGGCAGGAGCTCGTTCAGCGCCTTCCGTCGATCGGCCTCGGTTTCGGCCAGAATCATCCGCTGCACGATTGGAATCCGCCCCTCGCCGAAGAACATGTGCTCGGTGCGGCACAATCCGATGCCACGGGCGCCGAACGCATACGCGAGCTCCGCCTGGTCGGGCTGATCCGCATTCGCGCGCACGTCCATGCGGCGGTGTTTGTCTGCCCAGGTGAGAATCTGGGTGAATCGCCGGTATATGTCGGAATCGCGCGGCCGCAGCTCGCCGCTGAGCACCTGCAGGATCTCGCTCGGCCGTGACGCCACCTTCGCCAGCTTCACTTCGCCTGTCAGACCGTCGAACGAGACGAACTCTCCCTCCCGCACGACGCGACCTTTGATCGAAAACTGTTTCGCGTTTTCATCGATCTCGAGCTCGCCGGCTCCTACGATCGACGGCTTTCCCATCTGGCGTCCGACGACCGCGGCATGGGACGTCATCCCACCGGTCGCGGTGAGCACGCCCTGCGCCACGAACATGCCGTGAATATCGTCAGGCACCGTCTCGCGCCGAACCAGGATCACGGGCTTCCCGTCATCCGTCCACTTAACTGCGTCTTCCGCGCTGAAAACCACGTGTCCGCTGGCTGCGCCTGGCGATGCGGGCAGTCCTCGTGTGGCCAGCGGAATCGACTTCCATTCCTTCGGATCAAATCCGGGTGCGAGAAGCTGAGACAGCGACTCCGGATCGATCTGCAGAACTGCATCTTTCGGTGTGATGAGCTTCTCGGCTACAAGGTCGGTCGCGATCATGACGGCCGCGTATCCCGTACGCTTGCCGTTGCGCGTCTGCAGCATGAAGAGGCGCTCGTCCTGGATGGTGAATTCGAAATCCTGAACGTCCTTGTAGTGACGCTCGAGCCGCGTCGTAATCTCGCGCAGCTGCTTGTACGCTTTGGGCATCACTTTGGCGAGCTGGGCAATCGGCTGTGGCGTGCGGATGCCGGCGACCACGTCCTCGCCCTGCGCATTGATGAGGAATTCGCCAAAGAACTCCTTGGCGCCCGTGGCAGGATTCCGCGTGAAGCCAACACCAGTGCCGGAGCGATCGCCGGTGTTGCCGAACACCATCATCTGCACGTTGACGGCCGTGCCGATGTGGTCCGGGATGTCGTAGATGCGCCTGTACTCCTGCGCGCGAGGATTCATCCACGAGCGGAACACGGCATCGCGAGCCATTTTCAGCTGCTCGTGTGGATCCTGCGGGAATTCGTGTCCCACCTTCGAACGGACGACCTGCTTATACCGGTTTACGACGTCGCGTAGCGCGCTTTCGTCCAGGTCCGTATCCTGCGTCGCGCCCTTGATGCGCTTCACAGAGTCGAGCTCGTGCTCGAACGCGTCCTTCGGAATTTCGAGCACGACGTTGCCGAACATCTGGATGAAACGGCGGTAGCTGTCGAATGCGAATCGGCCGTTCGATGTGCGCGTTTTCAACCCCTCGACCGCCGCATCGTTCAGCCCCAGATTCAGAATGGTGTCCATCATGCCGGGCATCGAAAACTTTGCGCCCGACCGCACTGACACGAGCAGCGGATTGTCCGTCGATCCGAGCGTGGCGCCGGCCGCCTTTTCGAGCTTCCGCACGTTGTCGGCAATCGCGCGATCGACGTCGGCCGGTATCCGTCCCTTTTCCCGGTAATAGATCGCACAGACGTCCGTCGAGATCGTGAAGCCTGGCGGCACGGGCAAGCCGGCGTTGGTCATCTCCGCGAGACCCGAACCTTTCCCGCCAAGAAGGTCGCGCATCGTGCGGTCGCCATCTGCCTTGCCGTCGCCGAAGAAATAGACGTGCCTTCCCTGCTTCCTGTTCGTCGTCGTTTTCGCCTGCGCGCGCACGGCCTTGCGGGCCACGGTTTTCGCCATTCGAACCTGTTCCTCTCAATCGCGCGGACGAATCGACCCGCGCGTGGATTTCTGCATCATCTCTCTGTCGCGATCTCTGACAGGTCCGCGATCCCCAGAATCAGGTCGCGAAGCGCTGCCACGAGCGAGAGACGTGCGTGCCGCAGCGTTTGATCTTCCGTCATCACCATGACATCGTCAAAGAACTTCGCCACCGGAGGCTGCAACGCTGCGATACCTGCAAACGCCTCACGGTAATCGCCGCGTGCCGCGGCGCTCCGGATGCCCGGAGCGCTGGCGTCTACCTGTGACCACAGCGTGCGCTCTGCGGGCTCGACGAGGTTGCCCTGGATGCTTCGCCAGTCTGCGCCGTCGCTCACGCCTTTGGTGATGTTCTTCACGCGCTTCAGCAACGCGGCAACACCGAGCAGCGCTTCGGATCCGCCCATGTGCGCCAGCGCCTCGAGCTTGAGACGAGCCTCGAGCGGACTGACCTGCGCGATGTCACCGTGGAGCACGGCGCGCACGTTGCGTACGTCGTACCCGCGTTGCTCGAGCAGATACGCGAGGCGATCGGCCATGAAGGACAACAGCGGTGCGCGGTCCTGGCTCCCGAACGGCGCGGCGGCACGATCGAGCAGTGGACCGATTCGCAGCCGCGTCGCAAGGCCCGTCAGCTCCTGCAGGTCGGCCAGAACCTTTACCACCCCCTGCGCCTGTCGTCGCAAGCCGAGCGGATCGCGTGATCCGGTCGGCCGTTCGCCCGCCGCGAACATAGCGGCGACCGAGTCGAGCTTGTCGGCGAGCGAAACGGCAGCCCAGGGAATCGCCGCGCGTCCGAGCTGCGAACGCGAAGGAGGCGCGTCGGCCTCGACGCCCACCGGCAGGTAATGGAAGTAGATCGTCTTCCAGACCTCCTCGGGCAGCCCTTCCTCGCGAGCGTAGATACCGCCCATGGTTCCCTGCAGCTCGGTGAATTCGGGCACCATCTCCGTTGCGAGATCGGCCTTGCAGAGCCGTCCCGCGCGTTCGGCATGCTGTGCGACCTCATCGGGTCGTTCCAGCGCCTCTCGTGCAATCCATCCCGCGAGTGCAGCGACACGGTCGGCCTTCTCCCGATAGCTGCCAATGGCCTTGTGAAAGAGGATCGTCGAGAGGCGTGGGAGGCGAGATTCCAGAGTGGCCTTCCGGTCCTCGTCCCAGAAAAAGCGCGCATCGCGGAGCCGAGCGGCAAGCACGCGCTCGGCGTTCCGGGCGATGATCTCCGGCTTCTCTGGCTCCATGTTGACCACGGCCAGAAATGCCGGCTTCAGTTTCCCTTCCTCGTCCACCACCGGGAAGAAATGCTGGTGATGGATCATCGTCGTCGTGAGCACTTCCTCGGGAAGCTGCAGGAATTCCACCGAGATGTGCCCTGCCACTACTGAGGGGTACTCGACGAGGTCAGGCACTTCGTGCAGCAGCGTCGAGTGAGCGGACACAAGGCTGCTGACACGGCCGCCCAGTCTGCGGGCATGAGTCTCCAGCTCGCGGCGGATTCTGGACTCCCGCTCTCCGCGGTCGAGAATGACGAAATTCTCGAGCAGCCGCGTCTGATAGTCGTCAAACGTCTTGACCTTGATGGCCCGTCCTGCTCGCCCGCTGGTTGTCAGAAAGCGATGGCCGTAGGTCTGCGAGCCCGAGCGGATATCCTGGACGTTCGGGCCCTGCGCGATCTCCGACCGGCGAATCACGAACGGAACGACGCGCCCGCCATACATAAGGACTAGCCATCGGATAGGCCGCGCGAAGACGAGCTCGCCTTTCCCGTCTTCGAGATACGCATCCCAGCGCATCTGTTTCGGAAACGTCAGATCCCGTAGCAGCGCTCCCATCACATCGGCGAGCACATCGACCGTGGCTTTGCCCCGCTGACGGACGCGATAGGCGAGATAAACGCCCTTGGGCGTTTCATGCCTTTCGAGCGCCGCTACTTCGACCGCGTACTTCTTCGCAAATCCGATGGCCGCAGGTGTCGGTGCGCCGTCGGCCGCATACGCAGCGGCGATTGGAGGGCCGGTGACCAGCTCCTCGAAGTCGGTCTGTCTCTCGTTGACCTTCGCGATGCGAACGGTGAGGCGCCTGGGCGTGCTGTAGCTTTCGGTCGGGGGGCTGGCGGTCAGGCGGAACTCCTTGAGTCGCGCCTCCAGCTTTCGCGCCAGCTGCGAAGTCAAATCCGGCAGCCAGCTTGCCGGGATCTCCTCGCACCCGATCTCGATGAGCAGCTCGCGGTCCATCGGCTAGGGGACCGTCTCGACGGTCTGCGTACCCGGGACATCCGCCGAGGCACCAGCCGTCTGATCGGCGTACGTCCTGGCAATGCGCACGGCGAGCTGCCGCACCCGCAGAATGTAGGCTGTCCGCTCGGTGACGCCGATGCTGCCGCTGGAATCGAGGATATTAAAGAGATGCGAGCACTTGAGGCAGTGCTCGAGCGCGGGCAGAATCAGACCTGAATCGAGGAGCTTCTCGGCGAACGCGTAATTCCGGTCGAACAGGTCGCGGTGCACGGCGGCGAATTCCTCTAGGGGCATGTTGACCTGGCCGAACGCGTATTTGGACTGTTCGATTTCCTCCTGGAGCCGTACTTCCGCGTACTTCACGCCGCCGCCCCACTCGAGATCGAACACGTTGTCCACGCGCTGCAGGAACATGGCGATCCGCTCGAGACCGTAAGTGATCTCGCACGAAATTGGCGACAAGTCGATTCCGCCAACCTGCTGAAAATAGGTGAACTGGGTGATTTCAAGCCCGTCGAGCAGCACCTGCCATCCGATGCCCCAGGCGCCCAGCGTCGGCGATTCCCAATTGTCCTCTTCGAACCGGATGTCGTGCTGGCGTGGATTGATGCCGCATGCCTCGAGGCTGTCGAGATAGATACGCTGTACCTCGTCCGGTGACGGCTTCAGGATCACTTGGTACTGGTGATGTTTGAACAGGCGGTTCGGGTTCTGCCCGAACCGCCCGTCGTCGGGACGTCGCGACGGTTGCACGTAGGCGACGCTCCATGGCTTCGGTCCGAGCACGCGAAAGAGCGTTTCGGGATGCGACGTGCCTGCACCGACCTCCAGGTCCAGCGGCTGTTGCAGCAGACACCCCTGTGAGGCCCAAAAGGCCGAGAGCTTGAGAATGAGATCCTGGAATGTCACGACGGTCGGGTTACAACGGGCGACCGAGACACAGAGACACAGCGCAGCCTAGCCGCAACCAAACAGTGGCTGCGCTGTGTCTCCAGAGACGCTGTGACACTCGTGCTACAAACTCCGCGACACTGCCGTGAGAATCTGCGCAAGAAAAGAAGATTCGCGGAGTTTGTAGCACAGAGACATCTGTTCAACTCGTCTCGGTGTCGTTGTGCGTTTGTAGCCTGTCGCATGTGGAGAATCATCCGTGGCGGCGCAGATCGCGGAGCACACGATCCGATTTCAATGTCTTGTCCAGATGCAGGGCGATGAGCCCGCGGTGCAGCTGTTCCAACTCCTTCAGCGTCCGCCGGTCCGCCGGCACATCGCCGATCCGGTCGGGCGAGATCGTCCGCGACTCCGTCAGAAACGACACGGCGCGTTGGGAGAGTACGCCCCGCGCTTCCGGATAGACGCCCTGCAGCCGCAACAGCCAATACTCGAAATAGCGCGCGAGCGGCTCAACCGGCGCCCCTCCTCCGAGCGCCCCGAGCATCGACGTGCCCAGACGATATAGCCGTTCGTCGGCGTCCGCCTCCTGTGCCCACTCGTCCAGGAGTTCGGCAAAGTAGCCAACGTACCCCAGCGCATGCGGATCCGGTGCGCTGGGCCGTGGCGCCGACGTTGCGGAACCGGAAACCAGACCCAGCAGCGCGAGCGGCGACCGAACCGTCTCGGCGTAGTTCAGACCCACGAGCTCACGTCGCTCCTTCTCGAAATAGGCGACGCGGACTTCCGTCAGCGGCTCGAGAGCCCCTGCAAACCTCGACCGTGACCGCCGGGCGCCCTTGGCAACTCCCCGTTTCTTCCCCCGATCGCGCGTCAAAAACACCACAATGCGGTCGGCTTCACCGAGCTTGTAAGTGCGCAGGATCAGCGCATCGGCTGTGTAGAGCACGAAATTGACCTATTTTACTCGCCGTTCATCGACCTCGCCTATGAAGACACGCCCGGAAGCCTGAAGGCTTCCGGCTACCAACGACCGGTGCGCGTCCGTCGCATGCGCGGCATCCGGCATCTGGTCCGCCTGAAGGCGGACACTACGTGGTGTCCGGCCTTAGTCGGACTCACCCTCCGGGGACGAGATACCGCATGAAGATCGTCGCGAGTCCCAGGAACGAAAAGAAGCCGAATACGTCGGTCAGCGTGGTGATGAAAACCGACGATGCGAGCGCCGGGTCGATGTTTGCGGCCCGGAGACCGAGCGGCACGAGCGTTCCCGCTGTCGCGGCCACGAACATGTTGATCATCATCGCCGCACAGAGGACCAGCCCGAGCACAGGGTTGCCGCGAGTCCCCCAGGCGACGAGCGCCGCGATAAGGCCCAGCACGACGCCGTTTCCGAGGCCGACGACGGCTTCTTTCACGAGTGCTTTGCGGGAGTTGCTCCATGTGAGGTCGCCAAGCGCGATGCCTCGCACGATTACTGTCAGGGTCTGCGTCGCTGCGTTGCCGCCCATCCCAGCAACGATAGGCATGAAGACGGCCAGTACCGTAATCCGTTCGATCGTCCCCTCGAAGAGCGCAACCACCGACGCCGCTACGAACGCCGTGACGAGGTTGACCCCGAGCCACGGCAGCCGCTTGCGCAGCGACTCGCCCGCCGGCGTGAAAGGCCGCTCGTCGCCGGCCACGCCGGCCAAACGATAGATGTCCTCGGTCGCCTCGTCCTTGATCACGTCGATGATGTCGTCGACCGTAATGACCCCGACGAGTTTGTTCTCCTCATCGACGACCGGAATTGCCAGAAGGTTATAAGAAGCGACCTGCCGTGCGACCTCCTCCTGATCCATGTCGACGCGCGCGCTGATGAGATCGGTCGTCATGATGCGCTTGAGCGGCGTCTCGGGCGATACGAGCAGCAGCCGACGCAGCGACGTGACCCCGACCAGGTGCCGGCGTTCGTCAACGACGTAAAGATAGAAGACCATCTCGACGTCGCGATTCCCCTGCAGTTCCGTGATCGCCTCACCTACGGTCAAGTCTTCGCTGAGCGCGAAGACCTGCGGGTTCATGATGCGACCGGCCGTCTGCTCGTCGTACTCCAGGAGATTTTCGACTTCTCCCGACTGCTTGGGCCGCATCAGATCGAGAACGGCCGCAGACAGTTCCTCCGGCAGGTGGTCGATCAGGGCAGCCGCATCGTCGGATTCAATCTCCTGCGCGAGCTTTGCGATCTCCTCAGCGGAGCGGGTGGCCAGGAGGGCAGCGCCCCCTTCAGGGCCCAGTTCGGAGACGGCTTCCATCGCCAGACGGCCGTTTCGCTCGACCAGCAAGCTGAAGGTCGCTTCCCGGTCTCGGTTGGGCAGCTCGCTGAAAATCTGGGCGAGGTCGGCGGGGTGCTGCTTCTGCAGCAGGTTCAACAGGTTAGCGGTCGCACCGATACGCAGCAGTCGCTTGACCGAGTCGAGGACGAGATCGATTCTTCGCTGCGCCGCCATGATGCAGATGCATCCGACACGTGTAAACAGTTCAATTTAGCACGCGACTGTTGCACGTTGATAGCTTTTTGACACTCACGCCGCGGCACGCGCGGCGAGTGCGGTCCGAAGTGATCGCCGCGGTCGCACTATTGCGGATGTTGGATCGACATGCGGCTCGTTGCCTGAATGCTGTACTGGTGAGCCCTTGGCTGGATTAGCGATTCCGTCGCGGGTTGCTGCGACGCGAACCTGGTGTGTCTCTCGTGACGTGCGATGCCGCTACGCCCATCTCATCGAGGACCCGCCCGTCGTCGCGCCAATCGGTCTTCACCTTCACGTGGAGATCCAGGTACACCTGGCCGCCAAGGTAACGTTCCAGCTCCGCTCTCGCCGCTGTGCCGATTTCCTTGATCATGGAACCGCCGCGACCAACCACAATGGGTTTCTGCGACTCCCGATCGACGAGGATCGTGGAGTAGATGCTTCTGTATCTGCCCTCGACAGGATCCTCGAACCTGTCGATCACCACCGCGGTGCTGAACGGCAGCTCGTCCCGCATGACCCGCAGCACCTGCTCGCGAATGATCTCGGCCACGAAAAAGCGCTCCGACTGGTTGGTCACGTAATCGTCGGGGTACAGCGGGTCCCCGGCGGGCAGATGCTGCAGGAACAGGTTCTCCAGCACGGTGACGTTGGTGCCGTCCAACGCTGAAATCGGCACATATTCCACGAATGGGTGCGCCTGGCGGTAGCGGTCGATGATAGGAAGCAGTTTCGCTTTCGCGATGAGGTCGACCTTGTTGAAAGCCGCTATGGCCGGGGTCTTGATGGTCTTCACGAGGTCCAGAAGATGCCGATCGCCGGGCCCTTCTTTGACCGATACGTCGACGACGAGCGTCACAAGATCGACTTCCCGCATCGCGTCGAGCGCCACATCGACCATGCGCACGTCCATACGATGCGTGGGCTTGTGCACCCCCGGCGTGTCGACGAACACCACCTGCCCGCCCGGGTAGTTTTTCACGCCGACGATCCGAGTTCGTGTGGTTTGCGGCTTGTCGGACACGATCGCCAGCTTATGGCCGACAATCCGATTCAGCAGCGTCGATTTTCCAGCGTTCGGTCGACCGATGAGCGCAACAAATCCTGACTTCATCCGCGACCTCAGGGGGAGATCTTAGACGTCTTGAAGGGCCAGAATCTGCACACGTTTACGATTGGCCCTTCAAGACGTCCCGCCCGCACGAAGTGCGGGCAAGAAGACACTGCCACCAGCGAGGCGGAGCCACATGCTCGTCGGCCAGAGGCGGAGCCTCGCTGACTACCCGTCACGCGGCCCGGGACCGACAGCCTCCACCCGCACGCCGGAATCGCGATCACGAAGAAGGCTGGCGATGTCGAGCGGTCGCGTAAACATTGCGAGTTGTCCGTCAGCGGTGCGTGGCCACTGATCCTGGGGACGATCCCAATAAAGCTCGACGCCATTGTCGTCGGGGTCTCGCAAGTACAGTGCCTCGCTCACACCGTGATCGGCGGCGCCGTCGAGTGCGATGCCTGCCCGAGCGACGCGGTAGAGTGCGTCGGCCAGTTCCGCCCGCGTCGGATACACAATCGCCAGGTGATAAAGGCCTGTCGTCCCCGGAGGCGGCGGCGAGCCGCCGCGGCTTTCCCAGGTATTGAGCCCGATGTGATGGTGATACCCGCCCGCAGAGATGAACGCCGCGGACGCACCAAACCGCTGCATCAGCTCGAAGCCCAGCACACCGCAATAGAAGCGCAACGCACGCTCCACGTCGGCAACCTTGAGGTGGACATGGCCGATTCGGACGCCTGGATCGATCGGCACGTTACTCCGCGGACGCCGCAGTCCGCGCGCGTCGCCGGATGCGCACTTTCGTGATGCGGCGCCGCTCGACCTCGAGCACTTCTGTGGCCAGATCATCCACCTCGAACGTCTCGCCGACGTACGGCATGCGCCCAAGATGGGAAAGAAGGTACCCACCGAGCGTCTCAAACCCTTCGCGCTCGATTTCGACGCCAAGCCGGTCCATCACCTCGTCCACACTGACCTTGCCGCTGAAGACGAACACGCCGTCGCCCTCCTCGACCACTGTCTCGCTTTCGACATCGTACTCGTCTCGGATTTCCCCCACGATCTCCTCGAGCAGGTCCTCTACCGTCACGAGGCCCGCCGTGCCGCCGTATTCGTCCACCACTATCGCGAGCTGCAGCTGTCGGCGCTGCATTTCCTTCAGCAGCTCGGACACGCGCTTGCTCTCCGGAACCATATACGCCGACCGCATCAATGTCGTCAGCGGCGGCTCGGCACCCGGCGGGAGCGCGACCAGGTCCTTCACAAATACGATGCCGACGATATTGTCCAGGTCCTTGCGATACACCGGAATACGGGAGTACTGCTCTTCGCGGAAAAGCGTGCGGAGGTCGTTCAGCGTCGCGTCCGCATAAATCGCAATGATGTCGGGACGCGGCGTCATGACCTCGCGCGCCACGGTTTCGGTGAAATCGACGATCGACTGGAGCAGCTCCCGCCCTTCCTCCTCGGACAGCGAGCCTTCGCTCCCTTCCTCCTCCTTGACCGCTGCTGCTCCGGCTGTTGTCTCGACGTCGGCCGCGCCGGGCGGCTCCCGCTCACCACGGCCACCGGAAATCTCGATCAGGATGCGCGTCATCGGGCGCATCACCCCAGCGATGAGGTCGAACGCCGGAAGCAGCACATCGAGCACCTGCTCGGGATCGCGCCGCGCAACCAGCATCGGCAACAGGTGTTCGCAGACCACCACGAAGGCGACGAGCGATACGAAAAACGCCGCGACCGACCGCGCGCTGTTCACCGTACTGACGCGCGCGATCAGCACGCCGGCCAAAACCGTGCACAGGCCGATCAGGACTCGAACCGGAATGAAAAGCTGCCGCGGATCGTCCAGGTAGCGGCCCAGGCGATCGCCGCGTCCACCTCGCTCGGCCATCAGGCGCAAGGACAGCCGCATCAAAGCGGTGAATGCCGCTTGCACCGAACCCAGGAATACGGTCGTGCAGGCGATAAGAAACAAAGCAAGCGGTGTCACCGGTGTCTCTCTATCAGTCCTTCCCGCAGCCCGCCGCGCGAGCGCAGTCGGGCCTCGATACGCGCCATCCGGCCGTTATCGCGCTCGTGATCATAGCCAAGAAGGTGCAGCAACCCGTGCAGCGCCAGAACCCGAAGCTCGGTCTGGAGGGAGTGGCCCGCCTGCCGGGCCTGCCTGCGGGCGGCGCCGGCTGCAATGACGATATCGCCGAGGTAGCCGGGATCCTCGCTGGGGAACGACAGCACGTCTGTTACACGGAGTTTGCGCCTGTAACGGTGATTCAGCGCGCGCACTCGGGCGTCGGAAACGACGGCGACAGTGACTGCTCCGCGGGCGCGGGCGGGCGCCACGGACGACAGCCATGCACCCAGTCCAGGCGCGCGCAGGTTGGACGGAGCGACGACATCGACCGCCAGACGGCTGTGCTTGCGCCGGACAACGGGTTGCCTGGGGCGATACCTGCCGGCGCTTTCACGCATTGGAGCGCGAGCCGTTCGAAAACGCCTCGTACGCCTTGATGATGTGCTGTACCAGCTTGTGCCGCACGACGTCCTTCTCGTCGAAATAGATGAACCCGATCCCGTCCACGTCCTTCACGATCTTCAGCGCTTCGACAAGACCCGACATGCGGGCATTGGGGAGATCGATCTGAGTGATGTCGCCGGTCACAACCGCCTTGGAGCCGAACCCGAGCCGGGTAAGGAACATCTTCATCTGCTCGGAAGTGGTGTTCTGTGCCTCGTCGAGGATGACGAACGCGTCGTTCAGGGTACGCCCGCGCATGAACGCCAGAGGCGCGACTTCGATCGTCCCGCGCTCGAGAAGCCGCATCGCACGTTCCGAGTCCATCATGTCGAACAGCGCGTCGTAAAGCGGTCGAAGATACGGGTTGACCTTCTCCTGCAAGTCGCCGGGAAGAAACCCGAGCTTCTCGCCAGCTTCGACCGCTGGTCGAGCGAGAACGACGCGGCTGACCTTCTTGTTGACCAGGTAGCTCACGGCCTGCGCCATCGCCAGATACGTCTTGCCGGTACCTGCCGGCCCGACGCCGAATACGATGTCGAACTGCTCGATAGCATCGAGATACCGGCGCTGATTGAGACTCTTCGGATTCACGCGCCGTCGCGTGGCCGGTCGCTGCGCTCCTTTGCCGAAATAGCCACGCAGATCAACGTTGGCGTTTTCGACGACGAGCTCGGCTGCCGTCTTTACGTCGCCGTTCTCGAGCGCGTAGCCTTCGGCCAGGAGCGCACGGAGCTGATCGAAGATCTGCTGAGCACGCTGTTCGTCGGCCGGATCGCCTTCAATGGTCAGCTCGGATCCGTGTGTGCGTATGTCAACGTTGAGCAGCGATTCGATGTGCTTGAGGTTGGCGTCGTGCACTCCATAGAGCGTTTCGATACCTTGTTCGGGCAGGGAAATCTTTCTCATTTTCTTATCGACAGGTCCAACTCCCTCAGCTGACTTGCATCAACCGGTGACGGCGCGCCCGACATGAGATCGACTGCGGCAGCCGTTTTCGGAAACGCGATGACCTCGCGAATAGAGCTCTCTCCCGCCAGAATCGCACATATGCGATCGAGTCCGAGCGCAATCCCGCCGTGCGGCGGCGTGCCGTATTCCAGCGCCTCGAGGAAAAAACCGAATCGAAGCTTCGCCTCCTCTGGGCTGATGTTGAGCAGCGAGAAGATCCGGCGCTGCAGGGTAGAGTCATGAATACGAATACTCCCGCCGCCGACCTCGCTGCCGTTCAACACGAGGTCGTATGCCTTTGCTCGAACCTTGCCCGGCTCGGCGTCCAGCCGGCCAATGTCGTCGTCGTGCGGCGACGTGAACGGGTGGTGCATCGACACATACCGCCGCGCGTCCGCGTCCCATTCGAGGAGCGGAAAGTCCACGACCCATAGGAACGCGTACTCGCTCGAATCGAGCAGTCCCTTCTGGCGCGCCAGGCTCAGCCTGAGCTGGCCCAGTAGTTTCGAAGTGGCGTCGGGCTCGCCCGCGGCCACCAGGAGCAGGTCGCCCGGCTCGGCGCCCGCCGCAGCGAGCATCTGACGCACACCATCTTCGCCGAGCGCCTTCATGATCGAGCTCGTCAGGGTGCCGTCACTCGCCGTGCGCGCCCAGATGAGACCGGCCGCACCCAGCTGTTTCGCCTGATCGACGATGCCGTCGACTTGGGTTCGTGAGTAGTCGGCATTCTTGACGACGAATCCCCTGACGGTGCCGCCGCCCGCCACGATTTCCCTGAACACTCGGAAGGACGACTCGCGGAACGCCTCGCGCAGATCCAGAATCGGCATGCCGCCGCGCAGGTCCGGCTTATCCGAGCCGTACTTCGCGATGGCCTCCGAGTACGGC
>Ga0310890_10000376_pt1 | contig 14298 bp, 14 predicted proteins | sample T20D3metaG_FD_203751 | JGI IMG/M metagenome (GOLD analysis project Ga0310890, IMG submission 203751) | Lab incubated soil microbial communities from West Virginia University Organic Research Farm, Morgantown, WV, United States - T20D3 | ecosystem: Environmental > Terrestrial > Soil >... | reverse complement strand
TCAGACCCCATAGCCGATCCGAGTAGCTGCCCAGATAGCTGGCCGAGACGCCCCAGTCGGCGCCGATCTGCCGCTCGACGCTGACGTTCCACGACTGCACACGCGGGGAATTGATGTCCGGGTCCATCGACGAGAGCGTCCCGCCGGCGGGGAACATACTGTCCGGCCCGGGAATGATCGGGTGCGGATTCCCGACGTCCCGATATGGATCATCGAAGAGCCCGGCCGGATCGGTGACGCGTGTGCGATTGCCGTACGGCGGCGCGGCCGCCAGGTTGTTGAAGTACTCGCCGCCCGGATAGTCATACATGAGTGCGTACGACGAGCGAACCGCCAGGCGGCCGTCCCCCTGCACGTCCCACGCGATGCCGACGCGCGGTGCGAGATTCCACCACTTCTTGTTCAAGCCCGACGTCCCCGACGGAAAGCCCGGGTCGCCCGGGTAGATGAATCCGGCCGGCGCATTCCGGAACACTGTGCTCTTGGCGTCGTTCCGGAACCGGTCGCGATCGAAGATCGTGTTGGCGCCCCTGGTGAGGTTCTGGCTGAAGAAGGGCTCCCATCGGACGCCCGCGTTGACCGTCAGCCGGCTGGTGGCCCGCCAGGTGTCCTGGATGTACGAGCCGTGGTACCACTGGTAGTAATCCACGCCGGTAAGCCCGGATTGATCCATGAAGCCGACGCGCCCCAGAAGGAAATCCGCTATTCCCAGCCCCGACGCCTGGCCGGTGAAGTTCCACTGGCCGCCGCCGCGCGCCCACGTCTGGAACGAGACGTTGAAACGGGCGAGGCTCGCTCCCAGCGCAATCTGATGATTGCCCCGCACCAGCGTCAGGTCATCGCTGATGAGGAAGGAGTTGTTATCGGCAATGCCCCTGGTCGCCGTCGCGGCCGCGATCTGGAACCCGCCCGTCACGACCACGATCATCGTGCCCGGGATGTAGGTGGATGCCTTGATGCCGAGCGAAGGCGGATCGAAGTACGGATCGTTGTCGCGGTTCACGGCCGTGCGGTTCCATGCGAACCGGAGCGCATTGACCATGCTGTTGCCGAACACTGTGGTGTCGCCGATCGTGAGCGACTGCGCCAGGTTGTCGATTAAGGGATTCCGTGTCGTCAGCACATTGCCCGTCTTGCCGTACGCCGATGGCTTGCTGTCGCGCGACGCCATGTACCGGCCGAACAGGGATCGGTTGCCGCCCAGTTGATAGTCGACGCGGCCGACATACTGTCCCTCGTCACGATCGTCCGGCTGGCTGTAGGTAATCTGGCCGCATGGGTCAGTCGTCTGGGGCAGGAAGCCGGCAAGTTTCAGAGCGGCCGGACTGAACTGCGCGGGATCGATACGATTGCCAACGAACCCACCACCGAGATTGACCTGGCGACCCTGGCACGCAGCCGAGGCGAACGTCGTGAAGTCGCCCGCGAGCATCGCCGGCGTCGGAACGAAGGAGATCAGATCGGGAGGCGTCTGCCGCGTCCGCGTGCCCTGATACCCGAAAAAGTAGAAGAGGCGATCGCGCACGAGCGGCCCCCCCACCGTCCCGCCGTATTGATTCCGCTTGAGCCCGTCGTCGTACCGCTTGCCGTCGGGTCCGATGGCCGCGAACGGACTCGTCGCGTTGAACCGCTTGTCGCGCAGGAACTCGAAAAGGTTTCCGTGGAGGACATTCGTGCCCGATTTCGTCACGGCGGCGACCGATGCGGCCGACCGCATGCCGCTCTGCGCGCCAAGTCCGCTCGTGGCGACGCGGAATTCCTGCAGCGCGTCAGGAAACGGCAGCGGCAGGCTCGCGGAATTCTGCGGATCGTTGTGGACGGCGCCGTCGAGTGTGTACGCCACGCCGAACTGCAGTCCGCCCGCGACCGAGATGTTGACGCCGCCCTGGAAGTTCCGGCTGTTCGGGCGTCCCGTCTCCACGGCCGCGCCGGCGAGGACGATGAGGTCCGTGACCTGCCGGCCCTGGAGCGGGAGCTCGACAATCCGTTCCTGTTCGACGACTGCACTGATCCCGGCACTTCGAACATCGACGAGCGGCGCCGCTGCCTCGACGGAAACTGTTTCCTCGAGGCTGCCGACCGCCAACACGGCGTTGATCGTCGGCGATGCGCCGACCTGCAGGACGATGCCAGTTTGCACGTAGGTGCGGAAACCTTGGAGCGACACCTCGAGCCGATACGGACCTGTCGGGAGATTCGGCATCACCCATCCGCCCGTTGCGTCGCTGACAGCGCTGCGTGTGAAACCGGTGTCAGTCTGCGTCGCCGTTACGGTGACGCCTGGCAACACACCACCACTCTCGTCGGTGACACGGCCCGCGAGCTCGGCGGTGGCCTGGGCCCAGGCCACCGCGCCCGCCAGCAACACACCCAACATAACGATCAGAGCTTGTCGTGAAAAGGCGCTCGTCATCGAAACACCCCTGTAAGTCCCCCGCAGATGGGCGGGCCGAGGCACGAGTGAACGGAGCGGAACGAGGTGTCAGCCGGACGGAACAGCGCGCATAATCGGCCGGGGGTGAGTGGCGTGTCAAGCGGACGGTCCTGGGCGCCACCAACACCGAGCTGTGCTAAGCTCCCGCGCGACTAAGCGCGGTGCCTTCGTTATCGAGCTGGCGTGTCATGCGCACATCCTGATCCGGTGAAGCGAACAACTGATGGGCATTCCATTCGTGCGGATGATTGCGACCGTCGGCAGTCTCACGGGCGTCTTGACGATCAGCGGTTGCGCACGGAGTTCCGTCACCGCCTCGATCTCCGGAGCCGAGTTGTTCAAAGCGTGCGTTCCCTGCCACGGTGCCGCCGGCGAGGGTTCATCGACTCTGGGTGCGCCGGCGATCGCGGGCCTGCCAGCTTGGTACGTCTCGGCACAGCTCGAGCGGTTCCAGACGGGAGTTCGAGGTCAGCACGCCGACGATGTCCAGGGTCTTCGGATGCAGGCGATGTCTCGACAGCTGCGCTCCGAGATGGAGACGATGGCAGTAGCAACGCACGTCGCATCGTTGCGCCACGTTACCAACACCGCGGCGATCGGCGGTAGCGACGCTACCGCGGGGCAGCGGGCGTACCTCCTCTGCGCTTCGTGCCACGGCGTCACCGGGAGGGGGTTTGAAGCTGGTAAAGTCCCACCGCTGGCCGGCATGGACGACTGGTACGTGGCTGCCCAAATCCGGAAGTTCAAGAACGGAGTGCGCGGCATGATGCCCGGCGATGCGTTCGGACCCGTGATGCAGGCCGTCGCGGCACCCTTGTCGGCCGAGGACATCAACCAGGTCGCGGCCTACGTGCACGTCCTGTCCAGTGAGCGAGGCACCCTCCGATGACGCGCCCTGACCCCCAGCCGGATCCCGTCCTCATCGGGCGCCGAGTTTTTCTGATTACGGTCGTGAGCGCGCTCGCCTTCGCTCTTGCGGCTTACCTGCTGGTTTCATGAGAAAGCGCTCATGATTTCCTGGTACGTCACGCAGGCGTCGTCGTACGCGGCCGACGTCGACGACCTCTTCCTGCTGATTGCTCTCATCGTGGGCGCTTTCTTCCTGGCCGCCGAGTTCGTCCTGCTCTGGCTCATCGTCAAGTTCCGCGCGCGTCCCGGCGTGAAGGCTCGATACATAACCGGCGAGAAGCCGAGCGAGACGAGGTGGGTGAACTATCCGCACTATCTTGTCCTGGTCTTCGACGTCCTCATCGTCGCGGCAGCGCTTCGCGTGTGGTCCGACGTCAAGATCGATCTCCCGCCCGCCGAGGAGCGCGTCCGAATCATCGCGCAGCAGTGGGCGTGGACCTTCGTCCACGCGGGACCAGACGGCCGGCTCGACACCGCCGACGACATTCGCACGGTGAACGTGCTGAACCTGCAGGTCAACCGCCTCTATCACTACGAGCTGCATTCGAAGGATGTGCTGCACAGCTTTTCCGTGCCTGCGTTTCGCCTCAAGCAGGACGCGGTGCCAGGGCGCGCGATCGTGGGGTGGTTCCGGCCCACGGTCATCGGGGAGTTCGATCTCCAGTGCGCCGAGATCTGCGGGATCGGACACGGGCTGATGCCGGGGCGTGTGCGGATTCGGTCGGCGACCGCACAGGCGGCATGGATGGAGACGGCGCCGCGGATGCCGCAGCTTGCCTCCGGGACGCCTGCCGTGAGGGTGACCGGGGCGCCAGCGTCGTTCGCCGCCCGGGCGGCCAGCGTTGAGGTCTCAGCAGGGCGCCAGAGGGGCGACCGGTGACCGAGATCGCGGCGCACCCCGTCGGTCACCACGACCACGGCTTCGTCAAGAGGTATCTGTGGTCGACGGATCACAAGGTCATCGCCATGCAGTACCTGTTCACCGGGATGCTCATGGCGCTCATCGGCGGTTTCGCCGTCTACGTGTTCCGGATGCAGCTGGCCTTTCCCGGTCAATCCGTGCCGCTGTTCGGACGGGTGTCGGCTGGCCAGTACAACTCACTCGTCACGATGCACGGCACCATCATGATCTTCTGGGTCGCCATGCCGGTGCTCCTCGCCGCATTCGGGAATTTTCTGATCCCGCTCATGCTCGGCTGCGACGACATGGTGTTCCCGAAGGTGAATCGCCTGTCGTACCAGATCTTCCTGCTCAGCGCGGTCGTGCTCGTGGCGTCGTTTGTCGTTCCGGGCGGCGCGTTCGGTGGGGCATGGACGGCCTACCCTCCGCTGTCCGCCAACGCGGTGTACAACCTGACGCGATACGGCGCCACGGTCTGGGTCGTCGCTGTCGCACTCGAATTCGTGGCGTTCCTGCTGGGCGGTATCAATTTCGTCACGACTGCGATGAATTCGCGGGCACCAGGCATGCGGATGTTCGACGTGCCGATGGTCGTCTGGATGATCGTGATCGCGAGCATCCTCTTCATGGCATCGGTGGGTCCACTCCTCGCCGGTGCGGCCATGCTCTTCTTCGACCAGGTGCTCGGCACCGGCTTCTACGACCCGGCAACCGGTGGGGACCCGATCCTCTGGCAGCACCTCTTCTGGTTCTTCGGCCACCCGGAGGTCTACGTCGTACTGCTCCCGGCGATGGGCATCGTTGCCGAAATCATCCCCGTGTTCTCGCGCAAGAAACTGTTTGGCTACCGGACGATCGTGTACACGGCCATCGCCACCGGTGTGATCAGTTTCTTCGTGTGGGCGCATCACCAGTTCGTCGCCGGTATCGATCCCCGGATGGCAAGTCTGTTCACCATCACGACGCTCATCATCTCGGTCCCCATCGCCGAAATGCTCTTCGTCTACATCGCCACGCTGTATGGCGGATCGATCACGCTGACGACGCCGATGCTCTGGGCGCTGTCGTTCGTGGCCGAGTTTCTGCTCGGAGGCGTCACCGGCATCTTCCTCGGCGCGGCCGGGGCGGATATCTACCTGCACGACACGTACTTCGTGCTCGCCCACTTTCACTACACGTTCTTTCCGATTGCGATCATTGGTGCGTTTGCCGGCATCACCTTCTGGTTCCCGAAGATGTTCGGCCGGATGATGGACGAGCGGCTCGGCAAGATTCACTTCTGGGTCACGATCATCGCGTTCAACTTCATCTTCATTCCGCTATTCATGACCGGCGCTGCAGGAGATCACCGCCGCATCTTTGACTATTCGGGCTTCCCCGATCTGGCAACGCCGGGCCTTCAGCGCTTGAGGATCATCGCCACCATGGGACTGGTCTCCCTGCTGGCAGTGCAGCCGGTTTTCTTCTTCAACTTCATCCGCAGCATGGTCCGGGGCCGGATCGCCGGCGCGAACCCGTGGCGTGCGAACACGCTCGAGTGGTCGGCCCCGTCGCCGCCACCCCACGGCAACTTCGCGGAACTGCCGGAGGTTTACCGTGGTCCGTACGAGTACAGCACTGAGGATCGGGAGGAAGACTTCTGGCCGCAGCACGTGCCCGACGATTCGCCGGCGCCGGCGCCGTTGGCCAGTGTCGTCGGCTGGCGGTAGACGTACCCACAGGAGCGATCAGTGAGTTCACGGCCCATCGCAACGACGCGCAGCGTGATGGAAGTGCCTACCGGCCGGCTGGCCATATGGTGGGTGCTGGCGTCGGAAACCGTCGTCTTCGGCGGCCTCCTCGGCTCCTACATCATGATGCGATTGCGCCATGGCGCCTGGGCCGACCAGGCGGCGAACACCAACACGTGGGCGGGCGCGTTCAACACGCTGGTGCTGCTGACCTCGAGTCTCTCTGCCGTCCTGGCGCACCAGGCTGCCGAGCGGGCAGACGGCCCGAAGGCGGCGCGCCTGCTGCGCTACACGATTCTCGGCGGCGGCGTGTTTCTGGTGGTCAAGGCCTTCGAGTGGACTCATGAAATCACGGAGGGCTTCACCATCACCTCGAGCCTGTTCTGGTCGTTCTACTACACGGCGGCGGGCCTTCATGCCGCACACGTTGTTGCCGGCATGGTCATCATGTTTATCGTGTCGCTGACGGCCGCGCGCAACGAGGAGCTCCATCGCGTCGAGAACATCGGTATCTACTGGCATTTCGTCGACGTCGTCTGGATCTTCCTGTTCCCGCTTCTCTACATCGCCAAGTGACCGCCATGGCTCAGCCCGCACACGCCGACGCAGCTCACCACGACGAAACCAACTACGTCGCGATCTGGGGTGTTCTCTGCGTCCTGCTGGGCGTCAGTGTCCTCGGGCCGATGGTCGGTGTCCGACTCCTCACCCTGATCGCGGCGTTTGGCATCGCCATCGTCAAAGCGTATATGGTGTGCAGGTACTTCATGCACCTGAGCATCGAGAAGAAGTGGGTGGCCTATATCCTCGGCTTCATGCTGGCGCTCATGCTGGTCTTTTTCGGAGGGGTGGCGCCGGACGTGCTCAAGCATGAGGGGCTGCGATGGCAGAAGACGTACGTGGAACCTGCCACGGGTGGTGAACGTTAGTGGTGTTTACCTGTTGTGACCACTACTCCATCAGTTGATACGGTCCACTAGATGGCCGTGATGCGAATGACCAGAATGCAGCAGACCATGCCCCTCGTTCGCCCGGCCGCCCGGCGCGAGGTGGTCCCGAGCGGCCTCCTCGGCATGGTGATCTTCGTCGGCACAGAGGTCATGTTCTTTGCCGGGCTGATCAGCGCGTTCACGATTTCGAAGGCGGGTGCTCCAAGAGATGCGTGGAACCTCCCCGCCGGCCAGGTGCTGCCGCTGGCGTCGACGGCAGTCAACACCGTTGCGCTCTTTGCCAGCGGCGCGCTTCTCTGGGTCGCCGGACGCCAGTACCGCGCACGTTCCTCGGCCGCGACGCAGAGCCTGCTCGCGGCCATCTTCTTTGGAGCACTGTTCGTCATGCTCCAGGGGAGAGAATGGGTGGGCCTGATCGCCCATGGCGTGACGCTGCGGTCGAGCGCGCTCGGGGCGTTCTTCTATGTCATCGTCGGGACGCATGCGGTGCACGCCGTGGCTGCGCTCGCTGGTCTCGGAGTGGCCTGGTGGAGGCTGCGCGCAGGCAGACTGTCGTACGGATTCTTTCTTGGCGCACAGACGTTCTGGTATTTCGTCGTTCTCATCTGGCCGGTGATATATGCGCGAGTCTATTTTTAGGCGAGTTTGCAGAATCACCGGAATCCTGCTGACCGCCGCGCCCGCTTCAGCGCTGGCCTGTCCGGTGTGCGGCCTTGTCGGCACCAGCGACAACACATGGGCCTATCAGGCAATGAGCGCGATGCTCACGCTCCTGCCGCTTGTGATGATTGGAGCAACCGTGTGGTGGCTTGCGCGGCTCGTGGCACGCGCTGACACGGAGCATCCGCCTGCGACGCAACACGTGGTCGACCGCGACGACGGCAGACTGAACAGTGTCTCTTAGGGCAAACGTCAAAAGTCAAACGTCAAATGCTGTCACGACTCGATTTGACCTTTGACCTTTGACTCTTGACTTACGCGTTTCTGACTAGCGCTGGCTGAGGGTCAGGTTCACCGGCGCCGGGCCGTCGACGGGTAGCGACGCCAAGTACGCCGTGATGTCGATGATGTCCTCCGCAGTCAATTTCTCGATGGCCTTCTTCATCAGTGGCATCAGCGGGTACGAGCCAGCACGCATGCCCTGCTGGATGTCGAAGATCTCGCGCGCGAGGTAGCTTGGAGACCTACCGGCAAGTGGCGGAATGTCCGGCGCCATGCCCCGGAGGTCCTGCCCGTGGCAGGTGGTGCAGGCCGTAGCCCTCCCAAGGACAATCTGATTGTTCACGATCGATGAGCCGCCAGTCGTGACCAGGTTCTTGCCTCGCGCGATGGCGCCAACGGGCACGTAGGCGACCCACGTCCCACGCGAGTTTCTCAGGATCTGATTCGCGTCGACATCGGTCGGCACCTCGATGATGCGGTTGCCGATCGGCTCGGTCAGCTTGTGCTCGGTCGCCTTGTTTGCCGTGGGGATGAACAGCTCACCCTGGATTCGCGTGGCCGGCACCATGTCGGTCTCGATCACCTTCACGTGCGGACGCCACTTGACGGCGGAGAAGTAATCGGCCGCCTGCTTCATCTCCTCGTCGGTCATCGCTTTCGCCAGCATGACCATCGTGTTGGAGTTCCCTTTTCCAGGCTCCACGCTGTGGCGGCGGCCGTTTCTGAAATCATCCAACTGCCGAAGGATGTACTTCGCCGGCAGCCCGGCGGGAGAGGAGTTTTCCGGGCGACCGCTTCCGTCGGAGAGGTGGCATGCGCCACAGGGCCTGGTGCCGCTGCCGAGGGCCTCCGGCCCCTGCTTGATGATGCTCGGCATCGGATTCGGGTGATCGTCGGGGAACCAATCCACCACGTTCCCGCGTATTTCAGGCAGAGTGAACGTCAGCGAGCTCCCCTCGACGCGCCGTTTGCGCGTGGCCTCCGCCGGCGGGATCGGCGCGGGTGGCGCGGCACCGGGTGCGCGCTGCACCGCCTGCGGGTCGGTAGCATGCGGTCTCTCGGCTACACCGTATGCCCACAGCGGCATGTGCGTGTAGTCAACTTTGGAACGATCAGCGGGGGATACAGTCCAAATGGGGGCTGCGGTCGGAGCCTGGGCCGACACCATAACTGTGAGACCCCACAGACCGACAACTGTGATGAAAACTGATTTTCTCATCGTCTAAGCCCTTCGAGGTAACGCACCGGACCCGACGACCAGGATACTGACACTGCGGCGCCTCCGCGTGCTCGAGGACCGCCGCCTGATGGAGTCTACACCAAGCGTATAATCCACGCACGTTTTCCTCGGTCCGCGTGAGGTGTCGCATGTGCAGGCACGTATCGATCCTTGCGGGCGCCATGTGCGCGTTGCTGTTTTCGACGGCCACGTCCGCGCACCATGGAGCCACCTCGCTTTACGACGTCAAAAAAGAAACCACGCTGAAGGTGACGATCACCGAATTCACCTGGACCAATCCGCACGTGGAGGTTGGCATCGCCTCCGTCGAGGACAAGAGCGTGCGGTGGCTGCTCGAGCTTGGCTCGCCGCCGAACATCACCAACCGAGGCTGGACCGCCAAGTCGCTGAAGCCAGGCGATGTGGTAACGGTCACCTTCAACCCGGGTTTGCGCGGAATGCGAGTCGGCAGGCTTCTCAAAGTCGTCCTCCCGGACGGCAAGGCATTGCTGGCATGAGCGCGCGCTATCTTGTTGCGCTCATGGTCGGAGTGGTCGCGGCGGCCGCGGTGGGCTGCGCAGGGGACGGAAGCGCGACGCCCGCGCCGCCGCGTTCCCCGGACGTTTCCGGTACGTGGCGAAATCCAGGGGGGCAACCGCTGCGCCCGGCCAACGGCGATGTCCCGTTCACACCCTGGGGCGCCGAGCAAGCCAAGAAGGAGCGACCGACGTTCTCAAGCGACTTCCGCGAGACGACGGATCCAGCCGTGCTCTACGCGGACCCGAATGGCTACCCGCGGATCATCATGCATCCGATGAAGTTCAAGCTGGTGCAGACCAACGACTACGTCTATCAGCTGTTCGAATACAACCAGAACTGGCGTCAGATTGCGCTGAACAAGACGCACGCGCCGGACGACGTGCCGACGTGGTACGGCAACGCGGTAGGCAAATGGGACGGGGACACGCTCGTGGTCGATTCGACTGGGTACAAGCCCTCGACGTGGCTCGATTCCAGAGGCCTCCCGCATACCGAAAATCTGCACATCATCGAGCGCATTCGCCGCGAAGGTGAGATGCTGCTCGTGGATTTGACGTTCGAAGATCCTGGCGCGTTTACGAAACCGTGGTCGGCGCAGCTGAAATACGAGCGCGTCGACGATGGCGCGATGATCGAGACCATCTACACGATTTCTGACGAGCTGCGCTTCCGCGAACGCTTCTTGGGCGTCCCAGCGCCGATTCCGATTCGCCGCTAACCCTTCAATTTGGCGCTGGAGCCGGTCATGACTCACGTAGTGCGCGGCTTCCGCCTTCGCTAAAGCTACGGCGGACCACCGGGGCGGTTCGCGGGCGAACCGCCGAGCAGCACTGGCTGTCGCGGCGCATAGCGACGCGACCCGGCGAAGGTGGTTACGCCGCGCCGGGCGGGCCGTGAAAGCCCGCCCTAAGGTTGTGAAACCGGTTCTATCGATTGAGGCGATGGCTCTTGAAGAACTCCCACATGACGCCGGTCGTGTCGACTTCCTTCTTCGTCCATGTGTGACCGAGGCCATCGATGCGAATCATGCGGACTTCGGTACCCTCGCCGCACCCCTCGTAGCGCATCGTTGAAAGGGGGCCCGGAGGATCATCGAGAACTGCGTCCCCCTTGCAGGAGTTGTGGCGCGCCCAGCTTGCAAGAGCGTCGGGCACGCTCTCCAGCCACTCCGCGCCGCGGCCCGCCGCGTGTCCATCGTAGGGGTTCTGTGGGTCCGCCAGCCCGTGAAAGGTCAGCAACGGAACTGGACGACCGTTGCACGGTCCGGGGAATCGCAACCCGGATACCGGCGCAATGGCTGCGAGGCGCGAGCCGAGTTGGCACCCTAGCAATGATGTCATCCGTCCACCGCCGGAGAACCCGGTTGCGTACACCCGCATGTCGTCGGTGCACACACGCGCTGCGACATTAGTGATCACATCCCGGACGTACGCCACGTCGTCGGCGCGGTTGTCCTGAACAGGAACGTTCCAACGCGCGTCTTCGGCGTTCAGCGTCGCCACGATGAACCGTTCGCGGGCGGCCAATGTCTCGAAGCCGCTGTTGCGGGCCTGGTCTGCGGAGGATCCGCCACTGCCGTGTAGATCGAGAACCAGCGGCAAGCGCAGACGCCCATCGTATCCGGACGGGACGAACAATCTGTACGCGCGCTGCCGTTGGCCCGAGACCAGTTGCTGCGACGACACACCGGACGCATGAGGCAAGTTGCAGGACGAGGGGTCCGTGACGGCGTTCTGCCCATGCGCAGCCGTCGCGCTGAAAACAACCGAAGCCGCCGTGACCACTTGCAGCACTCGCATACGTGATCTCCTTCGAAGACCGTAGACAGGAACGCGTAGGTCAAGAGTCAAAAGTCAAAACTGCGGTTTGCCGACGCCGACGCATTCATGCTGCGGGCCCGCCAGCAGTATCATGAACGCTCTTATGGAAATCCACCGTATTTTTGGCGCTGCGCTCTGTGCAATCAGTCTTGTCTCGGTCGCGCTTCCGGCTCCGGCCCAGACGGCGCAACAACGCTCGTTGTACGAACGCTATACGGAGCCGATTCAGCTTTTCAGGACCGGGCTGGGCACCTTCACGAAGCCGACTTCCTCGAGCAACAAGGAGGCACAAGCGTTTTTCGACCAGGGTTTTCAGATGATGTACGCGTTCGCCAAACAGGACGCGGTGCGGTCATTCCGTGAGGCGTGGAAACGCGATCCGAACTGCGCGATCTGCTATTGGGGCGAAGCGTGGGCGTGGGGCTCGTACCTCAATGCGCCGATGAACGCCGAGGAAGCGCCGCATGCCTACGCTGCAGCGCAGAAGGCACAGACGCTGAAAAGCCGCGCCACGGCCAAAGAACGCGAGCTCATCGACGCCATGGCTGTGCGGTATGTCGAGAACTTCGACCCGGCGAAGCGAGTCGAACAGGATCGCGCTTATGCCGACGCCATGCAGAAAGTGTCGGCGCGTTATCCTGACGATCTCGAGATCGCGACGCTCTATGCCGACGCGCTCTTCTTACTCGAGCCGCGCCGCGGCACGCGGGATGTGAACGACCCTAACGTTCATCGGCTGCACCAGCTGCTCGAGAGTATCCTCTCGCGCGACGTGCGCCATCCGGGCGCTTGCCACCTGTACGTGCACGCCACCGAATCCACCATCGTGCCGGGCCGCGCAGAGGCGTGCGCCGAGTTCCTGGGGCAGTCGATTCCTGGCGCCAGCCATATCAATCACATGCCATCGCACACCTGGAACGAAGTAGGCCGCTGGGGCGACTCGGTGCGCGCCAATCTCGCCGCGTGGCATTCGGATCAGAAAGCCGCGGTCGGGCAGGGCTTCGCTATCTACCCTGAACACAACCTGCACATGCTGCTCTACGCCGCTTCGTACGACGGTCAAGGCGCGATAGCTATGCGCGCCGGGAAGGATTACACGAAGCTGACCGGCGAATCATTCTACGAAGTGCTGACGCTCATTCGATTCGGCCGTTTCGACGAAGTGCTCGAAGTAACCAACCGCCCGAAGGCCGATATTCAGGGAGGGCTGTGGGACTTCGCCCAGGGATATGCTCACCTCAAACAGGGCAATACCGACTTCGCGACACTCTATCTCGCGCGCGTCACCAAGGCCGCCGACACTTCGACGGCCATGTTCCGCGTCCATACCGCGAAGGACCTTCTCGGCATCGTAGCCGGCATCCTGAATGGAGAGATTCGGCGGATGGCCGGAGACCTCAACGGTGCCATTGCCGCATTCCAGCGCGCGGCTGATCTCCAGGCGGCGCTCGTTTACGACGAGCCGGAGCCGCTCCCGTTCTCGGCGTTTCAATGGCTCGGCGCTGCGCTTGTCGAAAGCAAGCGCTTCGACGAGGCCGAGAAGGCGTACCGCACCGAATTGGAGGATCACCCGCACAACGGCTGGTCGCTGCTCGGACTGCAGCAGGCGCTCGCAGGGCGGGGGATCACATCACGCGATGTGGACGCCGACCTCGCATCGAGCTGGTCGCGTGCGGATACGTGGATTCGATCCTCGCGCTTCTGAACACTTCGACGAAGTCGCGCATGGCGGGCTTCCATCGCCGGGGGATCTATCCGCCGACCAACTGAAGCTTGATATATTCTCGAACCATTCGAGGAGACAACATGAAGCACCAGAGAACAACCCGTCGGGCAGTTCTGTCCGGAGGTGGCGCAGCCATCGCCGGGTTCGCGATGGGATCCAGCAACGCCGCCGCACAGGCTCCCGCAACGAGCTTTCGTCCCGCGCGGCACCAGCAGGATGAATGGTTGGACCGGATTCCAGGCAAACATCGGACCTTCGTCGACTGCGCGACCGTAGCCGGCGCCGGCGAAGGGATGCTCTACGCTAACAATCTGTACGTCGCGAACAGAAACGGCTACCAGCTCAATGAAAACGACGTGGCCGTCGTCGTGTGCCTGCGCCACTTCGCCACGGTGTTTGCGTACAACGACGCCATGTGGGGCAAGTACGGTAAGGCAATGAGCAACTTGGTACAGTTTACCGACCCGAAGACCAAGCAGCCGCCGACGACTAACCTGCTCAACTCGGCCGATTACGGCATGTCGTTGCCGAATTTCGGAAACACTATTGCTTCGGTCGTCAAGCGCGGCACGCATTTCGCCGTGTGCGACATGGCCACACACTTCTTTGCGGAGCAGCTGGGCTCGATTGTCAAAGCCGACCCGCAGGCTGTGTACAAGGAGCTCGTCTCGAACCTGATCCCGAACAGCCACCTGTTCGCCGCAGGAGTAGTCGCCACCAACCGTGCACAGGAGTACGGGTATACGCTGCTGACGGCGCTCTGACATGGGCTCGTCCGCTCAATCAGGTCCATGCCTCTGATTCTGAACGAACTCAGCCCTCTCCATTGGGCCGTCGCCGGCGGCGTCATTGCCGCCGTGACGTTGTGTCTGTTGTTTGTGGCCAATCGCCGCCTCGGCATCTCGTCGGCCCTCGAGGACATCTGCAGTCTCGTCCTCGACCAGTCGTACTTTCGTCGGGATGCCGTGTTCACCGGCCGCGCATGGCGCTTGCCGTTCCTGCTCGGGCTGGTGCTTGGCGGGTATGTGTCGGCGGTGCTTGGCGGCGGTTGGCATCCGATCTGGGCGCTCGGCATGTTCGACACGACGATCGGTTTCGGTCCAGGCGGAAAGCTGGCCTGGATGTTC
>Ga0310890_10000373_pt1 | contig 14315 bp, 11 predicted proteins | sample T20D3metaG_FD_203751 | JGI IMG/M metagenome (GOLD analysis project Ga0310890, IMG submission 203751) | Lab incubated soil microbial communities from West Virginia University Organic Research Farm, Morgantown, WV, United States - T20D3 | ecosystem: Environmental > Terrestrial > Soil >... | reverse complement strand
GCGTCCTGGTGTTTGCGGTGTTCTCGCTCGTTTGCGTGGCAATCGCTGGTGTCTACCTCGTCTGGGCCGTGCGGCGTGACCGGTCTGCGAAGGGCTCAGGCGATGCAGCTGTGATCGCCGACACGGCTGCGGCTCCCTTGGTGGCGAATACTGGAGCGAGGTTGCTTTTCAGCAACTTGTCGACGGATCGCAACCATCGGGCGGCGGTTGTCCCGCTCGAGTTGCCCGAGGGCCCGCGAGGGATGACCGCTCTGACATGTCGGCGGATCTACTACGCCGGCGGGCATGGCCTCTGCCTCAGTGAAGGAACCAGCATCGCGGCCGTCTCTGGCGCGATCGTGACCCATGCCTACGTCTTCGGATCTGACTTCCGGATTTCACATGATGTATCACTTGGCGGGGTCCCAAGCCGGGTGCGTATCTCGCCGGACGGACGTTACGGAGCGACGACCGTGTTCGTCGCCGGTCATTCGTACGCCGACGCGGGCTTCTCGACTGAGACAACGCTCATCAATCTCGAAACCGGCGCCACGATCGGCAACCTCGAGCAGTTCACGCAGCTGCGCGACGGCCGCAGCTTTCGGGGTGTCGATTTCAACTACTGGGGAGTGACCTTCGCGCGGGATAGCGATCGGTTCTACGCGACGCTGGGGACGGGCGGCCGCACCTATCTGGTCGAGGGCTCGGTGACTGACCGCCGGATGCGGACACTTCGGGAGAACGTGGAGTGTCCTTCGTTGTCGCCTGACGGGACGCGCCTGGCATTCAAGAAACGGGTCGGTGGGCTGGTGAGCGGCGTCTGGCGCTTTCACGTACTGGATTTGCAAACCCAGACTGAAACCGCGCTTCCCGAGCTTCGCAGCATCGACGATCAGATCGAATGGCTCGACGACCGGCAGATCCTCTATGGCGACGGCTCAACGGTCTGGATCACCTCGGCAGATGGATCAGGGTCACCGCGCAAGTTCCTCAGTCAGGCCTCCTCGCCCGCTGTGCTGCGACAGGCGATGTCCGCTGCTGCGGCGGCCGCAGACGGAACGAATGTTGTCCTCGACACCGTTCCGGCGCCGCGGGGGGTGGATCTCTCGGTCGCGGTCACCGCTTCAGCGAGCGAGATCGCCGTCGGAGACGTTCTGGGCTACACCGTTACGGTCACCAATCACGGTCCCGCTGAGGCGACGAACGTGAAAGTCGATCATTATCTGATGCCGCCTGATGTCAGCTTCGCCGGTCCTGCCAAGGCGAACAATCCAGGCCGGGGATATGGCTGTGCGTTGTACGGGGATCAGCACCGCCTCTCATGTGACACGTTGGTGTTACCGAACGGCGGCACGTGGACGATCTCGGTGAACGTTCGGCCGGTGCGCGCCGGAACGGTGAGCACCCGGGTGGTCGTCAGTGGCGGCCAGCCGGATCCACATCCAGACAACGACAGCACGGTCGCGCAAACGACGGTGCGCGCGGTGCGCTGACAGCTGAGCTCGAGTCGCGCCGCTGGCTATGCCGTCGGGAATGGATTCCGCTCCGCTAGCGATGGAATCCCTTGCTGTCGGCGGGGACCTGTTCCCGGTGCGTGAACATGTCATAGTCACGGATGACACCTGCGATCCGCAGGCGATAGTCTCGAAAAATGCCGGCTCGTCCCCTTGCCTGCGCGCTTCGGTGTTCGTCGAGTGCCCGCCACTTCGCGACGGCCTCCTCATCGCGAAAGAACGAGAGTGACAGGATTTTTCCTGGCTCATAGAGACTCTCGAAACGCTCGATGGAGATGAAGCCGTCAATCTGATCCAGCAGCGGGCGAAGAGCTGCGGCGATATCCAGATACTCCTGTCGACGTCCTTCCGCCGGCCAGACCTCGAAAATAACCGCGATCATCTGTGGCTCCTCTCCCTGGTTCCTGCGTTCACTCGCTGCGAGCACGCATAGACCCACAGTGTAAGGCGTTGGAGAGGCTCAGCTTCGAAAGGCGTGCAGCAGTCCTCCAGACTTCACGGCGTCGTTTTTTTCGTGCGGTTCCGCGAAACTGAACCGGTCGATGGCCGCCGGTCCCCATAGACGCCGCCGTTGCTCTCGAACTTCGCAGGACCGATTGATCATTAGATCGTGTCGCAGTTCCCCACGTTGCCGCGAGCACCGCACCAAATAAGATCAGAACGTTGCCGCAAGGCAAGAATCACGCGGCTGCGGCTCTTCGTGTTGAGGTCGTCGTTCGAAATCCGCCAGTGTGACCCCGCCGGTTTCGATTCCGCCGCCCACGGGACCCAAGTCTTTTTTTTGTTTTTTGACGGTCGGACTATGCCCATATCTGGGTGACGGGGTCCGCTGACGCTCATGAACTGGAATATCTGTCGACGTTTGCCGGTTTAGATGGATGTGGGGCGCCCCGCGTGCCCAGAGCCGAACGTTTGAGGCGCTCGTTTCAGAAGGGCAGTCACCGTCATGTCAACACTTGCTGAGGCCATCGATCGGACCACCCAGTCATCTACGGGCGGCGGGATCGGGGATCCGGACAACTCTGTTCGACAGAACGTGAATATTCTGCCGAGGTAACGGCGGTGGTGTCTGGAGGTGACCAATGAATGGCGTGCACCTGCGCCGACTTCCGCCGTTCACCACTCTGTTCATCCAGACCGAGAATTCCCTGTACCGGCTAGTGATCACCCAGGGCCCGGAAGTCTATGTTCAGGGGGGCGTCTTCTTTCCCGATCTGACGTCGGCCTATGTTGAAGGATCCAGCGGCGGAGGCAGCCTTGAGGTCGATTGGATTGGCGTTGGCCTGAGGGTTCAGTTTCGTTCGAGAGGCTATCGCATCGTCACCTCCCCAGTCCGGGTCATTACATCCCAGGTCTTGCCCACGATCGTCCACTAGTCCCACTCTGAGCGCCTGCCCGATCTTTACCAAGCCGGAATATCCGATGACGTTTGTCGGTTAGGGAACCTGTGCGCGCGTGAATTCATCGGCGCATTTGTGAGAGAGAGAATCGCAATGCCATTGTTCATGAACGTTCACAATCAGAACGAAGAACTGACTACTGATCCACTCGTGTCGAGTTCGACATCGCCTCCGGGCCAATGGTCGTCGTGGTCCAGAGGTCCCGAGCACAATCGACGCGTGAGTTCCGTGAAGTCTTCCAAGACTCCAGGGCAACCGTCTCCAATTCCGCCGTCCCGCTCGGACGCGCGGCGGCGCACGAACCTCGTCATCTGCTGATCGCCTCGACCATTCTCCGTGTCGGCGTAATCGGACCTCGGCATGCGTGTCCCCTCCGGGCGCACATCCCGGGGAATATTCGCCGGCATTGGCAGGTTTAGACGTGTGTGAAAGGAACTGAGAGATGAAACGCTACGCTCCGATGCTGCTTCTGGTACTTCCCTTTGTTGTCGTGCAGTTGCGCGACCCAAATGCGCCCCGAACCATCGACGTCACGCTCTCACGATACGCCTTTTCACCCGAACGCATCGAGGTTGAGCTCGGCGAGCGGGTGTCGCTCAACGTCGTCTCGCTCGACGTCGCGCATGGATTTCAGGTGAAGGAACTGGGACTGAACGTGCGCGTTCCTGCTGGCGGAAGGACGGCGACGGTCGAGTTGAATCCGAAAGCCGCCGGCACGTTCGAGATCACCTGCTCGGAGTATTGCGGAAGCGGTCACGGCCGCATGAAGGCATGGTTGATCGTGACGCCGGCCGGCGTAAACGCAGATTAGAGGAGAACAACAGTTCATGTCTGTCATCAGAAATCGCCCGTTCGTCTTCTCAGCTGCCGCGCTGTTCATCGTATTGACGGTGGGTGCCACCGCACAGGAAGCGCGGTCAACGTCGGAACCTTCGGGAAGCGAATCCGTACGCCCGCCGGTCGTTACGACCACCGACGACGGTGATGCGGCGCCGGTGCTCGCGGAACCTGACTTTCGGGTTCTCAACCTGCCGTCGACATTGAGGCTGCCGGTCCACGGGTCGAGCTTCCAGCTCACCCATCGATTCAACGGCAATCTCCGGCGCGGCAGCGTCGGCAGAAATGCCGGCAGTCTGTTCGGGCTCGATGAAGGAGCCGCTGTCGGTTTCGAATACCGGTTCGGCGTCGCGCGGCATCTGCAAGCGGCCGCTTATCGCACCGCGATCGACAAGACCTTTCAGTTCTACGGCAAGTACGACGCGGTGCGCCAGAGCAAGGCGATCCCGGTGTCGCTCTCGGGCCTCGTCTCGGTGGAAGGTGCGGACAATTTCCAGGAACGGTATTCGCCCGCGCTTGGCCTGGTCGTGTCACGGATGGCCGGCGACAGGCTCGCAGCATATGCCACGCCGATCTGGGTTCACAACACGGCTGCGCTCCTGCACATCGATCGCGACACATTCTTCGTGGGCATCGGCGGCCGCGTGCGAGTGAGCTCCACGGTGTATGTCGTCGGCGAAGTGGCTCCGCGTGCCGGTGGCTACAGTCCCGATAAGCCTGCCTACGGGTTCGCCATCGAGAAGGTCGTGGGCGGTCACGTCTTTCAACTCAACTTCAACAACGGCCAGGGGACGACGTTCGGACAACTCGCCCGTGGCGGTTTTTCGGACAGCCTCTATCTCGGCTTCAACCTCGCCCGGAAATTCTTCTGAGCGAAATCCAAGGAAGGCAGAACAGCATGAATCGACTCTTAGCGCTCGTCGTCGGTCTGAGTGTGCTCGCGGTTGGGTGCTCCAGCTCAACCCCGCTCGCAGTGTCACAGGGGACCAGAACCACATCCACCTTCACGGTGCCTCTTTCGTCCGCCAACGAGGTTCCGCTCATCACCAATGCCGATGCGGGTGGCGCCGGCACGGCAACCATTGCTCTCACGGTCATCAGAGATGACTCCGGCAACATCACAGCCGCAACGGCGGACCTTCAGATCAGCGTCACCGGATTTCCGCCCGGCACCATCGTGACCGATGCCCATATCCATAACGGGGCAGCGGGCAGCAATGCCGGGGTCTACGTCAGCGCCGGTCTCACAAGGGGTGAGCTCGTGATCACCAACGGCAGCGGGTCGATTACGAAGAACGGGATCAACGTGCCCGCAGACAGGGCCACGGCGATTCTGAACAACCCCGCGGGACATTATTTCAATGTCCACACGGCGCTCAATCCAGATGGGGCGATACGAGGTCAGCTTGGCGGGGGCGGCGCGACCGTTGATCCGGGGACGGCGGTTCCGTACTAGGCGGCCGTGTTGCATCACGAGGGCTGTTGTCGCCGGGGGACCAAGGGGCACGGACGAACACGTCCGGGTCCTTTGGTCCCGCGCCCTGGTTGCTTATCCTCCTCCTCCGCGATCGATGTCCTTCAGCAGCGCATCGATGGTCAACCTCCGACCCGCCGCATACGCCCGGGCCCATCCAGGCTGGCCGAGGCGTGCACGCACTCCGCGTTCCGCATCGTCTCGGAGGTCCTGCACCGATTTGTCGACCACGGTGACACCTGTGCGTTCGGTGACGGCGTCCCTGGCGCCCAGAATCCGCGATGCCCAGGCGTCGTCGTGCTTGAGTACCGCCGCGGCCGCAAGAGGGACCAGCGCGTACACGAATGCGAACTTGTCATGGAGCTCTCTGATGCGTGTGAGGCTTTCACGCACCAGCACGATCGCCCCGTCGGGGTCGCTAAGCCTGATCGCCAAAATCGCGCGAGCATACAGCGCCCAGGTCAGGAACCACGGGCCTGCGTGTCGTAGCAGAGAAGTGGCCTCATCGAGCAGGCGTTCTGCCTCGCCGACGTCGCCCGTCGCAAGGGCCAGCAGCGCCATCCCGCTGAGTGCGGTGCCGCTGCCTGATGGAATCGCCAGCGTCCGGAACTTCTCAAGACTCTGGGCAAATCGGTCGCGGGACGCGATCACGTTGCCATCGGCGTGCTCGATATGCCCGAACAGATGCTCAATCTGTGCAATGACATCCATGTCGCCCGCGCAGTGGGCCAGCGCCAGGGCGCGGTTGACTCCTGCGCGCGCGCGTGCGAGCTCCCCTTGCGTGTACCACATCACTGTCGCTCCCGCGAGCGCTCTCAACTCAACCGCGGCGGGAAGAGACGGCAGGTTCAGTATCTGCTCATACCACCGGAGGCCTTCGGTTGCATGCCCGCGGATCAGCCAGAAATACTTCAGGGCCCACGCAATGTCGCACGCTTCGGTGGCCCGGCCGCGCTCGACGAGCCACGTCAGCGCGACACGGTAGTTTTCAAGATCGCCACGCACGCGATCCAGCCATTCGATCTGCGCGGGTCCGATCAGACCTTCACGCACGAGGCACGCGTCGCCGACGCAATAGCGCACCATTCCTTCCAGTGCCTCGTCCCTATCACCCGCCGCAGCAAGCTCGAGAACCGCGTACGCCCGTACCGTTTCGAGCATCTGGTACAGCGGACGAGTCGGCACCGAGGTTTCGGCGCGCAGGAGGAGGCTTTTGTCGATCAAGCCGGCTACAACGCTGAGCGTGTCCTCGATCATGGTCGAGGAACCCTCGCGGCCGGCGAGGACCGCGCCGGCCGCCTCAATCGGAAAGCGACCCGGCAGCACGCCGAGACGGCGGAACCCACGTTGCTCGTTCGGAGCGAGGAGCTGATAACTCCAGGCGACCGTCCCGTTCATCGTTTGTTGGCGTTCGGGCAGATCGCGGGCGGCGCCGGTCGTGAGCAGGACATCGTGTTCCAGCCGGCGAAGCAGATCTTCGGCTGTCAGCACCTTCATCCACCGGGCCGCGAGCTCGAGGGCAAGCGGCAGTGCGTCCAGTCGGCGACAAATGGCCACCACGGTCGGGCCGTTCGCGGCGGTTACGCGAAAGTCTGGCTGCACATCCCGAACCCGTTCCTCGAACAGCCGTAGTGCGGGAGACCGTGCCAGATCCGCGGGCGACATCGCTTCCGAGTCCACGTCCAAGGCCAGTGGTCCGACGGCATACTCCCGCTCTCCACGCACACGAAGCGGGGCACGGCTGGTTACGAGCAGTCTGAGCGATGCGACTGATGATAGGAGGTCCGCGGCGAGCGGCACCGCGTCCAGGACGTGCTCGAAATTGTCGAGTACCAGTAACGTCGGGCGTCCGGCGCATGCCGCGCGCGCGCGCATCGGCAAATCGACCGCAGTCACGTCCGACAGCCCGAGCGCCTCGGCGATCGCCGAGGCGACGAACATTGGATTTCGAGTGGCGGCCAGCGGAGCAAACGCCACGCGGCTCGAGCCCTGGTCCGCGACGGTGCGGGCGAGTTCCAGCGCCAAACGGGTCTTCCCCGCTCCTCCTGGCCCGGTCAGCGTGATGAGGCGTGCGGTGGGATCGGCGAGCCAATGCCGCAGCGTCTGCACGTCGGCATCGCGGCCGAGGAGGGCCGTAAGGGGGAAGGGCAGCGAAACGCCGCTGAGTTCATCGATCGCCGCCTTAGCGGGCGCCCGCGCGCTCTGCAGCAGCGCGTCGCGGATTGCATCTGTCAGGTCTAGTGCGCCGCAGAGCGCGCGCACCGTCTCGATATGAGGTCGCCGGCGTTCTCCGCGCTCCAGCGCGCTGACGCCATGGACTGAGAGCCCCGCAATCGTCGCGAGCTCCGCCTGTGTGAATCCCGCAGTCTCGCGGAGCGCCTTGAGCCGTGCCCCAAATGACCCCGGAGCGCCAGACTTCATGACCCAGACATTCTACTGCCACGGCCGTACGGGCGTCGTACGGGCTCTGTGCGGGTGTTGTCGGTGGGCGCTACTGCGTTCGCGCGGCACACTGGCCGGATGACAAGCGACATGCGGACCACGACCGTTGTGGCTGGCGCGACAGAAGGGCGTCGCGATCGACCGGCCACAGGACCTGGGATCGGTGAGACCTTTGATGAGGTCGTCCTGCCCCATCTCGACGCCGGCTATCGGTTGGCGCGCTGGCTGATGCGGAATGAACACGATGCGGACGACGTCGTGCAGGAGGCATCGATGCGGGCCTTTCGATACTTTCGGACATTTACGGGCGGAAACGGGCGGGCCTGGTTCCTCAGAATCGTTCGCAACACAGCGAACGGCTGGCACGGCCAAAGCTTGCGGTCACCAACCGAGCCCTTCGATGAAGAGCGGCACAGCAGCGCTCGATCAGACGACGATCCTGAAACATTGGTGCTTCAGACCGATGACGTGGTGTTGATCGAGCGGGCGATGAGGAACCTGCCGGCACGTTTTCGCGAGTTGCTCGTATTGCGCGAGCTGAAGGGGCTTTCGTACCAAGAGATCGCGCAGGTGATGGGCATTCCCATCGGAACCGTCATGTCGAGCCTGTCGCGCGCCCGTCAGAAGTTCCGCGGGGCGCTGGACAACCAGTTGGAGCGGGACGGCAGTCGACAAAGTGGCCTTCGTCAACTTGAGACAGACGAGACTGAAGAGGCCGACGAAGTACTGGTGTGAGCCGACTCTAGAGATCAAGAACGTTCTTGGTATCGAGCGAGGTCGATCGCATGTAGACGCGCACGGCCAGCAGTAAGCGGCAGTAGAATGGAAGCCCCATGAAAGGTGGCCCACCGGGGTTGTTTGGCGCGCAGCTCAAGGCGCTCCGCGAGGCTGCCGGTTTCACGCAAGAGGAGCTCGCAACGATTGCGGGTCTTTCGGCTCATGCCGTGAGCGCGCTCGAGCGTGGCCAACGACGCAAGCCGCACGTCGAGACCGTTCGGGCGCTCTCCGCCGCACTGGATCTGTCGAATCCGACCCGCGACGACCTCCTGGCGCGCGCGCGCGCAACAGCTCACGATACGGCGGCCGATGAACTGAGCGGCACGCCGCTCCCGCTGTTGCTGACAGCCTTTCTCGGTCGCGATGCCGATGTGCGGACGCTGCGCCAGTGGCTGGCTGATCCCGGCGCACGTCTCATTACGCTCACAGGACCAGGCGGATCCGGAAAGACCCGGTTGGCACTGGAGGTCGCGCGTGCGATCGCGGCCAAAGGTCAAGGCCGTGTGGCGTTCGTCGCATTGGCCGCCATTCTGGATCCCGCGTTCGTCGCGTCCGCGATTGCCGAGGCGCTCGGCCTATCGGACGTTACGGCCCTCGACCTGCCGCGGCGCGCACGTGCCGCCTGTGGAAATCAAGCGACACTGCTCGTGCTCGACAATTTCGAGCAGATACTCGACGCGGCGCCGCTCGTCGCCGATCTTTTGGCATCTGTTGCGTCATTGCGTGTGTTGGCGACCAGTCGCGCCCCACTTCATGTGCGCGGCGAGCGGGAGTACGCCGTTGGACCGCTGGCCCTCGACGTGGGCGAGAATGCGATATCGCCCGCAGACCTCGCACGTGCTCCCGCGGTGCGATTATTCGTGGAGAGAGTTCGGAACGTGCAACCTGAGTTCCGCTTGACTTCCGCGAACGGCGCCACGGTGACGGCGATTTGCCGACGACTCGATGCGCTGCCGCTCGCGCTCGAGCTTGCGGCGCCGTGGATGAAGACGCTGACGGCTGAGGAACTGCTCCGCCGATTGGCGGACGATGTATTGGTCTCGACACTCGGGCCTCGCGATCTCCCTGAGCGCCAGCAAACGATGAACGCGACGGTTGCCTGGAGCTATCAACTGCTTGGCCCGGGCGAACAACGCCTGTTTCGCCGTCTCGGCGCATTGCCGGGGCGGTTTCCGATTGAGGCCGCCGCAGCCGTTCTTGCCGGTCGTGCCGACGCATCTGTCGGCAGTGACGAGGTACTCGGCTCGGTGGCCGAGCTGATCGATAAGAACCTCCTCCTGCGCGTCGAGACCTCCGTGGTGACGCGTCCGTTGTACGACATGCTTCAAACCGTGCGCGCGTACTCGGCTCTCGAACTCGATGCAGCGGGAGAGCGCGACGATGCGATGGAAGGGCTGGTGCGCTATTGCACCGGTGAGGCATCCGTCGCCGCGGCGGGGCTGGTCGGACCCTCGCAGGCCGAGTGGTTGGATCGCGTGCGTGACGACCTCGAGAACTATCGAGCGGCCCTCACGTGGTTGATCGACGGCCGTCGTTCCTCGCACGCGGCCGACATCGTGTGGGGGCTGTACTGGTTTTGGGTAATCCGAGGGCACGCCGCCGAGGGCCTCCGGTGGTATGAGCTGACGCTGACGTTGGGAGCATTGCATGCAGCCATTGAGTCGAGGATGCGCACGGGCGCCGCGGCGATGTTGTACACGCAGGGAGATCTCTTACGGGCCCGCGATGCGCTGACCAGCGCGCTGACGCTCGCAAGCAACACGAACGACAGCGACTCGGTCATGCATGCCGAGTGGGTGTTCGGGCACGTCGAGTATGCGGCTGGCAATCTCGACGTGGCGCGCGAGCGGTTCACCCGCAGCCTCGAAAGGTTTCGGACTTTGGAGCAGGCGTGGGGCACCGGACATGTGTTGACCGGGCTCGCATGGGTTGCGCTGGCCGCTGGCGACTTCGAGCGCGTGGAAAGTCTGCTCGATGAGGCCGCATCCGCGCTTCGATGCGCCGGTCCGTGGTTTCTGGAGCTCGGGCTCTATATCCGGGCCGTCCTGGAGGTGCGCCGCGGAAACGCGGCCAAGGCCATCGCGTTGGTGCGCGAGAGCCTCACGCGCATTCGCGAGCTCGGTGACAAATTCGCGTTCGTGTACGCGCTGGTTCCTCTGGCCGCCGCTGCGGCGCTCAAAGGCGACGACGCGTGGGCCGCGCGGATTCTGGGCGCTCGCGATGCCGTCACCGAGCGCACGGGCGTCACCGTGGTCGATCATTCCGTGTCCGACCTCCGAGATCAGGCCGAACGGCGGGTACGCGCTCGCCTCGGTGAGGCTCGGTGGGCGCACGCGTATGCGGCGGGGCGTCGCGCCTCCATCGAGGCGCTGCTCAGGGACATCGACGGCGTTTCGCACGCTTGAGAACGCAACCACAACAAGACGGCCAGCAGACAGTCGCCTCCACAACACATAATCCGCCGGCCCCATCTCAAGCGCAGGATTAAGATGAGGGGCCATGAAACCGGGCGCCCCGAGGTCATTCGGCGCGCAACTGAAGGCGCTTCGCGAAGCCGCAGGCTTCACCCAGGAAGAGCTCGCCGCGATTGCGGGTCTCTCGGTTCATGCCGTGAGCGCGCTCGAGCGTGGAGAGCGACGCCGGCCACATGTCGAGACGGTGCGCGCGCTGTCCGCGGCTCTTGATCTGACGGGCTCGACCCGGGACGCACTCCTGGCGAGCGCGCGAGCGTCTGTTCACGCCACTGCGCCTGACGAACTGAGCGGCGTGGCGTTGCCGGTTCCTCCGACGGCCCTGCTCGGCCGCAAAACCGATATGGAGACGCTCGAGCGCTGGCTCGACGATCCCGCCGCACGCCTCGTGACGCTCATCGGACCTGGAGGGGTCGGGAAGACGCGTCTGGCGCTGGAGATTGCGCGCACCATCGCGGACCAGGGCTCGAGCCGTGTGCTGTTTGTGCCGCTGGCTGCCATTGCCGATGCCGGTCTTGCTGCGTGCGCGATCGCCGAGGCGCTCGGGCTGGCGGACGTCACGGGTCACGACTTGCCGAAGCGTGCGCGCATCGCCTGCGGCAGTCACCCGACGGTGATGGTCCTCGATAATTTTGAGCAGGTGCTCGACGCCGCGCCGCTGGTCGCGGAGCTCCTGACGTCGGTCACTGTCCTCCGATTGCTCGTGACCAGCCGAGCGCCGCTACGGGTGAGGGGAGAGCGAGAATACGCCGTCAGACCGCTTGCACTCGCCGCGGACTCAGCGGCGACATCGCCCGCGGATCTGGCGCGCGCTCCCGCCGTGCACCTCTTTATGGAACGGATTCGAGACGTGGAGCCTGACTTTCGACTCACAGCAGAAAATGGGCCGACCGTGACGGCGATTTGCCGACGTCTCGACGCCCTGCCGCTCGCACTCGAGCTGGCAGCCCCGTGGATCAAGGTATTGACGGCCGAGAATCTGCTCCATCGACTCGAGCACGACGCGTTGCTGTCGTGCATCCCTCCCCGCGATCTCCCGGAACGCCAGCAGACAATGAACGCGACGGTGGCGTGGAGTTATGGGCTGCTCAACGAGGACGAGCAACGCGCCTTCCGACGGCTTGGCGCCGTGCCGGGTCCTTTCTCGATCGACGCCGCGGAAGCGGTCCTTGCCGGCCGTGAGCGTCGCCCAGTTGCCCGCGATGGGGCGATCCGCGCGACGGCCGGCCTGCTCGACAAGAGCCTTCTGTTACGAGCCGATCAATCGGTGACGGTAACGCGTCCGATGTACTTCATGCTCGACACCGTGCGTGCGTACGCGTCTCGTGAACTGGCCGCGACGAGTGAGCGTGAGGATGCGATGGAGGGACTTCTGCGCTATTGCACCGACGAAGCGCTCCTTGCAAGGGAAGGCTTGGTCGGACACCTGCAGGTCGACTGGTTGGATCGTGTGCGCGGAGATCTCGAGAGCTATCGGGCCGCTCTGGCGTGGCTCGTCGAGCGCGGGCGCGCCACCGAAGCGTCTGACATTGCGTGGGGGATGCTGTTCTTCTGGCTGATTCGCGGGTACGCAGTCGAAGGCCTCGGGTGGTACGAAGCGGTGCTCAAGCTCCCGTCCCTACCAGCCACCGTCAAGTCGCAAGCGTGCGTCGGAGCGGGCCTGATGCGGTACGCCCAAGGGGAACACGAGCGCGCACGCACTGAAGTCACGCCGGCGCTCACGCTTGCCCGCCGCGCCGGCGACATGGACATCGTCGCGCAAGCGGAGCATCTCTTGGGTCACGTTGAGTACGCGGTTGGCAACATGAACGCGGCTCGTGATTGGTTTACGCGCAGCGTCGAGGGATTCCGGGGACTGTCGATTCCGTGGGGCACCGGATATGCGTTGAGCGGGATGGCCGAAGTGGCGCTCGCCACTGGCGATGCAGACGAAGCGGAACGCCTGCTCGATGAGGCGGCACCGGCGCTTCGAGACGCCGGTCCCTGGTTTCTGTCGCTGGCCTCATACGTTCGCATCGTCCTCGCGCTGCGGCGCGGGGAGCTGGATCACGCGATCGCCCTCGCGCGTGAAAGCCTCACACGGATCCGCGCGCTGCACGACAAATTCGCGTTCGTCTACACGCTGGTTCCCCTCGCCGCTGCGGCGGAACTCAAGGGCGAGGACGCATGGGCGGCACGGGTTTTGGGCGCCCGAGACGCCCTTGTTGAACGGACTGGCGTGACCCTCGTCGATGCCCGGCTGCCCGACTTCTTCCGTCAGGCGGAACAAGAGGCGCGTGGCCGCCTCGGCGCGGATCGTTGGGCGCAGGCGTATGCGGAGGGGCGTCGCTGGTCGATCGATGCACTACTCAAGGACATCGATCGGCTCATGAGCTAGGGAATCACCGCCCAGATTGCGTTCCTCCCGACTCAGCCTGGAATAATCGACAGCCTCGAGAGGTTCAGTGACGTGTGGCGCCCAGTGCCACCGGCCAACGCCGAATCAACGGCGTTGCGAAGAAACCAACTTCGCGTGGCCGTGCAACCTCACTTATGGAGCACGACAATAATGCGTCACGTATCCTCGCTTTCCCGTTCCGCTCTGTCCACTGTGTCTGCGGGCCTTCTGGTCGCCGTGCTGGCCGTCGTCCTCGGCCGGGCCCACCCAACGCAGGCGGCAGTCGTTGACGGTGGTGTCGGACCTCAGCTTCTGATCGGATTTGATGACGACAACATCAACAACACCGGCATCCAAGCCGGCGCAGCGGCGAATCAATCTTTGAATCGCGCCGACGTCATCACGGGCGGGCCGGGCAATGATGTCATCTTTGGACTGAACGGCGACGACGTGATCGACGGTGGGCCCGGTCGCGACATCATTCTCGGCGGCCCGGACGGCGGAGCAGCGCCCGGCGGTCCTCCGAACAGCGACATCATGTTCGGCGGACCGAACAATGATGTGAATCTCTGGGCGGCCGGCGACGGCAGTGAGGCATTTCTCGGCGGCCCGGGCATCGATGCCCTCGTGTTCGGCGCGACCGATCGCGAGGCCGTGGCCGATCCGCGGACGGGCGTTCGGCTGCCGACCCTCTTGTTCGGCGTTACCGATTTTCCGCAAGGTATTCCCACTGCGGACGTCAGTGGTCAGCCGCAGCACTGTTCCGTCGAACGGAGTCTCCTACCGGGTTACGACTTCCTGGTGCGGTTCCGCGGTCCCGCCAACAACATTATCGTGACGGTGCGGGTGCGCGACGTTGAGCAAGTGTTCTGCACCAGCGAGCACGGGGGAGCGATTGCCTTCGCCGATCTGACGTCTCCCTCGCCCTTCTTCGCGGACATCTCGCGTCAGCAGACCGAGACGCTGAACCCGCTGGTTGCGGCGATGATTCGGTAAGGGTTGTGCTCCCCCCAAAGAGAAACGTGATCATCCTTCTGCTGGCAC
>Ga0310890_10000370_pt1 | contig 14367 bp, 11 predicted proteins | sample T20D3metaG_FD_203751 | JGI IMG/M metagenome (GOLD analysis project Ga0310890, IMG submission 203751) | Lab incubated soil microbial communities from West Virginia University Organic Research Farm, Morgantown, WV, United States - T20D3 | ecosystem: Environmental > Terrestrial > Soil >... | reverse complement strand
GCTTCATTAAGGTAACCAAAACGAGTAAGGACATGGCAGATATACGGCGTGCCCAGAAAGCCGGTTGTAAGATGCCGTCGCGTACGAACGTCAGCTGCCAGACGTTTCGCAGCTGTTGCGCGCAATTCTTCAGGTAACAAATCGAATTGCAAAGCTAAGACATAAGCTGTCTGCGTGTCTTCGCCAACGCGCCCAGTCCGCGTAACGTATTCCTTCTGGAAAGCATCTTTAATCTTTGCAAAGAGCTCGCCGAATCGGGCCGCGTCATTTTCTTTTCCGAGAATTCGCGCAATGCGCTGCATCAAATCTGTGGAGTGTGCATAGAAGGCAGTCGCTATGAAGTCCTTGCTCGTAGTAGCGCCTGGATAGTCAGGCCGCGTTGTCGAAAAGGCGAGCCAATCGCCAAAATGCTGATCCCCGTCCCAGATGTAATCGTCACCTGCGCGCCGCCGCATATAGTCGATCCACTTCGCCATGCTGTCGTATTGATTTTCAAGTACGCGCTTATCGCCGTAAGTCAGGTAAACGGTCCAGGGAATGATCACGATTGCGTCGGCCCAACCAGTCGCGCCACCGCCGCCATCTCTACGTCTTCCTGACAACACATCCGGGATGACGTGAGGCACACTGCCGCTCTCTAATTGGTCGGCCGCCATATCTCTGAGCCACTTCGTGTAGAAACCAGCCACGTCCATGTTGAAGGCCGCGGTTCGTGCGAATACCTGGGCATCGCCTGTCCATCCTAGTCGTTCGTCTCGTTGAGGACAGTCGGTCGGTACATCGAGAAAATTTCCTTTCTGTCCCCAAATGATGTTGTGTTGAAGCTGATTAATTAGCGAACTAGAAGTTTCGAACTCGCCGGTACGTGTCATATCCGAGTGAATGACCACACCTGTCACGCTGTCGGGCGTCAATTCTCCTGGGTAGCCGTCGACAGCAACATAGCGAAAACCCTGGAAAGTAAAATGCGGTTCAAAAGTCTCGAGGTCGTCTCCTTTTAAGGTGTACTTGATTGTCTGTTTCGCAGCACGCAAGTTCTCGATATAAAAATTGCCGTTCTTGTCCAGCACTTCGGCATGCCGCAGAGTGATTGTTGTGCCAGCCGTTCCTCGACATTTGAATCGTACCCAGCCGACCATATTCTGGCCCATGTCAGCAACAGTTTCGCCGGCCGGCGTCTTAATGATCTTAATGGGTTTCAGTTCTTCAATTCGGCGAACAGGAGGACCTTGAGGTGCGACCAGAAGGTCCTTTCGATGATTCGCGACTTTCACCGGCGACCAGTTGCTATCGTCATACGACCGAGCATCCCAACCCTGTTTCTCAAGACGCGCATCGTAGATTTCGCCGTGATAGATCTCCGACATCAAGATTGGCCCAGTAGTCGCTCTCCACTTTTCGTTGGTTCCAAAGATCTCTTGCGAACCGTCGACGTAAGTGACGTTTACCTGCAGTAGTAGCGCCAACCGATCCCCGTAAAAGTTCCTCTGTCCGCTAAACCCGATGTTCCCTCGATACCAACCGTTTCCAAGTATTGCGCCCGCCACGTTGTCTCCGTTCTGGAGCAGGTTTGTTACGTCATACGTTTGATATTGAAGGCGCTTGTTGTAGCTGGTCCAACCGGGGGTGAAGACCTGGTCCCCAACGCGCTGACCATTCAAATGCAGTTCGTAAAGACCATGACTCGTCACATACGCGCGTGCTTCCTTGATCTTGGCTTTGGTTTTAAAGACTCCCCGCAGCATTGGCGCCGGTCCCGGTTGCGAAACATCGTCTTTTAAGTCGGGTTCTATCCAGCTCGCCTTCCAATCCGCGGGTTGCAATAGACCCATTTCCCAAAATGAAGTCGCACTCCACGATGACGCTTGATCTGTAGCGTCCCACACACGCACATGCCAGTAATATCTTTGCGCCGTTTGCAAAGCAGGACCTTCATAAACACATTGAATGGACTCCGCAGAATTAACTTTTCCTGAATCCCATACGAACCGGCTCGTATGTAGCTCTCGTTCGGTGCGAGCTACCTGTATTTGATAACTCGTCTGAACAACTCCTCTCCTCTCGTCTTGAATCTGCCAACTGAATCTCGGTTTTGGACTATCAATGCTGACAGGGTTGGTTTGATACTCAACCCGAAGAGCCACCACGGAAACGAGGGGTGGCTCTGCCGCATGTGTGGGGCGCAACGGCAAGAAGCTTGTCAGCTGAGATGCAAAAACAACGAGCAACAAAAAGTGCAACAGGGCTTTAGGTCGTTTGTTGTTCATGGGTAGACATGACGATCGTTAGTGGAACGTTCGTTAGCCCGATACAGGCGCAAGTAGTCTCTGGATTGTCCAAGTCGTTGTGGTGCCCCCGGCGCGATTCCAAGCGCGCATTGCTCCGAGACTGCTTCAAGAACGAACCGTCAAAGCTTCACGGTTTGCACGCGGTGACTGAGGCGTTGTAGATCTCCTGCATCTTGCTGATGTAGGGCTTCTCGTAAAAGCTGACGTTGAACTTTTGCTCGATACAGTTGGTGACTCTGTTGTCGAGTCCCTGGGCAGTCGCACGGTTTCTTACCCATTGTCCCAATCCAGTGCTGATGGCGCCCGCGAGATTCACTTTCTCCTGTGTAAAAAGACTGGCTAGTGGCTCGCTACTGCCATGCTCCATACGATAGTTGGAGACACTTAGCAGCACGCGGTTGCAATCAAATATCTTGCTCAACATCGGATCTTTTTGGCAGTAGGCCAAAACCTGTGGACCTTCCTTCGCCGCAAAATCGGCGATCGACTGCGACGGTGGCGCCGTCTGTGCAGCTGGACGTTGCTGCGCGACTGGTTCTGGATCATCGTCGGGTGTGGGGGTAGGTTTCGGTCTGGGTTTATTAGCCGCTATGTCAATAGGGTCAAACTTCCATCCCGTCTCGACTGCTTTGTGGTTGTTGACACGCAGCCCAGTGACTCGGTCATGTAGCAATCGCGTCGCTTCGCGCACAGTGGCCATGCTCGTGCAAGTGGACAAGCCCTCGGCCCCGTAGTTCTTCTTGAGGAAATTATTGAAGGCATTGTCCCAAGCCGGATTCACCAGCGCGCCGCTGCTATCGAAGACTGCGCTAAAGTACGTCGTGTTTTGATACCCAATGGCGCAGATTGTATGCGTCGGCACCGGTCCTTTGGGGCCGATGTCAAAGCTGTCTCCACGGTCTACTGCGACAAGGGGGCCGGGATTCCACTTGAGCACCACGATCTGCTTGTTCGCTTGTTGCGCCTCGCTAATTAATTGGCGTCTTTTCGCTTCTGCCTGGCTGAGGGTTGTGAAAACTCCACAACCGGCAGAGTAGGGGGCAGTACTCTTGAAGTCATACTCTTCTACCAGATAGTTCTTGAAGGCAAAGGTTAGCGGGGAGGTAGAGATTCCTGCTCCCACGCGAGGAACCGAAACTTCGAAGATCTTGCTGATGTAAACAGCGTTACCGCCAATCTCCGAACTGCAATAAGCTACTATTGTGGATCCTTGGGTCAGATGCGTTGCTCGTACATCAGTTCGAATGAGTATGGCAGAAGCCAGAGCTACGGAACCTAGGGAACAAGCCAGAATGATGTGCCGGGAAAGGTTAAGGGGAACCATGACATCTCCTCCGGTGCTTGAATTGAACCGATGATACAAGACACCCACCGTTTGGGTACGAATGTGTGCAGGCCGTGAAAAGTGGTGCCCCCGGCGCGATTCCAACGCGCGACCTTCCGCTTAGGAGTCAGATTCACGAGCCTTTTGTTTTCAAGAGTTACGAAAAAGCTTAAGAAAAACGCGTGTTTATACGTTGCATATTGTGCTTGAAGTGCTCAGTTTGTAAAGAAATGCGGGACAACTGCGGGACAAACTTGGACCAGAGCAACCGCTTTCAAGGCTAAGAAGAAGATGTTTTCAAATCTGCTGTATGCCCCTCAATGCGCTGCAACTTAGGTCTATGAAGAAAATGGGACAGCAAACCAAACAACGATCGCGAGGAGGATCGGAAGAACCAAAAGTAATTGCAGCCTACAAAGTCTCGCACGTTTTCTCATTGCGAAACGCCCAGCACACCACACCATTCTGTCGTCAACGATCCAGGAAACGACTCGAAAAAAAGTTCATCAATGTAACACCAGCCCCAATCCTCACCAGGCTCGAACGATTGGATTATGGGATGATTAGTCGAGTGAAAATGCTTTCTCGCGTGTTTATTCTTTGAATCATCGCAGCAGCCGACGTGACCACATGTTACGCAAAGTCGCAAATGAACCCATCGGTCCCCCATTTTCAAACACTCTTCACAACCGTTCGGGGTTTTCGGAGTGACATTATTAATTTCAGATAAATGCGAACAGCAATTCATCATTGTAATTCTCCTAACGCTGGTGAAGGCCAAACTGTCCAGAGAGTGATTGTTAATCGAGGCATTGTTCTCAACAATGTCTGACGCGTGTATTTCTGTCCTTCATTTTTCCTGTTTGCCTCGACTCGTTCGTGGGCGCTGGTCCCTTGGGAGCTGGTCGAGCCAATGCTCGAGGGTGTTTTCGGCCGACGTATGGTGGAAGGTATCCTCTTCCGGTGCACCCTCTGGGTCATCAAGCGTTATTAGTAACTCCAACTCTTGTTCGCTCATGTGTCTCCTTCTATTCGCGTCATTAACCGACGCATTTGAACGTACGGCACATCTCTTAAACCAAATTCGCTTATCGTTGAGCGCTTGAGGTTCCTTTTGCAGCAGCCGCAGCAGCTGTAGGCTCGCGGCTTGTTGGCGGTGCAGACTGAGTCAGCCAGTCTTCAAAACGAACCTCGCCAAGTAGCGCATCATTGCCCGGTACGAGTGAGTACTCGTTTAGCTCCGTTCCAAAGTAGCGTGCGTGTGGGTCAGCAGTAACCTCGCGCGGATCATTCCGCGCGTTGAGACCGCTGCGAATGAATTCATCGAAACGGAACTGCTCGGGTCCCGCCACCTCAACGATGCCATTCAACGGCGATCCAACAGCGACTTTGCTCACTGCCTTGGCGACATCGTCGGCTGCGATCGGCTGGAAACGGACAGACGGCAAGCGAACCGTGTTGCTTTCCGTAGCAGAGTCTGCGATCGCTTTCAGGAACTCGAAGAATTGCGTCGCCCGTACGATCGAGTAAGGAATCGACGATTCCTTGATCCGCATCTCCTGGGCGACCTTCGCACGCATGTAGCCGCTATCCGGTAGACGGTCAGAGCCGACGATGGACAAAGCCACATGATGTTCAACCCCTGCCGCCGCCTCGTACTTCAGCAAGTTTCCGGTTGAGGTCTGGAAGAACGCCAGCACCGCTGCGTTCTCGAACGATGGCGAATTCGAAACGTCAACCACCACCGACGCACCCTTGAGGACTTCGGCTACGCCTTCACCGGTCACGGTGTTTACACCTGTGGCGGGAGACGCGGCGATCGCTTGGCAGCCGCGCTCGCCGAGGTTCCTTACTACCTTTGACCCGATGAGCCCGGTGCCGCCAATAACTACAACCTTCATGTTTGATTGTTCCTTTGTCATAGGTAACCTCCTCACGTGTGAACTTCGCGTGTCGTCCGAACGCTGCGCGCATAATTCCTCGTGCGTGAGCGTCGTTACATTCAATGATTGATTGTTTTCGCGTTACTCCTTAAACGGTGAGCCGAGCAAATAGTCCACAGTTGACACCGGCTTGTAGTCGTTTACAAACCGCTCGCCGAAATCACGCGCGAAGTTGTCATACGTCGTGGCCGGACGGGTCTCGACGATACGGCAGACCGCACGCGTGAATTGTTTCTTCATTTCCAGCCGCGGGAACTCCCCCATGATCGCAGCGATCTGAGTCTCGGTTATGGCTTCGAAACCCCAGCCACCCCAATCCAGACCAATACCCATCGTGGCCAAGGCGACTTCCGTCTCTTTATAAAGTGCGATGGAAGGCGTTGAGTTGAGTGCAACGCCATCCCAGATCAATTGGGCTCGACGGTCGTCCATACCCTCATCGCGGGCGAATGCGCGGGCGGCATTGGCCCCCTCAACTTCAAATCGGAGCGGCCCATTGAAGTCTTCAGCTAGCCCCACGTCGTGAAGGATGGTGGCGACGGCGAGAACTTCGCCGTCGTGCGGAGTTGGATTACGTTGCGCGATGATTGATGCAAAGAGCCATGATCGCATCGCGTGATTGAACAGGTATGGCTCAGACCGCTCGCGTGCGAACTCTATCGCCCGAGAAATCACCGGCGTGTTGGGCACGGAGACGCCCGCCAGTAAACGAGTCTCGACGCCGATTCGCGTTCTTAGGTTGGTTGCACTCATTCAAGCTCTCCTCTGATGTATGCCCTGCGTTTTCAGAGGCGCAGCCCTTGCCGCAGTGCTGTCACGGGCCACGTCATATCTTCGGCGGATGATAAATTCCTTTGTCACGCGCCAAGACCGCACCGCATCGGCGAAGTGGTGCGAAGCCTAAAACCACGCCGTCGGTTACCTCGTCGCCGCCACGGATTTGGTTTGTATTGCGGGAACGCGCGCGTCGATCCAGCCGTTGATGTCCGCCATCACGACCTCTTTATCAACATCATTTAGGAGATCATGATAGTGTCCCTCATAAAGCTTCAGAGTTTTGTCTGTCGAGCCGGCGTTATCGTAAAAAAACTGGCTACCGCTCGGGTTCGTCGCCTTGTCTTCCGTTCCGTGGAGGATGAGTACGGGAAGTTTGATGAAGGGAAATTCTCGATGCAGCCGGCGAGCGGCATCTATCATGACCGTTGCCGTCTGCGTGGGCTCAGACTCGTCCTCAATCAGCGGGTCATTATTCATTGAATCGACAAACAGCGGATCGCGCGAGAAGTTTTCGTTCTTCAAGGTATAGACATGGAGGTGCGGCGCAATGTAATCGAATCCCTTGAGTATAGAAAGAACGAATCCGGGTACGGGCAGATCAAAGGCAAAGCTCTCGCAGATTAATCCGTCGATCTCTGACTGATGGTCGAGTGCATAAACGCACGAAACGACGCCGCCTGCACTGTGACCGAGAACGAATACCGGCAAACTCGGATTTCGCGATTTCGCGGTTCTAACAAGCGTCGCGACGTCGTCGGTATAGTCTTCCATCTTTTCGACGTAAAACCTCTCCCCTTCGGAACGCCCGCGACCGCGCAAATCGATCGCATAAGCCGCCAAACCTTTCTCCGCGAATTGCTCGCCGACCCATAGATATTGCCCGCTGTGCGAATTAAACCCGGGAACGATGACGACCACGCCGCGTGTTTTGCCTTCGGGCTGCCACCAGCGTGTAAAAATCTTCAGTCCGCCGACTCCTTCGAAAGTTGATTCCTTCATTTCTTCAAACCTCCTTATCGACGTTGGTGGTTAATTCATCGCAATGCACGAGGACTGGCGCACCGTGGTTCTTGACGATGAACATCAGGAACTTTGACGGCTTGGTATTGCTTGCATTCCGGTTCAGCTGTTGGCGACTCGGTACTTCTCCTCCTTGATGAACGCGAGCAGCTCCGCGTTGATCTGATCCTGATGGGTGGCGGTGATACCGTGCGGCGCTCCGGGGTAGTAGACGTCCTTTGCGCCCTTGATGAGTTGTGCCGACTTCACGGCAGAATTCTTCACCGGAACGATCTGGTCGTCCTCGCCGTGAAGCACCAAAGTAGGCACATCGAATTTCTTGAGGTCTTCAGTGAAGTCTGTCTCGGAAAAGGCTTTGATACTCTCATAGGCGTTCTTGAGTCCGGACTGCATGCTCCAGGCCCAAAACTGGTCGAGCACACCCTGCGAGACATTCGCGCCGGGCCGGTTGGCCCCGTAGAACGGACCTGCGAACTCCTTGTATGTCTGCGATCGATCCTTGGAGAGCTTCGCACGCAGGTCATCGAACACCTCTATTGGCAACCCTTCGGGATTCGCAGCGGTCTTCAGCATAAGCGGTGGCACTGCGGCAATCAGGACAGCCTTGGCAACGCGGCTCGTTCCGTGGCGGCCGATGTATCGCGCGACTTCTCCGCCACCGGTGGAATGGCCCACCAGCGTGACTTGGTTGAGATCTAGAGCTTCGATGACTGCCGCAAGATCGTCTGCATACCCGTTCATGTCATTGCCGAATGACGTTTGGCTTGACCGGCCGTGGCCGCGTCGGTCGTGCGCGACTACGCGGAAACCGTTCTGTGCGAGGAAGAGCATTTGCCCGTCCCACATGTCAGCGTTCAACGGCCACCCATGCGAGAACGTGATTGCTGGGCCGGTGCCCCAATCCTTGTAGTAAATCTGCGTTCCGTCTTTTGTCGTGATCGTACTCATTTCTGCCTCCTTCTTGGGTTTGTAACTTTTACGACTTGCAAAATTCGCGCGTGGCTCGCTCGTGGGTGTTAGTAACGCGCGATCTCCCTCAGTACTTATGCATTACCTGATCTGTGGGTTTTCCGACCGCGCGAGCTCAGTGCGACGATGCCGCCGTCTTGGGAACCGTGAACTTCACTGTCTTCGACTGACCAGGGAAGGGTTGATGCGTGGGATCCACCAACTCGATCTTCACCTTGTGCTCGCCCGGCGGCATTCCGCCGATGTCGACCGTGTTGTTGTCGCTCGTGTCGGCCCACAACCAAGGGAGATCATCGACCTGCACGTGTAGGTGCCCGACGCGCGGTGACACGTTGAGGGCTTCTTTGCCGAACACCGGGACTATGCGACAGTTTTCAGTCCGATACTGAATCCAGACGACGCCTATCGGCAGACCGTCGGGCAGCACCTCGTCCACGATCAGCTTGGGTGCCGGCTCGTTTTTGACTTCGATGTAGGGTGTGACGCCGCGAACCTGCTTTGCGCTCAGAGCGAGATCTGCCGCACTCGGAGGGGTGGGTGCAGTATCGGTGCGTGTCGATGTTCGGGCCAAACCGACGACAACGCCAGCCGCCATTGCAACTGCAACCAGCAATAAAGCAATCCGTTTCATAAAGTGTCTCCTTTCATTGTGTGTTTTCAACACTCTGATTCATCCGATTTTGGGATACTGACCTCATTGTCTTTCCTCGGACTAACTTTGTATTTGATCATTTCTTCGCTTCAGAGCCGACTCGATAGCGGCCAATAGGACGTCCTCCTTAAAGGGTTTTTTTAAAAAGGCAATTGCACCGGCTGCGAGAGCTTCGGCCTGTGCCTCCTCATTACCGTTTGCCGTGATAATGATTGCTGGAAGACTTTGGTCAGCCGCAATCAACTTGCGCTGCAGTTCGACGCCGCTTATCCCCGGCAACCACAGGTCCAGCACTGCGCAGTCCGTATGCAATCGCACATCTGAATCAAGAAAGTCCTCGGCGGATGCGAAGGCCTCGACGTCGCAACCAACTGAGCTGATCAGATTCTGAAGCGCTTCACGCACCGACTGATCATCATCTACAACCGCAATAAGAGGCCTATTCTTCAATCTAATCCGTCCTTAGTTTTCTTTCCTGAGATGGTTTGTTCTGATGGGCGCGAGGTTACACTCTGACTGAGTCTGTTTCTATCAGACCTTCGTATGAGGCGTATGCGAGGACGATGATGAGAAAATATTTTTGAGCGTGCTTCACACGCGCGGAGAATCAGTACTGCGCAGACGTTCAGCCATGCGCACGAGATCCGCAAGCGATTCAGCTTGCATCTTGTGCATCACCTTTCCACGGTGCTGCTTGATGGTAATTTCGCTGTTATTAAGTTTGAGAGCGATTTGTTTGTTGAGCAGGCCTTGCACGACCAACTCCATCACTTCGCGCTCCTTTTGTGTCAGTTGATTATAGCGTGCGCGAAGCTTAGCAACTTCGTCCCGATCCGCCCGCAACAAGCGGTCGCGTTCGATAGCGCGATTGATAGCGCCCAAGAGTTCTGAATCACTTACCGGCTTCGTCAGAAACTCGAGCGCGCCTGCTTTCATGGCGCGCACCGTGGTTGGAATATCCCCATGTCCGGTGATGAAGATTACGGGCAGATCAATCCCCGCTGAGTTCAACTCACCTTGAAGATCCAGCCCAGATATGTCAGGCATCTGTACGTCCAGGACCAAACAACCTGCTGGGTCGCGCGGACAATCGCGCAAGAAATCCTGCGCCGTAGCAAAGGTTGCGGCCTGCTGACCGGTCGAACTCACAAGATTCTCGAGCGCGAGACGAATGGAAGGATCATCGTCGACGATAAAGATAATTGGTTTCGGCACCGTCATCATTAGTTCGCAACGATCGGCAAAGTGAATCGAAATGTCGCGCCAGACTCATCATTCGGTTCGGTCCAAAGACGACCGCCGTGGGCCTCAATGATTGAACGACTAATTGCGAGACCCATTCCCATTCCTTCAGGCTTGGTGCTAGCGAACGCATTAAAAAGATGCTGCGCCGTTTGCGTATCGATTCCTGGACCGTTATCAGTTACTGCCACTCGCACGGCGTTATTTAAGATGTCGGTGGCTATGATTAATGATCGCTGACGATCTTGAATAACGCTCATCGCCTCGATCGCGTTAGCTATCAAATTCAACATTACCTGCTGCAACTGAATGCGATCGCCAGGCACTGTTGGGAGATTGCCAGCCAGGTCTACACTAAAGCGGACACTGTTGCGAACAATCTCACTCTGGGTCAGATCAACCACTTCAAGTACGAACTCGTTGACGTCGAGTAAGGTCTTTGACGGCGGTGCTTTTTTGAGCAGCGAGCGTATGTGCGCGATAACGTGGCCGGCACGATCGCCATCGCGAATGATCAATTCTGCTGAGTCGCGCGCCTTAGCGATATTTGGCGGATCGAGCGCTAACCAACGGAGCGCTGCATTCCCGTTCATCACGATCGCGGCAAGCGGTTGGTTGATCTCGTGAGCAATCGACGTAGTTAGTTCTCCTACAGTCATCACCCGGTTCAAGTGGGCCAGCGCAGCCTGCATCTGGCGCAAGTCCGACTCTGCCTTCTTGCGATCAGTTATCTCAGCTGAAATTCCAAACAAAGCGTACGGCTCACCGTTTTCGTTAGAAAGTAAGCTCTTGGTAGTAAGAAAGGTGCGATCACCGCGATCTGTCGTCAGTATCTCCTCCGTTTCTGAAGCACTTCCCGTTTCAATCACTTGACGATCGCCAGCATGGTAGATCGTCGCGTTCCGAGGAAAGAGATCAAACGACGTCTTACCTAAGATCTCTTCGGACCGCAGACCCACGACTTCCTCAAATTTTCGATTGACGAGCAGCAAGTGTCCGTTCAAGTCTTTGACATGAATGACCGCTGAGGAGTTATCGAAGATTGCCTGAATCAGCCGTTGCGTTTCTCGCAGAGTGTCCTGTGTTCGTTTACGCTCGACGCCCTGGGCTATGATGGGGGCGATAGACTCGAGAGCCTCAATGGTATCCGCTTCCAAAGGCTGCCGCGCAAACATCGCGATGACGCCGACCGTTCTGCCTTCAACAAGTAGCGGATATCCGGCGAACGAAATCATTCCTTCTGTCCGCGCCCACTCCTTGTCGCTGACTCGCGCGTCCGTCTGCACGCTGTTGGTCAAATGAGGTTTCTGCTCGGCGGCTATCAGGCCGATTTTGAAACTACCTAAAGGAATCCGCGCATGCGGGCCATTGAGATGAGTGTAGAGTCCCGCGCTCGCCTCAAGTTCAAGCACCTTCTTTTCGTTATTGAGCAACCAGATACGGGCGAACGTCGCATCGAGGTGCCGCACGACGGCTGCCGCGCAAATCTGTAGCACAGCGCGCACAGACTTCTCACTCTCGCTCACTGCCGCACTTACTTCGGCGTGCAGAACGGCGTGACGCGCCAACCTCGACTGCTTGTCCTGTAGACGCTTGCGTCCAGTGATGTCGCGCGCGATTCCCGTAAAGAAGTGCCGGCCATCTTTGGTGAATTCTGCGAATGAGATTTCAAGTGGAATCTCGTTTCCGCTTTTGTGCAAACCTGGCAACTGAACGGCTGACCACTGAATGTGCTTTCTTCCCGTCTCGAGGTAGCGCGTGATTCCGGCCTTGTGCAGATGACGCAGATACTCCGGCATCAGCATTGTGAGTGGTTGGCCGATTATCTCTTCGGTGGAGTAGCCGAAGATCTTTTCCGTGGCGGGATTGACGGTAAGTATCGTGCTATCAGAATCGATCGTAATGATGGCATCCGTGGCGGCTTCGGCAACAGCACGGTAATGCTCTTCACTTTCGCGAAACGCCACTTCAGCTCCCTGACTCTCGATTAAACTCTCGGAACCAGACATGGCCCTGCTATTGTTCGCTTGTTGGAATGCAAACGGCGAATCTTGCTCGGCTTAGGCCAAGCACCTGGGCTTGGGGGATAATTGTCTGAACGAATTCGGCGAAATTCTATGGATTGGTATCGGCGGCGTCAAACAAACATTGCCTGAATGAAGAATGGTGCCCCCGGCGCGATTCCAACGCGCGACCTTCCGCTTAGGAGGCGGACGCTCTATGCAGCTGAGCTACGGGAGCACTGCGTTCGTGAATCGTAAATGGTAAATCGTGAATCGTAAAGTTCGGCTCCGAGGATTCGACAGAATTACAGGATTACAAGATTTCAAGATAGCTTTAATGGCGATGAGGCAGTCTGCTTTCTCATCCTTGTATTGTTAATTCTGTTAATCCTGTCCAATACCAAAAAAGCGCGGCGGGTTTGCACTCGCCGCGCTTTTCTGTTGTGACGATCTGGATCTGAGATTCTAAGACCTCAGATCTATGGTTATTGGGTGAGCGGAACGGTCACCAACACGGTCTTGAATGTGTGGTTACCATATTGATCAGTGCAGCGGACCGTGATCGTGTAGATTCGACCGGTGCCGATCCCTGATCTCTCGGCGCGCAGCTTCACCAGATTCTTGTTAATTATCTGCCAATCTGGTGCTGTGTCGCCGTCGTCTGTTCCGTTGACCGGTTCATTGCTGGTCACGCTGGATATTATGCAAGTGATGTTTCCAGCGCTGGTGCAATTGTCGGTAGCCGAGTAGCTAACCGTCACGTTCCTCATCGCATGGTTTGGTGGCCATAGTGATGACGGACTAGCGATCGGGTCAGTAACACTCGGCCCTTCCGTGTCGTTAACCGTCACGGTAAATGGGCTCGTGTCAGTAATCGAGCTATCTATTGTGCTCGTACCAGTGGCGAGAACATTCGTCACGCCGACTGGGAAGAATGATCCCGACGGTGGCACGTACGTGATCACCCCACAACTACCCACGATTGTAGGAGTCGGGTAATTGACGATCGCACCGCAGAGACCCGCATCGTTGGCCTGCGTAAGATTAACGACTCCGATGCTGCAGGCCTGCGCGTTGCACGACGGTTCAGCCGTCGTAATACTCAAGCTCCAACCTCCCGAGATTGACCCCGTGTCAACGCCGGCGTCGTCAACGACGTAGAGACTCCACGTCCCATTCGCGTTCACGCCATTGAATATTGACAACGACGTAGCTGGATAAGGTCCAGCCGGAGCAGGCGCCGGGAATAGGTCGCCCGTACCGCTATTGGTCGGACGGAACGTGCCCGAGACGACAGTCGCACCGATGGCGGGTCCGGCGTCGTCGAAGGTTAGGGTCGTGTTGACGGCATCAGTTCCGCCGCCTACGTCAGACATCAGAAGAATCTTCTGTCCGCCGGGGCCGACGAGAAGAACATCTACGTCACTCGGGAACGTGTGACTGAAGCCGGTGAGCGTTGCCGTCACCTTAGTTACAGTCCCAGTTACACCCGCGATGTTTATGTTTGATGGATAGGGGTTAGCCGGAGCGCCAGTCGCTGCACCGGTGCCTACGCCCGGAATCACGATGTTAGTGGCGTTCGATCCAACCGTATTCCCTACGATGGTTGCACCTATTCTAATTGTGAAGGTGACATTGCCAAGGTCGAGTGGTCCATCTTGTAGATGGAACGTCGCTGTAATGTCACCACCGCAAGTACCACTCGCGACGAATGTAAAGTCGCGCGCGACCGCCGGATCAACTGGACTGAACGAGCCGTAGTTCTGCGGACCGCTCGGAGCGTTGACCCCGCCGCCAGGTAGAAGAGTAGCGACCAGGTTGGTAGTTGGGCCAGTACCGACGTTACGGAGCGGGAAGCTCATCGTCACAGTCTCGTCAGGATCCGGTGCGCCGTTAGCTGGCGCAACGCTCTCGCTGACCATAACTGCCGGCGGTGCGGCGTTGATGATTGGCGTGCCTGCAACACCACAGCAGAAGTAAAGCTGCGGTTGAATCTCAATCGTCGCGCAACCGAGTGTGCCGGTGTCGAGGTTTGCTGTGTCAGCGACTCTGAGCTTCCAAACTCCGTTCATTTGCTTGCCGTTCAGCGCAGAGAGAGCCTGATCTGGACGGAACGTACCTGCAAACGGTGCGACCCCCGCACTGATTG
>Ga0310890_10000367_pt1 | contig 14385 bp, 14 predicted proteins | sample T20D3metaG_FD_203751 | JGI IMG/M metagenome (GOLD analysis project Ga0310890, IMG submission 203751) | Lab incubated soil microbial communities from West Virginia University Organic Research Farm, Morgantown, WV, United States - T20D3 | ecosystem: Environmental > Terrestrial > Soil >... | reverse complement strand
GTCCGCCGGCTGCTCGATCGCGGCGCCGATCCGAACGCGCGCGAACCCTGGCAAGGCGAAACGGCTGCCATGTGGGCGGCCGGCGAAAACTACGGCGACATGGTCCGCCTGCTGGCGTCGCGCAAGGCCGACCTCAGCGTCCGCTCGAACGTCCTGGAGTTCCCGAAGGCCAAAGTCGATCTGGCGACGATGGTCACGACGGCGCTGCCGCGAGGTGGGCTGACGGCGCTGATGTTCGCCGCGCGGCAGGGCGCTCCCGAGGGCGTGCGCGCGCTGGCTGAATCCGGCGCGCCGCTCGATGCGACCGACCCGGACGGGACGACCGCGCTGGTCATCGCGATCATCAACGCCCACTTCGACACCGCCGCCGTGTTGATCGAGAAAGGCGCCAATCTCGACCTCGCGGATGTAGCAGGCATGGGGCCGCTCTACGCGGCCATCGACATGCAGCACCAGGAGCCGATGATCAACCGGCCGCTGGCGCCGCGCGTCGATCGTCTCTCGGCGAGGGACGTCGTCTCCGCGCTTCTGGCCAAGGGCGCCAACGCCAACGCGACGCTGAAAGCGCCGCTGCTGATGCGGCAGCACAGCGGCGGCGATCCGCAATTCGGCAGCGGGGCGACGCCGCTGATGCGCGCGGCGAAGGTCGCAGACGTCGCCATCATGCGCGACCTGCTGACCCACGGCGCGAACCCGCGGCTCGAACTCGCCAACGGCACGACCGCCATGCATATCGTCGCGTCGCGCGCCGGACGGCCCGCTCCGACGGAGGCCACGGCCATCGAGGCCATGACACTGCTGCTCGATCACGGCGCCGACGTTCAGGCGGCGACGAAAGCCGGGCAAACGGCTCTGCATGCAGCCATCGGGCGTGGCGACGAGCTGGTCCAGTTTCTCGTTGAGCGCGGCGCGAAGCTTGACGCGAAAGACTCCGCCGGCCGGACGCCGCTCGACGTAGCGCTGGGGGTTCCTGGCGCAGCAGCTGGTGGCCGTGGTCGAGGCGGACAGGCCCCAGCTCAAGGACCCGTCTTCAAAACCACTGCGGCGCTCCTCGAGCAGCTTGGCGCCGTCCGTGGCGCCAGCAAGCCATAGCAATCCGCCCCACCCCTAATCCTCAAAAACCCCGTAGATTCGGGCGGCAAATCGAAGAAACGCTTGAGATTACATAAAGGTTGAGCTACGTTACCTGAGCTAAGCCGAGGTCAGCACCGCAGCGTGGGGGCGGCCTCTTCACCTGGCTTAGAACGGAGGACAGAAGTGCGTAGATCGATGAGCTGGCTCCTCATGGGAGTCCTGGGATTGGCGATTGTCGGGTTTGCCCGTCCTGCCGCGGCGCAGGACGTACCGAGTGCTGAGGTTGCGGGCGGTTGGAACTACTTTGCGGCGAGATCCAACGAGGACAACGACTGGGAGCATTTCTATAAGGGTGGGTTCGGCGAAGTCGCGGTAAACCTCAACAGCAAGTGGGGTGTCGTCGCGAACATCGGATACGCCCAGAAGACCATCACCGACTTTGGCGGAGACACCAAGGTCAAGGTGCTTCCCTACCTGTTTGGCGTGCGGTATAGCTCGAGAACGAATTCGAAGAACACGCCGTTCCTGCACGTCTTGTTTGGCGCAACGAATCTCAAGGCGGAATTTACCGGCGGTGAAGAATCGCATAGTCCTTTCACCTGGCAGGCAGGCGGCGGTGTCAACATCAACGCGAACGGCCGTCTTGGCGCGCGCGTGGGCGGCGACTACTTCCGCATCCATGGAGACCCGGAGAACTTCGGCGTCATCCAGGGACTTCGCCTGACCGCAGGCGTCGTCGTCGGCATCGGCAGCAAGTAGCTGCAACCTTCGGACGGGGCCGGCCAACGGCTGGCTCCGTTTCTCCCACTTCCAGGAGCGTTCATGAAGGCACGACGCTGGGTCCATGTCGCTGCCGTGGTGGTCTCGACGCTGCTGGCTTCTCTTCCTCTCGCCGCGCAGTGGAAGAACCTGCCGTTGGACGGCGTCCCGATGCGGGACGGCAAGCCGGACATGGCAGCCGCCGCACCGCGAACCGCGTCAGGAAGAATCGACCTCTCGGGAATCTATCAGCCCAATTACCGCTACTTCGCCAACCTCGCAGCGGATATCGGCATCGCCAACGTGCCGATGACCGACGAGGCTCGCAAGATTCACGCGGCGCGTGCGACCGGCCTTCTGGGCTATGACGAGCCGGACGCGCACTGCCTTCCGCAAGGCGTGCCCAAGATCAACAGCGCCCCGGTGCCGTTCAGGATCGTGCAGAACGACAAGCTGGTGGTCATCGTCTACGAAGCGTTCAATCTGTGGCGCCAGATCCACCTGGACACGCGCGACTTCGCCGACGATCTCAATCCAAGCTGGATGGGTTTTTCGAAGGGACGATGGGATGGCGACACGCTGGTGGTCGAAACGCGCGGCCTCAACGGCAGGCAGTGGCTCGATCACGGCGGCCTCCCCACCAGTGAGAAGCTGACCGTCGTCGAACGCTTCCGGCGCCCCAGTTTCGGCCGGCTCGAGATTGAGCTGACCATCACCGACCCCACCTACTACACCCGCCCGTGGAACGCGACGACGAACGCGCAACTGCTCGTGAACACGGAGCTGTTCGAATTCATCTGCAACGAGAACGAGAAGTCCACGCCCCACATGGGGCCGCACATCAAGTAGCCGGGCTGAAAGGCGCCCGCATTTCAAATTCTCCACGGCTGAGTTGGAATTGCAGATCACGTGAGCTAAGTTTGACGGGATTAGTTGCGCTTAGCGGCGGCGTAAGAGACGACATGCGTGGACAGGTTCGGCCGTCGCTCGCGACACAAACGAAGGAGCGATGATGCGATTGCGTGTTGGAGCAATTCTGGTAGCCATCCTGGCCCTGGCCGCGGCACCAACGTTTGCTCAGGTTACTGGCGCCGTCAAAGTCGGCGTGAATTTCGGCATGACGAAGTTCGAAGAAGATGACGTGTCGTTCGACACAGACTGGAAAACCGGTCTCGTCATCGGTGGTGGCATTGACGTGCCGATCACGACCCTGTTCTCGTTTGCTCCCGAGGTTCTCTACACGCAGAAGGGCGGCAAGAACGGCGATCTGATCGACGATGTGGGCGACATCGATGTCAAGCTCCAGATAGATCAGATTCAGATTCCCCTTCTCTTCAAGGCCAAGTTCAACAGCGGTTCGGTCACGCCGTTCGTCTCGTTCGGCCCCGGCATCGGGTTCACGACGTCGGCCAAGATCAAAGTGGAAGATGTTGACCCCGACGAGGACATCAAGGACGACGTCGAAACCGTTGACTTCAGCGGGATCATCAGCGGCGGCGTGCAGTTCGGTCGCGGGATTATCGAAGTCCGCTGGGACCAGGGCTTCAGAGACCTCGACAAGGAAGACTTCAGCGAGGCAAAGCTGAGGACCTTCTCGATCCTGTTCGGTTACAGCTTCTAAGAACCCTCCCCGAGGGGCCGGCTCCGGGCTGGCCCCTCATCCTTCCCTTCCCCGAAACACCTCATTTCAGGCTATTTCCTCGTCTCCAATACGGCTGAGCTAGACTATGCCTGGGGCAGCAAGGGGGACTCGGGTCTCATTGCGCTGCACAAATTGGAGGATGCGACGTGAGTAGATCGATGAGCTGGCTCCTTGCCGGAGTCATTGTGTTAGTGGTTACCGGGTTTGCCCGTCCCGCCGCTGCGCAGGACACGCCGAAAGCGGAAGTCTCTGTCGGATATCAGTGGCTTGCCGGAAAGTCCTCGGGTGACGAGGAGTGGACGAAGTTCCCGAAAGGCTTCTATGTCGATGTGGCCGGCAACGTATCGGACACGCTGAGCATCGTTGGCCAGTTCTCGGGGAACTACAAGAAATTCGACGACGACGACTTCAACCTGAAGCTTCATACGTACCTGGTCGGCATCCGTGGGAGCTCGCCCGGTCGCGTCAGAGGCTACGGCCAGTTCCTGATTGGCGGCGCCCAGTTCAAGGGGAGCAGCGACCTCTTCGATTTCTCCGCGTCGGAGACCGATCTCGCCATCCAGCTGGGCGGCGGCGTGAATGTGCTGGGATCGAGCCCGGTGGGCTTCCGCGTCGGCGTCGACTATCTGCGCGTCTTCTCAAAGGACGATGGTGAAGTGCTCGAAGGCGAAGACGTGAACGGGTTCCGGTTCATCGCCGGCGTGACCTTCGGTATCGGCAACCGGTAGTTCGTCAGCAGGGGCCAACGCGGGGTTGGCCCCAACTTTCAACTCCCAACTACCAACTCCCAACTTCCAACTTCCAACGCTCAAACGAGCCTACGCTCGAGCCTCGCGAAGCACCTGCGCGGCCTCTTCCGGCGACGTGGGATTCAGGTAGAAGCCGGTCGCCCATTCGAAGCCTGCCACTCTCGTCAGGCTCGGGATGATCTCCACGTGCCAGTGGTAGAAGTCGCCCGACGCCGCCTCGTGCAGCGGTGCGCTGTGAATCAGCAGGTTGTAGGGCGGCATCCGCAGCGATCGGTTCATGCGCCGCAGGACATCGCCCAGGAGCCGGCCCAGCGAGGCGTACTCGTGCCGCGGCGCGTCCTCGAACGCCGATTGATGCCGTTTCGGCAGAATCCACGTCTCGAACGGGAATCGCGGGGCATACGGAGATACGGCGACCATGTCGGCGTTCTCGGCGATCACGCGCCGGCTCTCCCGTGTTTCCTGACGGACGATGTCGCAAAACACGCAGCGTTCCTTAGCGGCGTAATGGGCGCGGGCGCCGTCGATCTCGTCGCGAACCTCGCGCGGGACGATCGGCAGCGCGATCAACTGTGAATGAGAGTGATCGAGATGGGCGCCGGCGGCCGCCCCGTGGTTCTTGAAGATGATGATGTAGCGGAAGCGCCGGTCCTGCTTCAGGTCCTGCACCCGGGCCCGAAACGCCCAGAGCACCTGCTCGATCTCCCAATCCTCCATTGTCGCCAGCGTCTGCTCGTGACGGGGCGACTCGATGATCACCTCGTGCGCACCGATGCCGTTCATCTTGTCGAACAGCCCCTCGCCCTGGCGATCGAGCGTCCCTTCGACACGCAGGACCGGGAACTGGTTCGGCACCACGCGCAGGCTCCAGCCCGGACCGTTGGGGGCGCTGCCGTTGCGGTTCGCCAGCAGCTCGTGCGGGGTCATCTGCTCGCGGCCCTCGCAGAAGGGGCACCCGTCGCTCGTGCCGATGCTGACCGATTCCAGGCGGAAGTCCGAGGGGCGCTTGCGGCGCTCGGTGGAGATGATCACCCACCGGCCGGTGACAGGATCTTTTCGCAGTTCGCTCATTCAGCAGGTCGACTCAAACGCATCCGTATAGATATCCACGCGCGGCGGCTGGCCGTCCGCGATGTCCACGGTCACGACGTCGAAGCGGCACGGCGTGTCCTCCAGGCGATGCCGCGCCAGGTAGTCCAGCGCCATCATCGTAAGGCGGCGCTGCTTCCATCGGGTCACCGCCTCCGCGCCGCCGCCGAACGCGTCCCCGGCGCGCGCCTTCACTTCGACGAACACCGTGACGCCGCCATCGCTGGCGACAATGTCGATTTCGCCAGCCCTGGTGCGGTACCGCCGCGCAATAATTGCGTACCCGCGCCGTTCCAGCGCGGCGCACGCCAGATTCTCTCCCAGTTTCCCGAGCGATTGCCGATGGTCTTCGGCCATGCCCGCCCAGACAGGCATGTCCTGTGCCGGACTCCGAGCCTGAAGCTCACAATGATCATCGAACCACGAAGGCCACGAAGGCCACGAAGGGTCAAATCTTTCAACTTTGTGTTCTTCGTGATCTTCGTGGTTCAAGACAGGCCGGACAGCGCCTCGTCGAGGATACGCACCGCCGTATCGGCCTGCTCCTTGGTCAGGACCAGGGGCGGCGAGAGGCGGACCGCGTTCTGACCTGCCCCGAGCACCAGCAGGCCACGGTTGAAGCATTCACGGACCACGCGATCGCGTTCGGTCGTCGCGCGCTCCTTGGTCTGCCGATCCCGCACGAGCTCAATCCCGATCATCAGCCCGCGCCCGCGCACATCGCCGATGATCGCGTGCTTGTCCATCAGGCTTTTCACCGCGGCCAGCAGATGCGCGCCGACGTCGGCCGCGTTCTGCATCAATCGCTCGCGTATCAGCTTGATGGTGGCGAGAGCGGCGGCACACGCGACCGGATTGCCGCCGAAGGTGCTCGCATGCGCTCCGGGTGGCCACGACATCAGCGCGGACCGCGCGATGACCACACCCAGCGGAAGCCCCGAGGCAATGCCCTTCGCGGTCGCGACCATGTCGGGCTCCACGCCGGCATGCTCGATCGCGAACCACTTGCCCGTACGGCCCATCCCGGATTGCACCTCGTCCACGACCAGCAGCATTCCGTGACGGCTGGTCAGCTCCCGCAGCCGCTCATGAAACACCTTCGGCGGGATGATGTATCCGCCTTCCCCCTGGATCGGCTCGACGACTATCGCCGCGACTTCGTCCGGGGACACCAGGTGGAAGAGCGTCTGCTCTTCGAGGAACCGCAGGCATTCCGCCGCGCACGTCTCGGGCGTCGCGCTGACCGGGCACCGGTAGCAATTGGCGTACGGGACGTGAAAGACCCCTGGAAGGAGCGGAAAGAATCCTTTCCTCTGCGTCGGCTTGCTGGACGTCAGTGAGAGCGATCCCATCGAGCGCCCGTGAAACGAACCGAGGAATGCGATGAGGTTCTGCCGCTTCGTGTGGTGGCGTGCCAGCTTGATCGACGCCTCGATGGCTTCCGTGCCCGAGTTGCCGAAAAACGTCTTGTGCGGGCCGGGCATCGGCGCGATCGCCGACAGCTCCTCGCCAAGCCGCACTTGCGGCTCATAGTAGAAGTCGGTGCCCGACATGTGCAGGAACCTGCCGGCCTGTTCGACGATCGCCGCGACGACGTCCGGATGGGAGTGGCCGGTCGAGGTGACGGCGATGCCCGCCGTGCAGTCGAGGAAGACGTTGCCATCAACGTCCTCGACGAACGCCCCTTCTCCCCTGGCGATGACGAGCGGATAGTCGCGCGTATACGACGGCGACACGACTCTGGCGTCGCGCTCGATGATCGCCTGCGCCTTCGGACCCGGGAGTGCGGTCTTCAGCGATGGACCGGTCATTTCCGTTTCCAGCGTGTTCCGGAGGGATTGTCTTCGAGCAGGATGCCGCGCTCGGCGAGGTCCTGGCGGATGGCGTCCGCGGCCGCAAAATCGCGCCGCTGGCGCGCCGCCGCGCGGTCGGCGATCAGCTGCTCGATCTCGGCGACCGGCACCGGCGGCTCGGCGTCCTCGCGCCGGCGAAGGCTGATGACGCCCAGCACGCGGTCGAACTGGTCGAACGCCTCGCGGACGCCGGCCGCGTCCGCGGCGCTGATCTGCCGGGCGTCGATGGCCGCATTGACGTCGCGGATGAGATCGAAGATCGCCGCCAGGCCGGCCGCGGTGTTCAGATCGTCCTGCATCGCGCTGCGGAACGCGTCGCGGGCGGTGCTCACCATGCCCTCGATCTCCGGATGACGCGCGTCGCCGGTGAGATCGTCCAGCCGCGACAGGAAGTCCACCATCCGGCGGAGCGCCTCCTCCGCCTGCTCCATCCCCACCCAGGTGAAGTTCATCTGCTTGCGGTAGTGCGACGACAGCAGCAGGTACCGCAGGGACGAGGCACGATGGTCCCGGCTCAGAATGTCGGAGAGGTTGTAGACGTTCCCCAGCGACTTCGACATCTTCTCGTTCTCGACGAACAGGTGCTCGACGTGGAACCAGAAGCGCGAGAAGGTCTCCTTCGTTGCCCCCTCGGCCTGGGCAATCTCGTTCTCGTGATGCGGAAAGATCAAATCGACGCCGCCGGCGTGAATGTCGATGGGCGGGCCGTCCAGCACGCGCAGCGCCATCGCCGAGCACTCGATATGCCAGCCGGGACGGCCGGGGCCGGTGCCGAGGTCCCAGCTCGGCTCCCCGTCCTTTGCCGCCTTCCACAACACGAAATCCCGCGCGTCGTCTTTGGAGTACTCATCCACGTCCACGCGGGCGCCGGCGTGGAGCCCCTCGTGGTCCAGGCGCGCGAGCCGCCCGTACGTCGGCAGTGAGGCAATCTTGAAATAGATCGACCCGTCGCGCCGGTAGGTGTGGCCATTGCGCTCGAGCGCCAGGATCATCTCGCTCATGGCGCGCAGGTTCTCCTCGTCGGTGGCCCGCGGCGTCTCCTCGACTTCCTCGAGGCCGAGCTGCGCTGAGTCCTGTCGAAAGGCATCGATCCACCGGTCGGTGTACTCACGCAGAGGTGTTGCGGCTTTCTGCGCGCCCGCGATCGTCTTGTCGTCCACGTCCGTATAGTTGACGACGCCCTGCACGTCGTGGCCGCACAGGTACTTAAGGGTACGACGCAACACGTCCACGCAGATGAACGTGCGAAAGTTTCCAATGTGGCCACGGGCATAGACCGTGAGGCCGCACGCGTACATCCGGACGGTATTCCCACGCGCAGGCGTGAACTGTTCCTCCTGCCTGCTCAGCGTGTTGTACAGACGAAGCATGCTACGGCGGGCCCAGCTTCAGCGTCCGGTCGCCGACGATCGCCTGAATGGGAGGACCGAGATCGAGCTTGATGGCCAGCCGGCCGTCGAGCGCCTGGCCGTCTGCGGATTCACGGGCGAGCGCGGCGACCTGCTGCGCGAACTCGCGTGCACGCTCTTCATCGCCGCCGGCCTGGCGCACCGCCTGCACGATGAGGTCGTGCAGCGCCGTGACGTGCCGCGCCTCCGCCGGGAACGACAGGTGAAGTAGAAAGCCCACGTTGCTCACACTACACCGACAGCCGGCTGAAGAGGCGCTCCGCGCGCCTCTGGTCCGCCTCGATCTGAGCCCTGAGTGCATCCACGTCGTCGAACCGCCGTTCGTCGCGCAGGCGCAACACGAACCCGAGCCTCACCGATCGTCCGTACAGGTCGCCGGAGTATCCGAGCAGGTGTGTCTCCACCGTGGTGTCTGTCTCCCCGAACGTCGGCCGCGTGCCGATGTTCGTCAGGCCAGCGTGGACGATCCCGTCAATCGTCATCGTCGTGGCGTAGACGCCATTCGGCGGCAGCAGCTCGTTCTCGGTCTTCATGTTTGCCGTGGGAAAGCCTATAACGCGTCCCCGTCCTCGTCCCTCAACGATCGTCCCGTCGATGCAGTAGGTATGGCCCAAAAGTGCCCCCGCTTCATCGAGACGCCCTTCAGCCACCAGCCGCCTGATCCGTGTGCTGCTGACGACGAAGTCCTTATATCGCACCGGGTCGATCTTGTCGGCCCGGAACCCGTACCGCTGGCCCAGGGTCCGCAAGCTGCTGAAATTCCCGCTTCGATCGTGCCCGAACAGGAAGTTCGCCCCGACCCAGACCTCGGAAACGCGCAGCCATTCTACGAGCACCGTCCTGACGAACGTCTCCGGGTCCCACTGCGACATCTCCCGAGTGAAGCGCACGACCGCCACGCATTGAATCCCGGCGTCATGCAGTGCCTCGAGGCGCTGCGCTTTCGTCATCAGCAACGGGGGGGCCTTATCGGGCCGGACGATACGCGGCGGATGGGGATCGAAGGTCATCGCCATCGGCGAACCGCCGTGTTCAGCGGCGCCGCGCTTCACGCGATCGATGATCTTCAGGTGCCCGCGGTGCAGGCCGTCGAAGTTGCCGAGCGCCAGCACCGGATGAACGAGCCATGAGGGTCGCGCGTCGTCTGGGAAGTGAATTGTCTGCATTCACTCCACGTCGACGGGCACGTCGAGCACGAGCCCATCATATGCCAGTTCCACGCCCTCTGGCAGGCGTGCGCTGGTGGTCGCGTGACCGAGGTCGTGCGACATGTGCGTCATGTACGCACGCCGCGGCTTGATGCGCGCAATGACCTCGAGCGCCTCGGCCACGGTGAAGTGCGTGGTGTGCGGCTTGTCGCGCAACGCGTCGATGACCAGCGTCTCCACGCCCTCGACCAGCGGCCAGGCCGCGTCGTCCAGCCGGTTGCAATCGGTGAGATACGCGAACGAGCCAAAGCGGAAACCGAGGATGGGCGCGTCACCGTGCCAGAGTGGCACCGGGACGATGCGGACGCCGCCGACGGCGAAGGGTCCGTCAACATGGCGCCGGTCGATGCGCGGGATGCCGCCACCCTTGCGCACAACGCCGTCGAACGCGTAGTAGAACGTGCGCGCGATGTCAGTCCATATCTCCGGCGTAGCGTAGCCGGGAATCGGACCGCCCTGGATCCAGTTGAAGCGCCGGATGTCGTCGAGGCCCAGGATGTGATCCGCATGACTGTGCGTGAACAGGATGGCGTCGATACGCGTGATGCCGGCAGTCAGCACCTGCTGGCGGAAGTCTGGCGTCGTGTCGATCACAATCGACGCATGGCCGGGAACGTTCACGTGGATCGACGGCCGGAGACGCTTGTCACGCGGATCGGGTGACGAGCAGACCTCGCAGGTGCATCCGATCATCGGCACGCCGGACGAGGTTCCGGTCCCGAGGAAGGTGACGCGTGCGTTCAAGGGATGATGATGCGCGAGGGCTCCGGAGGCGCCTGCTTGCTGGCTTCGACGTAGCGGAGGCGCAGTTCGTAGAGGATTTGATCGAGCAGGTTGCGCTCTTCCGCAGTCAGGTTGCCGCGAGTCTTCTCTTCCATCAGCGCGAGGATGTCGATCATCTGCTGCGCGGCGGGAAGGTTGGCCGGAATCGTCTCGCCTGACACCGGATCGGGAACGTCGCCGAAATGGACCGCCGCCGTGTGCGCAAGCGACACGATGAAGCCAAGGAAGGTGACGGATGACTCGGGCTGGTCGGCTGATTGCTCGTCTGACATCTAATAATCGTACTTCACGGCCCCTTCAACCACGAAGCACACGAAGAGCACCTTCGTGTTATTCATCGGCGTAGAATCGGCGTGCCGAAGGAGGCGACAGATGGGAAGCGTTCAGCGGATCGGAGCCGTTCTCACCGCCACAGCCGTCCTCGTCACATGGGGCCTGACCGGCGCCGGCCAGGCGCCTCCGCGCGCCGTTCCCGTTGACGCGGACGACATCGGCGGCGTCGTCACCGGACCGAAGGGCCCGGAAGCAGGTGTGTGGGTGATTGCCGAGTCGGCCGACCTGCCGACGAGGCTGATCAAGAGCGTCGCCACCGACGATCAGGGTCGGTATCTGATCCCCGATCTACCGAAGTCCAGCTACAGCGTCTGGGTGCGCGGGTACGGTCTCGTCGATTCCGCGAAGGTCAAGGCGACTCCCGGGCAGCAGCTCGCGCTGACCGCGGTCGCCGCGCCGGATGCCAGAGCCGCCGCCGCGTACTACCCGGCCCAGTACTGGCTTGCGATGCTGCAGGTTCCCCCGGCGAGAGATTTCCCTGGCACCGGTCCGACCGGCAACGGCATCTCACCCAACGTCAAAAGCCAGGGCGAGTGGATCCGCAACATCGTCAACACCGACGGATGTACCGGCTGCCATCAGATGGGTAATCGAGCGACACGGGAGATCCCGCCGGGTCTCGGCACGTTCGCCTCCCCTGCCGCCGCATGGGAGCGGCGCGTGCAGTCGGGCCAGGCTGGCGCCGGCATGCTCGCGCGGTTCACTCAGGTCGGGCGCGAGCGCGCGTTCGCGATGTGGGGAGACTGGACCGACCGCATTGCGAAGGGCGAACTGCCGGCAGCCGCGCCTCAGCGTCCGCAGGGCCGCGAACGCAACGTCGTGATCACGATGTGGGACTGGGCGGATCCGAAAGCGTATCTCCACGACGAGATCGCGTCGGACAAGCGCAACCCGACGGTCAACCCGAACGGACCCATCTATGGCGCACTGGAAGAGTCCGCCGACTACATGCCTGTCGTCGATCCGGTGCGGAACACCGCGACACGGGTCGATCTGAAAGTGCGCGATCCGCAAACACCGAGCATGGCGAAAACGCCGCCGACGCAGCCGTCGGCGTACTGGGGCTCGGAGCCGATCTGGACGACACAGACAACGGCACACAGCTTCGCGATGGACGGGCAGGCGCGTGTGTGGGTTGCCGCGCGCATCCGGCCGAATCAGACTGCCGCTTTCTGCCGCCAGGGCTCGGACCATCCATCTGCAGGAGCGTTCCCGATCAACCAGAGCGGCCGTCAGCTCCAGATGTACGACCCGAAGACGAAGGAGGTCGTCACCATCGACACCTGCTTCGGCACGCATCACCTGAACTTCGACGACAAGGACATCCTCTGGTTCACCGGCGGCGGCCCGGTCGAAGGCTGGTTCAACACACGCATCTATCTCGAGACGAAGGACGAGAAGCTGGCGCAGGGCTGGACCGTGTTCGTCATGGACACCAATGGCAACGGAAAACGGGACGCGTATGTCGAGCCTGACCAGCCGATCGATCCGGCGAAAGACAAGCGCGTGAACACGCCGTTTTACGGAGTCGCACCGAGCCCCGCGGACGGATCGATCTGGGGCTCTGTGATGGGCATGCCCGGCTCGCTCGTGCGGCTGACGCTCGGATCGGATCCCGCGAACACGGCGCTGGCTGAAGTCTACGAAGTGCCCTGGGACAACCCGCGGGCACAGGCGCTGGGCTTTGCGCCGCGCGGAATGGATGTGGACAGCAACGGCGTCGTCTGGACCGTGCTGTCGAGCGGCCACTATGCGAGCTTCGATCGACGCAAGTGCAAGGGGCGCCTGAATGGGCCGGCGGCGACCGGGCAGCACTGCCCCGAAGGGTGGACGTTGTACGCCATGCCGGGGCCGAACTACAAAGGCGCCACGCAGTCCGCGAGCGCCGAGAGCGCGTACTACAACTTCGTCGATCGCTTCGACATGCTGGGCCTCGGCCGCAACGTGCCACTCGCGACCGGCAACGAATCCGAGTCGCTGCTCGCCATCGTCGATGGCAAGTTCCTCACCTTCCGCGTGCCCTACCCAATGGGCTTCTACGCCAAGGGCATGGACGGCCGCATTGACGACGCGAGAGCCGGCTGGAAGGGTAAGGGGATCTGGACGACGTACGCGACGCGGGCGCCGTTCCACGTCGAGGGAGGCAAAGGGACCATGAGCAAGGTCGTCAAGTTCCAGGTGCGACCGGACCCGTTGGCCAAGTGACCGCGCGCGTCAACCCTTATCGAGCGGATCCGAGTCGAAGGGCGGGTGAGCGATTCCAGAGGCTTGTCGAAATCATGCAGACGCTGCGGGCGCCTGACGGCTGCCCGTGGGATCGGGAGCAGACGCAGGCGTCGCTCAGACCATTCGTCCTCGAGGAGACCTACGAGGTCCTCGAGGCGATTGAGAGCGGCAGTCCGTCGCAGCTGTGCGAGGAGCTGGGCGACTTCCTCTTCGAAGCCGTTTTCCTTGCGCGGATCAGCGAGGAGCGCGGCGAGTTCACGATCGCCGACGCCGTAGACGCCATTTGCGACAAGCTGGTCCGCCGCCACCCGCACGTCTTTGCCCGCGAGTCGGGCGACGCCGCACTCACGAGCGGCGAGGTGATCGAGAAGTGGGAAACGCTCAAGGCACGCGAGCGTGCGGCGTCTGGAGAACCAACCAGAAAGAAGACCACGCTGAGCGGCGTGCCGAAAACGCTGCCGGCACTGTTGCGGGCGTACGAGGTCAGCGCGCGCGCCGCCGCCGTCGGATTCGACTGGGCGAAGGCCGGGGATGTCCTCGACAAGATCGAGGAGGAGGTCGCGGAACTGCGACACGAGGTCGAGTCAGGCGCAATCGGCGACCTCTCGCGCGCCGAGGAGGAGATGGGCGACCTCCTGTTCGCGATCGCCAACCTCTCCCGGAAGCTGGGCATCGAGCCCGAGGCGGCGCTGCGGCGTGCCAACGAGAAGTTCACGTCTCGTTTCGACGCCGTCGAGCAGGCGTTCGCGAACCGGAAGCAGGCGATGAGCGACGCCACGCTGGAGGAGATGGAAGCCGAGTGGCAGAAGGTCAAGTCGTCTTCAGCTAACCCTTAACCACGAAGACACGAAGAAATCGTGCCTTCGTGCTATGCGACAATGCCGCGCATGTCAAACGCCCGGGTTCTCATTGCAGCGCTCAGCGCGTTCGTACTGATTCTTCTGATCGCCGCTCCGACCTCAATCGATGCGCAGGCGCCGGCACCGGCACCGGCACCGGCGGCGCCGTCGCGAACCGTTCAGGACGGCGTCTACTCGGACGCCCAGGCGGCTCGCGGCCAGGCGCTCTACGCGCAGAGATGCGCCGGCTGCCATGGCCCGGCGCTGGAAGGCGCGCAGGCTCCCGCGCTGAAGGGAGAGGGATTCACGTCGAAATTCCGCATGGAGCCGCTCTCGGCGCTCTTCATCAAGATCCGGTACACGATGCCGCCTCTCCCGCCGCCTAATGCGCCCCCACAGCCGCCATCGGCGGGGGATCCGG